>JACCDG010385743.1_pt1 | contig 14019 bp, 19 predicted proteins | sample 7442471 | NCBI WGS metagenome assembly JACCDG01 (sample SAMN15323444, study PRJNA562643) | freshwater metagenome | isolation source: river surface water | place: USA:Blue River Watershed | collected 2017-08-17
ACCTGGTGACACCATTTTAGTTGGCACCAACCAAGGGAACTACAAGGTTACGCTTGGAACGAACCCAAGCGATGAAACGAAACCGTATATTGGTGTAAATGAAGTTCAAACCGCAACGCTGCCAAAGAATCCCACACTTGGTTGGGTGCACAGCGGCCTGCTTGTATTGCGCGACATTCTCTTTTGGACGTATGTCATTTCCCTCGGCCTCGGACTTGCAAACCTCTTGCCAATTGGTCCAGTCGATGGAGGTCGTATGTTTTTGCTCGCGCTGAGCTCAGTGTTCGATGAAAAGAAAGCAAAAGCCTTCTGGACGCGCTGGAGCCTTGTCCTCTTGGTGATTGTGCTCGTGCTTGTGCTCGTTCCAATCATCAAAGCAGTTCTAGCATGAGCGAGCTAACTGTTATTCTTGCAGAGCCAGAACATCCTGGAAACATTGGATCAGTTGCGCGAGTCATGGCAAACTTTGCGTGCAAAAAACTCATTCTCATCAACCCAAAATGCGCGATTACACAAGAATCACGAAACCTTGCCAAGAATGCACAATCCATACTGGACAATGCACGCATCGCCGATTGGAGTGTCCTCAAGGAATTTCGTGTTGTGGCGGCAACGACAGGAACACTGGGTACAGATTATAATCTTATTCGAACACCATTGACGCCTGAAGTTGGTGCAGGAAAGCTTGCAGGGGCGAAAGATGCTGCAATACTTTTTGGGCGAGAATCATCGGGGCTTCGAAACGATGAGCTAACCAAAGCAGACTTCGTCATTACTATACCAACACACCACACGTATACGAGCATGAACCTCAGCCACTCAGTGGCAGTTATGCTGTACACATACTATCGCGCGCAGCCAGTTCCTCAATTTACCCCGATGCTTGCAGCGGAGAAGCAAGTGCTGTTCGCGCGCTTCGATGCGTTGCTTGACGCACTTCCCTTCCCAACAGCGAGTAAGCGAACAACGCAAAAAAAATTGTGGAAGAATTTCTTTGGACGCGCTATGCTGAGCCGGCGCGAGGCTTTTGCCGCTTTCGGGTTTTTGAGTGCGGCTGAACGGGCGTTGGAGAAACAACCATCTGTGGCTGTGCGCGCGCCACCACGAAAAAAGGCACCCACAAACGCCACACGAGCACGAGCAAAAAAGCGATAGTGCCGATCACTGCATTCACTGCGGTTGCTCCGGAGACTTTACCTGCAATCAAGAGTTCTCGCAAGAGAATGACTGCACAACCACTGACTAAAACAGTAAGTGCTGTGCCGAGCGCTTTTCGAGGGAATCTGCCTGCGTATGCAAAGCTATCTTGGAGTGGTCGAGAAGAATCTTGCACGATCATTGCATCTGCATACAAAGTGAGCAGTCGCAAGAGGATGTATGCAAGCGCGCACGCTATTGCGATCCACCATGGGGCAGGAAGTGCTTGCCAAATATTCGGTGCAAGTGCATCGTTTGCGACAGACCAGCCAATTGCATAAATAAGTGAAGGAATTGCTATGAGAATTGTTGCAGTTGCGAGGAGTGCAAATGGCAATGAATACATGAGGGTGCTTCTCCAATAACGGCGAGCACCGCGAAACATTGCAATGATACTCACAGGCTCATTGCGAGCAGCGCCGGCTGCAACACTCAAGACGAGCGATTTGGTGTATGCAGTTGCTGCCCAACCAATGGTCGCTGCAAGAATGATGATGAATGCAATGAGTGCAGTTGGTGTGCTCATGAGAGCTTGCGTGAAAGCTACGTGAAATTGATCGCCGCTTTGCAGAGCGGCAGGAACTGCAAGCGTCGTGTCGGTGGTGCCCGATTCGAGGAAGGTAAATGCCCCGACAAGTTCTGCGAATGGTCCACTTGTTGCGGCAATCATGACGATGAGTGTGCCAAGCCACGCAAGCATCACAAGTCCCCACACCACGCAAATATGCAGCACAGCAGGAATGAGAAGAATTGGTCTTGTACACACAGCGCTGAAGCTCCTGCTTGCAACACCGAGAATATTTCTATCTTCGCTTGCGCTCGATGTGGTCCTTGACGCGCTGATCTCCTTTCGGTCGCGCTGCTGGGCCGAGCTTGTAGATGATGCGCTCGGTCGAGGGACCCCACGAGAAGCTGCCTTGGTCTTTCTCAACTTTTACAACCTCAAATTCGCCGAGCTTCTTTCCTTTCTTTAAGTGGTAGTACATGCTGCGCAGAGTAACAGTTGGATAAATATCCTTATACGACTTGTAGATCTGATACCCGTACGCTTCTCCAAGAACAGAGAGGATTTCAATCATATTCTGCCTGATCTCGGATTGGAGCGGCCTACCGCGTTTCATTAGAATTCTTTTCCACAGGCCGGTTTAAAAAGGTTTTTGTTGCTTGAAAGCTCTGCTCACCGACGAGGAATCGCAGCCTTTACGTCGCTGATGAAGCGATCAGGCTCTGTTACTGAGAGCGCGATCTGTTTTATTTCGTTGTGTTCATCCTTGCTAAAGAGAGGACTTTTTGCAGAATCACTCAGGGTGATGAGCACACCATTCTTTTTTTGTAAGAGCCACGCACGCATAAGTGCAGTACCTGTTCGATCAGCTCCTTGCACTTGCGCTTGCGCACTGAGGCGCTCAATACTATGGATGCTGCGAGTGTTCAAATAGAAATACGGTTGACCAAGCCACTTCGAGTAGAATGGTGTGAGGATTGGATCTTGAATAAAATCATCGTACCGACCAATGTGGAGGTTCTTGTGCTCATCAAGTGTTACTTCGCGACGGAGTCCTGCGCGTAGTGCGGTGAGTGTGACTGCGAAGAGTACAAGGAATCCTAGTCGTGCAAACGTGTTTTGAATTGCAATAAGAAGAATGAGTGAAAGAGTCGCTACAATTCCTGCAAGCTGCATTTCGATTGTCATGCGCTGCATGAAATAGCCCATACGATAGTGTTGCATGAAGTATTCTCGGATCGGAAGAACAAAAAGCTATCGGCTTTTTTTGGCAGTACTTGTACATTTACTGTATTGTAGCATGAGGCATGCAAGAGGGAAGGATAGAACTTCCCGATACGTACCCCACTATCCGCAGGATGTGGCGCGATCGCTGCATCGTTTCTTTACTCAACTGGTGTTAAACAACCAAGCGTAGTGCAGCTGCCGCTTGCATCACGAGAAACAAGAATAGGTGCTTCAGTTGGGAAGTGCTTCACGTACGCAAGCACAGCTTTTGCGTCGGCTTCACTAATGTGGCGTCGCACTCCTTCGGAAAAACCTTCTTCCCAGAAAACGCCTTTTTCATCACCCATTTCGTTGTGCTTGAATTCGTCGCCATCAAAGAGGTAGCGATCAGGCTCGCCGTAGCCGACCCAAGCACCGTAACCGTATGAGCCTTCGATAATTGTGTATTGGCCTTGCTTGAGCACGCGGAACGCTTGCTGTAGCTTTGGCATGGGCTGAACGATGACTGCGGCTGAATGGTCTCGATCTTCCATGAGCAAGTTCTTTGCGGTGTACATTTCAGCGTACATCATGCGAAGCGCATCGAGCACTGGCTTCATCTCTTGCAGTCCCAAGATTATGCTCGGATCGAGTGGGCTTGCAATGCTACCTACCGGAGAGAGGCGAAGGAGAATTGGTTTCTCGAGATTTTCAAACGCTTCTTCGAGTGCTGTTTCCACTTCTTTTGGTACGTGGATTGTGAGAATAACATCTTTGAGGTCCTCAGCAACCCCTTGGATGTTTTCGCGGTTGCGTGCTTTGAGAAGACTATCAACCTGTTCTTGGCGTTCACTCAAGCTTGCAGCCATTGCTCCAGCTTGAAGTACGTATCCTGCGGCAACAGTGGTGTGGGCAAAGAGCTTAGCGGTTTCAGCAGCCGCTTTGCCTTCCGAACTGCTACTCTGGGCGAGTGGTACGAGCATGAACGCTCGCAAGGTGATCGATATATAAATTTACCGCACTGTCACTTGCATCGAGCGATAAACTTTGAAATATGATGGGGGTGTAGCTGTGTCTTCCTGAACTATCAGGAAACCCAACCCCAAAGTATGGTGTGCGTTGCCCGCAAGGGCGCGCGCCCATCATTTTCTTTTCTATGCAATTCGTACGATACCATCATACTTTCCAGATGCATTCGACACTTCTCAAGGACTCTTCGTTTGGAGCTCTCGTCGTGAGAAATTTGTTTCTCTAACTCGCAAAAACATACATCCGAATTTGATGTATTGCGATTCGTTATTTTTGTGGACAACGAAGTATATAAACCGGACGCCGCCGTACGAGACACTACGGCTAGTGTTTCCCGGATGGGTACACCCCAGTTATGGTGCTTAAAAAGTATAAGCAACGCCACTGGACAAAGGGCCGTAACGCACAAAAACCATGAAATGCCCCTTCTGTAATCACCCGGACACCGCCGTCATAGAGACGCGCGAGACTGGCGAGGATACAACGAGGCGTAGGCGCGAGTGCGGACAATGCGAACGACGTTTCACAACGTACGAGCGCATGGAACTCAAACCACTGCGCGTCATTAAGAAAGATGGCAAGCGCGAACTCTTTGATCGCAACAAGGTCAAAGCAGGGTTCATCCGTGCTTGCGAAAAACGACCAATCTCTGATCTGCAGATCGAGGAAGCGGTGCAAGATATCGAAAATCGCCTCCGTTCTGCCGACAGTGATGAAATACCGAGTAAGATGATAGGCGACCTTGTGATGAGGCGCCTCAAGAAGCTCGACAAAGTGGCGTATATCCGCTTTGCGAGCGTGTATCGAGCATTCGATGATATCGAGAGCTTCGAGAGAGAAGTGAAATTATTGCACAAATAAATGGAGATGAGAGCTATGCAGAGTGTTGAAACATTACCAAAGCCGATTGTAACTGAGAACCAACAGAAGGTTATCAAAGATAAGTACCTTCGTGACGCTCCCTCAGTACAATCGTGGCTTGAAGGTGTCGCGATGAATATCGCGCTAGGAGAAATTCTCTATTGTGGTGTTTCAGAAGAAAAAATCTTCAAAGGTGTCAAATACGATCGCGCTCTCTATGATACACGCTCCAAAAATCCTACTGTTGTGCATTTGTTGCACAAAGGTCACGGTTCGATCAAAGAACAAAAGGAGAACTTCAAACGATTCATGAAGAATCTCTATGAGTTAGCTGAGACCGATCCAAAAGCAAAAGAAGCAGTGCAGAAAGCATTCACAAAATTCTACTCCCTCATGGCAAACTGGAAGTTCCTTCCAAACTCACCAACACTCATGAACGCGGGACGCGACTTGCAACAGCTCAGCGCGTGCTATGTTCTTCCGGTTGGCGACTCGATTGAAGAAATCTATGATAGCGTAAAGAACATGGCTATTATCCACCAAAGTGGTGGCGGTACGGGCTTTGACTTTAGTCACTTGCGCCCTTCAGGAAGTAAAGTCCAAAGTACCCTTGGTGTTGCAAGCGGTCCAACAACGTTCATGCAGCTCTTCGATAAAAGCACAGATGTTGTGAAGCAAGGCGGTACGCGTCGAGGAGCGAACATGGGCATTATGCGTTATGATCACCCTGACGTTGACGCATTCATCAACATGAAGAAAACGCCAGGCGTTATGGAGAACTTCAACGTCTCAGTAACAATAACTGAAGACTTCATGGAGAAAGTAAAAAACAACCAAGATTACAATCTCATCAACCCAAAGACCAAAGAAGTCATGGGCACAAAGAATGCAAAACAAATGTGGGATACACTTGTTCACGGTGCGTGGGAAACAGGAGACCCAGGCATCATCATGATTGATCGTATCAACAATTCTCGCTCAAACCCAGTACCCGCACAAGGGATGATCGAGAGTACTAACCCGTGTGGCGAACAACCATTGCTTCCGTACGAACCATGTAACCTTGGTTCGCTGAATCTTGCAAAGTTCGTTACCGCAGGCAATTTCGATTGGGATCAACTTCGAGAAGCAGTCCACACTGCAATCCAATTCTTGGACGACGTCGTGACAGTAAACAACTATCCAATCCCGCAAATCGAAGAAATTGCAAAGATGAACCGTCGCATCGGCCTTGGTGTTATGGGTTGGGCAGAAGCGCTCGTACTCATGGGACTGCCATACAACAGTGACGGTGCGCTTCGCAAAGCTGAAGAGGTCATGAAGTTCATTAACGAAGAAAGTATGACTGCATCAGAAGAGCTTGCAAAACACCGTGGAGCATTTGGCGGATTCAAGGATAGCATCTTTGACAAGCAAGGATCGCACTATCGTGGTGAAGACTTCCGACCGCGAAACAGTGCACGCACCACAATTGCACCAACAGGAACAATCGGTATTTGTGCAGGACTCCAAGGAGCAGGCATCGAACCATTCTTTGCAGTGGTGTATACTCGCTTCAACGCAAAGGCATTAGATGCACTCAAGAAAGGAGAAACACCAGATCCCAAGGACACATTCTGGGAAGTCAATCCACTCTTCGATAAGATCGCAGGAGAGCACAGCTACTTCGGTTTGAGTCGTGAAGAACTCTTCAAGAAAGTAGATGAGAATCACAAGTCGCTTGTGGGAATAAAGGAAATTCCAAAACACATCCAGAATCAATTCCTCACAGCACACGATCTCGTTCCTTTCGACCACGTTCGTATGTTGTGCGCATTCCAGAAGTACTGCGATAACGCAGTATCAAAGACAGTGAACCTACCAAATAACGCAACGCCAAAGGACATCAACGATGTCTACATGATGGCGTTCGAGAACGGTGCCAAGGGAGTCACAGTATACCGTGATGGTTGTAAGAACTTCCAAGTATTGAACCTTGGAACCAAAGGAAAGGAAGAGAAGAAAGAAACAACGAGCGCAACTGGACAAGTTACCGTTCACGTTCCAGCGAGTGCGCCCGTTGCAGAACAACCAGTTTCGCGCGTCTTCAATGGACTTGGGGAGCGCAGCATGTATTACGAAATCATGACCGGCTATGGTCCGCTGCACGTGCACATCAATTATGACGATGTTGGTCCAACACGCACTTTCGTAAACATCTCTCCAACGGGAACGGAAATTTCAGGCTTGACAACGTCGCTTGGCATAATGTTGTCCAAGTATTTCCAACTCGGTGGCGACCCAGTGAAAGTATTGAAGCACTTGAATAGTATCAAAGGCGATAAGCCGTACGGCTTTGGACCAAAGCGTGTTGATAGCATCCCGCATGCATTGTCAAAAGCATTGCGTGATCACCTCGTAAAGACGGGCTACATTGCCGATGCAGAAGGTCAGACAACACTTGGTGGCGGACACAGCGCAGGACCAGCACGTGAAACAGCAGCAGGCGAACGCTTGTTCTGCTCAAAGTGCTACAGCACAAATGTGCAGATGGCAGCAGGCTGCTCAGAACCAACATGCTTCGACTGCGGCTATTCAAAGTGTAGTTGATAGGGTAGATGGTTACAGCATCAGAAATTCGAACAGGTGTTGTGACATCATGGATATTTTTTTCATTTCTCTGTTTTTGGGAGATTATTGAGAACGCCTTCTTAATTTCAAATGAAACTGCAGTAATTTTAGTTTTAATAAAATTCATGACAGTTACTAGTTTATTTGCAACCTTCAATGCTTTCTTACCTGCTGACAAAGAAAATAAAGAACGTGCTAATAGTTTCCTTAAATACACCAACACATTCACCTTTACCGTAGCAGGATGTTTATTGCTGTACAATGGCATACTCAAAGAAAACCAAAGTTATCAACTTGTTGCTGTCGTTATTTTCGCTGTCGGTCTTGTAATGACAATAAAATGGTGGTTGAAACCTATCACGTAATGAAATTTCAGTAAACTTCATCGTGATGTCCAAAGTCTAATAACTCCACTGTTTTGTCTTTGTGAATTATCCTAAATATTAACACAAAGTGGCTGTTGATGTGAACGTGGAATTGTTCGTGATCAGTTCCATGCAGTCTGTGATAATTGTGGTGTGGGTTTGCACAGATCTGATCAATTTTATTTTTTAAGATGTCTTCGCGATGCTGCGACTTTTGCGTAAACTTTGCGAGTTTCTTTTTGACTGTCTCTGCGGGGCGCGCTGTGTAAGGTTCGAAGATCTTTGACGAGTTCTCCTGCGTTTTTGTATGTGACTCCCTCTCCGCGATCCAAGGCTGCAGTGCTCTCGTTAATTCTCTGAATCGCTTCGGGCTTAAGGGTTTTGCCGATACAGTGCGGGCACGTGTGTTGGGCGAGGTAGTCAACAGCTTGCCCTTTGTCTTTAAGCCCGTTGACTGCTTTGATGATGTTAAGGGCTTTGTTCGTTTCCGGGCTGATTTGGATGAGCGCATTCACCATAAGTTAGACTAAGTCGAACTAATTTATATGTTTATAGCCAAACTGTGGACTGTTTGCTCTACAAACAGAAAAATGTCAAAAAAATAGAAAAATTATTTTCGACACACGTAGTATCTCGGATCGCCTCCTCTCTTATCGATAGCGATTTCGTGCGCTCGTGCAGAATACACCAACTCAAAACCCGCAGAACGAATGGCTGATTCTACTTCACGCCGACTCGGTATGTGGATGAATTGTTTCTGTGTTGTTCCTTCACGAGTGAAGTATCGATCACCATATTCGAACTGTTCACCGCGCAGTCGTGCCCTCATATACTGTTTTGTAAACAGTGGTGTTGAACGAAGCTGCCGCTCGTGCGCAGTGAAGATATAGTGTCCACCAAGCTCTAAAACACGGTATACTTCGCGCAACGCTGCACGCCGACTCGTGCTCGTTGGAATTTGCGTCCAACCTTGGCACGAAAATATTGCTGCTGCAAACGATTCTGGTGGAAAAGGCAACTGCGTTGCATCAGCAAGCGAATATTCTATCGCGAGCCCTTCATCTTTCGCAATCTGTTGTGCTGTACTGATCATGGCAGGTGTCATATCGATGCCAGTAACTCGGTATCCTTCTCTGTGCAGTGGCAGTGTTGTTCGTCCGGTACCACAACCAATGTCGAGCACACTGCATTGTTTTGGGAAGAATTTCTGGATGAGCGCTTGTTCGCTTCCAAAGAGTCCTTCGCGTGCTTTTTCGGTGTACAGTGCCTGTGTAGCAGGCGAACTAAATTCAGCTATTATGTGTTGTTTGAGTGACATAGCTACCTCAAGGTATATATCGTTTCAGTGCAATTGTAGCTGCGTTCACTCAGCAAGAAGTTTGCGAACTATTACGAGGCGTACAGAATGCGCCTGTGCTAGTTGCGGAAATCATGCAGTTGTATAGTATAGCAACTATATAATTCTTTCTCGATGTATTAATAAATCGCACATTGGTGATTGCAGTATGAAAGTCGCATCCGATCAGAAACGATTAATGCACATCTATACTGGTCCATCGAAAGGGAAAACAACGGCATCAGTAGGTTTGGCTGCACGAGCATTAGGAGCTGGTTGGAAAGTACTGTACTGCAGTTTCTTCAAACCAGATGGATCAAGTGAACATGATTCTTTAGTGAAGCTCGGTGCAACATTGAAGCGATTTTCTTGGCGTGGAAATTTCTTTAAACGGTACACGCCAGAAGAAATGGATGAACAGCGTGAAGCACTGAAGGACTTTCTTGTATTTGTGCAATCGCAATGGAGCGCGTATGACTTAGTTGTCATGGACGAAGTAGTGTACACAATTACCAGTAATGTAATTTCTGAAGATGATTTTCTCGCGTTTCTTGATACAAAACCAGATACGGTCGAACTTGTCATGACGGGACGAGATTTTCCTGCCCGTGTTCTTGCGCGAGCAGATTACGTGACAAGTATGACGCAAGTGAAACACCCATTTGATGATGGTTTCTTGCCGCGCAAAGGAATAGAATTCTAAAAAAAGAAATTATTTCTTGTATTCCATGCGTAATTCTTTGTACACTTCTTTCATGCCATCGGCAATGATTGAGGACGGATTCCTCTGTCGTAGCCGCAGCGCATTTGCTATCTGAAGTGAGTTTGAATTGCTGTACTCCTTTCTGAGTGTTTCCGCCACTTTGTCTAAACTGGCATGTTCATCTAAGTCAAGTCCTCCTTCTGTTTCTACGCAAATTATCTTGGACGCGCTGCCATGAATTTCAGGAAGCATGATTAGTGTTCCAGGCAAAGTTGGACGAAAAACAGGTTGTGTGCCGCATCCACCGCGATATGCAAACATTTTTAGTGATGGATTGCTTCTTATGGCATCGTATATCTTACCTGCTTGTCTGGCTTCAGCGCGACTAGCTTCAACGCTCTCAGGTTCATATCCCGCGCCAAAGTCGCCAATACAACTCAGACACGCGCCGACTTCAACTACTATTGGTGTTGCTGTTGTAGCAAGAGTTTCCACCAAATTTTCTAAATCCGCGGCTACATGCGATCTCACTGGTACAATGGTTGAAAAACCATCTGGTAACACTAAATTCTGTTTTGTCATATTTCGTCTCCTCTATTTCGACACCACTCGGCATCGTGTAGTTATTCTATAGTAACTACACAATATTTATCTGCGCTCACCACTATTGGTGGATGATGGATGCGCCGATTGAGACACTCGAGAACCTCGGGTTTACGCCCGCTGAAGCAAAAGTGTACGTTGCACTGCTTGAGCTTGGTACGTGTGCTGCTGGTCGAGTCATTGAGCGCAGCGGCTTGCAAAGTTCGGTTGTACACTTAGCGTTCCAACGCCTTGCAGGAAAAGGTCTTGTCAGTATTGTCAAAGAAGGGAAGAATCATGTGTATAGCGCAGGATCCGTCGACGTACTCACCAACTATTTTGATGAGCAACGAAGTGCATTCGAAAATATTGTGCCGACCCTCAAAGCAAAACAAGCTGGCGCAGCACGCGGAGAATTGCTGAGCTTTCGCGGTATTCGCGGTATAAAGCAAATGCTCGGTGAATTACTCAACAGTACACAAAAAAACTATGCAACGATGGGTTCAGGAAAACCATCACTCATGCTCGGCGAGGCATGGTGGATAAACTTCAATCAAAAACGCGTGGCAAAAAATGTCCCTGTTCGACTGCTGTTTAACGATAGTCTAAGAAAATGGTCTGCCGCAACGAAATATGAGCTTGCAGAAGTACGATACACTGACGGCGGCTTTGAACCATTAACAGAAACAATTATTGCAGGGAATGCTGTTGGAATTATTGTGTGGACTGAAGAGCCATTCGGGATCATTTTGCACAGTCCTACAGCGGCAAAAAGTTACTTGGCGTATTTCGATACATTATGGAAAACTGCTGCTAAGAAATAACTTCTTAGGAAATGCAGATTAAGTAACTAGCATGACTCAAGTGAAACACCCATTCGATGAAGGATTCTTACCAAGAAAAGGAATTGAATTCTAGTAACTTAGCGTTGAGTATACGTTTTAATGAGCGTTTCCAACTTACCAAGCAAATCGAACTGTTCAGTGCGAGTGGGTAAACTCCTGTAGGTAGAGAATAGATCTTCTTGTAGTGCTTCGTAAATCTTAACCATGGGGTCTTCTGTAGGTGCGTGCCTTCTTTCTTGTTGCTCTATTTTTCCGTATGCGGTTGCTAGTAAATCGTCATTAAAATATTCTAGTACTTCTCTTACTTGCCGAGGATGTGGTAAAGTTTTCCCTGCACACCAACGCACAATGTTTTGCGTTGATTGGTCGACTTGATAAGATAATTCTAAAGCGGAGATTTTTCTTTGGTTGAGTAAATCATTTAGTCGTCGGCTAAAATCTAATTTTCTCTGTAAACGGGAACGCTCAGTCATGAATCCACCACGTAACCTATATTTAATCCAAACATATTAATATTACCTCACCTGATGAGTAGAGTAATATGATAAAGACGCTCGAAGCACTTGGGTTAACGTCGTACGAAGCAAAAATTTATGTCTCGTTAACGCAACTCGGCACAGCGAAAACAGGAGAAATTCTAAAGTTGAGTGGTTTGAATACGGGAAAGATTTACGAAATACTCGAGTCGCTCAAGCGAAAAGGATTGGTTGCTGAATCAGAGATAAATGGTGTAAAGAATTTCACTGCAGGTCCAGCAAATAACTTGCTAACTTATATTGATCGTAAGCAACAAGCACTCCAAGAACAACAATTACAGGCGCGTCTCCTAGTAACCAAACTGAACGCACTCTCGCAACAAACAAAGCCAGTAATTCGTACTGTTGTGTACACTGGTTTTCGCGGATTTGTCGCAGCGGCCGATGAAGCAACTAATTATCTAGGAAAAAATGATGAACTAAGAGGAATGGGTCTAAGAACTTCTAAACCTGATAAATTTAGTCGTTATTGGCAAGCATGGACTCTTGCTAATCAGAATAAACAAAGGGTTCTATTTAGCGAGAAAGGGGATCACTACGAAAAAACGCTTGCAGCGCCCACGGCCCAAGCGCGGATTCTAAAATCCATAACTCCAAGTACTATTGTTATGTTTGGTGATAAGGTTTCGTTGATAATACAATATGACGAACCAGTTAGTGTTATAGCAATATATGACGAACGAACTACTAAGTCGTTTATTGCTTTCTTTGAGCAATTGTGGAAAACTGCGGCTAAGAGATAACTTCTATTCCAGGTATTTTCTTGAAGGCTTCATCGAATGTTGCAATGCGTGTTATGCCGAGGGATTTCATGACTGCAATGTTGGTTGCATCTGTGAAGCTGAGAGGTCTTACTGTTCGGTAAATGTTCCATCCCAAGTGAAATTGTTGTTCGTTCACGTGCAATAGTTCAACCCCGCTCGCAAGGAAACCCTGTATAGCAAGAATTGCTTGTTCTTTGTGTAGGTTGCGTGTGAGAATATTTGATAACTCATCAAAAACATCATCCGTGAAAGCGGCGCCTGCTGTTGTTGCAAGAATTTCACGCGCTCGTGTATGATGGGCTTCGCGAGGATTCAGTGCTGCGACAAACACGTTAGTATCAAAAAGCGTTCTTTCCATAGAGTATTTCATCAATTTCTTCACTCAAATGTTCATTTCCCGCAGGAAACTCAAAAATAGGTATTTTGCTCATGTCTAGTTTTCCATTGGGTTTACTTGCGTACAGCGCCATGGCCTCACTCAGTGCTTCCCCGAGCGTTTTGTTTCTGCGCCGTGCTTCAACTTTGAATTGCTGCAGAGCTTTCCGATCTACATCTCGAAATGACGTCATCATATTGTAATACATGTACTACATTCTATATATGCCTTACTGCTCATTCGTCGGGATATTTTCATTCACTATATGGAAAATAATCAACTTTTTCAATGATAGCACTTCCTTGTTCTTCATGAAACTCTACTTCCACGCATTCGTCACTTTCGAAGATAAGCTCTTGGTTATGCGCAGTAAAAGCTCAGAAGAGAAATTTGTTCCTGGCGCAAGCTTTCTCTCGGCTGATCCGTACGATGAGTGGCTTATCAAACAAATTCAGAAGCAAACGGGTCTCACTGCATTTATTGGAAAACCGTTCTTCTTACGTGACAGTGTCGTGCGCGGCGAACGAACACTCGAAATTTTCGTAAAAGCAACTGCAGGAAGCGATTTGGTGAACCTTGGTGAAGGACTGCAAGATGCTGAGTGGATCGAAGCAAGTGATTTTCTCAATCACAACATCGCAGAGCATTTGCACGCAGCGTTTGAAGCCTACGAGGAGTGATTGGAAACGCAGTTGGAAAATTCCAAACACTGCAGCGCACTTGATTCTTTTTTCCCAAAGAGTACGAGGAGAAAAGTAAACAGGGTAAGTAACACTTGCAAGAGAAATTTCCGTACAAATTGGCTTTCAGAGCGAATTGTATTCATGCCAGTTTTGTTTGCAAACTTTGTTTAAGCGCAGGTTCATTTCCCAAGATCGCTGCAAGTTTTTCAACGTACGGCTCCCATCCTTTGCCGCCATTTCGCAAGAAATATGATGGATGTGGAATGATGAAGACTTTCCCATCGTGCAGGACGCCTGATTCACTCAGAATGCTTTTCTTCTTGGGATAGAAGTAATTCATAGCAAAGCGACCAACTGCAACAATAACTTGCGGCTCTAACATATCGAGTTGTTTTGTGAGCCAAGGGGAACAGAGTGCGAC
>JACCDG010724486.1_pt1 | contig 14019 bp, 14 predicted proteins | sample 7442471 | NCBI WGS metagenome assembly JACCDG01 (sample SAMN15323444, study PRJNA562643) | freshwater metagenome | isolation source: river surface water | place: USA:Blue River Watershed | collected 2017-08-17
ATCTCGACAAGGCCATCAAAGAAGAAGTGAAGCTCCCGGAAGATATGCGCTACGCCTACGTGGGGCAAGCCGAGAACTTCAAGGAACTCGGGGAATCGATGGGCACCGCCATGATGTTCGGCGTGCTCTTTATTTTCCTAATCTTGGCTTCGCTCTACGAGAGCTTCGTTACCCCGCTCACCATCATGCTCGCGCTGCCGCTCGCGATGTGCGGATCCTTCGTGGCGCTCGCGATCACGGGGGAGAGCCTGAATATCTTCTCGATGATCGGCGTAATCATGCTGCTCGGGGTGGCCACGAAGAACTCGATCCTGCTCGTGGACTACGCCAGCCAACGCGTGGCCGAAGGCATGGACCGAAAACAGGCGATGATCGAAGCGGGAAAAACCCGTCTCCGTCCCATCCTCATGACCACCATGGCCCTCATCGCCGGCACGATCCCGATCGCCGTGGGCCTCAACGAAGCTTCGCGGCAACGTACCTCGATGGGCGTGGCCATCATCGGGGGCTTGATCAGCTCCACCCTGCTCACGCTCCTCGTGGTGCCGGCGGCGTATATCTATATCGACCGCTTCCGCCTCTGGAGCAAAGGCAAGATGAAGCGAATCTTCGGCTCACGCACGAAGGAAGACCTGCACGCGGAAGCTTAGGAAAAAAAGGAGCGGGGGGGGGTTCCCGCGCTCCTTTTTTTATTTTCGCCTACTTCTCGAGCAAGCTCCGCAGCATCCACGCCGTTTTTTCGTGCGTCTGGATTCGCTGCGTGAGCAGATCGGCCGAAGCTTCGTCGGCGGCCTTATCGGCGGCGGCGAAGAGCGTGCGCGCCGTGCGCACCACGGTTTCGTTGCCGTCCACGAGTTGGCGGATCATATCGGTGGCCGAAGGCACGCCTTCCGCTTCGCTGATCGAAGAGAGCTTCGCGAACTCGCGGTAAGAACCGGGCGCGAAATGTCCAAGCGCGCGGATGCGTTCGGCCACCACGTCTACGGCAAGCGCGAGTTCGTTGTACTGCTCTTCGAACATCAGGTGCAACGTGCGGAACTGCGGGCCCGTTACGTTCCAGTGAAAATTGTGAGTCTTGAGATAAAGCGTATAGGTTTCGGCCAGGAGGCGCGAGAGTCCTTCCACGATGGTTTTACGATCTGATTCCGAGATGCCCGTATTTAATTTTTCCTGCGTATTTTGCATATTCACTTCCTTCTTTTTAGTTCCCATTCCAACCCCTAAGCATTAGCAAGAAGCGTGGCAACGAATCGCGCGGCATTTTTTCGCGTTCCTTTCCTTTGTTTCTCGCTTCCCTCTAGTAAACTCCGCAATTTCCTTTGGGGAAAGGCCCCGTGAGCCACGAAATTCCCCCGTCTCCGATATTAGAAAAACATAATTATTTCAAATATCTACAACAGTTACTTGGCGCAGGGAAGCGAGCGGCTTATCCTATAAGGGCCGGCTTGGACCACAGGGAGGTTTCCTTGCGCAGAGCTCTCTTTACGTCTCTTTTTCTCCTCGTGGGTCTAAATGTCCCCTCGGCCCACGCTCTGCGCCTTTCGGTGGTGGGCGCCGCTAATTCTTCGCAGCCCCAGGAGCTCGGCCGTGAATACGAAGGCGTAACGAGTTTCGGAGGTGGTTTGCTGCTAGAGATGCGGCTCGTGCCGCTCTTCGGATTGGAATTCGGCGCGCTCTATCTGCCCCGAAAATTTCGGCGAGAAATCGAATTGCCGGCGCAGTCTAAGGTAACCACCGAAGGAAAGATGTACGAATTCCCGGTTCTGCTGCGCACCCACCTCGGCAGCGTGCTTTCTTTCGGCATCGGCGGATATTACGCCTCCGCCACCGGGCAGGTGGCCACCGAAGTGGAAACCGGCTCCCTCACCACCGCCAGCCGCTATTCCTACGCGGAGGTGGAGCAAACCACCACCGACCACGGCCTCCTCACCAGCCTCGCGCTCACGATCCGCATGGCGCCCCTCACCTACTTTCTCCTAGATGGGCGCTATACGATGGGGCTCAAGAACAATAGCACCGCCCCCGGGGGAAGCCGGAAATACAACGATATGCAGTTTCTGGCCGGCCTCCAATTCGGCTACTGAGGATTTATGGACAACGCGAGCGGGCCGCGGCAGGCCCTTCTCCTCATCAGCGATCTCGACGATACGATCAAGATTTCGCATACGCAGTCGAAGCTCATCACGGTTTACCGCGGGCTTTTCCGCACCTCGGCTTTCGCGGGCATGGCCCAGCTCTATCACGAGCTGCTCGCGAGCAATCCCGGATCCGAACTGCGCGTGGTTTCCTCTTCTCCGCCGCAGATCCGCGGCAAGATCCATTTTTTTCTCACCACCAACGGCTTTCCTCCCGCCACGCTCGTGCTGCGGGATTGGTTCCGGCAAACTTCCATCGTGAAGTATAAGCTCGGGGCGATCCTCTCCATCGTGGAGAAAGCGAAAGGCCCCGTGCTCTTGATCGGCGACGATACGGAGCACGATCCCGAGGTTTTCGCCCGTGTGGCTAAACGCTTTCCGGAAAAAGTGGCGGCCCGCTACCTCCGACGCGTGAAGGGGCGCGATCTCCCCGACGGTAGCCACGGATTTTTCACGGCGTTTGAGGTGGCCTGCGCTGAGCTTTCGGCCGGCCGCCTCGGCAGCCAGGAAGTTCTCCGCGTGGGCCAGGCGGTGCTGAAGGCGGAAAAAACCTCGCGGCTGATCCCTTGGTTTTCCCTCAAGCCCCCGATCCAGAATGCCCCTTTTGCCGACTCCGCTTACTCCCCCGTGATAGAGTTGTGGAAATTGATCCAGGATAAGATTCAGGCGATCCCGAGAAAGAGAAAGAAATGAGCCAAGCGGTAAGAATTAAAAAGGGCAGCGTACTCGTTTACCGAATTTTCGATATCGCCGAAGAAATCGATCTTGGCAAAGCGGAGAGCTTGCTCAAGCTCGTGCGTGGCCCCGAAGGCTTCCGCGTGCCCAAATTCATCGACCGCGGGCTCGTGGTGCGCAGCCGCCCGCTCGCGTTCGAGCTCGGATCGGTGAGCGTGCGGCTCGATTGCGGCGCCTACGAGATGAACGTGGTGGGCAAAGTGCGGGAGTTCGGCGTGCTCTCGCTGATCTACGAGATTCCGCTGCGCGAAGGCACCTCCTGGAATGAGCTCGTGGCCCTCGCCGCCGACTTAGAGGAAGGCTCGGAGATCGACGAGATCGCCCAGCGCCAGGCGGTGGAAGTGAGCGCGAGACTGGGCGCCTCGCTGAAGAAGCCGAGCACCTGGAACGTGTTCGAGGATTACATCATCTATAACTTCGAGCAATTCGAGGGCGATACCGACGCCACGAACCTATTAGAGCGGGCCGACGTGCCCGCCCTCCTCCTGGCCGAAGACGACACGGTGCTCGCCCGCGAAACCCGCGGCGCCATTCTGGAAAATACCTACCAATACGGCGAGGGCGACTTAGTGCTGGTGGAATGGAACGCGGCGCTCGTGGTGGAGGAGGTGCCGAGCCGCGACGTGGCCGATATTCTCGAGTTCGCCGCCGCGAATCTCCTCGAGATGCGCTTCTACGACAATCTCCTCGACCAGCGCTTGGCTTCGCTTTACGACGACATCGAACGCAGCAAAAACTCGGTGCTGCGCGCGCCCTTCGCGAAGATCTACCAAGACGCGAGCACGCGGTACATCGAGTTTTCGGAATTCACCGAAAGGGTGGAGAACTCCCTCAAGGTAGTGGGGGACTTTTATCTCGCCACCGTTTATCGCGCGGCCACGCGACGCTTTCGTCTCTCCGACTGGCAGCAAAACATCACCCGCAAGATGAACTTGCTCGCGCAGGTTTCGAGCCTGCTACAGGGGGAAGTGAATATCCGCCGCTCGCACTGGTTAGAGATCACGATCATCGCCCTCATCCTGTTTGAGGTGATCTCCGCCGTGCTGAAATTTTACTAAGCGAGCGTACGCGCGTATTCGGGCGTGAGGTAGGGGGCCAGGAAGCGCGCGAGGTACTGGTTCGCGAGCTGCAACGGCTTTTCGGTAGCGGGCTTCTCGGGGCTTTCGTAGAACTGAAAGAAAGAAGAAGCGGTCACCAGCACGATGTCGTTGATCATGCGGAAGGTGAATGCGTCGCCCACGGTGGTAACGTGCCCGCTGCGCACCCATTTTCCGAAAGCGGCGCGCATGAACTTGCGCGTTTTCTCTAAGTGCTTATGCCAATGGCGGCTTAACCCCGGATCCTGGCGGCGCAGATGGTACATTTCGCGGTGGAAAAATCGGTAGCGCCAGAAAATTTCCATCGAGGCCTCGATGAATTCCAGGGGCGGCAGAACCCGATCGGCGGAAAGCGCGTTCTTCCACAACCCGTAGGTTTCCTCGCACATGCGCTCAAAAATCGCGGCGATGATTTCTTCCTTATTCGTAAAGTGGAAATAGAGATTCCCGGGGCTGATCTTGAGCTCCTGGCAAATATGGTTGGTGCTCGTGGAGCCCGCCCCCATGCGGTTGAAGATCTCCACGCTTTCGCGCAAAATTTTATCGCGGTTCGAAACTCTCTTCCGCGCCGGCAAGCTTACTTCGATATGGGCCATGACGCAGTCTTAGGGCGCTCACGGGAAAAAGACAAATAGAATATTAACTCTAAGCACCACCTAGCCGCGAATCCTGCTCCGTGCTAGTCTCGCTCTTCATGAGCAAGGCCTTCGTAAAGGAAGACGAAAACGACGACGAGGAAGGCGCCGAGCCCTCCTCGCCCCTCCCCGGCGGGAAGAACTACATTACGCCGCAGGGCCTGCAGAAGCTCCGCGACGAGCTACGCGCCATCCTCGACGTGCATCGGCCGGAACTGGTGAAGGTGGTGAGCTGGGCCGCCTCCAACGGCGACCGCTCGGAGAATGGCGATTACCTCTACGGCAAGAAAAAGCTCCGGGAATTCGATAAACGCATTCGCTTTCTTTCCAAGCGCATCGAGATCGCCCACGTGGTGGACCCGCTCTCGCAAACCGGACCCAAAGTAAAATTTGGTGCCACCGTAAAAGTGCGAGGGGAAGACGGGAAAACGAAAAAATATTCCATCGTGGGCGTAGACGAAACCAACCCGGCCCACGGACGAATCAGCTGGATCTCGCCGATCGGCCTGGCCCTGCTCCAGGGCAGCGAGGGCGATGCGGTAACGCTCAAAACCCCTAAGGGCGAGGAAGAGCTCGAGATCCTGGAGGTGCGCTATGAAGAGCTCCCCTAGCGACCGCGAAATTCTCAATTTCATGATCGCCTTCGCGCGCCTCTACCTCAATAGCGGCGGCCCTACTTCCCGTCTCGAAGATAACCTGATCCGCATCGGCGCCCACTACCGCCGCGAAACGGAAGTATACGCCACGCCCACGGGCATCTTCATCACCCTCAACGATCCCGCCACCGAAGATGATCCCACCACTTCCCTCGCGCGGATCCGCGAAACCGGCACGAATCTCGGCCAGCTTTGTTTTCTGGAGAATGTGCTAGTGGACCTACAGTGTGGCGCCGTAAGCCTACCCGAAGCCACGGGCGCGCTCCGCGGCTCGCTCGGCCACCTTAATCGTTACTCGCGCCCCGTTTCGGCCATCGCCGCCCTTCTTTACGGATTCGCCGCCAGCTTCATGAACTACCAGCGCCCGGGCGTGGCCGTGGTGAGCGGCCTGATCACGGCCATCACTTGGTACTTCGCTACCTTCCTGTTCAAGCCCCGCGTGGCTAACCCGATCTTCACCGATTTCATGAGCGCCTTCCTTACCCTCGTGCTCGCGGCGCTCGCCCACGCCTTCGTGTCGCCCCTTTCGGTGGAAGCCTACGCGATCGGCGGCATCCTGCTGCTCGTGCCCGGGCTCGCCCTCACCACCGCGATCGCCGAGCTCGCGGAGCAGAACCTCGTTTCGGGCACCGCCAAGTTCATGCAGGCTACCCTCGCCCTATTGGCGCTCGGCTTGGCCTACTTACTGTTCCAGCAGATCGCTTTCTCCCTCCACTTGCGTAGCGTGCTCCAGCCGGTAGCGCCGAAAGTAACCACCCTCTGGATTTCGGCGCTCGGCGTGATTCTAAATATTTCCTGTTTCGGCGTGATCTTCAAAGTTCCGCCCAAAATGCTGCTCTGGAGCACCTTCACGGGCCTCGCGGGCTGGGCCACGCTCCTCGCCGTGCTCGAAACGGGGGCCGCCGCCGCGGCTCCTTACCTCGCGGCCGTGATGGTGGGCGTGGTGAGCTTAGCCTTCGGCAAGGTATTTCGCCTGCCTTCGCAGGTATTCTCGGTGCCGGGGATCGTGGCCATGCTTCCCGGAATGCTGGCGCTCACGGGCTTCCGCTACTTCGCCACCGGCGATCAGGATTCCGGCCTCGCTTTTACCTTCCAGGTGGCCATCACCGCGGTGAGCATCGTGTTCGGGTTAATGTCGGCCCGCGTGCCCTTCGCCGCCGCCGAGAATCTGCGCCGCGTTCGCGCTTGAGGCTCATTTTCGCCATTCCCCTCGCCGGTTTTTTTTACGCGCTCTCGCCCGCCGCCGCGGCCGAAGCCCAGGCCCACTGAAAATTATAGCCGCCGAGCCAGCCCGTTACGTCGACCACTTCGCCGATGAAATAGAGGCCCGGCACCTTTTTACTTTCTAGGGTGCGGGAAGAAAGCTCCTCCGTGCTCACCCCGCCGCGGGTTACCTCCGCCTTGCCGTAGCCGCCCGTGCCTACGGGCCAAAGCTCCCACGAATGAAAACGCTGGCCGAAATCCCGTAGCGCCTGATCGGAGCGTTCGCCCACGGAGCCCGCCGGGGCCGCCCAGGCTTGGCAGAGCGCCTCGGCCAAACGATCGCTAAATTTTTCGGCCACCAGCGTTTTCACTTCCTTGCGTGAGCCGGCCTTCTTCATCGCGAGGAAGTATTCGTCGAGACGCAAATCCGGGGAAAGATCGATCTGGATGGGATCGCCGGGAAACCAGTGCAGCGAAGCCTGGAGGATAGCGGGGCCGGAAAGCCCCGTATGCGTAAAAAGGATATTTTCGCGAAATTTCTGCTGGCGCACGTGCACCACGGAGTCCACGCTCACGCCCGAGAGCGCCTGGAACTGCTGTAAAAATTGTTTATCCAGGGAAAGGGAAACCAGCGCCGGCGCTAGTTCCGTAACTGCGATCCCGAACTGCCGGGCGATGCGGTAGCCAAGATCAGTGGCGCCGATTTTCGGGATGGAGAGCCCGCCCGTGGCCACCACCACGGATTGGGCGTAAATCGCCCCCTGGTCCGTGCGCACGCGGAAGCGCGCGCCATCCTGTTCAGCGGGATCGCAGCTTTCTACTTTTTCCACCCGCACATTGAGGCGGATCTGCGCGCCCGCCTCCTCACACTCCGCGCGTAGCAGATCCACGATTTTCTGGGCGGAATCCCGGCAGAATTGCTGGCCGAGCTTTTTCTCAAAGAAGGGAATTTCGTGCTTTTTCACGAGGGCCAGAAAATCTTCCGGGCGAAAACGCGAAAGAGCGCTCTTGGCAAAGTGCTCGTTGGCGGAAAAATAATTCTGCGGGCCGGCCCCGAGGTTAGTGAAATTGCAGCGTCCCCCGCCCGAGATGAGGATTTTCTTGCCGAGCTTATCGGCGTGGTCGAGCGCGAGCACACGCTTGCCCCGGCGTGCAGCGGTGGCGGCGCAGAAGAGGCCGGCGCCGCCCGCTCCCAAAATTAGTACTTCCCATGGGCCTTGCATCCGCCCCTTATAAACCGAATTTTGGCCCACGAAAGAAAGAAAAAGGCTCGGGCATTTTTCTTTCTTTATTTAGTGATTTCCATTGGTTATGTGCGGTTCGTTCTTAAAGGCGCACAAGCGCTTATCCGATAGAGTGTAGGTAAGGAATAAGGGAACTCAGTAAGGGGATTCCGTGGCTTGGGTTGCGGTCAGGGGTGGCTGCTCCCAAGCCTTTTTTATCGCTTCTCGAACAAAGTGCCGATCGCCTTCGGCGCGTTCGACTTACCCACGAAGCCCGCCAGAACTAGAATGGTGGCGAGGTAAGGGATCATCTGCACGGCCTGGCTCGGGATCGCGAAACCCTCAAAACTTGCGCTCTGCAGACGAATCTGGAGCGCCTCCATCAAACCAAAGAACAAGCAAGCCAGCACGGCGAGCGGCGCGTTCCACTTACCCAGAATCAGCGCCGCCAAAGCCATGAACCCCCGGCCCGCCACCATATTGCGCGAATAGCCGCTGGCCAGGAAGATCGAAAGGCTCGCTCCTCCCCAGGCCGCGAGCACCCCGCTCATCATCACCGAGAAATAGCGCACCTTCACCACTGATACACCGGCGGCATCGAGCGCCTGCGGATTCTCGCCGGCGAAGCTCACCCAGAGCCCTAGGCGCAAACGCTTCATGGTGAACCAGGCCGCGGCCGCTACCACGAATACGAACCAGAGCGGGAAAAGCTGGAAACGTTGCTCCATCGGCAGGGCGGGAGTTCCGCCCGTGGATTCGTAGAGCAGCTTGAGCAAGAGCGGGATCAAGCCCATCACGAGCAGATTGATCGCCGTGGCAGTTACGATCTGGTTGCCGCGCCCGTGGATCACGGCGAAGGCGTAGAGCAAACCGAAAACGGCGCCCGCCACGCCCGCGCCCGCGAAGCCGAGGCCCGGGGAACCCGAGTGCAGCGTAATTACGGCCGCGGTGAAAGCGCCCACCAGCATGAGGCCCTCCAGTGCGATATTGATCACGCCGGCGCGCTCACTAAACATTCCGCCCAGCGCCGCGAACATAAGCGGCGTGGCCATGCGGAGCACGGAGAGAAGAAATTCGTAAGTCACGCGAGCCTCCGCCGCGAGCGCCACGCCGTAGCGATGGACACGCAGAAAATCACGAGCGCCTGAATCACGAGCGCGAGATCACGGGTTACGAACTCGGTTTCGATGTCGAGATCCGCCGCGCCCTTGTGGAGCGCGCCGAAGAGAAGCGCCGAGAAAATAACGCCGAGCGGGTTATTGCGCGCGAGCAGGGCCACGGCGATGCCGATGAATCCATAGTCGGGCGAGAAGCCGAGCCGGAAGCGTCCCGCGCCGCCCAGCACTTCGGCCAAAGCCACCATCCCCGCCAGCGCGCCCGCCAAGGTGAAGGCCCATTGCCGGGTGCGGGCTACATCGATGCCGGCCGTATCGGCGGCGTCCTCGTTGCTGCCGCAGGCCCGGAGCTCGAAGCCCCAAGGTGTGCGCCAGAGGAAAACCCAAACCGCGAGGGCCGTGAGCACGGCCGCGGGGAAAGCAAGGGAGACGGGAGCGTCGCCAAAAAGCTGCGACACGGGATCCCAGTGCCGCAGGAAATAGGCTGGCGGCACGGAGCGCGTTTCGGGGTTTTGCACTTCGGGATTCTGCAGGTAGCCCGTAACCGCCCAGCTCACGAGGGTGGCCGAAATAAAATTGAGCATGATGGTATTGATCACCTCGTGCGAGCCGCGGCGCGTGCGCAGCCAGCCCGGGATCCAGCCCCAGAACGCGCCGGCCGCGCAGCCGCAAGCCAACGCGAAGAAGGGCGCGAGCCAAACGGGCAGGCTCGGCACGGCCAGGGCGGCGGCGGCGGTTACGAGGGCGGCGAGGTTCAGCTGTCCTTCGGCGCCGATATTAAACATTCCCGCGTGGAAAGCTACCGCCACGGAGAGGCCGGTGAAGATCAACGGCGTGGCGTAAAAAAGCGTGAGGCCAAAATCGTTGCGCGAGCCGAAAGCGCTGTGCACGATCACCGCGAATACCCGCCAGGGACTTTCGCCCGCGGCGTAAGCGAGCAGGAGCCCCAGGCATAATCCCACCGCTAAGCCGAGGAGAGAGCGAATCAAGCCAGCCTTCATGCGCTCTCCTTCACGCCGCCCGCCATCAGGAGGCCGATTTTCTTTTCGTCGAACTCGCCGCGCACGAAGGATCCCACCACTTGCCCGCGGTAAAAAACGAGCACGCGGTCGGAGAGCTTGAGCACCTCGTCGAGCTCGGAGGAAACGAGCAGCACGCCCGCGCCCGCATTGCGTAAATTCATGATCTGCCGGTGGATGAATTCAATCGCGCCGATGTCTACGCCGCGGGTGGGCTGGGCGGCGATGAGGAAGCGCGGGGGCACGCTGAGCTCGCGGGCCACCACCAATTTCTGCTGGTTACCGCCGCTGAGCGAGCCCGCACGGGCTAGAGGATCGGCGGGGCGCACGTCGTATTCGCGAATCGCGCGCTCGGTGGTTTGCCGGAGCGAAGCGCGATTAAGGAAAAAACTAAATTTCCGGAAAAGCGGATGGCGCTGGCGCCCGAGCAGATAATTATCTTCGAGGGAATCTTCCAGCAGCAACGCCTCGCGGAGCCGGTCTTCGGGAAAAACTCCCAGCGCGCACCGGCGGCGGAGTTTCGCCCCGCCCACGCGCGAAACATCCCGCCCGAGAAGGTGCATCTCGCCGGAATCGAGCTTACCGCCCGGATCGAGAAGCAAGCGGATAAGTTCGGTTTGCCCGTTGCCCTCCACCCCGGCCACGCCGAGAATCTCGCCCGCGTGGAGACGGAAGCCCGCGCGTTCGAGGTGCGTAAGCTCGGGTACGGGCACGGCGGATTTCAATTCCAGAATGATCTCGGAACGCACCGGCGGCCGCTCCCCGCCCACCTCGAAGGAAACTTCGCGGCCCACCATCAGCGCGGCCAACTCGTGGATGGTGGCGCCCGCCACCAAGCGCTCCCCCGTAACCCGGCCCGCGCGGAAAACCGTTACGCGGTCGGCGAGGGCGATCACTTCCTTCAGCTTATGCGTGATGATCAAGATCGTTTTCCCGCTTTTGGCCATTCCCCGGAGGGTTTGGAAAAGAGATTCGATTTCGCCCGGCGCGAGCACGGCAGTGGGTTCGTCGAGGATGAGGATGTCGGAATCGCGGTAGAGGAGCTTGAGGATCTCCACGCGCTGCTGCTCGCCCACCGAAAGCTCGCTCACCGGCACGTCGAGGCGCACTTCGAGGTGGAAATCACGCATCAGTTTTTGCAAACGGGCGCGGGCCGCCGAGATGCCGAGCGGGCCGAAGGCCGGTCCGCCCGCCGCCAGCAAAACATTTTCTACGGCGGTATGGCAGGCGGCCAGCATGAAGTGCTGGTGAACCATGCCGAGCCCGGCCGCAATCGCATCGGCCGAGGACCGCCACTGCGCGGGCTGGCCGTCCAGGAGAATCTCCCCGCGATCGGCGGGGTACTGGCCGTAGAGGATCTTCATCGCCGTGCTCTTGCCGGCGCCATTTTCGCCCACGATGGCGTGGATCGAGCCGCGGGCTACGCTGAGCGAAATATCTTCGATGGCCAAGCAATCGCCGAAGGCCTTGCGCAGCCCGCGCAATTCGATGCTAGGAAGGTCGGCCTCACTTCTTGGCATTTTTGTAGTAATCGGGAACGGAGATTTTTCCGGAGGAAATCTCGGCTTTGATCTGCTCGATCTTCTGGCGCACTCCGGCCGGCACGAGCGGGTCGTTGTGCTGGTCCATGGCGTAGTCTACGCCCTTGTTCTTGAGACCGAAGCGCACCGTACCGGCGGTGAATTTGCCGTTCTTCACGTCTTTGATCACCTCAAAAACGGCCACGTCCACGCGCTTGAGCATCGAGGTGAGCACGAAGCCGGGCTTCACCCAGTTTTGGTTCGAGTCCACGCCGATCGCGAGCTTCTTTTTCTCCTCGGCGGCGTCCATTAGCCCGTAATTCGAAGCGCCGGCCGCGCCGAAAATGATATCGGCCCCGCCGTTATACTGCGCGAGCGCGAGCTCTTTGGCCTTAGCGGGATTATTCCAGGCGTCGGCTGTTACGCCCACGTAGTTGGTGATCAATTGGATTTTGGGATTAGTCTTCTTGAGGCCGGCCTCAAAGCCCAGCTGGAAACGGCGAATAAGCGGCGCGTCCATCCCGCCCACGAAGCCTACTTTATTGGTTTTCGTGGTGAGACCGGCGAGCGCCCCCACGAGGTAAGAGCCCTGGTGCTCCTCGAACATCAGCGAGCGCACGTTGGGGCTATTTACTTCGGCGTCCACGATCGCGAATTTCTGCCCGGGGAAGGCCGCGGAAACTTTCTTCACGCCTTCCGCCATGGAAAAGCCGATGGTTACGATGAGGTCGAATTTTTTCTCGGCGAATTTTCGCACTACCGTTTCGATGGCGGCGTCGTCGGTGGCCTCCACGTACTTGAGATCCACACCAAATTCCTTCTTGGCCTTGCTCGCGCCCTCGAAGGCGGCGGCGTTGAAAGACTTATCGTCCTTGCCGCCCTTATCGAGCACGAGGGCCACCTTGAGGTCGGCGGCGAAGGTGGAGGAAGAAACGGCCAACAATAGGGCGAGAAATAGTGTTTTCATGGCGAGGCAAATTTACTGAGCCGCCAGGGAGCACGCAAGAATTAATGCGGGGGGTCTAAGAGAAAAAATGCCTAGGCCTTCTCGAGCAAGGTTACGGCCGATTTAGCGATATTGTGGGCCTGCACTAGCATCGCGTTGCCCGATTGCTTCTGGATGTCCTGGGCCACGGCCCGCGAGGCGAATTCCGCCATATCGGCGTCGCGGATGCGGGAATTTCCGGCCGCTAAATTCGTGCGTTGCTGGTCTACGTTCTGGATATGCGAGCTTAGCTGGCTCTGCAATCCGCCGAGGCTCGCCCGGGTATTGCTCAGCTTCATCATCGCGGAATCAATATTGGCCAAGCCCTGGCGGGCACCGTCTTTGGTGTCCACGGAAAGCGCCGAGATGCCGAGCGCGCCCACGGTAATATTGGCGTCCTGCGAAGCGTAGGTTAAGCGATCCACGCCCCCGTTCTCGATGCCCACCTGGAAATCCAGCGAAGGGCCCGAGCCGTTGAGCAGGTTCTTGCGGTCGTAAAGCGTGGTATTGGCGATACGATTGATTTCTCCCTTGAGCTGCTGGAATTCCATATTGGTATAGCGGCGCTCTTGGTCGCCGATCGTGTCGGACGCAGCCTGCACCGAAAGCTCGCGCAGGCGGATGAGCATATTCTGCGCTTCCACGATGCCGCCCTCGGCGGTTTGGATGATGGAAATCCCGTCTTGCGTATTCCGCTGCGCCATCTGGTAAGAGCGAATCGAGCCTTTGAGCTTTTCGGAAATAGAGAGCCCCGCGGCGTCGTCGCCCGAATCCACAATGCGGGTGCCGCTCGCGAGCTTGTTGAGCGTCTTATTGTGCGCGCGCGTGTTTTCCTCGAGCTGGCGCCCGGTGCGCATCGTATTAACGTCGGTGCGGATTCTTAGTCCCACGAGCCCCCTCCTTGGATAGCTGCGGCCTAATTCCTATCGGAAGCTCGCGCGGGGATTTTAAGACTTCTATACCCGACCTCCTTACCTGGTAGCCTAAGGCCAATTCGGTTGTTTCTTGGGAGAGGAAAGCTGCTAAACTGAAAGCCGAGGAGAATGCTATGCACGGAAAATTTCTGGTTTTGGCTGGTTTGTTCCTGAGTTTAACCGCCCTGGCCGGGCCCTTCGGGGGGAACAAGGTGGACGATCTTTTCACCGTGAAATCCTTGGACGGCAAGCAAGCCACCCTCGATGGCAAAGCCAAAGGCCTCAAAGAGGGCGATACCCTCTACTTCGCGCGCTCCCCCTATAAATTTTCGGTGACCGCGGTAAGCGGAAACCAGGTAACGATCGCGCTGCCGGAAAAGCACGATCTCGCCACGGGCGCTACCCTCATGCGCAATTCCACCGAGCAGGTGCTGAAAGCGATCGATACCGAGAGCAAGCTGAAAAAAGCGCTGGAAGAGTAGCTCTAAGCTAGCTCCCTAAAGAAAGCCTGTTCCCCTACCGATTGTTCCAACACTAGGAGAATACATGCTATTTCGCTCGTTGGTTTTCGCCCTCACGGTAACCCTGCTCGCCATCCAGCCCGCCTCCGAGGCACAGGCCAAGAAACCCGCACGCGGGCCGAGCAGCAAGATCGATCTCCCGCCCTGCCCGATCATTCCGCCGGATCCGAACGCCCCCGTGCCGCCGCCCCCTCCGCCGCGCGAAGTGCTGGCCGATGAGGAGCCTTTGCCCGATCCCGCCCCCGCAAAGAAAGAATACTC
>JACCDG011245727.1_pt1 | contig 14019 bp, 24 predicted proteins | sample 7442471 | NCBI WGS metagenome assembly JACCDG01 (sample SAMN15323444, study PRJNA562643) | freshwater metagenome | isolation source: river surface water | place: USA:Blue River Watershed | collected 2017-08-17
ATGTTCTTTCGGGCGGATCAGCCCCTGCTTCCTCTGCGCTCTCTGAAAGCAGCCTGACGTCGCGCGACATCAAGATTGTGCTGACCGGCATCGACAATCTGTCTGGCGATTGGGAAAGCGCGGTCAATCAGGGCTTCACCGATGGCGACGATGTGCTGTTGGGCAACGGCGGCGCGGGAATGATCTGGCGGGTGCGCCAGGGCTTCATGCAGGCTGAGGCCGATCATGGGCAATTGATCTGCGACCACTACGTCGCGGTGCTGGAAAACGGTTCTAGCGGTGTCGGAGGCTTCCGTCATCTGGGGCGCGTCTACCAGCCCTATTACGATGTGGACAGTCCGGCGAAGAACAAGCGCGGCTTTAGTTGGGTGGTGAAGGACGGCAGCACCACGATTGCCACCCCGGTTCCATACGCCGCCAAGACGTTCAGTGCGACGAGCGGAAATTCCAATTTCACGATGACCGCGCACGGTCTAAGCACGGACAGCAACTTTGAGGAAAGCAGCGTTGCGGGGCGCGTATCCACTAGCGGGTCGTTGCCGACCGGACTGAGCACGGGCACGACGGTCTATCTGTTCCCGTCCGGCACGAACACGGTGAAATTCTGCCCGACTGCCTATGACGCCATCACGGGGGCGAGCGCGATCACGCCATCCTCTAACGGCACCGGAACACAGACCTTCACGCCGCATACCGAGATAGTTCATTTTGCCTCGGCCTACAGCGCCGACAGCGCGGGCAAGTGGCAGTTCATCCAAGGCGGTGGAAGTTTCAGCGCAGACGCGCCGATCCGCTTCGAGTTCGATAAGACATACTGGAAATCGACCAAGCTGGTCCCGCCTTACGATCTGACGGTCACGCCCACTACGCCGGACTCGGTTACCTACTACCCGAACACGCGCGGCAATCTGCGCGCCTCTTTCGGGGCGACGGGTGGGTCCGATACGATCGGCGTGCAGCCGGCATGGGTGGCGCAGCACTTCCTCGGTCAGACCGAGGCGGCAATGAGCCGGGTGCGCGTGAATGCCCTTGCGATGGGGCATTGCGCGGTTTCGGTCAAGAACTCCAGCACCGGCACCATTCCGGTCGTCACTGCGACAAGCGGCACGCCCTACACCGGCATGGGCACGGCGTCGAGCAGCCTTCGCTGGGCGCAAGGCAACTATGCCGGGTTTACCGCTCCGACCGGAGACATCGCCGGCATCTACGCCACAGCGGACGCGGCCAACCATTGGCCGGGTTGCGTTTACTACGCCGCCTTGGCGACAGGTGAGCCGCAATACGACGACCTGCTGGCAGAGGTGTCGAACTACCTGACGCTCTGCCGCTACACGGGCACTGAGTACAACCCCGGCCCGCGCAACGACAACACCACGACGGGCGGGCCGTACTACGGAATCAGCATCGGAGAAGGCAGCGGGTCGGATGCGCGCGACTCTGCATGGACGATCCGCGAAGTCGGGTGTGCAGCCGGCATCGTTCCCGATTCTCCATGGGAGAAGGCCGCTCTATACGACTACCTGACCGAGAAGTTCACGCAAGACATGGACTACATCGCCGCGGTGAATGCGGACAAGGACTCGTTCTGGAACGACAACGGCATCTTCTTCTTCAATCAGAGCTATGCCAATGCGTCTCCGTGGATGCTCTCCTATTACTACGGCACGCTCGGATTCCTGAATGGCGTGACCGATGGCGGAGCCTTGACGCAACTCCAGCACGTCATGAAGTTCCCCGCCGCCGTGCATAGCGACATCGGCATCTTCCACCTGACCGGCTATCGCGCCTTGATGTGGCAGGCGGACAACACGCTGGTCGATGCGATGAGCAAGATCCACTACAGCCCCGGCGGCGGGTGGTTCACGACCATCGACACTGGAACGGACATTATCACGGCGGCGATCCAATCGAAGCCGCAGACCTATACGAACGACGACCGTTTTGCCTTCGCGCTATCGGCCCCCACCGGGGCCAGCCGCTACACGAGCTACTACCTGAAAGACGTCTCCGATCCGGGAAGCACGTCCAACAAGACGTTCAAGCTGTCGTCAACGAGCGGCGGCGGAACCTTGAATATGTCCTCTGGGTCAGGCGGTGAAGACGGTATCCGCATGGCGGTCATTCCTTCAGGCGCCTACGGCCTCGATTACGCGAACGGGGCCAGCTACACGGTCCTGCTGCGCGGCGCTTTGCGGATGGCGGAAGCGAACGGCGTTACCACGTCGGCGACTGCGCGCACCGTGGTGGACGGCTACGTGTCGAACATCCCCGGCCTCAGCTTCGCCGATGAGCCCATGTGGGCCATGGACGCGGAGTACGAATGATGTACCGCCCTGTCCGCATATCGGGCCACTTTGCCCATGCCGGCGACAAGACGACGCGCCACGCGCACGACGAAGCGCATCGGACGGGCGTCGATGAGGGCTCTGTTCTGGTCCGCATGTGGGACATCCGAGACGAAAGTGTCCAGATCGACGCGCGCCTGACGGCCGGTTGCTACGCGACCGTCCCCGCCGAGTGGAAGCACGAGATCGAGGCGCTGGAGGACGGCACGCGCACTTATTGTCAGTTCTACGGCGATAGCGGCAGCCATCGCTTGGAAGCGGAGGGCAAGCCATGGCGATAGCGGTTGTTTCCAGCGTTCTTCTGCCGCGCGGCGTGACGGGCGCGACCAGTTCGTCCATCGACACGACCGGCGCAACCCTGCTGGTCATGGGGTTGGCTGGGTTCCAAATCGTTGCGAACTCTTACACGATCAGCGACAGCAAGGGCAACACCTGGACACCCCTGACTGCGAAGGACACGGGCGCGGCGCACGAGGCCCGGACGCAGCTTTTCTACGTCGCCAACCCCACGGTTGGAACCGGCCACACCTTCGACTGGGCCTATGCGGGATACGGCAACGCGACCGCTGCTGTCATCGCCTTTAGCGACTGCCTAACGGTGTCGCCATTCGACCAGCAGAACGGGTTCGGCACCAACTCCGAAGTAAGCACCGTCCAGCCCGGTTCGATCACACCGACTGAGGATAACGAAGTCGTCGTCGTGATGGGCGGCTTCCCCAACGACATGAACTCGGGTAGCGGTTCCATCAATGGCGGTTTCACCATCGCCCACCAGCGGGAGTTCGGCGGCAGCAACTGCGTCGGCGGCCTGATGGCCTATTTGATCCAGACGACCGCCGCGGCAGCAAATCCGACCATTACTGCCCCGACCGGCACCGATCCCATGTCCGCCGTCATCGCGTCGTTCAAGTCGGCGGGCGGCGGCGGGGGCGGCGGCTATGTGCATCGGCGCCAGCTCAACGGCGGCGCTCGCGACCGCGTAGGCTACTAGGAAAGGGGAACAGACCATGTCGAAGATCGTCGCCGCGCGGGTCGCCGCCGGCAACCCGCTGATCCGGGTCTACATCGAGGACACCGACGGCGCGGCGCTGCCGGATCTGACGTCGGGCTCGTCGGGCCTGAAGATCGAATACCAGCGCGAGCTTTCCAGCTCGGCGACGGTGTTCTCGGGCAGCAACCTCGAGACGATCAGCACGATCGGCACCTATGCCGCGCCGACCACGAACAAGGCGCGCTTCAAGGAAATGAGCAGCACGACCATGCAGGGGTGGTACGAGATCCACCTTCCGCAGGCGGCGGTCGGCACGGCGGACGCCTCGCGCTTCCTCGTCGGCATGGTCTCGGGCGTGACCGGGATGCGCGACTGCCCCTTCGAGATCGAGCTGGTGCCCGACGCGATCCCGAACGACAGCACGCAGCTCGCGCGGGTCAGCGATATCGGCACGGCCGGCGCGGCGCTGACGGCGATCCCCTGGAATGCGGCCTGGGATGCCGAGGTGCAGAGCGAGGCGACGGACGCGCTCAATGCCTACGACCCGCCGACTGCCGCCGAGCTGACGTCGGCGACCAGCGGCCTCGCGACCGCCGCCGCGGTGGCGCTGCTGCAGGTCTACCCGAAGAACACGGCGGTCTCGAAATTCGGCTTCGCGATGTACCTGACCGACGGCACGCTGGCGACCGGCGTTACCATCGCCGGAACGATCAGCAAGGACGGCGGCAACTTCGCCAGCATCACCGACAGCCCGGCCGAGATCCAGACCAGCGGCTGCTATGAGGTCGACATTTCGCAGACCGAGATGAACGCCGACGAGATCCTGCTGAAGTTCACAGGCACCGGCTGCGTGCCGCTGGTGGTCAAGATCAGGACGCAGGCCTAGCCATGTACCAGAGCTTTCGCTTTCCCTTCGCGGCCTCTGACGGCGTCGTGTTCATGGGCGCTTTCGAGGATGGCGGCATCCCGCCGACCGACCCGAGCGAGGACAGCGGCGTCTCGGTGCTGCGCCCGCAGGCGCGGCCGATGATCCGCCCTCTGCTGCGCGCCCTGGTCCAGCGAGGGCGGCGCCATGGCGACAGATGACCAGGCAATCGGGCGGCTTGAAGGCGAGGTCAAGCATATCAGCCAGGACCTCGCGCACGGCCGGCAGCGGATCAACGACCTGGCGCAGGCGGTCCAGCGGGTCGACACGCGGCTGCAGACACTGGTGGAGACCGGGGTGCCGCAGCGCGAGCGGATGATCGCCGACCTCGACGACATCAAGACGTCGCTCGCAAGCTTGCCGGCGCTGGTCGACCGGATCGAGACGCACGACGCCACGCTGGCCGACCACACCCGGCGCCACGAGGCGCACGACAGGTTCAAGAACCGCTCCCTTGGCGCGATCGGCGTCGCCGGCGGCATCGCCGGCGCGGCCACGACGGTCGCGATCACGCTGCTGAAATTGCTTGTGGGGATCAAATGACAAAGATCGCGCCGAGAGGCATTAGGAACCACAATCCCGGCAACATCGATTTCAACCCCAAGGTCAAGTGGCAGAACCTGGACGACCCGCCGACCGATGGGCGCTTCTGCCGGTTCAAGACCGCGCCCGACGGCATCCGCGCGCTTTGCCGCGTGCTGATCACCTACCAGGACAAGCGCCAGGCCGCCGATGGGAGCAAGATCGACACGGTGCGCGAGATCGTCGAGCGATGGGCGCCGCCGGTCGAAAACGACACGTCGGCCTATGCCGCGGCCGTCAGGCGGTCGCTCGGGCTCGACGGGCCAGAACAGGAAGGCGAGATCGACGTCCACCAGTACGAATGCATGAAGCCGCTGGTCAAGGCGATCATCAAGCACGAGAACGGGCAGCAGCCTTATACCGACGCGCAGATCGACAAGGGCCTGCTGATGGCCGGCATCAAGCCACCCGAGACGCCGTTGCAGCAGACCAGGACCGTCCAGGGCGCGCAGATCGCCACGGTGGGCACGGCCGGCGCCGGCAGCGTCGGGGTGCTGGTCGACCAGGTGAAGGACGCGGCCGATCAGATCAGCCCGCTGGCCTACTACAGCAAATGGATCATGCTCGGCTTTGTCGCGCTGACGATGATCGGCATTGGCCTGACGGTCTGGGCGCGCTACGACGACCGGCGGAAGGGCCTGCGGTGATCGCGACCTTTCTCGGCGGCTTGGCCGCCCGGTTCGGCGCTGCGGCCCTGAAATGGCTGGCCGTGCTTGTCGCAATTCTCGGGGTGCTGTTCTACGTCCGCCATGGTGGCCGCGTGGCCGAGCGGATGGAGGGGCAGGCCAAAGCTTTGGAGGTGGCCCGTGGCCGTCGCGAACTTGACCGTCAAATCGATGCTATGCCTGATGCTGATCTCGACGACCTCCTGCGGGCGCCCGGAAATCGCGCTAAAGCTAGAAGGCGGTAGCCAGGCGGCGAACGTGGTTGCCTGCACGGTGTTCGACCCGATTTACCTGGAGGACCAGGAAATCATGGATCTGGGCCGCAAGAGCAAGGAAAAGATCGCCGGCCACAACGCGGCCTGGGAAAAGCTGTGCGGGAAGGGCGATTGATGCTACGCGCCCTCGCCTTGGCGCTTTTCCTGGCCGCCTGTGCGCCCAAGGCCCCGGACCCTACCCAGGCACCCCCGCCGGCCGAGGCCCCTCAGCGGCCTAATTTCGAGCCTGTACCCCTGCCCCTGACGCCGCCATGGTGGCGGCTTCTCTCAGCCTGAATGAGATCGACATGCCGATGTTCTGGGATTTGGTTAACGCCGCGCTCCGCAAGCCCCTGGTCGCAGCCTTTGCTGTGGTGGTCGTGATCGTGGTGCTGGGCGCCCTGGTCGGGCTGCTGCGGACGGTGGTCTAGCAGGCAAAGATCAGCCGGCCCTCCTGCCCCTGTAGTATCCACAAGGGGCAGGCGGCGGCGGCCGTGTCCCACAGAATTACCGCAACCTGGGCCAGCACCACGACCGCCAGGAGGCCCCAGAGCACCAGGGACAGGGCATCGGGGCGGGCGGGCCGCGCCTCCGGCTCCAGGCGCCGCCCGTCCAGGCAGTCCGGCAGCACGTCGAGCGAGCCGGGGCGGATCATTGCTCGAGCCCGCCGACGGCCGCGGCGATCATCACGGCTTGCCCCATTTCTGGTGATTGTCGGCGACCCAGGGCAGGGCGCTGGTCCGCACGACGCGCGGACCGCCCAGCTCGGGCATGTAGGCCGCCGACCACGCCATGACGCCGGCGGCAATCGCGATCACCGTCAGCAGCTCGATAGAGCCCTTCATGACGCCAGCGCCTCCTCGCGCGCCATGAAGGCGTTGCGGATCTTGTCGCCGAGCGACGGCGGGGCCTTGTCGATGCCGGGCTTGTTCGCCTTCAGCCAGACCTCGAGTTCGGCGGCCGTCGGCACGGCGGCGATTGCGGCGAGGCAGAGGTCGACATAGGCGACGTAATCCGCCCGCCCGGTCTTGGTGCTGGCCGGCGGCACGATGGGCTGCAGCGCCGTGGCGGGCGCCGGTTCGTCGGGCTCGGGCTCGCCCAGATCCTCGCCGTTCGCCTGGCGCATCATGCGGTCGGCTTCGCGCTGCTCGGCCTCGGTCGGCTCGCGATCCTCGACCTCGCCCGTGTCGGCGTCGACGACCGGCCCGGCCTTGCCGGCGCGGTGCTCGGCGCGCGTCGGCCGCGGCGCATCCTGCACCAGCTCGGCGGCATTGGCGGCGTTGTCGCGTTCGACGATGCCGACCTCCTCGGCGGTGTGCTCGTCGCCGTACTCCTCGGGGAAGGCGCGGCGCAGCGCGGCGGCTTCGGCGCACTTCTCGATCATCTGGTAGGGCGCGCGCTGCCAGCGGTCGTTCGGCACATTGGCCTTGCCGAGCTTGCTGAAGGTCTCCAGCCAGTAGACGCGCGGGCCGGGCACGGGCAGGCGCTGCTCGCCGTTCATGCGGTACAGCGTGATCTGGCACCACGCCGGGAACTCCATCGCGACGTTGACGGTCCCGGTCTTGGTCTCGCCGGTGAACGTGCGGGTGATGCTCTCGCCGAACACGGCCGGGTCGGCGCCGCCATAGAGGCCGGTACGCATGGCGGTGATGCGATGCTCGGCGATGCCGGGCCACACGGTTTCGGTGTAGGCGCGCTTCGCATTGTCCCAGATCGGCACGATATGAACGGCCCGCTTGAACGGGTCGAGCTTGCGCGCCTTGCAGTAGGACAGCGCCAGGATCACGGCGTCGGTCGTCTTGGCGCTCGGGAACGTGGCCTCGACCAGGGCCTTCCACGAAGCCTTGTCGATGCCGAACCGCTCCTCGATCGCCGGGTGATACGGCAGGCGCGGCGGGGCGATGATTGCTACGTCGTTGCTCATGCGGTGTTGCTCCTATAGCGGTGCGATGTTCATGCGACGAAGAATGCGCTGGATCGTGCGGCGGTGCATTCCTAGATCGCGCGCAGTCTCCGAAATATTTTCACTGTTGCGGCGCCACACTTCGACGACCTTCTCCCAGCCGAGCAGCGTGATCTTGTTGGGGCCGGCCTTTTTCTTCTTCATCGGTTCGCCGCCTCCTGCTCCTCGAAGATGCGGAGCCCGGGGATATCGCGCAGGCCATCCTTGCCCCGGATCGCGGCGTTCACAAGGGCGGTGTTGACCTGCAGATAGGCGGCCGGGACCTTCGTGATATCGATGACCTCGAACTTGATCGTGGTCCGCAGGCTGGCCATCGCCAGGTCACCACGCACGCGCGAGCGGTCGGCGTTGCTGCTGGCGGCGACCTTCGCTTCCTGCTGGCGCGCGGCGGCGGCGCGGTCCTGCTCCTCGCGGGCAGCGTCGGCCTTGCGCTTGGCCTCGGCGGCGGCTTCCTCGTCGCCCTTGCGCGCCAGCGCCCGGGCCTCGCGCTCGGCCTTCTCCGCTTCGCGGCGCCGGGCCTCCTCCTCTTTGCGCGCGGCCTCGGCGGCGGCCTCGGCTTCGCGCCGCGCCTTCTCGGCCTTGGCCCGCAGGAACGCGGTCTGCATCGCGTTCAGCGCCGTCGCGGCCTTGTCCAGCGGCGTCATGATGGTGCCATTGAAGAACCCATCGACGATGCGCCCGCCCTCAAGGTACGGCGACTTGACGCCTTCGCGCACCTTGTCGACCGACTTCACATGCGCGCGGATCTGCGTGATGACGCCGGCCAAGAGGCCGCTGGTCTCGTCGTCATTGACGCTGGGGTAGTCGGCCTTGAAGTCCTCGGCCATCTGCAGCAGCGTCCGCTTCCGCGAAACGATGCCGGCATACTCGCTGGCGAGCTGGTCGCGCAGGGCGTCGCCGATCTTCAGGTCGGGCGGCGGGTTATTGTGGCCTGGGCCGGCAACGTCGTCGGCGTCCATGTCATAGCTCATCGCGGTGTTCTCCTAGTGTAGACGGGCGGAAGCTGGTTGAGGTCGATGCGCTGCTCGGGGGTCGCTTCCGGCTGCCCCGGCATCTGTGAAAGCGTCATGAGGTAGGAATATTCCTCGGCCGTGATCGGCTTGCCTGCAGCGTAGGTCCAGATCCGCCACGGGTCGACGACCTTGCCGCCGATCAGCGCCGACAGGATGCGCGGCCGGTCCAGCGGTTCGCCGGTGTGCGGGTCCATCGGGCAGGGCGTGAAGATCGCGACCGGGCGCCAGGGATGCCGCGCCGACCGGCGGGCGCGGTACAGGCCCGGCACGGGGGCGTCGACGATCACCGGCCGAACGCCAGCACGGCGGCGGCGACGAGCGCGAGCAGGCCCGCCAGCCCGAAGCAGAACACGGCCAGCGTGCCCCAGAAGGCCGGCGGCGACTGCTCCAGCCGCGGCCGGTAGTGCTCGACGTTCTGGTCGCTCGCGCGGTGCTCGCCGTAGTTCACAGCACGCCTCCCTTGGTCTGCGCGTACATCGTGGCGCACTGCCGCGCCTCGCGCCGCCAGCCGGCCTGGGCGCTGTAAATCACGCCGGGCGTCGCGGACGGGAAGCGCGCGTCGAGGCCACGCAGCGCAGCGCGGGCAGCGGCCCATCGCTTGCGCCATGCGACATGCGGCGCCGGGCCGTTCATCGCCCAATCGAGCAGGCGCTTCGGGATCGGGCCGTCATATATCGCTTCGAGGCGGGCGAGGCGCGAGAGGGTCAGGGCGCTGCGGGTCATTTGCTCTCTCCTAGGGACGTAGGATCAACGTCGCCGATAATAGGGACAAAAATAGGCTTGTCAAGGACGGAAATAGGCGGTATTGCTTTTACACGTCACGAACCCGGTAAAGGAGTGTTAATATATGCGTGAGGAACTTGAGGCATTCATGGCGGAGACCGGCATGCGCGCCGCCGATCTTTGCCGCCGCGCCGGCCTGCGCGATCCGACGCTGATCCACCGCACGATCAAGCGCGGCACTACGCCGACGACCAAGAACGTCCTGAAGCTGCGCGCCGCGATGGCCGGCTACCGCGCCGAGGTCAGCGCAGCGATCGCCAAGGCCGAGCGCGAGGGCGCGAAGAAGGGAGCCAGCCGATGACGACGAACACAGCGCGGACGCCGGGGCTTCCCCCGCTGTTCATTCGCACCAATCGGCACACGTCTACCGATGGGCACGCATGGGGCTGGCTTGATACAGCCCCGCCGGGTTCCGCGCAGAAATTGCTGGACGACCACGGGCTGCGCATCGAGTGGAACGGCAGCAAAGGGCTTCAGAGCGCCGCATTCATTGTCCGGGCAGCGAATAGCTTTGACGAGCTGGTGGCGGCGCTGGAGACGCTGGTCAACCCAGACGATTTCGACAAGCACCCGAACGACTTTGCGCCCGAATGGCACGCCGCCCGCGCAGCGCTGGCGAAGGCACGGCAGCCGTGACCGCAGCCTGGGGCCAGCCGCGCCCGATCGACCGCGTCTACGCCTGGCTCTGCCGCCGCGCCGAGGCCGGCAAGCGCATGCTCTCCGACAAGGAGGTCGCCGAGCGCCTGCAGCTCCGATCGGGCAGCGCCGCCGGGCACCATATCCAGCGGCTGCAGAAGTGGAAGCGGATCGTCATCCACATATCCGGCGTCGGGAACAACGTGCAGCGCAAGATCCAGATCGTCGCCACGGGCTACTGCACGGCCTACTCCCGCCGCAAGCCCAGGAACGGGCAGATCGAGCGGTTCAGCGTGCGCGAGCTCGTCACCCCGATCACGATCGAGGAGGTCATGGCCGGCCGGCGCTTCGAGGACGTCCGCCTGCGCCAGCGGCCGCTGGTCCCGGCGCCGCGGGGCGAACCCGCCGGCGCGCAGAGCAGCCTCGGATGACGCTACATTTCGCAATTGGCGTCGACGACCAGGCGATCGATCTGGTCTGTCGCTATCACTACAGCGGGCGGGCGCCCGGAAACGTGCAGGCGATCGGCACCCTGCACTTGCCGGGCGGTCTGTTCGGCGATTTCGGCGAAGCCGTCGCCGCCTGCTTTTTTTCAATCCCGCCGACGCGATGGTCCGAAGACGTGCTGGAACTTTCGCGCCTTGTGCGGCACCCCGATCATGAAGTGCCGCTTACCGGGCTGATAGCCAAGACGTGCGATCATATCCGGCGCCGGCGGCTAGGCGACCTGCTGGTTTCCTTCGCCGACTGGACCCAGAAGCATCACGGTGGCGTGTACCAAGCGTCAAGCTGGCGCTATGGCGGGATCCGCGATCGCGCCGTCGACGGCGTCATGATCGACGGCAACTTCTGGCCGGGGCGATCGTGCAATTCCAAGTGGGGCACGCGGTCGCCAGAAAAGCTAACCAAGATCCTGGGGCGCGAAGTTCTGCCCCATTTCGACGAAGGCAAGCACCTATATTGGCGGGCAATCAATCGCGCCGGTACAGCGAAGGCCGCCAGGCTAGAATTGCAGTCGCTGCCATATCCGAAGCCCGGCGCGGGACACCCAAAAACCCCGCCGAAATAGGGTAGAACAATGCGGTTTCGCCGCCGATTAAATCAAGATATAGTGCTTCTCGCGCACCCGGGCGGGAACGGCCCGGGCACGCAGGGCGGGCGGGGCCGGTGGGCAAGCCGTTCTCGTCCGCCCGCCTCCTCCACTCCGTTGCCCCGGAGCTATGGCCTTGGCTGAATTTCCCGCATTGCCGCTTTGGACCGACGCCTATCTGGCGGACACCAATCACCTTACCGATGCCGAGCGCGGGCGCTACGACCTGCTGCTGATCCACCTTTGGCGGGCGCCGAACCAGCGATTGCCCAACGACAACGCTTGGTTGGCCCGCAAATTCCAGCGTTCCGTGGAAGCCATTGAAATTGAAATAAGACCCATCGTGCAAGAGTTCTGCAAGGTGGACGGGAATTGGATATACCAGAAGCGATTGACCGCCGAGTGGTCCTACGTAAAGCGCCTGTCTAATAGGGGCAGGGAAAACGCTAAGTCGCGCTGGCAAAAGGAAAAAGATGCATGCGAACCCGATGCAAGCCAGCATGCATCTGGCAATGCTCCCACACCCACACCCACACCACATAAGAAAGGCTCTGCTACGCAGAGCCGGCCGCGGCGCGAGGCAACCCGCATGCCCGATGGCTGGATGCTCTCGGTCGAAGGCCTCGACTTCGCCAAGTCGCGCGGCTTCCCCGACCAGCAGATCCTCGACATCGCCGACCACTTCAAAACCCACTACACGGCCGGGCCAGGCAGGAACAAGACGCACGCCGACTGGGCAGCCGCTTGGCGAAACTGGCTGACCCGCGAGACACCCCGAAACCCAGGAGTTCACGTCAATGGCGCAAGACCTAACAGCAAGCCCGGGCCTCTCGAAACCCTCGTTGCCGGCTTCGCTCGCACAGCTCGTGAAATCGAAAGTAAGGGATAGCTTCGGCCCGAACGGCTACGACTACGTTGAACTGCCCTGGGAATTGCCGGCGGTTACGGACGCCGATCGCGAAGCGGCCAAGGCGGCCCTGCCGGCGTTCGACGCCTACTTGGCGCCGCCCGAGCCGCGCTGGGTGATGGGGCGCATCGCGACCCTGCTATCCCATTATTTCACGAACCAGATGTCCGACAGTCTGGCCGCCGGCGTCGCCCAGGATTGGGCCGCGCTGCTCGACGGGCTACCGAAAAGCGCCATCGAACAGGCCGCCCTGAAGTGGCTGCGGACGGAAACCCGGCGCCGCCCAGGCCCTGGCGATATCCGCGAGCTGGCGCTGCAGATCGCCGGCAAGCAGATGCAGCAGCGCGACCGGCTGCGGATGATCGTTGCCGGGCCGACGGCGTCAAGCGTCGTGCCGCTGCGGGGGCTGCGATGAGCGAGCTGTCCGACCACTACCGCGTCCGCGTGGCCGAGGAAGCCAGGCGCCGGCGCGAGACCCAGATCGCCATGGACACGATGGACCCACAGGCGCGCAGCCAGGTCGCGGCGGGCATGGAGGCCCTGCGCTACCTGCTCGATCGCCTGCCTCGGTCCTACCGCGGCCCGTTCGCCACGGCGCACGACTGCGCCTCGATCGCGAACGTCGACGCCTTCCTCGAACGAAATAAAATTACGCCCTTACCCACCGCGAAAGGAGATCGGCCGTGACCAAGCCCACAGGCAAGCCGAGAGGCCGCCCGAAGAAAACCGCCCAGGATCGCGCTACAGAGGCCGCGGCCGCGCCGGCGGGGGAAGATGCCCCCAAGGCGCCAAAGCGCACCAGCGGCCCGAAAAAGGGCGTAGGCCTGGCCGTCTCCGACGCCACCATCCTCGACTTCTGGGACAAGGCGCTGGCCGCCAAGCAGGAGGCCGACCGAAAAAAAGCGGATTTCGACAGCGCCAACGGCGCCTTCCGCGCCATCCTCAAGGCCGCCGATAAATCGGGCGTCCCCAAGGCCGCGCTGCTCTGGCGCCTCTCCAAGCGCAACGAGGACGTTGAGGAGATAGACCGCAACACCGCCTGGTGCAACCGCCTCGCCCGGCTGACCAACCTGCCGATCGGGACGCAGCTCGGGCTGTTCGAGGGCGGCGGGTCGGTCGCGGCCGAGATCGAGCGCAAGCTGATCGCTTCGCATGACGCCGGGCCGGCTGCCCCTATTTCCCCGGCCGCCGCGAAAAATGGGGCCTATACGACCGAGGAGCTGATCGCGGCATCCTGGGAGGGCGAAAAAGCGGCACAGGCCGGCCAGCCCAAGACGACCAACCCGCACGAGTTCGGGACGCCCCTGGCCGATCGCTGGAATATCGGCTGGGACGACGAGCACAAGCGCCTGGTCCAAGTCGGGCAGTGGAACCCGGCGGCGCCGGTCGAAGTCACGGGGGAGGCGTAGGCGATGAGCAGGATCTATCTCGCGTCGTCATGGCGCAACAAGGAACAGCCCGAAGTCGTCGCCGCGCTGCGGGCGGCCGGGCACGAGGTCTACGACTTCCGCCACCCCGCACCGGACAACGACGGCTTCGCTTGGTCGGCGATCGATCGCGACTGGTCGCTGTGGAAACCCAGCCTTTACGTCGACCTGATCACCACGCACCCCGTGGCGGCGGCCGGCTTCAAACTCGACAAGGACGCGCTCGACTGGTGCGATACCTGCGTGTTGCTGCTGCCGTGCGGGCGTTCCGCTCACCTTGAAGCCGGCTATGCGGCGGGCAAGGGCAAGCGCGTGATCTTCCTGCTGCGCGAGGACGGCTTCGAGCCCGAGCTGATGTATCTGCTCGGCACCGGCTTCGCGCTGACTGTCGACGACGTGTTGAAGCAAATCACATGATCGTCACGCTCGACCTCGGGC
>JACCDG011382723.1_pt1 | contig 14018 bp, 13 predicted proteins | sample 7442471 | NCBI WGS metagenome assembly JACCDG01 (sample SAMN15323444, study PRJNA562643) | freshwater metagenome | isolation source: river surface water | place: USA:Blue River Watershed | collected 2017-08-17
ACCAACAACATATGCTTTCTTAACGTGCAACGGCACTGTGATCGAGCATTTTAGGCGTTATGAAGACCAGCAACTCTTGCTTGGCTTGGGCGGTGCGGCGGTTTTTGAACAAATAGCCCAGCACGGGGATGTCGCCCAAGAACGGTACTTTGTACTCGTCTTCTTGCTCGCTGGTCTCATAAATGCCGCCAATCATGACCGTGCCGCCGTTTTCCACCAGCACTTGGGTCTTGACGTGCTTGGTGTCGATGGCAAAACCCGCGGGGGTGATTTGGCCCACGTTGTCTTTGGAAATATCAAGATCCAACACGATGCCGCCCTCGGGCGTGATTTGTGGCGTCACCTCCAACTTCAGGTTGGCCTTGCGAAACGCGAGAGTGGATGCGCCACTGGCTGCGGCTACTTGGTAGGGCAGCTCTGTGCCCTGTTCAATCACTGCTTTGGCTTGATCTGCCGTCACTACGCGAGGGCTAGACACGACCTTGCCTTTGCCATCGGCCTCTAAGGCTGACAGCTCAAGGTTGAGAAAACGATTTTTGGCTGAGTTGAAGATGGACACCGCAAAGCTGGCCGAGGCAAAACCGTTGAGGCTGGCGGCAGGCAAATTCACAAAGCTACCAGAGGTATCGAGCGCTTTGTCTGCTATGTTGAAACTCGTGCCTTGTTGCGCGGTAGGGTTGGCATTGGCAATCGCGTTGACATTGGTTGGCCCCCACACAGTTTGCGCACCACCCTGCCCCATACCACCTAAACGCACACCGAGGGTTTGGCCGAAGGTATCGCTGGCTTGCACGATGCGCGCTTCGATCATCACTTGGCGCAGGGGGATGTCGATCTTGGCAATCATTTGCGCCACTTGATCAAGGCGCTCGGCAATGTCGGTGACGAAGAGTTGGTTGGTGCGCGACTCGGCCATGGCACTGCCGCGTATGCTGAGGATGCGCGAGCCGCCGCCCATGGACAACAGACTGAAAGGTGCGCTAATTGCAGGCGGCAAGTAGCCAAGGCCAGCACCACCGTAGCCGCCCAAGCCACCATAAGTGCCGCCTTGAATCTGCGTGAGCACATCCACCGCCTTGGCGTAATTCAACGCGAAACCACGTGTTTGCATGGGCTCTAGGTTTTGCGCGGCGAGCTTGCTTTCATATTCAAGTTTTTCCCGCGCGGCCACTTCGGCACGCGGGGCCACCCAAATGACATGCCCTTGCCTGCGCACACTCAAGCCTTTGGCTTGGGCCATGATGTCGAGTACTTGGTCCCACGGCACCTTGTGCAGTTTGAGGGTAAGCGAGCCCGTGACGCTGTCAGACGTGATGATGTTGAGTGCTGTGAAGTCAGCCACGATTTGTAAGGCGGTGCGCACCTCGATGTTTTGAAAATTCATCGACATGGGCGCACCGGTGAACGTGGACTTGGATTCTTGGCTTTGCAGTGGCAATGCGATCACGCTAAACAAAAACCAGCAAACACGGGCAACAGCGCGATGCATTGGCCGCATCCATGACGCACCTGCCAACGAACCAAACACAAACGGACCACTCATGGCGCAACCTCCTGCAGCGGCAATCTCACCTCGCGTGTGTGCCATTCGCCGGCAGACGTCACTGCCAACTCTTGCAGCAGCAAGTGATCGGACTGAACGGTCAGCACTTTGCCAAAGTCTTGCCCTAAGCGCTGACCCAAACGCACGCGATAAACATGCATCAGTTGCGCTTCTTTCTTCGCATCCGCTGGCGGCAATACCTTAATCAAGGCCTCTAACTCTGAACCAGTGCTGATGTGCCCGACGTATTGCAAGCGCTCGCGCGGAAAAGCCTCCAACATATCACGCGGTCGCAACAGCTCGGGCGCAACCAAACTCGTGTAGCTGGGGTGCTTCTCAGCATGTGCACGCTGCGCACTGACCCAACCTTTCGCATCGAACGGATCAGTGACTAGTGCCACCTCAAAATTGACACTGGACAACTCAAAGGCTGATTCGGTCGCTGTAAATTGCGGCGCTACCGCCAGCACTTGCGCAGAGATGCCACCACGCGGGTCGGCCTTGAGGTCCAGCGAGGCAACAGTTACGCCAGGCGCAGCGGTGGGCCATTGCGCTAACCAATTGAGCCACCCATGCCACGAGCCTTGCACTTTCAAGTGCACTGGCAGCTGCTGCATGTGCAGCGCACTCAAGGCTGTGGTTTGCTGGGGCTTGTCTATGCCCAGCTCAGAAAACTGTAAGCCTTGCTGCTGTGCCAGCTGGGTCAGCAGGGCGGCGTCTGCCAGCATGGCCTGCTGCTTGAGTGTTTGCAACAGCTGCGCGGTTTGCTCGCGCAACGCTTGCGTGGCCACTTGCTGCGCCTGCAATTCGACTTCGGCAACATTTGCCTCATCCCACGCCTGCCAGCTGTGCAACCACCAAGGCGTGAGCAACAACACACCCAACAGCGCTGTGCCCACAAACAACGCATTCTGAAACGCTCGGGGCCAGCCCCAAGGTTGACGCCAATCCAACTGATGCACGGACCTCACAGACATGCTTGACCACTTCATCACACCCCCACTTTCAAATCAGCTTCGATACGGAACTGCCACACAGGCAAGCCCGTGGTCGATACCGCAGGCATCACCTGCAGCTGCGGCAGCTCAGGGGCTTGCGACCAGATGTCGAGCGCCTTGAGTTGCTGCACCAACTGCTGCGCATGGCTAGACGACAAGGCCTCTCCCTGCACTGTCCACCGCGTGCCTTGTTGCTTGACGCTGTCCACCCATACGCCTTTGGCAGCTTGACTGAGAACGCGACTCCATTGCAGGCTTTGCGCTTGCAGTTCTTGTCGTGTCTTGAACCAGCCCTCTTGCGCTGCGCGACGCGCATCCGAAGCCTTGGCTTGCGCATATGCTTTATGCGCATCGTCAAACGCGCGCGTCGAAGCAACCACATCGCCCAAATGATGGTGTTTGTTTTCAGCAGCAGACGCCATCACCAGCGCAAAGCCCGCAGCTAAAAACGCTCCGCCCATGGCGCATACGGCCACGCCCAGCAGCCATGCGCGACGCAAGACATGTTGCGCATCTTGGCGGTGTGGCAAAAAGTTGGTGCCCTCGTCATGCCAAGCCCGCAAGGCCAAACCAAAGGCCTCGTCACATTGCAGCGCCAAAGCCACACTGGCTGGGGGCAAGCTCGCCATGGTGTGGCTTTGCGCTGTGCGACGAGCGGCATCGTGGCGAGGCTCAATTGCCCGGACTTCTAAATCTGCGGCTTGAGCCATTCGCAGCAAAGCTTCTACATGCGGACGCGGCGCAGCTTGGACCAAATAGCCTTGCTCGCCGACTGGGGCTGTCTCAGTGTCGACGGTGTAATCGATGCATACCTCACCAGCGTATGGGGGCAACACCGCCTGCACCTCAGCCTGCAACTGAAACGTCACATCATCTGCAGCTAAACCCGCGACTAAGGTGACGATGTGGTTGGATACGCAAGCGCTTTCGATTCCAATGTAAGCCCAACTGGGCTGATAGTCGCCTGCATCTAAATAGGTACGCAGCCATTGCCCTAAGGCTGACGACTGCAATACCTCGCCGTGTGCCACCAACCCCTCGGGTAACTCCAACCGTTCGGCACAGCACACGCTCACAGGCTGAATAGGCGAACCACTGAGCACCACCAAGCTACACACCTCTGGGCCGATATCCAAACCCACCACACTGAGGCGGTGCGGGCGTGGGCGGGGCAACCAGGAGGTCCAGCGCATGAAAACATCCTTGAGTGACGGTGGGAATGCTTTGCATTTCAACTTGTTGACAACCGGTTGCGGCGGTGTTTGACTCGGGACTTTTGTAATGGCAGCGCGGTTTTTATAATACGGACCACTTATGGCCACAAACCACACCCCCGAAGGTTCGAAAGAACAAGCCGCCGCCCACGCAGCGCCCCGCTCTTTATTGGGTCTCGTCTTGCTTTGGGCCTTCGGGCTTGCGGCGGCTGGCGCACTCGCGATTGGCCTGTTGGTGGCTGTGGCGCTCGCCATGGCCTACCCACAGTTACCTGACATCTCAGATTTGGCCGACTACCGCCCCAAGCTGTCGATGCGCGTTTACTCTGTGGAGGGCATACAGATTGGCGAGTTTGGCGAAGAACGCCGCAACCTCACGCCCTTCAAAGATATCCCTAAGGTCATGAAAGACGCTGTGCTGGCCATTGAGGACGCCCGTTTTTACCAACATGGTGGCGTGGACTACATCGGCTTGGCACGCGCGGGTTTGGCCAACTTAGGCAGGGCCAAGAGCCAAGGCGCTTCGACCATCACCATGCAAGTGGCGCGCAATGTGTACCTATCGTCAGAGAAAACCTTCACGCGCAAAATTTACGAGATTTTGCTGACCAGCAAACTCGAGCACATGCTCAGCAAAGATCAGATCTTTGAAATCTATCTGAACCAGATTTATTTGGGTAACCGCGCCTACGGATTCGCCGCCGCGTCTGAAGCCTACTTTGGCAAGCCTCTCAAGAACATCAGCATTGCCGAAGCGGCCATGTTGGCGGGATTGCCCAAAGCGCCCTCAGCCTACAACCCCATCGTCAACCCAAAACGTGCACGTTCACGCCAGCTCTACATCATTGAGCGCATGGAAGAAAATGGCTTCATCACGGCTGAGCAAGCCGTCGCAGCAAAACAAGAAGAGTTGAAGATTCGCACCGCCACCAGCAGCTTTAACACGCATGCCGACTACGTAGCCGAAATGGCGCGTCAACTCATGTTTGCGCAATATGGTCCTGAAATTTACACACGCGGCCTGAACGTCTACACCACCGTGCGCGCCAGTGATCAACAAGCGGCTTACTTTGCGTTGCGTCGCGGCATCATGGACTTTGAACGCCGCCAACACTACCGTGGGCCTGAGCGCTTCATCAACTTGCCGACCAAACCCGCGGAGCTAGAAGACGCCATCGACGACGCCTTGATTGAGCAAGGCGACAAAGGCGACTTATTGGCCGCAGTAGTGCTAGAAGCCACGCCTAAAAAAGTGCGCGTCATGCGCCAAAACAGTGAAGTACTGGAAATCACAGGCGATGGCTTGCAGCCTGTGCAATCCGGCTTGTCTGATAAAGCCGCACCGAACATCAAGCTGCGACCAGGCGCGTTGGTGCGCATCACCAAAGCGGCCAAAGGCGGCTGGGAAATTACCCAACTGCCCGAGGTGGAAGGCGCGTTTGTGTCCATCGACCCGCGCGATGGCGCCATTCACGCGCTCGTGGGGGGCTTTGACTTCAACAAAAACAAGTTCAACCATGTGACCCAAGCTTGGCGCCAGCCAGGCTCTAGCTTCAAGCCTTTCATCTATTCAGCTGCGCTGGAAAAAGGCTTCACGCCCATGACGGTGGTGAACGATGCCCCCCTGTTCTTTGATGCCAGCGTGACGGGTGGCGCACCTTGGGAGCCAAAAAACTACGACGGAACATTCGAAGGCCCTATGACCTTGCGCAAAGGTTTGGCCAAGTCGAAAAACATGATTTCGATTCGCGTGCTGCAAGCCGTGGGCGCACAAAACGCACAAGACTGGATTGCACAGTTTGGCTTTGATGCTGAAAAACACCCGCCTTACCTGACCATGGCACTGGGCGCTGGCTCTGTCACCCCCATGCAAATGGCGTCTGGCTATTCGGTGTTTGCCAACGGTGGCTACCGCGTGAATCCCTACCTTGTGACCAAAGTGACCGACCAAATGGGCAAGGTCTTATCTGAGTTCACACCTCAGCCATTGGACGAGTCAGCACGCGCCATTGACGCACGCAACGCCTTTGTGATGACAAGCCTGTTGCAAGAAGTGACCCGCTCAGGCACGGCGGCTCGCGCACAAGCCACCTTGAAGCGCAACGACATTTACGGCAAAACGGGTACCACCAACGATTCAATGGACGCATGGTTTGCCGGCTACCACCCCACCCTCACCGCTGTCACGTGGATTGGTTATGACACCCCACGCAAACTAGGTGACCGCGAAACCGGCGGTGGTTTGAGCTTGCCCGTGTGGATCAGCTACATGCAACACGCGTTGCAGAACGTGCCCATTGCTGAATCTTCACCTCCAGCAGGGTTGAGCCACGATGGTGGCGATTGGGCTTACTCTGAGTTCAGCAGAGGCGGTGGTGTGAGTAACCTCGGGATGGACAGCAAACCTGCAGGTAGCAGCGAACAACTACCGGCCAATGACGAGAAGAAAAAGATTCTCGATCTGTTTAAAAACTAAAAACAAGGGCGCTCATAAGCGCCCTTGTTTCTTTGCCGATCCGAAAAGTTAAGCGCTGAAAGTGAGCGCCAGCCCAGTTTGCGTGCTGGCGTCTTGGCTGAGGCGCTGAAAGAATTCACCTTGGCCTTTCGTATCTCCCCATTGCGCGCCGTCAAACTTGAAGTGATAGCCGCCAGAACGGGCCGCCAACCACACCTCATGCAGGGGCTTTTGCAGATTGATGATGATCTGGCTCTTGTTCTCAAACGTGAGGGTGATCATGCCGCCCACGCGCTGGTTGTCGATGTCGGCGTCGCCGTCGTCGTTGATGCGATCGCAAGCCAGTTCAACGGCTTTGAGCAGAAGTTCTGCGTGGTCTAAGAATTCGAGATCGGTCATTACAATTTACGCCATGGGTATTGAACAAAAGATTCTAGTCACGGGCACAAGCCTTCGTGCATGTGTGGCCTCTGCATTGTGCGCCAGCGCCTTGCTGGTGGCCTGCGGACAAAAGGGTGCGCTCTATATGCCCAACGACCCCGAGTTCAAACAACGCGCGACATTGCCCGAGATTGTGCGCCGCCAATTGCCAAGCAACACAGCCACGCCTTCGGTGACCCCAGCCTCTAGCGCGGCCCCAGCACCTATAACAGCACCCCGCAAAGCCACAGCACCCGCTGCCCCATCCCCTGCCAACGCAGCCTCTGCGGCTGGCCGTTAATTTTTCAAGAGCCGTCTGATGACACACACCACGCTTGCCGGTGCGCCCTTTGTGGCCACACACAACGACGATTTGTATTTGGAAGGCGTCAAGCTCGCCGACCTCGCACACGCACACGGCACGCCCTTGTTTGTGTATTCCAAAGCCGCCATGCTCAGCGCCCTCGCGGCCTACCAACGCGGCTTTGCAGGACGCAACGCCCGCATTTGCTACGCCATGAAAGCCAACTCGTCGCTCGCTGTGTTGCAAGTTTTTGCACAAGCAGGCTGTGGCTTTGACATCGTGTCGGGCGGCGAACTTGACCGCGTGATGGCCGCAGGTGGCGACACTTCGAAAGTGATTTTCTCTGGCGTGGGCAAAACACGCGCAGAAATGCGCAAAGCTTTGGAAGTGGGCATTGCGTGCTTCAACGTCGAGAGCGAAGCAGAACTCGAAGTGCTCAGTGAAGTGGCGCAAAGCATGGGCAAGCGCGCTCCTATCAGCATCCGCGTGAATCCCAACGTGGACGCCAAAACCCACCCCTATATTTCCACCGGTCTCAAAGGCAACAAATTTGGCGTGGCGCACGAGCGTGCCTTGGCTACTTACCAACGCGCTGCGCGCTTGCCTGGGCTTGAAGTCACAGGCATTGACTGCCACATTGGCTCACAAATCACTGAGTCAACGCCCTACCTCGACGCTATGGATCGCGTGTTAGACCTCGTGCAAGCCATCGAGGCTGCAGGCATTGCCATCCACCACATCGACTTTGGCGGCGGCTTAGGCATCAACTACAACGGCGACACACCACCCGCTGCTGATGAGCTGTGGGCGCAATTGTTAGCCAAGCTCGACGCACGCGGCTACGGCCAGCGCCAGTTGATGATTGAACCCGGCCGCTCACTCGTGGGCAATGCGGGTGTTTGCTTGACCGAAGTGCTGTACTTGAAGCCAGGCGAGCAAAAGAACTTTTGCATCGTGGATGCCGCGATGAACGACCTGCCCCGCCCTGCGATGTACGAGGCCTTTCACCAAATCGTGCCTGTGGCTGCGCGTGCTGGTGAGGCAGTGACGTATGACGTGGTGGGACCTGTGTGCGAGAGCGGTGATTGGCTGGGTCGTGACCGTCAACTGACAGTGCAGTCGGGTGATTTGTTGGCCGTTTTATCGACCGGAGCATATTGCGTAGCGATGTCTAGCAACTACAACACGCGTGGACGTGCAGCTGAAATTTTGGTGGACGGGACCCAGGCGCATGTGATTCGTCGTCGTGAGACAGTGGCGGATCAGATGGCTTGTGAGTCGTTGGTTCGCTGAGTCTTTTATCTCACCACCTTCGAAGCGAGCTCTTGGGCTCGCTTTTTCTTTTGTGGCTGTTTTTATTTACGTTCCTACGTTCGTGCGTACGTGTGGGCTCGTTCGCTCCGCCACGACGATCAGCGAGTGAAGCCAACCGAGCGAAGCACCCAGCGCCACAGAGATGAGCGAAAGAACCGCCACGCCAACAAAGCAAATAAAACGGAAGCATATACAAACACCTCAGCAAAGTTGCTCTTCCCCGCCCGCATCCAAAAAAAGTGCAACACCGCCAGCAAAGCCACCACATACACAAGGCGGTGCAGCCACTGCCAATGCTTGGCACCTAGCCACCGAATCGCACGGTTGAACGACGTCAACGCCAATGGAGTCAGCAACACAAACGCACTAAAGCCTACTAAGATAAATGGGCGCTTCGCAATATCCGCTGCAATATCGCCCCACTCAAAACCCATATCCAGCCAGCTGTAGCAAAGCAAATGCAGCACGACGTAGAAGTAGGTGAACAAGCCCAACATGCGCCGCAGCTTGGTCAACTCGGGCAGACTCAACATCACACGCAAAGGCGTCACCGCCAGCGTCACGCACAACAAGCGCAGCGTCCAGTCGCCAGTGGCGCGAATCAAATACTCTGCGGGGTTGGCACCTAGGGCATCATTCACAGCGCCCCATACCAACCATGCAAAAGGCAACACACACAACATCCACAACGCAGGTTTGGCACTGCGGTGTTGCAAAGCTTGGCGAAGCACTGCTGTCACATCAATACAACTTGGTCAGGTCCATCCCTGTGTAGAGCTGGCCCACTTGGGCTTCGTAGCCGTTGAACATCAAGGTCTTGCGCTTCTTTGCAAACAAACCGTCTTCGCCAATACGGCGCTCGGTCGCTTGGCTCCAGCGTGGGTGGCTCACATTGGGGTTGACGTTGGAATAAAAGCCGTACTCTTGCGGCGCTGATCGTCCCCATGAGTTAACAGGCTGCTTCTCAACAAAGCGAATCTTCACCAAACTCTTGGCACTCTTAAAACCGTATTTCCATGGCACTACCAAGCGCACAGGCGCGCCGTTTTGGTTGGGCAGCACTTCGCCGTACATGCCAAAGCTCAAGAGGGTGAGTGGGTGTATTGCTTCGTCCATGCGAAGGCCTTCCACGTACGGCCAATCCAGCACGCGCGAACGCACGCCAGGCATGGTTTTGGGATCGGCTTGGGTGATGAACTCAACATACTTGGCGCTACCCAAAGGCTCCACACGCTTAATGAGTTCTGCCAACGAATAACCCACCCACGGGATGACCATCGACCAGCCTTCCACGCAACGCAAACGATAAATACGCTCTTCCATGGGGCTGAGTTTGAGCAATGCATCTAGATCGAAGCGCCCAGGCTTTTTGACCAAACCTTCAACCTCGACCGTCCAGGGTTTGATCTGCAAGGTGTGGGCGTATTTAGCGGGATCTGATTTGTCGGTGCCAAATTCGTAAAAATTGTTGTAGCTGCTAGCGTCGGCGTAGGTGGTGATTTTTTCCATGGTGTTGGCACCACTCACGCGGCTCACGGCTCCAGTGAGCTGTGCCAACTTACCCGGGCGGACCACAGCTTCGCTAGGTGCTTGGGCGAAGGCATCACGTGAGGCCCATGCTGCCATCGACAAACCTGCTGCGCCTGCTGCCATTTGCTTGAGCCAGTCGCGACGCTGGGCGTAGGCTATTTGCGGCGTGATCTCGCTGCTCAAAGGATGCACAAAGCCCGAGTCACTGCTTTTCGAAAATTGATTGAATCGCATGAAGACTTCCCTTGAATTAAAAAGTTTTCGTATTGTGAGGCAAAGTTAGTAACCCCGCGGCAACGCCCACAAAAACCTTTCAGCAGAAAACAAAAAAGCTGGCGCAAGGCCAGCTTTTCGTAGAGGGCGTGAAGGCTCTGAATTAACGCAAACCAGCCACGTAGTCAGAAACGGCTTTGATTTCGCGGTCGTTCAGCTTGGCAGCCACACCGCTCATTTGAGCGCTGTTGCCACGCCCTACGTTTTGGCCTGCGCCTTTGTTGCCATGCTCACGGAAAGCATTCAGTTGCGACACGGTGTAGTCGGCGTGTTGACCGGCCAAACGTGGATACTGGGCTGGAATGCCAGCGCCTGTTGGGTTGTGACAGCCAGCGCAAGCAGCGATTTGACGCTCGGCCACGCCGCCGCGGTAGATTCGCTCACCCAACACCACCAAGTCTTTTTCTTTGGCGAAGTTAGGAGCCGATGTCTTAGAGCCCAACCATGCGGACACGTTTTTCATGTCGGCATCAGACAAGGCAGCAGACATGCCCATCATGATGGCATTGGCGCGCTTGCCAGATTTGAACTCTTGCAATTGCTTGACCAAATAGTCTGGGTGTTGCTGCGACAGCTTGGGGTAGGCAGGTACGCCAGAGTTGCCATCTGGGCCGTGGCAGGCTGCGCACACGGCGTTGTATGTGGCTTCACCCTTGGCCAAATCGACCTTGGCGGCAGGGGCCGCTGGCTCAGCAGCATTTGAAAGAGCGGGGGCTACCAAGGCGGCAGCGATCAACAAGGAGGCAATCAGCTTCATATGTGTTCTTTGGTTAATGGTGTCTCAAAGACGTCGAAAAACTGCAGTGATTCTACAATGCCGCATGAACCAGCCTGACCCACACGACACCCCCGCCCAAATTGACACGCCCGAGGTGCCCGAAATCGCGGTCTTGAACGCTGAATTTGAAGCCCAGCGCGAGGCCGAACGCGCCGCTGCCAAAGCCGCATTCGAGCTCTTGAGCCCAGCCGACCAAGCCAAATACGCCATGGGGTGGCTGCACACCGCGCGGTTTTTAACCACCGCTGCCCAACTTCACCACCTGCCCACCTACGACTTGCCTGAAATTGCGTTTGTGGGCCGCTCCAACGCCGGCAAATCCACTTGCATCAACGTGCTGACGCAGCAAAAGCGCTTAGCCTACGCCTCCAAAACGCCAGGCCGGACACAACACATCAACTTGTTTGCCATGGGCCGCCAAGGCAAAACCGACGCGGTGCTGGCCGACTTGCCAGGCTATGGCTACGCAGCGGTGCCCAAGCAAGACAAGATCCGTTGGCAACAAGTGATGGCCAACTATTTACTCACCCGCCCAAATTTGCGCGCAGTAGTGCTGATGTGTGACCCACGTCACGGCCTCACCGATCTAGACGAAATTTTGTTAGACGTGATTCGCCCACGCGTGGCAGAAGGCATGAAGTTCTTGGTGCTGCTGACCAAGGCTGACAAGCTCAACAAAACTGATGGTGCGAAAGCCTTGCAAATCACCAAGCTGCAAGCGGGCGGCGGTGAAGTGCGTTTATTTTCGGCACTGAAAAAACAAGGTGTGGATGAAGTGGCTGCCACCTTGTACAAGTGGATGCACCCTTGATTGAACGGGGCGCTTGACCTTACTTGTGAGGCGCCTCAATAAGGCAAATTAGTAAAGATCGGCCGCACCCGATGGGCGTGTTTTGAAACGTTTGTGCACCCAAAAATATTGAGCGGGCATGGTATTGATGAACACCTCTAAACGCTTGTTCATCGTGGCGGTATCAGCCTCGGCATCATCGGTTGGAAAATCATTCCAAGCGGGATGCACGACCACCTCGTAACCTGTAGCTGTCATGCGCGTGATCACTGGCACCACACGTGCTCGGCCCAGCTTAGCAAAGCGAGACAACGAAGGCACCGTGGCTGCTTGTTCGCCGTAGAACGGCACAAAGATGGACTCGTTAGCGCCAAAGTTCATGTCGGGCAACAGATACAGCAACTCGTGTTGGCGCAAAGCGGCCACGATAGGCTTGACACCATCCTCGCGACGGAACAAACGAACGTTGCCAAAACGTTCACGGCCTTTAGCGACCCATGCATCTACCGCAGCATTTGACTGCGGCGTAAAGATGGTGGTGAAGTGCAACGGCAGGTTCATGGTGAGCGCTGTCCAGCCGACATCCAAACCCATGAAATGCGGCGCAAACAACACGGTAGGTGTCGTTTCGGACAGCGCGGTCACTTCGCCAGACAACTTCACTCGCGCTTGAATGCACGCGACACTGCGATGCCACAGCCAACTGCGGTCCAGCCACGCTTGCGCGAAATACACAAAGGTTTGACGGGTCAGCACATCACGTTCGGCATCACTCAAGTGCGCAAAGCACACGCGCAGATTGGTTTGCACAACGCGACGACGCGAAGGGACCACCAGCAACAACAATGAACCAAAGCACGCGCCCAATGCACGCAACCAGGACAAAGGCAAATAGCTCAAAGCGCGCAGCAGTAACAAGCCCAACTTACTGAACATGTTTTAGCCCTCTGCACGCGGTTGCTTGTCGCGCGCGTAGCCCCACAAGTATTGGCCTGGCGCATCCAACACCATGCGCTCCACACCACGGTTGACAGCAGCCGCAGCCTCCTCGGGTGACACGCTGGTGTCTTTCATTTCGGGTGCGTCAAAGGGGCGCATGTGCATGCAAAAACCTTGGCCCGCTGGCAAACGTTCGCACCACGTCATGATGACTTGCGCGCCCGTTTGCTGCGCCAACTTGGCGAGCAAGGTCATGGTGTACACGTCACGGCCAAAGAAAGGTGCCCACACGCCCTGCCCCAAGGGCGGCACTTGGTCGGGCAATATGGCCGTGTAGCCACCGTTACGCAACGCGCGAATGAGAGTGCGAACGCCTGCCAGCGAGGTGGGGGCTGAATCTAAATAAGGGCGTGTCCGGGCATTGGCCACTAGGGGCTCAAGCCACGCTTTGCGGGCTGGGCGAAACAACGCGACCATGGGGCCATAAGTGGGGCCAAATTTTTCCGCGATGGCTTGCGCACCAATTTCCCAAGAGCCCAAATGCGGCGACATGATGATGGCGCCCTTGCCCGCCTTCATGGCGGCTTCAAAGTACTCAGCACCATCCCATTTCATCAACCCATCGAGCTTGGCATTGTGTGGACGCATCCACACCCAAGGCAGCTCGGCCACCATTGCGCCAATGGCTGCCACTGCTGGGCGGGCCTCACGCCACGCCACACCAGCGGCCTGCACATTGGCTTTGAAATTCCGTCTGTAACTCGGTGACAGCCACCACACCAACCAACCCAGCGCAGCACCCAGCCGCTGCATCAAAGGCAGAGGCATGCGAGCTAAGAAATGGAAAACGCGCGTGACGGAAGACATGAACTTTTTAATGACTTTGGTGAATCCACTAGAATTACGATTGTCGCCGAGTTAAAGAACTACTTGCAGGGCGACAACACACTTCGGTGTGTAGGCTAAGAGCAATCTGAGCCACTCTGCTAAAGCGTTCGCTGGGCTCCAAGTTTTCAGGGTCGGCAACGCCGAACAACCCATTGAAAACAAGGAGCTTTTTTTATGTCTAGCAATTACCTTTTCACTTCTGAATCTGTTTCAGAAGGCCACCCAGACAAAGTGGCAGACCAAATCTCTGACGCGATTTTGGATGCCATCTTCGAGCAAGACCCACTTTCACGCGTGGCTGCCGAAACCCTGACCAACACCGGTTTGGTCGTGTTGGCTGGCGAAATCACCACCAACGCACACGTGGATTACATCCAAGTTGCACGTGACACCATCAAACGCATTGGCTACGACAACACCGATTACGGCATCGACTACAAAGGTTGCGCTGTGATGGTTTGCTATGACAAGCAATCCAACGACATCGCCCAAGGCGTGGACCACGCGTCTGACGACCACCTCAACATCGGCGCGGGCGACCAAGGCCTGATGTTTGGCTACGCTTGCAGCGA
>JACCDG010560615.1_pt1 | contig 14016 bp, 16 predicted proteins | sample 7442471 | NCBI WGS metagenome assembly JACCDG01 (sample SAMN15323444, study PRJNA562643) | freshwater metagenome | isolation source: river surface water | place: USA:Blue River Watershed | collected 2017-08-17
CGAAGAGTTGGCGGGGCGCTTGACTGGCACTTTGAGCTTGAAACGTCTGGCGGCAGTGGCGCAAACGGGTCTGGCGACTACTTGTTTCCTTTGCCTGCGGGCCTCTCAATAGACACAACTAAGCTTCAGTTTGATCCGGCAAACGGGCTTGCGGTCGTGGGCGTGGCTCGGTTTGGTTCTGGGGCCACGGACGTTCCGTGTCAGGTCGCCGTGTACAACGCGACAAACCTAGCCTTAGTAAAGGCTTCTGGTATAGCGGCCGCCGCATACTTGGGAAGCTCTGACTTGTTGTTCACGTCTTCCGATCCCAATCTTACGGCGCATGTAAGTGGGCTTCCGATTCTTGGCTGGGCGTCGGGTGTTCAGATCTCTAACGATGCTGAAACGAGAGTGGTGGCTGCCAGATATTCAACTGCCGCGGGGCAGTCGATACCCAATGCGACCGACACGGTATTAGACGCCGCAACAAAAGACTTTGACACCCATTCGGCGGTTACAACCGGGTCTAACTGGCGATTTACTGCTCCTCTAAGTGGGTTTTATCGGGTTAGCGCGTGTTGCACTTTTGAGGCAAACGGAGGCGGCACCCGAGCGGCTACAATCCGAAAGAACGGCGTTGATCATTCTACCGTCGACTCTCAGCTTTCTTTCGGTTCGGGCCAACTAGACGTGTGTCAGGGGTCGGCGTTAATTCAGCTTGCGCCCGGCGATTATATAGACGTCACGGTATTTCAAAATACTGGCGGACCTAAGGCGATTGCGGCGGATTCTCTTAGAAACTTTATCTGCGTCGAGCGCGTGTCAGGACCCACTGCGATTGCAGCCAATGAGCTTGTAGCGGCGAAAGTGTACCGCAGCACTGGCCAGTCTCTTTCAAACGGCGCAGACACGGTTATTACATGGGACGGAGCTGAGTTTGATACTCATGGCGCGTTCAACACATCTACCGGGGTGTTCACTGCTCCGGTGGCTGGTATTTATGAGGTGTCGGCAAACCTTGGTGTTGAGTCGGTAGGCGCCACGATTGTATCTTATGCTGTGTTTCAAAAAAATGGATCTTCTACGGGAGTATATCTCGGGGACACAGAGACGACGGCCACAAGCGAAACGAACTGGCTGACACCATGCGGATTAATCAAGCTGGTGCCTGGCGATCAGGTTCGGGTGATCATGAATCAATCAAGTGGCGCGTCTCGCAACACGAACACGGCGTTTCTGGGTGGGATGTCGATGTCGATCAAACGGGTGGGGTTCTAAATGCCATACACAACACTAAGCCTTGGGCTGACGCTCACGATCCCAACCAACGGAACGCGTAACTGGGGCACGACAGTACTTAATACGACTTGGACCAAGATCTCTAACCATCAACACACCGGATCGGGTGATGGCGCTCAGATGGTTACTGGGTCAATATCGGACAATGCGATCACTACGGCGAAGCTCTCAAAAAACATTGGCGTGGCTCAGGCGACTGCTTTGGTCCCTTCAGGCACATCTCAGACCATCGACTTTAACGACGGAAATACGCAGTTTCTTTCGCTTGCAAGCGCGACCGGCACTGTAGTCGTTACGCTTAGCAACCCCGCTGCCGGATCGTATTACTGGATATGGATCACACAGGGCGCTACTCCGAGAGCGATTACGTGGCCAGCATCTGTAAAGTGGCCGCAAGGTGTTGCACCGATTCTGTCGACAACTAACGGCAATGTGGATTTAGTGTGGCTGTATTACACTGGTACTGAATACCGTGGGCAGTGGGAACTAGACTTTAGATAAAGGAGAAACTTATGGATCCGTTTACAATGGCAATGCTCAGTCAAGCGGCGCAATCAGGCGCGGAACAACTAGGCGGGGCTGCTCAACCAAACGCATTACAAGGCCAGGCGCAGCCACAGGTTCCCGGGGCACCTGGCGCTGTAGCACCACAAAAAAAATCTCCACTCGGTGCGATTTTGGGTCCGTTGACAGGGGCAATCCTTGGCGGGATCTCCGAGGCTAACGAAAGAGCGAGACAGGGTCAAATTCAGGGCTTGCAAGCCGGAGCAGAAGGCGCTCAGCGCATGGGTCAAGCTCAGGCAGCAGGCCTTGCTCAGCTTATGCAAGGATATCAGGGGATTTTGCGATGAACTTTAAAGACTTTTTAGAAAAAGGCCCGAAAGAAACTGGAATGCCTTCAATGGAGACCATTGACTCCAAAAAGAAGGAGGAAGTGACGGGGTTGCTTGAGAAAGCGAAAACGATTCTCGCCAAGGCCGGAGTTGAAGAGCCTGCCGAGTGGATCAAAAATTATTGCAGCGATATGGGCATGGATAAAGAGATGGAAGAAGACGACATGCCAGAAAGCGAAGATGAGGACGAAGACAAAGAAAGGCGTTCGTCGCTTATCATCGCGCTCCTCAAGAAAAAAGGTGACAAGGAAGAAGAATGAGAAACCTTGAGCTGCTGATTACTCAAGCCAGGCGAGCGACGGAAAACTCTGAGTTTTCGGATACCGTTGGTTTGTCTGACAACGAGTTTATTCAGTACGCTAACGACGCTCAGGATCAACTTGAGAGCGTTATCAGTAAGGTAAATTCGGACCTCTTTCTCACTTCGAAGGTCTTAACGCTCAGTCAAGGAATTGACACTTATCAGATTCCTACTGACGCGCTACTTGGCACAAAGATCGCCGTGGTTTTGTTTTCTCAAAACGGAGCTGAGCAAAACTACCGCCCTCTTGTACAGGGGCGCCCAAGCGAGATGGTGGGGGCTTTCAACGGCACTCCTAGTTTCTTTGTACGGCTTGGCACACAGATTCGGTTGATTCCTGCGCCTCAGAGCAGCACTGCAACGATCAAGGTTCACTACGTTCAGAAGCTGCCGCGCCTTGATGTTCGATCGGGCAAGATCTCAGCGGTGACTCTAGACGGTACGACGATTACCGCTTTAACTCTAGACACGGCCGACACCATTGACCGATCGAAGCTATTAGAAGAGGGCTTCGTGACCATCGTGTCCTCTACGGGAACGGTTAAGATGAAGGCGATCCCGGTAACCGACGTTAACGAAACTACGGGCGCGGTGACACTTGGGACGTTTACGTACGAGTCAGGCGAGACGGCGGCGGTAGGGGACTATCTTATTCGAGGGATGCGATCTACCTCGCACTCTCAGCTTCCCGACATTTGTGAGCGATATCTGTTGTCATACATGCAGTGGCGTATCTTAAAACGCGATTCGTCGAGCGATGCCATGGAGCAAAAGTCCGAGCTCGACATGATGGAGCAAAGCATACAAGATGCTTTTGCTGAGGCGGACTTGACGGTAGACGGCATTACGGTTTTGGATTCTCAGTACTTAGACATAGAGGCGCGCCTGTGACATGGCTGAGTATCTTCTCACAAAACGGTATCTTAACCACTTCGGGTTAGACCTAAAGAGCACTGACATCGTTCGCCCGGAGCAGTTTGCCTCCGACATGAAAAATGCCCAATACACAAAAGAGGGCGCCATAGAAAAACGTAAAGGCTACAAAACACACGCGTCTTCTCAAGGCGGTTTTGGGCTTGTTACTTACAACCGAATCTCTACTACCGACGGAACGGCCTCTACCGAGCTTCTATCGATAGGCCAAACAGTTTATCGCTTTAAGAAAACCACTATGACCGTGACGTACATCGGGTCTAGTGCGTCCGCTACCGTGAGCGTGTTTTACGACACGGTAAGCGATCAATACCGATGCCAAGTCGTAGAAGGGACCAACACTCTCGTTGATCAAGCTCTAGGACTTGGAGACGAAGCCTCGCCATACACAATTGCCTCACTTGTGACGGTCATTGACGCGCTTGCAAACTTTACTTGTACGGCAACGGGAACAACTACTACGCCAGCCGCTTTTTTAAAGATCACGCGTGATGCGGATCTATCGTCTTCGGGCGGCCCTGCTGCAATTGTTGCGGGTTATTGGGAAGCGGTAAACACGACGAGCACCAATCCTCTGGCAGGGAGTCAAACCAACCGCAACCTATCGAACTGGGAAAACGTTTCTACTACGCAAATTAACAACTGCGTCTACTTTGCAAACGGATACGACAATATTTTAAAGTATGACGGGCAAACGCTATACCGTGCCGGACTTCCAGAGCCCGCGTCGCTTACGGCTGCTCTCGGGGGGGCCGGTGCAATTACTGGCTCAAACTATCTCTATCGCGTTAGGTACGCTCAGTTTGATTCTGCTGGGAACTTAATCGAAGGAAACGACATTGCGACGACGAACCTACTGAGCCCGGCCGCACAAGACATCACGCTAACGATTGCAAACATCCAAGCGGGCACGGGGTTTAACACAAACGGTGCAATCGTTAACGGGCTTCAGACTGGAGTGAACACCATCACGGTAGACGCCTTTCACACGATGAAGGTCGGAGATACGGCGTACTTCTTTGATGGCGTAAGCTCTAGTTACGTGACGCGTTCAGTAACCGCCATCGGTGGGACCACGATTACCATAAGTGGGGCCGCTGTAAATGTGGCGGATAATGCGGTAATTTCTAACAATTTACGCATTTCTATTTATCGAAGCCCAACTTCGGGGACCACTCCCACTACGTTTTTCCTGGTAGCGGAAATTCCAAACGATTCGTTTAACGCGACACAAACCTACACGGATAGCACCGTAGATGCGTCTCTTGGAATACAGTTTGTGTCGCCGGTTTCCGATCGATCTCCTCCGCCAAAAGGTAAGTACATCTCGGTATTCAGAAACCAGATGATTATTGGCGGAAACATTACTTTTCCGAATACTGTGTATTTCTCGGACATTGATGGGCCGGAATACTTTCCAGATGGCGTAAACAACTTCGATGTAGACTCTCCAATTGGAGACCAAGTCTCGGGTCTTGCTCCTACTAACGAAGCGTTTGCAATCTTTAAAGATAAGTCTATTCAGATCCTTTCGGGGGATCTGGCAAACTTCAACTTTCGCGTGGATCAACTGACAAGCGACCTTGGTTGTATCTCTCACGCATCGATTCAAGAGGTCAGAGGCCAGTTAATGTTTCTGTCGGACCGTGGTATCTATTCCATGGTTGGCGGGCAGCTTCCGCAGCCGGTGGGGGAGAAGATTGAGCCAGTTTTTGATACGAGCGCAAGCCTTTCGGCAACTCAAGTGCTTAAACTCAAAAGGGCTATTGCTTTTAACGATCGAGATAATGAGCGTTACATCCTCTATTTACCGGCAGAAAGCACAACTTCAGGAAACAATCACCCAAACTCTAATAGCGTCCTCTACGTCTACGACTACCATCGACAGGCTTGGTTGAAGTGGACGAACATCAACATGGCAGGCGGAATGGCTCTTTACGAGCAAGCATTGCACTTTTCAGAGCGCCGCTACTCATCGACTGCCGGTGCGGTCGTGTCGTACCTGTACCGCGTACATAACCTAAACGACGCCTATGACTATCAAGACAATAACGCGTTTATAGACTTTGAATACTCCTCAGGGTGGGAAGCGGTGGGCGAGCCTTCGGTTTTGAAGCGCTTTCTCAGAATCCGAATTTTTTCATTAGAGGAACTTGTTAACAACGATTTGTTCCTAGATGTCCGCACCGAGATCAACTACATCAAGGACGCCACACAAGCGCAGTTTAACTTTGAGTTCACCGGAGGCGGATATGGTATTGCTCCTTACAATGATACAACGCCTTATGGCGACCCTGCTGAATCGGTAGGAAAACACCGCTTGGGTCAAGGCCGTATCCGGTCGCTTCGAGTTCGGTTCTTGAATCAACGTGAGCAGGAAAACGTCAATATCACTGGTTGGGAACTAGAGATTGCAACCCCGTATAAGGGGGCGTTTAAGCAGTGAAATTTCCAACTTTTAAAGAATTTCGTGAAGTCGTTTCAGGCACGATTGAAGACGTGGCGACGTACTTGAATACAGACCACACCAAAATGATCCGTGAGCTTAACGTGGGCCTTACGCGTTTAAGCTTTGAAGATAACTTTGAATCGTTCGTTACAACGGTCACGATACCCGCTACCTCGGAGCTTTCGATAAGAAACGGTTTGAGAAGCGGTCTTGTGCCTAGATATAAAATAATCCTAAGGTCTGACGCCGGGGGGCGTGATGTTGTGGATGGAGATGCCGAATGGAACACGAACTTTGTGAGCCTAAAGAACATCGGAGCGTCGAGCGCGACGGTGACGGTGGCCTTCTTCCGATAGCTTTTAAAGAGTACGAAGAGGGGTGTTTTAACGACCTCGTGCCGCTCATGTGGGAGTACTACTTTTGTGTAAACCAAGAGGACCTGTCTGAGTGGGAAGATCTAGAATTGGCTCCCGGCATTGTTGCGCCGTATCAAAAGGTAGAGATCCAGATTCGTGGCAACCTACATAAAGGGGTTCAATTCCGGCTTGCCTACCACGAGGGTCGGGCGGTTGGGTTTATGATGTACAACCTTTTTTGGGACAGTATTGTTGTGGTGCACGGAATGTATATCCTCCCGGAGAAGCAGTTAAAAGGGGTGGGCAAGGGGTTAATATGGTCTCTTGGGGATGTAAAAAAGGTTCTATTTAGGACGCGGAAAGAAAATCCTCCGCTTCGGTTTTTGGGTGTAATGGGGCATGATAGGATTATCGCAGAAGACGATAAGCACATAGTCCGAGAAATGGACTGGCAGGCCCATAAGGCACCAGGCAACAAAGGGGTGAACTAATGGGTGGCGGTCCAAGTATAAACAACATTAAGTCAGAACAAGCGATGCGCGAACAAGCGCTCATGACCCAAGCTCAACAGGCTCGTGAAGCCGCGCAAGCTCAGGGTCGCGCAAGAGGCGAAGAGCTTTTTGGCGGCAACGCTCTAGGCAAGATTGAAGGTCGACGGGCGGCTGAAGTTGCCGATCTTATTGAGCGGCGAAAGCAACAACTTGGCGGTCTTTCTCCCGAAGAGCAAAACGCGTTCCAAGCTCAAGCACTCGGTGGAATCCAAAGAGCCCAGCAGGATCAACAAAGGCAGCTCATGGCTCGCCTTGGTTCAAGTGGTCTGCGCGGGGGGGCGGCAGCCGCTCAACAGGCGCAGCTTGCAAGAGCGGGGCTTCAACAGCAAGCACAGGCAGAGCAAAATCTTTTTACACAGAATGTCGATAGACGCCGTCAAGCCCTTGACGCTTTTGAAGCATCTATGGGTCGCGCCCGACAAGAGGAGCTCGGGTTACTTGCGAAAGAAACTGCCGGAAAGCTTCAGAGTGAGCTTGGACAGGGCGGTTTGGTGTCACAAGAGCGTGGGGCTGCGTTATCTCAAGCGGCTAACGAAGCTGCGGCAAGACGTGCGGAGGCTAAGAAATAAATGGATAAGTCAGAATTCATCAGGCGTTTACAGGCTGGGTTTAACAATGCGACGGCAGCACCTCGGATGACCGAGGCTGAGATTCGAAAGAAAGCCGAAGAAGACCGCAAGATGCTCGAGGAAGAAGAAAAGCGTAAGGAGAAAAAATAAATGGCCGCGCCTTCCTATTCCGACGTCAACAAAAAGTTGAAAGAGAAAATGTCTGCCGCAAAGCCCGTGGCGGCACCAGAGGCACCCTCTCAACCGGCAGAGCCAAGTGCGCTTGAAAGTGTTGCAACTGATGTGGGTGGGTCGATGCTTTCACTTCTTCCGCAGGCATTGGGTTATGCCTTTGGTGGTAAGGCAGGATTAGACAGGCAAATAGCAAGAGAGAAAGAACAGGCCGATCTCTTTGAGCGCCAGAGGAATCGGCAATCTGAGATTGACCAACAGGCGGCGCAGCTTGCCGCGCAAGCGCAAAGGCTTGCTCTTGAGCAAAAGAAAGCCGACGCGGAAGAGCAATACAAACAACAAAAGCTAGAGATTGATCAAATGGATGCGCAGACGAAGCGCATGCAAGCGCTGGCGGACAAGAGTAAAGAGAAAAAAGGAAAAGAGCTAACCGCGCAGCAAACCGAGGCCTTATCGTCACAAGATGCGTCGCTGAAGCAGCTTGATGACCTTGAGGCACTAATGGGGGCCAACACTAGGGCCATGGGTCCTATTGCGGGCCGCATAGGTCCATGGAACCCATATGACACAACTGCAAAGTCTATTGATGCCGCGGCAAAGCTTGCGGCACAAAACATTGGAAAAAGTCTTGAGAGCGGCAAACTTACCGATGCTGACATTGAAAGATACAGGGCCATGCTTCCAAACATTAAGGACACTCCTAAGGTCGCGATCGAAAAGATCAACATGGTTAGAAGACTCGTTGCTCAGAAAAGGGAATCAGATCTTGGCTCGTTTGGTAGGGCTGGATACAACGTTTCAAGCTTTGAACCGGTAGCGCCTAAAGAACTAAGCAAGAATCTGCTTGGGACAGGCGACAAAATAGACGCCGGGAACACGGCAGTGGCCGATGAGCCAGATCTAAGAATTGTGGACGGTGAGCTGTACGAGAAAAAAGGGGGCCGGTGGGTTCCGGTGAAATAATTATGGCCGAAGACCGGGGGTTTTCTGACGAAGAAATGCAAAAGATGCTGTCCTCTGGAAAGGCCCAGATGGCCACACCCGCGCCTCAAGACAAAAGCCTGTCGGATGAGGAGATGCAGGCTGCCGTGGCCGCAGGACGAGCTAAGGCATATACGCCAAGCAACATGGACGTCGCAGAGACCGCCGTCCGAGGTGCTTTATCAAGTGCAACCCTTGGCGCAACCGAGCCAGTTATTAGCGGCGGTGTAGCGATTAAAGATGTCCTCAAGCAGGCTCTAGCTGAGGGGTCACTTGATCCACTTACCTGGGAAAATCTTAAAAAAGAGTTTTCCGAAGACGTAGAGGCTCGCAGAATTCAACAGCAAGCCATGCCCGGCGTTGATGTGGCGTCTCAGGTTGTCGGGGCTGTGGCACCGGCGCTGCTTACGGGTGGGGCCTCCCTTGGGATTCGTGGTGCCCTGGGCGCTGCAAAGCTTGCCAAAGGAATAGACGTAGGCACCAAGGTTGCAACAGGCGCAACGAAGGTTATGGCGCCGCTTGCCAAGGCCGCACAGATTGCAGAAGGAACTAAGCTTGCGGGACTTGCTAAGACGGGCGCGAAAGCGGCCGAGATGGCTGCGGCGGGTGTGGCGCAAGAGGCAACCCGTCAGGGCGTATTAAAGTCTACGGGATTTATGAAGCCCGGAGAAGGGCCTGACCTTGATGAGGTCGCCATGCTTGGGGCTGCCATCCCTGTAGTTGGGGCTACGGTTGGGGCGCTTGCAAAGGGTGCCAAGGTAGCCGGTAAGGGCGCGATGTCTGTGGCCCTTGGTGTCCGAGAAGCGGACATGAACAAGTACCTGGCAAACTATGAAAAGATTCAAGCCGCGAGAGACGTGACCGAGATCGCTGAAGCGGCAAAAGCCAACCTTGCAACGATTAAAGGCACGGCGGCAAAAACCGGTGCCGATTTATCAACAGACGTGCTTGATCACTTGGACATCTTGGGAAAACGCGTGGCCGACGGCTCTGCCGAAGCGTATGAGATTCTTGCAAAAAGCGGCAAAGAGTTTGAAGCAAAGGACGTTCTTGCGGCGGTCGATAAAGCCAAGCAAGGTTTGCTTGTAAAAGGACAACTTGTAGGTGATGCGAACAAGGCGAGTTTTTCAAAACTAGAGCGCCTACAAGACGATCTTAAAAGCGTGGCCCAAGTGGCAAACGGTAAGATCGACGCCTCAACCATTAAAGAAGTTATTCAGAATCTCGATACCGAGTACAAGGTTCTTTCTCGTGGAGAGTTTGCCGATGCCGCGGGCGTTGCAATAAACAAAGCCCGGCAAAACATTGACGCACTTATTAAAGAGATCCCAGAGTACAAAGCCAAGATGCAAGACGTTGCGAAGCTTGCAGATCTTCGATCACGGATATTTAGTGAGTTTGGCGGCTCCGAGAAAAAAGCCATCTCGGCTACACAACAAGCCCTTAAGGGCAACAAGGTCCGCGCGGATCTTTTGCGAGAGTTTGAAACCACTCAGCCCATCGGGTTTGCTCAAGCCAAAGCGGCAAAAGAAGCGGCCGATGAAGTAAACGCGTTAAACGAGTTAAACATTGGCGATAAACTCTCCGCGTTTGTGCGCGGCAATAATAGCCCTCAACTTAGGCAGCAGCTTGAAAAGCTTGCCAACCTCACAGACCCGCAGTTGATGGAGGAGCTAAACGCTCTTCGTGCGAACGAGGTCTTTAATAGCGGGTTTTTGCGTGGATCAAGAAACGTAAACCTGTGGACGGCGATTGGGTACGCGGCCACCAAGGCTGCGGCCGGTGCGGCAGTAGGCATGACAATTGGACCCGGAGCCATGGCCTTGGGCGCGGTTTTCGGTGGAACGGTAGACGCATACGGTCCAAGGATTGCCCGAGAGATTCTAAAGGGTGTAGCGATGATTCGCGGCATCCCCACGGTAGCAAAGATCCGAGCGCTTAGTGTGCCCGAAGACGTAAAGCGCATCATGATTCAGGACCTTTCAAGAGCCATGCGCCCTGTCGTTCTTAAAGACAAAAAAGAAGAGCGGCAGTTAAACGCGTTTTATGCACCGATGGAATCGCGTCCGATTATTATCTCGGAGATTCGTCGAGCAAGCGGGCTGTCTCTTGAGGAAAAGGCGCAAATGATTCAAGAGATCAACAAAACCGGCAAGGTTGTTGATTTTGATAAAGTGGTGTTTGCGTCCGATGAGCCAAAGGCTAAGCCCGTTAAACTAGTCGGCAATAAAAACGAAAAGCCCGATGTGCCCGCAAACGCAGTTCGTGAGTATTACGAGTACAAGAAAAGGCAGGCCTATTGAACGTCCTATTGATGCAGGCTCAAGCGCTACTTTATAAGCCATACAAGTGGGGGGGAAACTCTCCGATTGAGGGTTTAGATTGTTCGGGCCTTGTGTGTGAGCTCATGAAGTCGTGCGGAGAGATTCCTTTTAAAGCCGACATGAGTGCGCAGCAGTTGTTTGATCACTTTGCGCAAGGTCGTGGTGAACACAACCGCGTAGGTCTTGGATCGCTTGTGTGGTTTGGGGAATCAGTCACAAAGATTACGCACGTCGCCATGATGCTAGACCCTTACCGGATGATTGAAGCAGGCGGTGGTGGTTCAGATGTCTTAACCGTGCAGGATGCGATTAGGAAAAACGCCATGGTTAGGATTAGGCTAGTGGATAGTAGGTCTGATAAAGTAGCAGTGATCAAGCCGTACTATAGAAGAATCGGCATGATCTAACTAGGGTTATAGGGGGTAGCGACTATGGACTGGGCAGTAATTTTGGAAAGTGTGAAGGGTGCGGTTCCGTTCATGGCTGTAGTGCTTCAAGTGCTTGGCAGCCTTGTGGTTGTGGCAAGCGTGCTTGTGAAGCTCACGCCCAGCCAATCGGATGACGCGCTCATTGAGCGAGCCAAGGCCATTCCGGTGCTTGGATCACTCATCGTTGCGCTTGAGCGATTCAGCGTATTTGCACGTAAAGAATAGATAGCTCCTATGGAGCTCGGGCAGCTTTTTAAAGACCTGGTGTGGGACGCGATCATTCGCGCTCTCATCTCACGGCTTTTTGCGGCGGTTCCTTTCTTAGGATGGGGACCGATTGGCATGCTTGTCTCGTGGGGTATTACTTACTTCGCCGACAAGATCTTTGAAGCGATCAAGCTCTACATCAACCTTGAAATGATTGTGCTGAGAAATGCTCAGCATTTGGCTGCGTTTCAAAGGGCGGGTTCCGAGTTGTACTTGATCGCACGGGATCACGGGGTAGACTCGGAAGAGTTTAGGAGGTCACGTGAAGCGCATAAGTCTGCTCTTGCTGCTTACGTTAAGTTTAACTAGCTGCGGAGCGAAAGTAGAGATCCCAAACGTAGAGATCTGTGCGATTGCGGGGCTTATTTCGGCTGGCGCCGACTGCGCAAAAACTCTTTCAGACGAAACCCGCTCCATGAACTTGTCGGAGACTTTAGACTTTCTAGAGCCACGAGAAGGAAAGGCTGCGGCTCTTTGCATGACGGCTATTGATTTTAACAAGCTAAAGAACGCTCTAGAAAAAGCTTGTGAGATCTTGGGATCGGATTGCACGCGAGAGATGAAGAGCGCGCTATTGCTTGCGGGCGACAGGCAGCAGAAACTACAAATGGCAGTAAGGCGGCACAGACTTCGCGATGAGAAACGTGATGCACTCGCGGGGGGCTTGTGAGTGAGGCGGTTTTAAATATCGGTATAGGACTGATTGCACTTCCATGGTGTATCTGGGTTACGGTGAGCATCTTCAACCAGATCAAGTCCCTTGCATTACTTGAGCGGCAACTAGAAGCGCACAAACAGGAACTGTCATTGAACCGCGAGATTCTTCAAGTGTTAAAGGAAAGGCTCACCTAGGTGTGGACAATACTGCTAGAGATGCCGCCAGTTGCAAAAGGTCGTCCAAGGTTTTCTACCCGGGGGGGAGTCGTAAGATCGTACACCCCACAAAAAACGGCCAGTTTTGAAGCTCACGCAAAAGAGCTCATGCGTAAACAGTTCGTCATGCAACCGCTTCCGGGGCCAGTAAGGTTATCAATTGAGTTTATTTTCAAAAAGCCTCAAAAGCCCAAGCACCAAAAGTATCATGTCGTAAGACCTGATCTTGATAACTTGACCAAGAGTGTAACGGACGCCGGTAACGGTGTGTTGTGGGAGGACGACTCTCAAATCGCCGAGCTCATCGCAAAGAAGCTATACGCCGTGGATGGAACAAGCCCACGAATAGTTCTGTTTTTAGAGCGAGCCTAGTTACCACCCAAAATATGGCCAGTAGTAGTTAGACACCGCCTGACCACCGCCCCACCATCCGATCATGCTAGAGGCGTTAACGGAGACCAGTGCGTTGTTCCATGCCACGCTATAGGGCTCTCGGAACTGTTTAATCCATCGCATTACGATTCTATCGGTCTCAGAGGCCACGGGATCAAGCTGCCCAAGGATGTTTAGAGCAAGATAGCCTGCCTGCCAGTTTAGAGCCCCACAACAAAGCATGTAGGAGATCTTGCGTTTGTCTGAATCATTGTACTGATTGACGGGTTTACTGGCAGGGCTTGGCTCGGTCTGCCATGCGCCATCAAAGAACGCGTTATAGTTAACCGTGTGCGATGGGACGTAGAAGTTACTACCCCATTCTAGGTGGAACTGCTCACCAAAGCGCTTTGTGGTGATGGGGCCTTTTTGTTTGAAACGATCATCTCCCGTAAGCCATCCCAGCCACTTCACCATGGCAAGATGGGGTCCCGAGTTATGACCGCCATTTGCGGGGTATACAGCCCCCCCGAGATGTGCCGCACCCGCATCAATCGCGTCCTGGGCAAGGCTCATGAGGATGATGAGGCGCTGCTCAAACGGAATATCCATGAGAGCAACCATCATGCGTTCACCCTGGCGGGCAGCCCTGTAGTTGCCGTAGCTCATGAGCTTATCGGCTGGGATATGACCATTGACGCCCCAATTCTCCCACGCCTGCATGCCTACGGAGCCCGAGTAGTAATTGTGAAGCCCGGAGCTAATTCCAGGCCACACCGGGATCGTTGGGATCGGAAGAACGCCAAGAAAGTCCTCAACCTTGTAGGCAAGCGTCTTGTCACCAAACGGTGCGCGCCTAAAAAGCGTCGTGTGGTTAAAGAACGGAGGCGCATTGCACACCCGGGCCTCGGTGTCGGCAGTCAGTACTGCAGCCGTCTCAATGGCTTGATTCTCCGTCTGGCCGTCAAAGTATTGACTGGGCGGGTAACCTACGGGCTTACTGCGAACGGCAACCAACGCGTCCCCAGCCTTTGTAAAAGACACCGGCAGACTTGGGGGGGCTCGGAACACTTCAAAGGCTCTTGAGTCAAAACTTTGGCCCGAGGCTTGGTTTGGAATGTTAAACATGTAGCCATTTCGCGACACTCCAAGCTCAACTACATAAGCGGGCTCAATCGAAGTCACCTGAAACGGTGCGCGACAAATGGGCTCTCCAAGGACGGACTTTACGCAAACGGTGGGAGCCGCAAAGCGAAACTTAATGCCGTTA
>JACCDG011513893.1_pt1 | contig 14016 bp, 12 predicted proteins | sample 7442471 | NCBI WGS metagenome assembly JACCDG01 (sample SAMN15323444, study PRJNA562643) | freshwater metagenome | isolation source: river surface water | place: USA:Blue River Watershed | collected 2017-08-17
AGAGCAAAGTTCAAAGAGCAAAGTTCAAAGATTGTATCGCTTTCAGCGATGGATTCAAATAGCAAAGAGAAAAGTTCAAAGTTCAGAAATCGCATCGCTTTCAGCGATGGATTTAAGGCATTTCTGAGTTCATCCCCGTAGGGGATTCCAACTTTGAACTTTGCTCTTTGAATTACCCCTTCATTTCTTTTAAAGCATTCCAAAACGCCATCTTCAGCGTCTTCTCCGCATCCGTCAACGAAGAAATGTAGCGAGGAAAGAAATAGACTAATTTTGATTCGATTTTTTCGATCTCGGTGGTAGGTAGTTCCCCTTGCCAGACGGCAGGTTGTTGACCGATGAAAATATAACGCTGCGCGCTGGTCTCTTTTAAGAATTCCGTGAAGCTTGGCTCTTCATCTGTCGGTGTATAAACAGACCATTCTGCAGGCCCTAAAACTAAGGGAGGTGCAGAGAAAATGAGTTTAAGGCGGGAGAGTTCGGCTTCGGCGATTTGGCCTACGACAACCCAAGGAGTATCGATTTTAGGCTTAATAGCCGCTATTGTATCGGGTGTAACTTCCAAAACAGGGGATTCCGCTAGCTGCGCCTCTGACTTATCCTGCGGGACCCAGTAGATCTCGTCGAATTTGTACAAATCTGCTAATGAAATTCCCTCCATTTTGATGGTTTATGCTAATGAACCACGTAACACACAAGCCTCGCGGTCTGGACCAGTCGAGATGAAGTTAATAGGTAGATTCAAGTGTTTTTCTAAGAATTTAATGTAGTCAGCAAGTTCAACTGGCAACTCATTAAAGTCACGCATTCCCTCTAAGCTGCAAGCCCAGCCCTTCAATGTTTCGTACACTGGCTTCACTTTGATATCAGTGATTTCAAATGGAATTTGGTCAGTGATTGTCCCATCTGGCATTTCGTAAGCCGTGCAAACTAGGATTTCGTCAAAGATATTCAAGACGTCCGCCTTCATCATAATTAATTGAGTTACCCCATTAATCATCATCGCATATTTCAAGGCTGGTAAATCGATCCAACCGCAACGGCGTGGACGACCTGTTGTAGAACCGAATTCGCGGCCTTCTACACGCATGCGCTCGCCTACTTCATCTTCTAATTCTGTTGGGAATGGACCCGATCCTACGCGAGTCGCATAGGCTTTAAAGATACCGAAAACCTCACCTATGTTTTTAGGTGCTACACCTAAACCCGTACAAGCACCAGCGGTGATCGTATTGGATGAAGTTACGAAAGGATAAGAACCAAAATCTACGTCCAATAAAGAACCTTGAGCGCCTTCCGCTAAAATAGTTTTTCCCGCATTGATCGCGTGGTTCACGGAGTATTCTGAATCCACTAAGTGGAACTCTTTCATGAAAGCAACGGCTTCGAAGAATTCCTTCTCGGCTGCGGCTAAATCGTATTCGAATTTGTATACATCTAAAATCGCTTTATGGCGATCGACTAATGCGTTGTATTTGGCAGAAAAATCAGGTGAAATCATATCCCCCACACGTAATCCCTGGCGAGAGATTTTGTCCGTATAGGTAGGTCCGATTCCTTTTAAAGTAGAACCAATCTTAGCGTCGCCTTTTGCCTTTTCATAGGCCGCGTCTAATAAACGGTGCGTAGGCAAAATGATCGAGGCCTTCTTCGAGATCTCTAAGTTCTTGCGAAGATCTAAATTGAAATGCGCTAAACCGTCAATCTCTTTTTTGAAGATGATGGGATCCAAAACCACGCCGTTACCGATAATGTTTTGAACTTCTTGGCGGAAAATTCCGGATGGAATTTGATGTAAAACGTGCTTAAATCCGTCGAATTCTAAGGTGTGACCTGCATTAGGTCCGCCTTGAAAACGAGCCACTACTTGATACTTAGGTGCGAGAACGTCTACGATCTTTCCTTTCCCCTCATCACCCCATTGTAAGCCTAATAATACATCAACTGCCATAATATTGTTTTATTCTTGATTTCTTGCTTGGTAATTTGCTCTGTGTTCACAGCTCTTGTTCGTACAAGAACCGTAAAAAATAAGGGAATGGTGCATCACATTGAATTGCAGCATTTCGCCTACTAAACTTTGGATAGTTTGAACCCGAGGATCACAAAATTCAGTGACTTTGTGGCAATCGGTACATATTAAATGATCGTGTTGACGACGTCCGTAGGATTTTTCGAATTGTGCTTGATTGCGACCGAACTGGTGTTTCACCACTAAATCGCATTCCACTAACACATCGAGCGTATTGTAAACAGTAGCCCTAGAGACTTGGTATTTCTTGTTTTTCATGGAGATGTACAACTCCTCCACATCAAAGTGATCGTCCCGTAAATAGATCTCTTCCAGTATCGCAAAGCGTTCTGGAGTCTTCCGCAAACCCTTGTTTTCTAGGTAGGCTGTGAAGATCTTTTTTACTGAATCTAGTTTATCTAATTCTTGGGACATTTATGGGAAAAAAACGACGTAAAATAAGCAAAAATAACGGACATAAACTAAGAAATTTTCCGTTCCACCTCAATTACACCGGGAACTTGTTCCATTTCTGCACTTAGGCTATCAAGGTGATCGGTGTCTTGTACCATGAGTGATATTTGGCCTTCAAAAAGTCCATCTTTTACCCCAATATTCAGACCCGTTATATTGACTTGCAACTTCTCTGAAATCAAGCGAGTTACGTCATTCACCAAACCTACGCGATCGATGCCTCGGATGATCAAATCAACAACAAAAGACATGGAAATTTGAGAGGTCCATTGTGCCTTAATGACGCGGTCACCATGGCGTGAAAGTAATTCAGGTGAATTAGGGCAAGCGGCTCGGTGAATTTTTATCCCTTCATTAATGGTCACAAAACCAAAAACTTCATCCCCAGAAATAGGATTACAGCACTTTGCTAAGGTATAATCCACCTTATCCATGTCTTCTCCGATCAATAAGGTATCTGATTCCTTTCGCTCCTTGTGGTATTCTTGCATCTCCTTTCTGAAGGATTTGCTATCCACGATAGGCGCTTGAATTGCTTTCTCTGCCTGCTTTCTTTCGTGTAGTTCACGATCTAATTTCCAGTGTTTGAGTTGATCAATGTTGATGTAGGCTTTGCCAAAACGGTAGAATAAATCGTTCGCATCTTTGGCATTAAAATAAGCCCGCAACTGATTCGTAATCTCTAAGGTTAACATCGGGAAACCCAGGTGCTTCAAGCGATGTTCGATTAAATCGCGCCCCTTAATCAGGTGTGATTTATTCTCCTCCTTGATGAAGTCTTTGATCCGCGCTTTCGCCTTCGTCGTAAACACGATCCGCAACCAGTCTTCTGACGGCTTTTGCTTAGAGGAGGTTAAGATTTCGATTTGATCTCCATTCTGCAATTTATGCGACAAAGGCACGAGCTTGCCCCCCACTTTAGCCCCGATACAACGCGCCCCCACCTCCGAGTGAATCTCGAAGGCAAAGTCTAAGGCAGTGGCTCCGGATTGCAAGACAATCAACTTCCCTTTTGGACTAAATACAAAAACCTCCTCATGGTAAAGTGAGTTCTTAATGTCCTCCACTAATTCTACCGCAGACTGGCTCTTGTCATTCGCCTCGATGGCTTCCCGAACCTGAGACAGCCAAGACTCAAATGCCTCACTTGTCCGCGTGTCCGTTCCTTTGTATTTGAAGTGGGCCGCCACCCCTTTCTCTGCAATCTCGTCCATTCGTTTCGAACGGATTTGAACTTCTACCCAGCGACCTTCTTTGTCTTGCCCGAAAGGCATACTCATCACCGTGGTGTGCAAGGACTCATACCCATTCGATTTAGGCGTCGAAACCCAATCCTTCAAGCGACTTGGATTAGGTTGGTAATGATCGGTCACCACCGAATACACCTCCCAACAATCACTTTTCTCCCGCTCTACTGGCACGTCAAGAACGACACGCACAGCAAAAAGGTCATATATTTTTTCAAAAGGAACATTCCCTTTTTTGATTTTATTGTAAATGGAAAAGATGGACTTTGGCCGACCTTTGATCGTATAATTCAAGCCTCGCTCATCTAAGGTTTTCTTAATGGGCTTGATGAAATTTTCCACAAAGCTTTCTCTGCTTCGTTTATTTTCCGTCAAATTATGGGCGATTTCCTTGTAGGCTTCCGGCTCAGTATGCTTTAATCCTAAATCCTCTAACTCGGATTTAAACGCATTTAAACCCAAACGGTGAGCTAAGGGCGCATACAGATAGATGGTTTCAGACGCAATTTTCAACTGCTTTTCTTTCGCCATGCTCGTCAGAGTTCGCATATTGTGCAGACGATCGGCGAGCTTAATTAGGATAACGCGAATATCATCCGAAAGCGTCAATAACATCTTCCGAAAATTCTCTGCCTGTTGCGAGGTTCCATATTCAAACGTACCGGCAATTTTCGTTAGGCCATCGATAATCGCAGCAATCTTGGGATTGAATTGTTTTTCAATGTCTGCCAAAGTCGTATCCGTATCCTCGACCACATCATGCAAAAGCGCCGCAATAATCGACGTGGTCCCTAAACCGATTTCCTCCACGCAGATTTGGGCAACAGCTAATGGATGGTAGATGTAAGGTTCGCCCGACTTACGGCGCATATCTTTGTGCGCCTCCGCAGAAATCAAAAAGGCTTTTTTAATTTGCTTCGCATCATCGTCTTTTAAAAAAGGCTTCGCTGTCCGCAATAATTTGCGGTAGCGCTTTAAAATCTCTAAACGTTCCTTTTCTAAATCTATCTGCATCACCTTATGCTTTTGTAATTAAGGCCACAGCCATGGCTGAAATTCCTTCTGCTCTACCCACAAATCCTAATCCTTCAGAGGTCGTAGCCTTCAGAGAAATTTGGTCTACATCCACTCCCATCACTAACGCTAAATTATCTTTAATCGCCGGAATAATGGGATTTAACTTCGGTTGATCTAAAATCACCGTCACGTCAGCATTCGACAATTCCCAACCCGCTTCGCGAATCATCTCCATCACTTTTTTCAACAAAAGTGTGGAGGCAACCCCCTTCCACAGAGGATCTTTATCTGAAAAATGGTACCCGATATTGCGCATGTTCGCGGCGCCTAAAAGGGCATCACATAACACGTGGCAAACCACATCCGCATCTGAATGACCCAAAGGCCCTTTTTCGGACGGAATTTCTACTCCACCTAAGATACAAGGACGTCCTTCTACCCAGCGATGTACATCATAACCTTGACCTACGCGAATTTTCATTTAGCCTTTTTTTTATAATATAATGTATTCGATTTGCCTTCAATAAACAACCGATGAGCCCATTTTTCCAAATCTTGCGTCTTTACCGCCTCCATCTTTTCCGCCTCCCTATTCACTAAATTCGCATCGCCTGCATTAGCAGCCATGGCTAAATTCATTGCTCGATTTAGGACTTCCACCTCACCAAAAACCAAACTCGCCTCCGATTGGTTCTTCACCATCTGCAAATCTTTCTCGGCGATTTTCATCGAAGCGAAATCTCTTATCGCCTTTTCTAAAGCGGCCTCCGCCTTTTCAATACCCACATCATCACTCACTTGGCCTTGGAGAATTAATAATCCTGGATCAAGAGAACTCGTTTGATAAGATCCAATGGAATCAAAAATACGCTGTTTTTGGACTAAATGTTCGTACAAATAAGAGGACTCACCGCGCCCTAATAAATCTGTCATCAAATCTATCGCATGGTAGCCGGGCTCATATCGCCCTACCACCGGATAGGCTTTATAAATTCGATTTGCCGGCACATCCGCTACAATTTCCATCCTACGATTTTCTGTTTGGACTGGCTCTTGGGGCAGATTACGTTTTGGTTTCACTCCTGCAGAAATGGGAGCAAACCATTTTTCTGCTAGGGCTTTAACTTCCGAGACTTTCACTCTACCTGCCACCACGAGCACGGCATTGCAGGGCACGTAGTGCTTTTGGAAAAATGCTTTCACATCACTCATCTGTGCCTCCTCGATATGCTGAATCCCAGCACCTATCGTAGGCCAACGGTAAGGATGCTTCTGGTAAATTAATGGTCTAAACCTCAACCAGACGTCTCCATAAGGCTGATTCAAATAGCGCTGCTTGAATTCCTCTATTACGACTTTACGCTGCGTTTCTAGGCTTTGGGTATTAAATGCTAATTGCTTCATTCGATCCGACTCCAGCCAAAACGCGGTTTCCAGGTTTTGTGCCGGAACCGAAATGTAGTAATTCGTTAAATCTGGAGTAGTGAATGCGTTGTTTTCTCCGCCTACTTTTTGAAGTGGCGTATCGAAGGAGGGAATATTTTCTGAACCTCCGAACATCAAGTGTTCAAATAAATGGGCGAAGCCTGTTAGATTCTCGTCTTCGTCTCTAGACCCTACATTATAGATCACATCTAACACCGCCATGGTTGTAGCCGGATCTTCATGTACAATTACTTGAAGTCCGTTTGTAAGCGTAAATTGTTCAAATGAAATCATGTCTTAGGGTTTACAAACAAAAGTAAAAAAATCGACCCAAAAACCACATAGCTTAGCTAAATTTGCAGGGTAAACATTTATCATGATTCGGGTTATCCTCCTACTTCTTCTATTTTCTTTTACTTCAGAGGCTCAAATCTTGCAAGACCCCACGGCAAAAACACAAATTAACCAAGGGCTGAACCAATTATACCAGTATAATTTCAAAGAATCCTCTGCTTTATTTAACTCCCTAAAGGCGAAATACCCGCAACACCCAGCTCCCTATTTATTGTTAGCTATGCAATGGGAGCAACAATACTTTCCTTTAAAAGATCATCCCGCTCAGGGAAAAAATTACCTAGCCCATTTAGAGAAAGCATTCGAATTAGCCCAAAACCTGTACAACAAAAATGAGAATGATTTAGAAGCCTCTTTTTTTTGCACAGCCTCTCTAGGATTTCTAGCCGCCTATGAAGCGGACGAACATAATTTCATGAAAGTCGTTTCTTATGCGAAACAGGCTTACAGCTTTCTAAAAATTGGCCTGAAAAGCACTGATAAACAACCCGAATTCCTGTTTTCTACGGGTATGTACAATTACTATAGCGTGGCCTATCCGGAATTACACCCGGTATTAAAACCCTTCATGTTTCTTTTCCAAGAAGGAAATAAGCGACTCGGTTTAACTCAATTAGAATTAGGGATAAAACGGACGACCTTTGTCAAAAACGAATGCATTTTTTATATGGGTTATGTGCAGAATAAATACGAAGGGAACCCCTTGAAGGCTTTGGCCTATAACCAACTATTAAGTGAAAACTACCCTAACAATCACTGGTACCTACTGCAAAGAGCTGAATTACTCACCTTAACTGGAAAATTTGAAGAGGCTGAGCCATTTATTGAAAAAATGGAGGCATTGAAATCGGGGTATTATACGGGTGCTGCCTACACTTTGCGCGGCATGCGGGAGGAAGTAGAACGAAAAGACCTGAAAAAGGCCGAATTTTGGTATACAAAATCCATTGCTTTGCCCTTTGAGGAAAGACTTACCAAAGACATTCGCGGACTCGCCTATTTAGGTCTTGCCCGCATTGCGCAACGGCAGCGGAAAATAAATTTATTTAGAAAATACCTTAGAGAATCAGCCGATTTTATTGAATACAAAAATTCCCTCATCGAATATAAACGACTATCACATGGAAAGTAGAGAGGCCGGAATTGAACGCTTATACCCTAAAATTACGGGCCGCATGTCCGCTCGTTATTACTACTTAATCCAGTTGCGCAAGCAATTAGAACGCGTTATTGCCTTGTACGTGCGCAATTCACCGCATCAATTATTGGCCGATTATGGGTGTGGAAATAAACCTTACGAACCACTTTTCACCCCTTTTGTGGAACAATACATCGGTCTAGATTTAGCTTATAATACGAAAGCCGATGTGGTCGTAGACCCCGCGGGGATCATCGATATGCCAGCAGAAAGTGTGGGATTCGTGTTGTCAACCCAGGTGTTAGAACACGTGGAGGACCCGAAGGCTTATTTGAAAGAGGCACATCGCATTTTAGAGAAAGAAGGAAAATTGATTTTATCTACGCATGGCTATTGGATGTTCCACCCGGATCCGACGGATTTTTGGCGCTGGACTTCGACGGGCTTGCAAAAAATTGTGCGCGAAGCGGGATTTGAAGTGGTCTATTTCGAGGGGATTCTAGGGCGCTCTGCGATGGGTTTGCAATTATTCCAAGATGGCCTGCTATTCAAATTACCCAAGCCGCTACGCTTCTTATTGTCCTTAATTCTGCAGCCTTTAATTATCTTTTTTGATAAGATTATCACCGCAAAATCTCGAAATGAAGACGCCTGTACTTTTGTGCTCGTCGCTAAGAAAGTCTAGCCTTTTCGTATGTAATGGTGGCGTCTAGGGCTTTTTCAAATGGGGTGATTTCCCAGTTAATTTTTGCCGCTAATTTCGTCGTATCTAAACAGATCTGCTGCACATCCGTCAGCTTCGCCTCTTTGTATTCGACTTGGAATGCGGGTAGTTTCGCTTGAATGCGTTTGATAATCTCATTCAAGGTGAGCGATTCACCTGAACCCACATTGATCGTTTCATTTTTTACCTCTGCTTTGATTAAGCCATCGATGGCTTGACCTATATCGGCAGCGTAGATATAATCTTTGGCCTGCGAACCATCTCCCCAAACCGTCATCACCTCCCCTTTCAAGGCTTTGCGAACCGCGATATTAATCACGCCCTGTTTAGGCGAGCGGTGAAATTCACCGAAAGGATTCGACAAGCGTAAAATCAAATAATCAATCTGGTATAATTTCGCATACAACTCAATGTAATGCTCCACCGCTAGTTTTATAATTCCGTAGGAAGAAATCGGCTTGCAAGGATAATCCTCCGGCACTTTTTCTTGATTCACATTCCCGTAAACCGCCCCGCCCGTAGACAAATAGAGCAATTTCGAGACCTGGTGTTTCTTCATCATCTCCATCAAACCGATAGTAGGCAACAAGTTAGACTCGATATCCTGGCGAATGTTCTCGGATGAAATCGCGGGAATAATAGAAGAGGCGAAATGAAAGACGCGATCAAAGGAATGTTTTGAAAATAAATCATCCAAAGCCGTAGCATCTGAATAATCCCCCGTCACAAAAGTCACAAAAGACGGAAATGTCACTCCCTCCGGTTTCTCGTGCGCAAAAACAACGACCTCGTTTTCTGAGCCTTGTTGCTGTAAATATTCCAGCCAATTCAAGCCCAAAAAACCACTTCCCCCTACGACTAAATTTTTCTCCATGACTCGTATTTGCTGTAAAAATAGCCGAAAAATTTAGCTAATTTCGGTTTTGCATTAAAAATCAGCCCTGAATGCGTTTAATCATTGCTCGCTCTAATTTCTTTTCTTACTCCGAGACCTTTATCGAAGAGCAAATCAATCAATTAGAACCTGTTCACGTGTTATACGAGGGCTGGCAACCGAGCCGATTAAAGACGGGCGGATCTATTTATCCGTTTCCTTTTTCAATACTTGCGGTAAGAGGAGTTTTAAGGCGCGCAGCTCCCGCTCTTTACCAAAAAATCTATACCCACTACCTTAGGCGCTTTTTATGCGTCTCTAACATCGACGCTTTCCTAGCGAATTATGGCCCATTAGGAACGAATATCTATGAGGCGTGCCTCGCTGAGGGTATACCTTATTCCGTTGTCTTTTTGGGATTTGATGCGGCAGAAAAAAAGACCCTAGACACTTATGGAGCGCGCTATGCACTCAGTTTACCGCGTGCAAAAGCCATCATTTGTGTGGCCGAATCGATGCGAGCAAACTTAGAGGCGATTGCGGGTCCATTACCTAATTTACATGTGATTCCCTGTGGAGTAGATGTTTCTAGATTTACTCCCGGAACCCCACAAGATGGATTTAATGTCATTTCCGTAGCTCGGTTTGCGGAGAAAAAAGGATCCCTAAAAAGCATTCAAGCCTTTGAAATACTTTTACGCGATTTTCCCAATGCCCAATTACGCATGGTAGGTGATGGACCATTATGGGAAGAGTCAAAGGAATATGTTTCCACGCATGGGCTATCTGGAAACATTCATTTCTTGGGTGCTATGGGGCAGTCTGAATACTTACCCCTATTGCAGGAATCGAACGTATTCATTCAACATTCCGTTTTAACTCCGAGCGGGGATTCCGAGGGAACTCCGGTCGCTATTTTAGAGGCCTCCGCTTGTGGATTAGCCATTTGTTCTACGAGACATGCGGGCATTCCTGATGCAGTCATCGAAGGAAAAACGGGACTTTTAGTAGATGAGCACGATGTGGAGGGAATGGCGTCCGCACTGAAAGAATTTGCGGCGAATCTCGAAAAAACGCGCCTGATGGGTGTCGCAGCCAGAGAACATATAGAGGAGCACTATGATGTAGTGAAGCTCTCGGCTAAAATCAAAGGTCTTCTCGTATAAAGAATGCCCCGCAAAATCGTATTTTTGTAAATTACATACAAAATAAGGCATGGGGATCGTCATTCGACAAAGTTTAAAGGGTTCAATCGTTACCTATTTGGGTACGGCGATTGGAACTTTTAATGTGATCTTCCTCTATAATAAGTTTCTTTCGCAGGAGCAGGTGGGTTTGATTGCCGGTGCTTTAGTTAGTATTCCGCTTATTTTTGCATCGTTTACCCAGCTAGGAATTCCCCACATTGCGGTTCGATTTTTTCCACATTTTGATGATCCAGCGAATGGGCATAAAGGTTTCTTTACTTTTTTATTAATCGCTCCTTTATTTGGTCTCAGCCTTTTTACCTTAGGGTATCTAGCTTTAAAACCCCTCTTTTTCGAGGCTTATGGGGTGAATTCGCCTTTGCTGCCCCAGTATTTCTATTACATTATTCCGCTAACGGCCAGCTACCTCTACATGAGTGTGCTGGAGGCTTATGCCCGGGTGCATTTACGCATTGTCGTCCCAGCAATCATTCGAGAATTGTTTTTACGGGTATCTAATGGAGTTTTGGTGATTGCTTTTGCCATGGGTTATTTGAGCTTCAATCAATTGATTTTAGCTATTACTGCATCCTATTTAGTGGCAGTAATCGGTTTATTAGCCTATATTAAGCAGTTAAAACGCTTTTATACCAAAGTAGATTTTTCATTTTTACGTACTCCGGTTTTCAAAGAAATGGTTTCCTATGGGGGCTGGGTACTTTTAGCCGGCGCGAGTTTTACCCTCATTCAGCACATCGAAAAGATTATGTTGCCGGCCTATATGGGCGGTTTGAGTACAACGGCGATTTTTGACATTAATTCTCGGATGGCGATTATGATTTCGATCCCGCGGAATGTGATTGCGGCAATAGCAGCTCCCATTTTAGCCCAAGCATGGAATCGGAATGACCGCGAAAATATTCAAGATATATACCAAAAATCGTCCTTAAATCTCCTCCTTATCGGCTGCGTCCTTTTCCTGTTGATCTGGTGTAATTTGGACTTCATCTATACCATTATTCCACGTCATGAAATCTACGAGACCGGCCGTTGGGTGGTTCTCATGGTGGGTTTAAGCAAGATCATTGATATGGGAACGGGCTTAAATTCGGAAGTATTGATTAACTCCAAATACTACCGCTACGACCTCGTTTTTTACATCATTCTCGCGGTGGGATTAGTGGTAGGTAATCTGATCTTGATTCCACTCTATTCCTATAACGGAGCTGCTTTAGCCTCCTTATTGGCTTTAGCAGGATATAATTTGTTGAAATTTGGATTTATCTGGTGGAAACTAGACCTACAACCGTTTGATTTCAGATCACTAGGAATACTAATCGTCAGCGTATTAATTTATGTCGTTGTTTCCCAAATCCCGGTTATCGAAGGCAGTCCTATAATCGCCTGGTTATTAAATGTGGGAGTACGAAGTGCCGCGATTAGTGGTCTATTTATCCTGGCAGTAACAAGATTCAAACTATCTCCTGACATCAGCGAGCTAGTGATTAATTGGTTTAAGAAATGAAAATAATGTCCCTGGCCGGTGGCCTGCCGCACTATTATAACCTAGTCCTGAACAAATTGCAACGCGATTATGGGGTAGAGGTTTGCGTGGTGGTGCCCACAGAAAAAGGGGCTACCCTGGGAGCAGGAGTATATACGTCGGACAAAGGCATTGAATTCAACGTATTCCGCCGCGAGGAATACACGACCTACTACGGCAAAAAGTTTTTCAGAGGACTGAAGGAATTGATTTTAACAGAAAAGCCAGACGTCTTAATGGTCAACTGGCCTTACCAAGCCTCTTTCGTTTTCTATCCTGGCTGGTATCGCTTTCTTCGCCAAAATAAGGTGGCCCTCATATCAAAAGAGATTCCCTTCCAAGTGCCTTCTTATTCAGAGGCCATCTCGTACTACTTAAAGGGTGGCGGAGTAACAGAAAACAACCAAGCACATCAATCGAATCCCTCGCTTTTAGCGCGTTTGAAATTCCTTATCGTTCGCGAAACCAGAAAGCGTTTTTCTAATCTGGTAGACGCCCACATCAATTATTTAGATGAGGCCGTCGCCTTGCACGGAAGCTATGGCGTTCCGGCTGAGAAAGTTTTTATCACCGCGAATTCACCTGATACGGATGCGCTTTTAGCCACCGCTAACGAGTTGAAAGATGTCGTATCCAATCCATTCCGACTTTTGCATATTGGACGTCTGGTAAAATGGAAGCAAGTAGATTTATTAATCGAGGCCGCCATTGCCTTGCGCGCAAAATTCCCACAAACGGAATTAAGTATCGTAGGGGATGGCCCGGAACTAGAAGCATTAAAAGCACAGGCAGCTGGCCATGATTTCATCCAGTTTCATGGAGGTATTTATGATCCCAAAGAACTAGGCAAAATCACCTGCGAATCCGGAATCTATGTTTTAGCTGGCATGGGTGGCTTGTCCATCAATGAAGCTATGTGTTTCTCGAAACCCGTCGTTTGCTCGGTCGCAGATGGAACCGAAAAACGTCTCGTGCGCGAGGGATATAATGGATATTATTTCGAATCGGGATCTTTAAATAGTCTTAAAACCGTGATAGAGAAACTTTTTGCTCATCCGGAAAATATTGCCTTGATGGGACAGCGCTCGAGGGAGATAATAGAGAAAGAGATTAATATTCATACGGTGCTGGGGAATTATATGGAGGCTTTTCGCGGAGCGAAAAAAAGTAGAGATAAGAGAGTATAGATTATAGAGTAGAGAGAGTAGAGGACAATTTCTCTACTCTATACTCTCTTATCTCTAATCTAAACTTTGTAAATTAGAATTTTAAACAGGAGTAAATGAAAGTAATCCAAGTAGTCGGCGCCCGACCTAATTTCATGAAAGTAGCACCGCTACATCGTGCGATCCAAAAGTTAGCCGGTTGGACATCCAAGATTGTTCATACGGGTCAGCATTTTGATGCGAAAATGAGCGATGTCTTTTTCACTCAATTGGAATTGCCGAAGCCTGATTTCTTCTTAGGAATTGGGGGTGGAAGCCACACGGAGGTCACGGCAAAGATTATGGTGGCCTTTGAAAAAATTGTAGAGGCCGAGAAACCGGATTTGATTATTGTGGTGGGGGATGTTACGTCGACTTTGGCCTGTACCTTAGTCGCTATTAAAATGGGCATCAAAGTGGCTCACGTAGAAGCCGGATTAAGAAGCTTTGACCGCACAATGCCAGAAGAACTTAATCGTATTTTAACGGATAGCGTGGCGGATTACTTATTCGTGACCGAGGAAAGTGGATTGCAACATTTGAAAAACGAGGGTGTGGCAGATGAACGTGTCTTCTTCTCTGGCAATGTAATGATTGACTCCTTAGTGCGCTACCAAGAGAAAGCAAAAACAACGACCATACTAGAAGACCTCGGCCTACGGACTTCGGACTCCGGACTCCGGACTTATGACTACATCGTCATGACCATGCACCGCCCGGCGAACGTGGATACGAAACAGGGTCTTGAATCCATTCTGGAATTAATTGAATTAAGCGGTAAAGACACGAAAATCATTTTCCCAATTCACCCTAGAAC
>JACCDG010748783.1_pt1 | contig 14014 bp, 34 predicted proteins | sample 7442471 | NCBI WGS metagenome assembly JACCDG01 (sample SAMN15323444, study PRJNA562643) | freshwater metagenome | isolation source: river surface water | place: USA:Blue River Watershed | collected 2017-08-17
AAACAATTTGACCACCAAGCAATTCACGAAGAGTTCGGGTGTATTCCAAATTCTTGGCTCTTTTTTCATCAGTTAAACCAAAAGTCCAATTTGCCTCTAATAGCTTAATGATTTCATTTCGCATCGGGGTAGTTTCAAGGTATTGACATCTTTGCCCATCAGGGGACAACAAATAGACACCTTTTTGTTGTAATTCCCAACCCTTTTTTAAACGAGATAGGATGTCGCCCAATACAACTTTATAAGTCTTACCAACAGAGTCTTTCATCACTCTAAATGATTTTACACCTTTCATTTTTTACTCCTTAGTTCTTGATGTTACAAGAAAATTCAATAGTTTCACCATTCACCTCTAATTTGAGGTTTTCAATCTTAGCACCTGCACCCGACAGCAGAGTTTTAATAAGCATTAAGCTAATGTTATCTTGTCCTTTGGGTTGTTCTGCTACCTTGGGTTGTTCAACCACTTTGGGTTGTTCTGCTACTTTGGGTTGTTCCGTAAGAGCCATAGGTGGTTCTCCTTGTGGGGGTTGGTTAAATAGGTTCAATTGCATCTTTTCAAATTGTTCTCTTTGAAATTGCTGTTTAACTTTCTTATTCTCCCGATCTCTTTCTTTTCGTAAATCAGATGTTCCAAACACCCATTTGCCACTTGAAAGCAGACTTACAATCTCTTTAATATTTTCACTTGAAAAATGCTTTTCCTCATTGGGGTCAACCGTGCTTTGAAAATACACAGTCTTACTCTTAAAGGACAGCTTGTTTGTAGGGTCTTTTAAAACACCTAAAATTTTGCCATTGGGTACTTTGTACTCTAACCCTTGGGGGTCAACCATAACTCGATAGGTTTGCATATCAAATTCCTTTATTTGAATGTTTCACTGTATTATTATATGATATTAAAATTTGCTTTTACTATTAAAACACATTTTGTTTTATTTTTTAGGTTTTTTGAAAGTCAAGTACTTTTCTTTTCTTTCTCTTTTTTCCTCTTTAAGAAGATCATCTACCTTTTCAATGACGGTTTGTATTAAATCTTCAACATCTAAGACCATCTTAGCTGTATCCACCATTTTAACAGAATACTGCTTAAATGCTAGTGGGTTGGCAAAATCAATATCATTATAGCTTTCTACTACCTGTTTTGCCAAAGCTAATTTTTTTTGAATGGCAGTATCTAATCTTGTAGGAAAAGTCACAACCTCAAAACCACCAACAGCATTGAACCCCAATATTGAGGCATATCGGATTTCAACACCATCTACAGTTAAATGGTTGTCAAAATACTCAACACGGGATGTTTTTAATAGGTTATAGCTTTTAATAGAACCATCTACAACTTTATCACTTGCGATAAACTCCAAATCCAAATCACTTGGATTTTTTAACCCTGCCACATCACCTGCTAAGAATGAGTCCACTTGAACTTGAATATCATATTTTGGATGAATGCACTTAAGGACTGCAACCACATTATCCATAGGCACTTCAAGGATGTCTAAACGGTCTAACAGGTCACTATTGGGGTTGAGTTGTTTTAATAGTCTTTCTCTCAATTTTTTCTCCTAGTTTTTTTGAGCATAAAGTTTTGCCAAGTGCTTTCTCGCACGGGTTTTTAATTGTTCGGGCATATTACCCTCAAGAGTTTCAAGTAAACCTTGTATTTCGCTATCTACATCCCCTGAATAAAATTCAAAGTTGTCTGCATCAGCTAAAATACTGCCTTGTGAGTGAGTGATTTTTTTCATTGTGGGACTAATAGACTGCCAACTGACTTTGACTGCATCGAGGCTGTTAGTTCGGAAAACCAACTCACCACTTTCAGATTTGAGTTCAATATAATAGCTATCAAACTTTGCATACGATTCTTTACTTTCTTTAATAACTGCACCAATCTCACCCTTGACTTTCTCAATTGAGAAAGTTTGGTATTTAGGACTTTTAAGACCAAAAGCATTTAAATACAGGTAGATTGATTTGTCGTATGTGATGCCCACATTAGTATAGACATTAAACACACTGTCTTCACCCTTGCTGAAATCATCATCAAAGAAAAAGATGCCTTGAAAATTTAAGAATGTATAATCCACATCATAATTTGAACTGTTTTTGAACATTTTTCTTTCCTTTTAGTTGACTAAGGCTTTTAACTTGGCGATTTTCTTTTTTGCCCAATCCACACTCATGGGGGGACAAAAAGTTAAATACAACTCTAATTTTTCAATCTCACTTTGCACATCTTTAAAAAACTCACGATTAAAAGAGTCTGCAAACAAAACACCACTAAACCCTGTCAAGGCAACTGTAAAAGTTGAAACCTTTTCCCATGTGTAGCTGACCTCTTTTTTACCCAATAAAAAAGTTACCTTGCCTACATCACTTTGTAATTGAAACAAAAACTCTCTAAAGGAATGTTCAACCTCATCACAAGGGAAATCTTCCACAAACAACTGACAATCACCATCTGCACCATATTTGAGTTTAAGGCTGTCTTTACTATTCGGAACATTAAATGCCCGTACAACCAAATACACCTTACCATCCGTGTCGATAGCCGAAGATGGGTAAAGCTGAATTAAGTTTTTCAAATCACGGGCATCATTTAAATCACTTGGGTTGTGGAATGACACGGGATAACCTTTGAGAGCATCGAGGCTGTTTTTTACAAATTCTATAATCATAGTTGCTGTCCTTTGTTGTTTTTCTTATATCTAGGTTCAAACATGGGTGATAAGGTTTCTAAGTCAAAGACACCCAAGATTATCTTGGCATCTCTTTTGGTTCGGGTTGTGATCGGTGCTGACAAACCTAAGTAGTCTGCTATTAAATCACTTTGGGTTTTTCCAATATCTCTTTTGTTATTTAGCATTTTGCTCCACTCCTGTTGTTAAAAAGCCTGTAAACCAATCACAGACTTTGGGGTTTGCCATTCTTAATCCAATTGCCAAAAACATTTCGGCATCGTTTTGATTTTTACCACTCTCTTTTGCAAATCTCTTACGAGCCTCTTCCCATTTTGCTACATCGCAATTCGTAAACAAACTGCTCAAGATATGTTTGCAAGGAACTCCTCGTTTTTTTGCACTAACCCAAGCAGGGCAAGTGCAATGGTATGTCGTTGTCCCATTGGGAATAAGGGTTCGTGTACAAGTGTAATCTTTGATCTTTATGGTGCTTTCCATAAGTTTTCCTTTTTAAGTTGGGGTTACACTTATCTATTAACCACTTGGGGGTCATTTTCTTAGAGATAGCTAAAAAATTATTGAAAAAGTTTTTTATGGCTCTAAATAGTCCATAAGATCATGATTAAATTCTTTGACCAAAATGCCCCACTCTAAATAATCCCTAAAACTTTCTTTGCCCTGCCCCAAAGTATCTTCAATCACCCACCCCAATGAACCCATTGGGGCAACACCTATTTTAATAGCTTTGAGGTATTTCACCACTTGGGGGTTACGGGTAAAGTAATAACCATGAATTACCTTGCTTGTCGAAAACTCAGCTATTAAATTTTCCCTGACTTGGCTGTCCAACATCGATAAATCAAATTGTAGATTTTCAATATCCACTGCTAACTCATTTGCTATCTTTTCTGCTGTATGCACTTTCTACTACCCCCTTACTTGGTATTGAGAAAGTGCTTGATAAGCATCATACCCATCAGCATAAAAATATTCTTTCGCATCGTTATGGTAACAACCATGCTGTAATAAGTCCTCAACCATTTCGGCAGGGACTTGAAATAAAACAACTGCATCACCCTCTTCACGACTAAATCTAAAAGCATCTCGCTCGCTATGGAATGATGCCAAATAGTTATCGCCACTTTCAAAACCAATTATATGTGCATATAATAAAACAAACATAGCTTTTTAATATCCTTTACTTTGAAAAAACTTTTGGATGTGTAGTTGGATGTTGTTCAAAAGATCAATCATGGGTTGCCCGTGATTGAGATAATCTAAAATGTTTCTAGGCAGTTCGTGATACTCATAATGTGAGTGCTGATCTGTTAACCGTGTTTCACGGTCTTTAAATGAATACAAAACATAAAAGTCAATACCATCATCGGTACTGACTTGTGTTTCTAAGACTAGATCAAGACCATCCCACATTTTCTCTACTTTGCTACTCTTTGTTTCGCTTTCTAAGATTGAACTGTCCACATAAGCAGTAGAAAGATACTCTAACTTTTTAATAGCAGAATATTGAGATAACCTAAAAAATACTTGTTCCATCACTCTGTTTTCAAGAGCCTCTTTAATTTCTTTCATAAGTGTTCCTTTTTAAGTTGGGGTTTACATTTCACTTCGGACATACCCTAGGATACTTTGCATTTCACTCATCAAGAGATTTTCATTTTCTTCATCGATGCGAATTTCCCATTTTTCAACTTGTTGTGTTGTTGTTTCAATATAATCATCTGCATCATCATCCCATTCAGAAACAGTCTTTTTGATTTCCACATAGACAGTTTCTTCATGACAGTTATATTCGATTGAACAGTCACTTTCACTACCATAAACATCAAATGATGTTGAGTTATGTTCTGAAACATTGTACAAATAACCAAGTTGCCATGATAACCATTCCATTGCTTTAATAAGTTCGTTACTCATTTGCTTTTTCCTTTTTTTGATTGGGGGGTTTGTAGCTAAAAACAATTTTTAGCTACGGGTTTGTTGCTTACATTTATTTATTAACCACTTGGGTATGGTTTTCTTAGAGATAGCTAAAAATATTTTTAAAAATCAAAATTTAATAGTGAAGCACACACGGCAATCACTTGGTCATAATCATCCGATAAAGAAAGTTTTTGAACTTTTCTAATGTCGGGGTCTGACCAACCTGCTTGTCTAAGACAACTTACTGTGTGTCTAATAATAGCAAAAGTACCCTTAACACCCACAAGTGTTCCTTTTGCTTTGCCATACTTAGCAAGTAGCCTATCGATCTCTTGTTCCATTATTCGTATTTCCTACCTAAATACTTATGAAACATCGCATCAAGATTTTCAAGGCTGTATGGCACTCTCTCAAGTTGTTTCCATGTCATATCTCTTACATCATGTGCAGACCAATCATAAGAACGAGTTAAACAACTTGCTGTGATTGAACCTTGACCTCGGAGGGTTAAGTTTACACAAAGATTGGTAATCATTGGCAGACCTTTTCCGACAACCCACACATCCTCATCAGATGGTTGATTGAAATGGATAAATGCGAGTGGTTCATCGATTTCAAAAGTGTCATTGAAACCAACCAACTCTTCATCCATATCAAGGGTTAGCTTTTTAATAGCACGGGTAGCGACCTTAATCTTTTCTTGTAATTTCTTGCTCATAGGTTTAACCTTTTTGCTTGGGGGTTGTTGTTTTTTTAAGATTTTCAATAATAATGAAATCTAACATAGTGAGTTCCTTTGTTGGGTTACATTTATCTATTAACCACTTGGGTGTCATTTTCTTAGAGATAGCTAAAATATTTTTAAAAAAAGTTTTTTAGTACCATGCAACTAAATGAACAGATGGCATTTGACTGTAATATGTAAACATTCGAGTGAGGTCGTAAATCTCTTCTGCCGTATACTCATCACACCATGCAGAACTAGGATGTGGATGTTTTCTTGCACTCTCAATCAAATTTTTCCAAACTTTTTCATCTGTTAAATCATAGCTGTTCATTTTTTCGGTTGCCCAAACCAATTCATCATGCCCATGATTTTCATACAACCAATTTTGAGTTCCAAGCATCACATCTACAATAGGTGTGTAAAACTTGCCTCGAAATGAACCTGCGATGCCTCCTACAACCAAGTTGTGTGGTTGGTCAGTATCAAATGGCAGTGATGTTCCAAAAAAGTTTTGGGGGTCTGTGCAAAAGAAATTATCTAAACCCATCTTATTTCTCCTTAGTTTTGGGGTTACATTTATCTATTAACCACTTGGGTGTCATTTTCTTAGAGATAGCTAAAATATTTTATTGTTTTTGTTCTTTTTCCAAATGTTCAATCGCTTGCTGTTCTGCAATCGCTATTGAACCAACCAAAAAACCATAAACTGCATTGGAAAATTCTTCTGCTGTCTTTACACGGGCAAATATGTTTTCAGTGTCACCAAAAGTAAAAGGTGCATTGAAGATTAACTGTTCCCATTCGGTAAAACTCTTGAGTACTACACCATCAACCAAATCACTCACACTTAAACAATGTGAATCTAAATACTCAATTTCCTCATCCTTATCCCCCCAAAAATAAGGCAGATAGAGTTCTACAAACGGAAAATCAAGTTCCCCTGCATCTTCATAAGACACTTGTATTTTACCCAAACAAAATACTGCATCATAGCCTTGACCATAATCATGTTCCATCACAACAGGTCTGCCACCAACAGCAAACTTTTTGATTTCACAAAATTCAAAGTCATGGGTCTTTGTCATTTCAATCGCTTGATAATACTTATCCATTAAGCGATCATAAAAATCATTATAAGTCATTAACATATTTACTTTACATACCAATCTTCATCTTCGGATGAATATTCTAAATCACTGTAAGTGACCTCGGTGTCGGTTTCAAAACTAAAATGATCACACAAATAACCTATTAAACTCACAAGCTGTTCCATAACAAGCTGTGGATTTAATAAGGCAGATTTTAAATCTACCTCATACACGGGGTCAAAGATAGAACCTTGAAAATAGGTAACGGCTTCGACCACACCATCTGACCACAAAATAATTTCCCACTGTCCACGATCACCACAAATGATGCTCAGTTGACCATCAAAAACAAATTGATCGGGATAAATCCCATATTCAGGTAAAGAACTCTTGGTTTCTTTTAATCTCTTTACCAACTCTTCTGCCAAAACCCCCCGATCAAAATCTCCCAACTCACCACTCTCAAGAGCAGACAACATCTCAACATGGATTTCATATTCGGTATTACTCATTTTTTTAACCTTTCTTTGTTTAGAGTAAAAAATCTTGATGTGCTTTTAACATATCAGCCAAGCGATTGGGGTCGGTATGCTCTCTATCATTAACACTATCAAACATACCAAGTGTTACATCGTTTGGGTCTTGGGCAAACAGGTAACCACCATATTCGTCTTTGCGATAAGTGACGGTTACACCATTTGACATGACCTTGGTCGCATCATAGGTAAAAGCCACATTTAGTTCGGTAAGAGCATTTTTAAATGCAGAAATCATTTGTGCCTTATTCATAAGACATTTCCTTTTTGATTGGGTTGGTTTGTGGTTACATTTATCTATTAACCACTTGGGGGTGTTTTCTTAGAGATAGCTAAAAAATTATTGAAAATCTTTTAACAATTCCTTTACAAATTCTCTCATGCAATCGTTTTCCATCTCTTCCACCATTTGGGGGTCGATATTGAAATTTTTATCTTTGCTGTGTCCACTTTCGATGTATCTCTTGATTTCACCCTTTGACACAGTAGCATAAGTGGTATTGCCTTGAATTTCAACATCGCTGATTGTGATGTTGTGTGGAGTTAAGATTGCAGAAAGTTTGGTAATGAATGAGTTTCTCATAATCATTTTCCTTTTTAAGATTGGGTTGGTTTATTGCTTACATTTATCTATTAACCACTTGGGTATGGTTTTCTTAGAGATAGCTAAAAAATTTTTAATTTTTTTTTCTAGTTGGCTTTCTCTTGAGTTTAGATTTGTTGCTTACATTTATGTATTAACCACTTGGGGTATGATTTCTTAGAGATAGCGAAAATATTTTTAAAAATTTTTTCTAAGACCAGCCACACCCACCAAAGAGAAGATTTGATCTAGTAAATCATCAAGCTGTTTAATACTCTCTAAGGGCATTTTAATATCAAGATTGAGTTCTTTTATTTTAGCATGGGTTTCACTAATAAAGATAGATGTCATAGCATCACGGCAAGAGTGAATATTTGCATACACTGTATTATTGGGAAATTCATGTAAGATTTCAAAACCCAAACCTGAATTTCTAATCGCATCTATTAAACCATCTTTAGTAATGTTGACTGCACTTGATTTTTTCTCGATGTCAATCTCTAAACCATCTAAAAACTTTTGCATCTCAATGCCTGCTTTAACATACCTTGGTTCAAGGTCATCATCTATATCTTGGGGCAAAAATAGATAAGAGTTTTCAAGTTCCAAGACTAGACTGTTTACTTTCTCACTATATATATTAAGTGAGAAAGAATTGATGCTGACCGAACCCAATAAACGATCTGCCTTTTTTAAAGCCTTTGTTATCTTTAATATGCTTTTATTTTGTTTTTTCCTCTCTTTGATGGTTTGCTGTCGTTGATAAACTAATTGACCCAAAGATTGGTATTGACTTACCAACTTTGATTTGAGGCAGTCAAAAGCTGACTTATGTGTTCCATAATCAGCAGATTTGAAATCTATTAAAAACGAGTTAATAGATTTTTCCATACCCATGCTGTCATTATTGTAATAAGTCACCTCAGCTAATAGGTTTTCTAGTTCGACACAAAAATTTAATCTGTACACTTTGTTTCATCCATTTTTGAAACCTCACCCACAACCCATCGAGGCAGACTTTCTGATCGACTAAAATTAGAACATAAAGAATAGCTAACAGACACCCCGTGCTTTTCTAAATGTCCCATTAAAGAATCTATATCTGAAAGTGGCTGACCTACAAAAGACACATTTAACAATTTCCCAAGATATGAAAAAAGGGTTTCATAGATGCTGTCATTTGTAATCTGAGCATCTGTGTAATCACTTGGCTCAAAATTAAACTTATGCTGTTGATCTGCAACGACAACAGCCAAACTCTCAATGATGTATTTAATCATGTTTTTAAACTCCTAAGATTTTATTAATCTTTTCTTTTAAGACACCATGTTTCCAAAAATAATACTCTTCTGCATTATGGATATGCGAGATGGAATCATTTTCAAGACTAAAAACGATAGACACAACAGGGTGCTTAATGTCGGCATATTCGGTAAGCCACAACACCAAGTAATCTTCAAAATCATCTTTTTTAACAACGATGTAAGTTTGCCCGTCAATATCTTCGTCTGTTTCATTATTAGAAACAAATGGTCTACTAACAGGGATTTCTAGTTCTAAAAACATTTGATGCAAATCTTGTAAGATTACATTTTGAACTTGTATTGCTTTACGAGTTTTTAAAGCCATTTTTTATTTCCTTTTTGGGGGTAAGAAAGAAAGTAATAGTTTGTTTATAGTTTTTTCACTATCAAATAAAAAAATTAAAAGGATAAACACCATGTTTAGTCGTTTACAAAGATTCTCTTCTTTAAGAGAAAGAACTGCTAGTTTTGAGCCTGAAAATTATGCACCATTTTCTGCAAGTCAATTTGGAGCATTCATAGCTAAAGAATTGTCCAAAGATTTAGGTGAAATTTCAGAGATTTAAAAGAAACATCTGACACAAAATTATTGATTGCAGGCACATTGGAAAGTACATATCGAGGTAATAAAGTAGGTTTGCCATATCGAGTATGGCTCACCTTTAAAAAAGGTGATCTTGAGATTACTGTTCAATCTCGTGAAAATATTGCTAAGATTGCTTTCAAAATCAATTCTTATATTGGTTTTAATCAAAAGAATTTTGCCCAAATAGCTGAGGCTATTCGAGAGATGGTAACAGATTTTGCTGAATCCGATTACGATGCAATTTAAAAACCAAGTGTGGTGAGATAATATTCAAGGTACACAACAATATTTGTTTCGGGTATGGGATACTCTTCCCATATACTGCCATCCCCTCTAAGTAAGAAAATATTACCATTCGTTACTCGAAACACAGGGTCACCATAAGACACAGGAATGACTAAAGCATCACCCTTATCATGTCTTGATATGAATTTGTCACTTTGTGCATTAAACACTTGAGATACTGCACCCATAATTTTTACCTCCCCATGTTTTCAAGATAAAGTTGCTCTGCTCTAATGCCATCAAAAATTTCTTTTGTTTTTAATGACAGCTGATCAAAATCAGCTACGGGTAGTTCTAACAACACTTTGTCATAATAAAGACCTGTATGGTGGTCATATACCCACTCAATCAAAGTAAAGTCTTCATTTGAGAGATAGAAATCTATTTGGTTACCATCCACAGAAATGCTACCCTCAATAAAGAGGTCGTTTTCCAATTTAATATCCACATGGAACACATCTTTGTTAAGATTTTCGAGTACTGCTTTCATAGTTTTGTTTTCCTTTGTATCTGTTGCAGGTTTTGCTTTAGTCGCTGTAGGGGTCATTTTGTTTTCCTTTTTTGTGGTTGCATTTATCTATTAACCACTTGGGGTATGTTTTCTTAGAGATAGAGAAAATTTTTAAAGAAACTCTTAAACTTGCATCTGTTAACCCGATTTTCCATCAACGAGTTTTAGAACTTTTAGATTGAAATTGTCATTTGCTTTGTAAACTCATAAAAAAAAAAGTTTTAATCTTTTTTGCTACATCTCCCATTTGACCATCATGGGTAAGAGATAAAACTTCTTTATATGTAATCTCATCTGCTTGGTGTCCATAGTTATAATACTCTTCACTAATTCTCACCAGATTTTCTCTAATAGAAATAGAAAAGAACATATTGCCATTATGGATAACACCATAAGCTACAAAATCATTCTTTAATGCAATAGTCAAGTTGAGATTATTTGCAGACAATTCTGCATTAAGATTATTAATCATGCGATTTAACATAATCATTTTCCTTTTTTGGGTTCGGGGTAGCATTAACCACTTGGGTATAATTAACTAAATTTTTTTTCTTTTACCTAAAAGCCATGTTTTAGGTTTTCTGCCAATGAGTCCGAATGCTTTTAAACACCTATTAATCGTCTGCCAATGACACCCCTCTTGTTCTGCGATTTGTTTAATAGTCATGCTCTTGTTTAAGTACAAGTCTTCTATGTACTCTTTAGTAAAAGAATACAGTTGCCTTGGAAAAGGGGTTTTAAGGTTTCTTTTTTTAATAAAACTAACAAATAAGCCAATTGACATATTTTCACTCTCACAAAACTCTAAAGATGTCGCATACAACTTTGCCCTCTTTAAAAATTCCTCATTGGATAATTCCCAAATCGGGTGCATGGGTTTAGGAACATTTTTAAGACTCCCCGCTGATCTTACAGGGATTTGATGGAATACTAACCAATTTGAAACTTGCTGTTTACTCACACCATATTTCTTACCAACAACACTCAATGACTGCTTTAAAGTAACATACTCATGCTCAAGTTCTTGCTTGCTAATTTTACATTTAGATGCAAAATTAGATGCTTTCATTGGCACAGGTAAACCATGTTGGGTAAAAAGAATTTTTACTTGCTTAGGTTTCAAATCCAATTCTTTGCAGACAACTTGCAAATTTTTACCTATATGCCCCAAAATTGCATCTTTTGGTAATAAAGGCTTGCCTGCACCCTCTTGTAGAGGCTTTAGGTCAATCCCTACTTTACCATAGAGATATACAACTTGCGAATAGGTAAAATTTAATTTCCCACACAAATCTTTAATGCTCGTTGAAGATTTTGCAAGTGCCTGCAACTCATCATAGCTTACAACTTTTAATAACTTTTTAAAAGAAACAGATGCCATAGCTATTATTTCCACAAATCATTAAAACTTTGATGGTCTGCAAACTTTTTAGCTAAAACATTTGTGTCTACGGTTTCTCTATTATATGACATATCGAAATCACCCATAAACACATTTTTTGGGTCTGTGGTTAATAGATAACCACCATATTCATCCTTTCTAAATTCTACAATCACACCCTCAATGTCAAATCTATCATTTTCAAATTTGTATCGAACATTCATATCATTGAGTGCATTCTTAAATTCTTTAAACATTTGTGACTTTCCCTTAATCGTTTTCCTTTTTTGATTGGGTTGGGTTGGGTTGGGTTGGGTTTTTTTTGATTGGGGTTTGTGGTTATATTTATCTATTAACCACTTGACCCCCATTTTCTTAGAGATAGCTAAAAAATTTTTAAAAATATTTTTTGAATAGAGGCAAATGCCCCTGTTGGACTATATTGCCTCAATCTTGCTGTTCTGCTAAAGATAGTAAATATGATCTCATTTGATCAATTTGATTAACTTTAAAAGATTGATTTGTAGTTTCAGAAGATGAAACTAAGACACCATTTTGAAGATGCTTAATTTTATGTTCAATATCTAGTATCTGTGGTTGCTCTAACCAAAAAATGATGTCTAAAGACTCAGATTTACCTTTATTACAGATGAATTTGCCCCCTGCAATATCAGGATTTACAATTGCACCTTCCATATCATAAAGAATATCGCTAAAATGCTGATTGATGAATGGTATCAAATGAATGATTAAACCTGTATGGGTATGTGTAATTTTTCTCATTTGGACTTGCCTTTTTTAAGAGTGGTGGCTTGATCTAACATTGTCTTTTTTTGGTTTTTCCGTACCATAATCCTCTAAAAAGGAAAACCAAGTTTGCAAATCACGATTACTAAAGCAATCGTCAACCCCATAGTAAAAGGGATAATTCCCGTCAACCTCACCAATCATGTCATTTTCATCAACAAATTCTAAGATGCTTTTCATCTCTTGTAAAACTGCTTCTAATCTTTTTTCCACTTGTAAAAAAACTTGGTTCTTATCCATTTTTTATCTCCTATGCTGTAAAGCTATCGTTAGAGGTTATTTTTGTTGAAATGGCTGTTTTAATTTCTAATGCCATTTTTCTTGCATCGCTTTCACTTGCAAAACCATAGCAGTAATACTCGCCAATACTCGTTTCGCTCTCAGAAATCTCTTGGTGCGAGGTAAAACCTTTCTCGCTGTCCCAATAGCCATAAACCACATCCCGAACTTCAGGACGGGTTTGTTCTGATTTGCTAAAGCTAATCTTAAATCCAAAAAGATTGTGAGCTGTTTTAATTGAAATTCTCATTTTTTTTCCTTTCTTAAAGACTTTTTAACTTTGAGAGGTCTTTTTGATGTTTTCTTAGTTTTTTGGCACATTCCGACACCTCAGTAAATTCACAGTCATTTACACTCTCAAACATCCCTAACGAAACCTCGTTGGGGTCACTGACTAGCAAATAACCACCATAAGCATCCTTACGGTAAGTCACTACTAAACCATTGGTCAAAACCTTGTTTAAGTTGACTGTAAAATCTACATTTAGTTGGGCAAGTGTTGTTTTTAATTGAGATAACATATCGTTTTCCTTTTTTTGATTGGGGTTTGTTGCTTATATCTATCTATTAACCACTTGATAGTCGTTTTCTTAGAGATAGCTAAAAAATTATTGAAAATTCGTCAAAATGTTTTCCATTAAGACATCCAAATCGGTAATTGCATCTTTAGAGGCAGGTGTCGCAGGATTGGGGGTTATCCCAACCATTTTACTTTTCCCATCTTTTTCAAGAGAAAAGTAAAAAACACCTTGATATATATCTTTAAACACAACTCTGATTTTGTGCTGACAGCATAAAATTGTTAATGCAGTGATGATTGACATATTCTTTATTTCCATTCATCTTGAAAATCTTGATTGTTTTTCAATCTCTCAGCTAAAAATTCAGGATCAAGGTTTTCTCTATCATTAACACTATCAAACATACCAAGTGTTACATTATTGGGGTCTTCTGCTAATAGATAACCACCATATTCATCCTTTCTAAATTCCACGATCACACCCCCGATGTCAAATCGGTCATTTTCAAAAACAAAACGAACATTCAAATCGTTGAGGGCATTCTTAAATTGTCTAAACATTTGTGACTTTCCCATAATCATTTTCCTTTTTTGATTGGGTTGGGTTTCTTATATCTATCTATTAACCACTTGGGGGTCGTTTTCTTAGAGATAGAAAAAATTTTTTTAATTTTTTTTAGCTTGCTGACCAAATTTTCGGGATGTTATTGAAAATCTTTTAACAACACCCTTACAAATTCTCTCATGCAATCGTTTTCCATCTCTTCAACCATTTGGGGGTC
>JACCDG010054607.1_pt1 | contig 14011 bp, 14 predicted proteins | sample 7442471 | NCBI WGS metagenome assembly JACCDG01 (sample SAMN15323444, study PRJNA562643) | freshwater metagenome | isolation source: river surface water | place: USA:Blue River Watershed | collected 2017-08-17
ATCGTAACCTACACCGGTGCTAACATCGCTCTATGAGCCTATCAGTCATCTTAATTACTAAAAATGAAGAAGCCAACCTCAAGGACTGCCTTGAGAGTGTTTCTTTTGCAGATGAGATTATCGTTGTTGACAGTCAAAGTGGCGATAAAACTCAAGAAATTGCTCGATCTTTCGGTGCAAAGCTTGAAATTACCTCTGATTGGCCTGGATTTGGCCCACAAAAGAATCGCGCCCTCAATTTAGCCACGCATGATTGGGTTTTATCAATCGATGCCGATGAACGCGTGACGCCTGAGCTAAAACAAGAGATTTTGGCCACCATGGCATCACCCAATACCGCGGATTGTTATGCCATTCCCCGATCTTCTTGGTACTGTGGTCGCTTCATGAAACACTCAGGATGGTACCCAGATTACGTTGATCGTTTATTCAAACGAGGCAGTGCAAAATTTTCAGATCACTTGGTTCACGAAACTGTGCTCCCAACTGGGACCCATGGAAAACTAAAAAACCACTTTTTACATTACAGCTTTAGAGATTTCTCACAAGTCTTAAGAAAAATTGACACTTACTCGACTGCTTCAGCTGAGCAAGCATTTAAGCAAGGTAAAAGATCATCTGTGTGTAAAGCTTTTTGGCACGCCGTATGGGCATTCATCAGAACCTATTTTTTACGCTTAGGTTTTTTAGATGGTCCTCAAGGCCTTGCCTTAGCCATATCTAATGCTGAAGGGACCTACTATCGCTACATCAAAATTTGGTTACTTCAACAATCTGGACAGTCAAAGTGATCAGCGTTTTATTAGCCACCTACAATTGGCCTCAAGCCCTATCGCTCTGCTTGCAAGCCCTAAGAGAGCAAACCAATAAAAATTTTGAAATCATCATTTGTGATGATGGCTCAAAAGAAGACACAAAAAAATTAATCGAAGAGTTTCAGGCTGGCTTTCCAGTGCCAATCAAACATCTATGGCAAGAGGATTTAGGTTTTCGGAAAACTTTGATTTTGAATCAAGGTATCAAACATGCCAAAGGTGATTATTTGGTATTTTTAGATGGCGATTGCATTCCACAGCATGACTTCATTGCTCAGCATCTTAAGCTTTCAGAAAAGAATCACCTGGTCACTGGTAGCAGGATCCTCAGCAATGAAACATTGAGTGGAATGCTTTGCTCAAGCGGAGCATGGTCACACCAAAAATTAATGAGCCATATTCTTTCATGGCGCATCAAGGGCTTGATCAATAAATGGCTGCCCGTTTTTCTCAAATTACCCGATCATAAAATTAGACTTTACAAAGAATTTGAATGGAGACGCATCAAAGGCTGCAATATGGCCTGCTGGAAATCAGATGCTTTGGCCATTGATGGATTTGACGAAAGTTTTACAGGCTGGGGCCATGAGGATGCGGACTTTGTATTCAGACTTCAAAAAAATGGAGTCGTCAGAAAATCTGGTGCATGGGCCACAGAAGTCATTCATTTGTGGCACAAGATGGCCGACAAAGAAACTGCTGAAAAAAATGCAGCCCTGGTCAGAGCCAAAATTCTGGCAAAAAACTAATGGTCATTGAATTGAACAGCACACCATTACAAATTATTCAGATTGTCAGAAACTGGGGCCCTGTTGGTGGCATGGAATCGTATGTCTGGCACCTCAGCCATGAACTGGCAAAAAGTAATTGTCTTGTGACGGTTATTTGCGAACAATCGTGTAAGGCACCAGATCACACAAACATCAAGACCATTGAAATAGGTCAACTTAGACCAAAACCAAGATGGCTGATGTACAGACGATTTGCCAAAAAAGTTGATGCTGTCATTCAAACCCTGGGCGCTCAAAATTATGTGATCCACAGTCATGAAAGAAGCATCTCCCATGACATCACCACTTTTCACTCCATGCCGTTTGCAACAATCAAAGATAAAGGCTGGTGGAAAAGATTATCTATCAGGACTTGGTCTTACTTGAGAATGGAAGCTCAAGAATTAGGCATTGATGCAACAACCGGACAAATAAAAGATTTAAAAATCATTCCCGTATCAAGCGTCATTGCAACAGCAATTCAAAAATACTATCCCCAAGCTAAGTCTAATATTCAAACACCCATTACCCCAGGTGTTTCACAAACTCCAAAGAGACTTAGTAGGCAAGTTCCTCGTGATGGCGGAACGATTGGTTTCATTGGCAAAGAATGGGCCAGAAAAGGCTTTGAGCAATTCATGAAGATTGCTCAGCAATTGCATGCTTCACGCCCAAATATCAAACTCTTGGTGCTTGGTCCTAAAGAAGAGCAAGTGAAGCATTTATGTGCCAACTACTCTGGAGACATTTCATTTTTAGGATGGCAAGCCAGCGCTAATTACTACCAAGAGTTAGATCTACTGATTCATCCAGCGTTCAGTGAAGCATTCGGCATGGTGATCACTGAAGCGATGGCATCAAGTGTGCCCGTATTGGTCTCCAGCGCCTGCGGGGCGGCCAGTGATGTCAGCTCTCAACATGGCAGCGCATTAGATTTACAGGACTCTCTCGATCATTGGGTGGGTCAAGCAAATCATTGGCTTGATCATGCCAGTGAAGTACCAGGATATGAACGCCCTTGGTCTCAAGTAGCTAATGAGTATTTAACTCAATATCAATTAATTGCTAAAAGCAAATAAAAGAAAACATCAAAAGTACTTCATCAAGCGTATTTGACTTCGACCATCCCTTGACCGCCTGATTTATTCAAAGCCACGCTCAAGTTTCTGATACTTTCATCATCAGGATAGATCTTCCAAGTATCAGGGAACTGAACCAAACACGCAGTTCCATTTGAAATGACATCTGCCGTCATCATCAAGCCTTGTTGATTTTTCCCTGCAAAGGCACTGACCTGCTGTTTGAATCCAGAAAGATCAATGCCCTGCTGAAGCTGTACATGCAAACTTCTGGCAAACTTTAAACGTGCTGTGGTCACATCCATGATGGATTCAGCAACGACCCTCATGCCCCCTGAAAATTTATCAGGCGTGACACTGACCTTGGCGATGATCAATTCATCTTCTTTTAACCAATGTCTATTAGGTTCAAATAGCTCGCTGTAGATGGTCATCTCTATTTGAGCTGAACCATCATCAATTGTTGCAATCATCAATTTGCCACGGGGGCCCATCATGCTTCTGGTGGAAGTCATGATGCCGGCAATCAAGCGATCCTTACCTTCGGTTAATTGATTTAACTTGGTTCTAACAAAATGACTGACCTCATCACGATAAGCATCAAACAAATGGCCAGTTAAATACAAACCTAAGGCGGCTTTTTCTTCTTGCAAGCGACGCTTCTCAAACCAAGCATCTTCCTTGATCAACTCTGGCTTGTGCTCTTCTGAAGATCCTGCCATATCAAACAAGCTCACCTGCTGAGCTGAGGCATCCGCTTGATCAGCCGCCTCCATCGCTCTTGGTAAAGATGCCAAGAGTGTTGCTCGTGATTCATAACCACCATACAGAGAGTCAAAAGCTCCTGCACGAATCAAGGCTTCCATCGTGCGACGATTGACCACACGACGATCTAACCTTGAACAGAAATCAAACAAATCTTTGAATGGACCATCCACCCTTGCCTGAATGATTTGTTCAATCGCACCCTCTCCAGAACCTCGGATAGCACCCAAGCCATAACGAATCATGGTGGCTGCCTGTTCTTTATTTTGAGGATCTTCACGCAATGGCATGAAGCGGTAAACACTGGTATTCACATCCGGAGGAAGTATCTTGATCTTATTAGCCAAGGCATCTTCGTAAAGTATTTTTACTTTATCGGTGTCATCCATCGCCAATGACATGTTGGCTGCGATAAATTCAGCTGGGTAGTGTGCTTTCAACCACGCCGTGTGATAGGCCAACAAAGCATAGGCTGCGGCATGCGATTTATTGAAACCGTAGCCTGCAAACTTTTCCATTAAGTCAAAAGTTTCATCAGCCTTATCAGCCTTCAGTCCACTTTTGCCAGCACCATCTCTGAACAACTGGCGGTGTTCAGCCATCTCTTCAGGCTTTTTCTTACCCATGGCACGACGCAATAAGTCAGCACCACCCAATGAGTAACCACCAATGATCTGCGCCATCTGCATCACCTGTTCCTGATAAACCATGATGCCGTAGGTTTCTCTTAGAACTGGTTCAACGCGTGGGTCTGGGTAATGCACTTGTTCTTTACCATGTTTACGCGCAATGAAAGATGGAATCAAATCCATCGGACCTGGACGATACAAAGCCACCAAAGCAATGATGTCCTCAAAGCGGTCAGGCTTTGCTTCACGCAACATGCCTTGCATGCCACGGCTTTCTAACTGGAACACTGCAACCGTATTGGCATTTTTTAAGATTTCAAATGCGGCAGGATCATCGAGCGGCACCTGACCAACGCGCCAATCTTTTTTCTCTGGGTATAGCTGATGAATATACCTTTCAGCCCAATCTAAGATCGTGAGTGTTGTGAGTCCCAAGAAGTCAAACTTGACCAAGCCGACTGCTTCAACATCATCCTTGTCAAACTGACTGACAACACCAGAATCTGAACCTTCTTTGCCATCTTTACTGCCTTGGGTATACAAAGGACAGAAGTCAGTGAGCTTGCCTGGAGCAATCAATACGCCACCAGCATGCATACCAACGTTTCGGGTCATACCTTCTAACTGTTGAGCCAAACCTAATAACTGCTTAACTTCTTCCTCACGAGACTCACGCTCAGCCAAAATTTTTTCTTCTTTTTTGGCTTGCTCAATCGTGACTTGCTGACCAGGCTTATTAGGAATCAGTTTAGAGATGCCATCCACAAAACCGTATGGTTGCTCTAGTACACGTCCCACATCTCGAATCGCTGCACGTGCGGCCATCGTGCCAAATGTGGCAATTTGGCTGACCGCATCTTTGCCATATTTTTCTTTTACATAGGCAATCACGCGATCACGACCGTGCTGACAGAAGTCAATATCAAAGTCAGGCATGGAGACGCGCTCAGGATTTAAGAATCGCTCAAAGAGCAAGTTATATCTCAGCGGATCTAGATCAGTAATACCCAAAGAGTAAGCGACCAATGAACCTGCTCCCGAACCTCGACCAGGACCTACTGGCACACCATTATTTTTTGCCCAGTTAATAAAATCAGCAACGATCAAAAAGTAACCTGGGAAACCCATTTGAGAAATAGTTCTTGCCTCAAACTTTAAGCGCACCTCATAACTAGGACGCTGCTTTTCTCTTTCAGCTTCATCAGGATACAAATGCAGCAAATGTTTGGATAAGCCTTCCATGGCTTTTTCCATCAAATAATCATCCAATGTCATACCCTTAGGCACTGGAAAATCTGGCAACTGAGGCTTACCTAAGGTTAATGCCAGATTACAACGCTTGGCAATTTCTACACTGTTGGTAATCGCCGCTGGCAAATCTGCAAAAAGTGTTTGCATCTCTGCTTGAGTTTTAAAGTATTGCTCAGGCGTGAATTTCTTTGCGCGCTTAGGATTCCCAAGCACTTCACCTTCAGCAATACACACTCTCGCCTCATGCGCTCTGAAGTCCGATGGCTTCATGAACTGAATCGAATGGGTTGCCACCACCGGTAACTGAAGCTCATTCGCTAAATGAACCGCTTCATGAAGGTGCGCTTCATCCTGAGGATGACCGGCACGCTGAATCTCAATGTAAAAAGAATCTTTAAAGTAATTTGCCCACTTCTTGGCACAAGCCATTGCCTCAGCATGCTGACCTGCCAATAAATGCTGCCCAACATCACCCAATCTTGCACCTGATAACGCAATCAAACCATCGGCATGGCCCTTGAACCAAGTTTCATCAAGCTCAGATCTGCCTTTGAATTGGTTTGTCAGTGAAGCCTTGGTCAAGAGCTCGCACAAATTCAGATAACCCTGATGATTTTTTACCAACAACTGCAATCTGAATGGTTTGTCTCTGTCTTCTGTATTAGTAATCCAAACATCACTACCGATAATGGGTTTAATACCCTCTTTGCGTGCCGCTTGATAGAATTTAACTAAACCAAACACATTGCTTAAATCGGTCAGAGCCAATGCACCCATTTGATCTTTAACCACCGCAGCAATGGCATCATCGATGCGCACAGCCCCATCCACAATCGAATACTCGGAATGAAGACGCAAATGAACAAAGTTGGTATTTAAAGACATGAGATGATTTTAGCTATGTTCAAAACCGAATACCGCGGTCGCTTCGCACCCTCACCCACAGGAGCTCTCCACGCAGGGTCGCTCGCAACCGCCCTAGGCAGTTGGCTCGACGCCCGGGCACATCAAGGAAAGTGGCTTTTACGGATCGAGGACCTTGATTTACCAAGGTGTGTTCCAGGCGCTGACAAAATCATCATTCAACAACTGCTCAATTGTGGCTTGCATTGGGATGAAGAGATTGAATACCAATCAAAACGAAGCCATTTCTATGAATCAGCCTTGAATCAACTAAAACAAGAAAAAAAGGCTTACGGCTGTCGCTGCACGCGCAAACAAATCGAAGATCAATTGCTGCGTTTGGGTAAGAAAAAAGATCGGCATGGTGAATTGGTCTACCCAGGAAGCTGCCGAAACTTAAATGAGGTGACTGAACCATGCGCTTGGCGTTTATTGGTCACAGACCCTGAGATTGAATCATCTGTGGGTGATTTCGTCTTAAGGCGCTCAGACAGAGTCTTCACCTATCAACTGGCAGTTGTCGTGGATGACTACTTACAAGGAATCACACACATCGTCAGAGGCGAAGATTTATTGGATAACACCGCCAGACAAATTTATTTACAAAAACAACTGGGCTACCCTCAACCCCACTACCTTCACTTACCTTTGGTGAGAGATGACAACAATGAGAAGCTCAGCAAACAAACCAATGCAACCGCGATTGCTTGCAATACCCCTGGTGAAGCTTTAGAGGCTCTTCAGGCTGCCGCACGACATTTGGGATTAGATGAGCCTGAACTTTTTAAAAAGGGCTCTGATAGCACTCAATCAATGATCAAACAGTGGTTAGAAATCGCTGTTGAGCATTACAGAAAAAACCGCTTGTAAATTTAATATGATTTGACTGCAGGTTTAACCGCAGCTTATTTTTTAAAACCGCCCAACAAAGCAGCTCTTGGCTTTGCGCCAGGCTGGATTGATGGCTTGCCTGTTGCTGAAGGTGAAACTTGAGTTCCTGCCTGAGCAGTTGTTTCAGCTTGACCTGCCAAAGATGGCTTTTCATCTTTAGCAGTTGATGCTTGATAAGGCATATAGAAAAATGGATCTCCCGCTGGACCATTGGCAGGATCAGGAACAGGCAAACGAAGTAGCTTGCGGTTCATTAACTTCTCAATATCAGCCAGCAGTCTTTCTTCAGAAGCATCAACCAAGGCAATCGCATCACCTTGAGCACCTGCACGACCAGTTCGACCGATGCGATGCACATAATCTTCAGCATTGAATGGCAACTCATGATTGATCACACAAGGCATGTCTGCAATATCTAGGCCTCGTGCAGCCACATCAGTTGCCACCAATACATCCATGGTGCCTTTTTTGAAAGACTCCAAAATTTGCATGCGTTCAATCTGACTCTTGTCTCCATGAATCGCACCAGCTTTGATACCACTGCGCTCCAAAGCGCTGGCCAACTTGCCGCAACCAATGCGACTATTGGTGAACACGATTGCTTGACGAGTCAAACCTTGTTGAATTCGGGCTTTTAAAACTTTGATGACCGCATCTTTCTTTTGCTCAGATGGCACCATGTGTATCACTTGGCGAACAGTATCTGCAGCAGCGTTTTGTCTAGCCACCTCAATGGTCACTGGATCACGCAAATAGCTTTGCGCTAATTTTTTAATCTCTGGTGAAAAAGTAGCCGAGAACAAAAGTGTCTGACGTTTTGCCGGAATCAAACCAATGATGCGTTGAAGATCTGGCAAGAAACCCATATCCAACATGCGATCCGCTTCATCCAAAATCAAAAATTGCACTTGAGATAGATTCGCAGTTTTTTGACCAATGTGATCCAGCAAGCGACCGGGTGTTGCAATCAATAGCTCAACACCTGAGCGCAATAAACTTGTTTGAGCAGACATATCAACACCACCAAACACCACCGCTGTTCTGATATCGGTGTACTTGGCGTATTTGAATGCATTATCAGCAACCTGATCTGCCAACTCACGAGTTGGGGTTAAAACCAAAGCACGTATCGGATGTCTAGCAGGAGATGCACTGCTACTGGCCATTGGCAAAATGTTTTGCAAAATGGGTAAAACGAAAGCAGCCGTTTTACCTGTGCCAGTTTGCGCAGCACCCATCACGTCTTGACCTTTCAGGACATGGGGCATCGCTTGCGCTTGAATCGGCGTGGGCGTTGTATAGCCCTGTTCTAAAACAGCGCGCAGGATTGGTTCGGAAAATCCGAAATCAGTAAAACTTGGGGGGGTATTGGTTTCTTCTGTACTCACAGGGCTCTATTATGAGGCCTGTGAGTATTTAGCACTTATTTATTGCTTAATTGCTTATCTGATCGCTTCTTAAAGAGCTGCGATACCAGCTTTAGCGATTTCAGCGTCTTCGTTTGATTTAACGCCTGATACTCCAACAGCACCGATGGTTTGACCGTCAACCACGATGTTTACACCACCCTCAAGAGTTCCTTGAAGAACTGATGTGGCATTTAAAAATGAGTAACGACCACCATTGATCACATCCTCATAGATTTTGCTCTCACGACGTCCCAAAGCTGACGCACGGCCTTTTTCTTGAGCAATATAGGCAGACACCGGTGGACAGTTGTCACGGCGTGTGAAGCCCAATAAATGACCGCCATCATCAACCACTGCAATAGATACTGCCCAGTTATTTTTTTCAGCATGAGCATTGGCTGCGGCCAATATTTTCTGCACATCTGATTGATTTAAATAAGCTTTTTGACTTGGCATGCTGTTCTCCTATGAAGATTTATGTTTTTTAAGACTTTGTACGATACCTTAAATTGGTCTTTTCGTCCCCTGCTGGTAGTCGCTTCGGATCAATTAATCAAAATAAATAGTTAATATTAATATATAATGTAAATAATTAATTAATCATTGGTGAACTTGATGGACGCAAAAGAAAAACTATCAACAAACGAAAGCATGCAATTTGATATTGCTGCGATGAGAGAGAACGCAGACAAAGCTTGTCGCATGATGAAAACACTGGCGAATCGTGATCGCTTGATGTTGTTATGCCAATTAAGCCAAGGTGAAAAGCGCGTTGGAGAATTAGAAGAAGTCACCAATATTCAACAACCGACTTTGTCACAACAATTGGCCGTGCTTCGTGAAGAAGGTGTTGTATCAACTCGCCGAGATGGTAAACATATACATTACAAAATTTCGAGCCCCATCGCGATGTCCGTGATGGAATTGTTGTACGCCAGCTACTGTGGCAAATAAGGAGAAATCTATGCAATGCAACGTCGGCGGAATTGACCGCACTCTACGTATCGCGATTGGCGCACTTTTGGTTGTCTTGGCAATCATTGGTGTGATTGGTAACTGGGGCTGGATTGGTTTATTGCCAATCGCAACGGGCGTGTTTCGTTTTTGCCCAGCCTATCCATTACTAGGTATCAAAACTTGTAAGAATGATTGATTAATTGTTTTAAAGCTCTATACGGTTGGTGATCAACCCAAAAAGTTCATCACCAATCCGTACAACACCAAACCAAATGTACCCACCAGCAATGCTGGAATCATGCGCTCACCTGGCTTTGAATACATGATGACGAGCGCCACAATGCTCACAGCCAAACGAATATAAATTGGTACCGTGGCAAGCAAACCTACTGGCAACAAAATAATTCTAATGGTCAAAGCAGCCACCATCGCATAAGTGACTGCTGATAACCATTTAAATAACTCACTGTCTTGGCTTATTTTTCCAGAGAGATAAACGCCCAAACCACGCCAGAAATAAGTTCCGATACAAGCCGCAATCAAAGCAGCCCACATACCAGCATCATTGAACATCGTGCTTAATTCTGATGGCTCAAGCATGCTGTCTATTCCTAAAATGTTTATCGATCATGTAGGCAATCGTGCCACCCACAATTCCGGCAATCAATAAAGAGTAATCAGGGAACCAAAGATAAGAGAACAAACCAATCGGCGCACCTAACAAGATCGCGATGCGATTTGCTCTTGGCTTTACTTCAGTGAAGGTCAATAAGAAAAAGAGTGGATTGATAAACACCAAACCCAAATTGATATAACTTGGCACTTGCCCTGCGACCATGTAACCCAATACAGTCGCTGGCGTCGATACAGCCCAACAAACAAAGGCAAATCCAGTGAAGTAAGAAAGACGTTCCTCTGCTTTCATTTTTGGAAAATCTCTCATGGATACAGCCCATGCTGTCATCGCCACAAAATGAACTACTAAATAGTAGAAAGAACTGCGTTGCTTTTCCGGAAACTGCGGAAAGAGCGTTAAACACATCGTAAAAAATCGTGTGGCCGTGAGTGTCACAGCAATTGCAATTGTTACGCCCGAGGCACTCAAGACGAGCATTTCAACGAGCACCACCTGACCAGGCAGTGCGAACATAAAGAAACTCGTCGCACTGGTTAACCAAATATCTAAACCATTCGCCTGCCCCATCGCACCAAAGCCCAACATGCCTGCGAACAAAATAGCAGCAGGCGCCCCAAATGCGTCTTTGGCGCCTTTTAAAACGATGTCTCTATTCAAACTCATGGGATGCAGTTTATTGGTTTTTTAATTTTTAGTTATTTGATCTATTTAGATACTTTACTTGTCTGCATCAAAGCCCACTCAATATGCTCTTTCAGCATCTCACTGGCACCTGGTAACACTTCCTTTAAACAAGTAATCATTTTTTCTTTGAGCCCATCAGTAAGGCTTGCTGATCTGAGAGCATTACCCATGCCCACGGCAAGATTGCGTCGCCAAGCTTCATACCCAATTCTGCGGATTGGACTACCTTCATGTTTTGATAAAAAATCTTCTTCTGACCAGGACCACAAAGTTAACAAGTCAGCATGCTCTAAACCATGTCTTGGTAAAAAATCAGGCACTGAACTGAGTTGAGCAAATTTATTCCAAGGGCAAACCAATTGACAATCATCGCAACCGTAGACTCGATTGCCCATGAGAGGTCTTAGCTCTTCAGGAATAGATCCTTGATGCTCAATCGTCAAATATGAAATGCAACGACGAGCATCTAATTGATAAGGCGCTGTGATGGCTTGAGTTGGACAAATATTGATACAAGCAGAACACTCACCACAATGACTGGTGATAGGTTCATCCACAGGGAATGGCACATCCACCAAGATTTCACCCAAGAAAAACATCGACCCTGCCTCACGATTGAGTAATAAGGTGTGTTTGCCTCGCCAACCCAAACCTGATTTATTCGCCAACTCAACTTCCATGACTGGACCAGAATCAACAAACACCCGATAACCAAAAGAGCCTATCTTTTTCTCAATCACATCTGCCAAAGTTTGCAAGCGCTGACGCAGCACCTTGTGATAGTCACGACCTCTGGCGTAGATGGCCACCACGGCTTCGGAAGGCTCATCCCATCGCGCGCTTTCTTTATTGCGCCAATCAACTGCTTGGCGCATTTCAGAGGTATCGGGCAAGTAATCCATTCGAACCGTCAAGACCCGAACAGTGCCAGGCTGCAATTCTTGAGGATTGAGTCGCAAATGAGCCCGCTCCCTCATATAATTCATATCACCGTGACGTCCTGCATCCAACCACTCTTTCAATCTTGGTCCTGCCACACTCAAATCTGTGTCAGAAACTCTGATATCGCCAAATCCCAAGTCAATGGCCTCACGCCTCAACCAAGAAGTATCTTGGATGAAGTCATCTTTGCCTACTGGGATTTGAGTCACGATTTTTGCTCCATGATGAGATTGTAGGGCCCAATGACAAAAGATACTCATCTGATGATTCCGTCCAGAACCCTTTCTTCTGAGCAAGACACAGAAGCGTTTGCTTTAAAACTTGCCCAACAGATTCAAGATCTTTGCCAAGCTAAAAGTAATCATCTGGACAAAGCCCTGCATTTTTCTTTGGTGGGTGATTTGGGTGCTGGTAAAACCACGCTCACACGACACATCCTTCACTCATTAGGACACATGGGCAAAGTTAAAAGTCCCACCTACGGTTTATGCGAACCCTACCAAGTGAATCTCGATTCAAAAAACAAAACAAATGAAAGAGCGCAAACAATCCTGCCCTTTCATCACTTTGATTTGTACCGCATGAGTTATGCCAAAGAATGGATAGACGCTGGCTTCAGAGATGTCTTCAGTGAAGCAGGTATTTGCATGGTCGAGTGGCCAGAAAAAGCAGAAGGCACATTGCCCATGGCCGATTGGGTCATTACTTTAGCGACCAATGATGATGAAACCAGATCACTCATGATCACCAGTCAAACAGATATTGGTGATGAACTGGCCAAAGGATTTCTAGAAACATGAAATTCATTGGTGGCAATCGAGCAAACAGATTAAAACGACGCGAACTTCTCAAAAGAATTGCGCAAAGCAGTGCACTCATTCTTTTAACTCCCAGTCAAATTGCTTGGGGCGCAAAACTGGTAGCGGTTCGTATCTGGCCAGCGGAAGACTACACTCGCGTGACCTTAGAGTCCGACCAAATACTCAAAGTGAGTCACCAACTCCTCACCAACCCGCATCGCCTAGTTGTAGACGTTGAAGGTCTTGATCTTAACAACACCATCAAAGAATTGGTGGCAAAAGTTAATAGCAATGACCCCTACATCGCTCAAGTTCGTGTTGGTCAATTTCAGCCAAAAGTTGTTCGCTTGGTGTTTGATCTCAAAGAAAGTATTCAGCCTCAATTGTTTACTTTAGATCCAGTAGGCAACTATCAAAATCGTTTGGTCTTTGACTTATACCCAACAGTGGCCAACGATCCTTTGATGGAACTGGTGCGCCAAAGCGCAAAAAAAGAAGCGGCTTTGGATGCTGATGATCCGATTGGCGCGATTGCGAGAAGAGAGGCGCAAAAAGCAGAAGCCAATAAATTCAATAAACCTAATGAAATTGCCAAATCCGATAGCAAGCCAGATACTAAAGCTGACAATAAAGCTACCAAGCCAAGTCATCGCAGACTTCTGACGATTGCGATTGATCCTGGCCATGGCGGCGAGGATCCTGGTGCCATTGGTAAGAGGGGCTCTCGAGAAAAAGACATTGTTCTGTCTATCTCACGCAGACTGAAGCAAAAGATTGAAGCAGAGCCTGATATGCGCTCCTACTTAACGCGTGATGGCGATTACTTCGTGCCACTTCATGTGCGCGTCAATAAAGCACGCCGTGTTCAGGCAGATCTATTTGTATCGATTCATGCGGATGCATTTATTAAGCCTCAAGCACGTGGCGCTTCGGTGTTTGCTTTGTCACAGCATGGAGCAACCAGCACTGCCGCTAGATGGTTGGCCAATAAAGAAAATGGTGCTGACTTGATTGGTGGTTTGAATATCAAAACACAAGACAAGCAAGTCGCTCAATTGCTCCTTGATATGTCAACAACCGCCCAAATCAAAGATAGCTTGAAGTTAGGTGATGCCGTTCTAAAACAAATTGGTGGCTTTGCAAAACTTCATAAACCACAAGTTGAACAAGCCAGCTTTGCCGTTCTCAAGGCGCCGGACGTTCCATCGATTTTGATAGAGACTGCATTCATCAGCAATCCTGAAGAAGAGGCACGCTTAAATGATCACGAATACCAAGAACAGATTGCTCAAGCCATTCTGAGAGGCATTCGCAGCTACTTTGCCAAGAATCCACCAGTGGCTAAAAGTAGGCAAATCTAGCTCTAATTTAAAAAGTCCGCTATAATCTTTTTTTTCGCAAGATTGGGTCGGTAGCTCAGTCGGTAGAGCAGCGGACTTTTAATCCGTTGGTCGCGAGTTCGAATCTCGCCCGACCCAC
>JACCDG010920069.1_pt1 | contig 14007 bp, 14 predicted proteins | sample 7442471 | NCBI WGS metagenome assembly JACCDG01 (sample SAMN15323444, study PRJNA562643) | freshwater metagenome | isolation source: river surface water | place: USA:Blue River Watershed | collected 2017-08-17
CTACATTTTAGTATTAATTAAAAAGACATAGACAAGAATTGTTTTAATTTTCTAAAAACCACCATTTTGGTTTATATTGTTTATTTACTAACCCAAATTTTTTGATTGCATGCGTTTCAAGATGTGTAATTAAATCAGGAATAGAATCAGTTACAAAAAGGAGCTTCATATCTTCTGGACTGATGCTTTCATTTTCAAGCATAATTTTAATATGATGACAAAGTTCTTTATGATAATCTGAATCAAAAATAATTATCGGAAAGTTTTTAATTACTTTAGTTTGTATCAATGTAAGTGCTTCAAATAATTCATCTAAAGTACCAACTCCACCTGGCATCACTACAAAGGCATACGAATATTTTATCAAAACAACTTTACGAACAAAAAAATAAGGAATATCTATCCATTTATGTAAATATGGATTTGGTTTTTGTTCTCTTGGCAATACAATATTGCAACCAACAGAATAACCATCATTTTCAAATGCTCCTTTATTTGCGGCTTCCATTATTCCTGGTCCGCCACCTGTCATTATTGTAAAACCTAATTTAGAAATTTCTGCACCAATTTTTTCAGCATTTTTATAATGTTCTGATTCTGGTGTAAACCGAGCCGAACCAAAAATAGTTACACATGGACCAAGGAAATGTAATTTTCTAAATGCTCTTATAAAATTAATTTGAACCCTAAATGTGAACATTAGCTCTTTAAATCTCGATAGCGGACCTCGAAAGAATAAAGATTCATTCGTAACTAATTTATTACCATTCATTTTTAATACCTTTTAAAAACTTAAACTTCTAATTTGATTTTTTATAACTCCAAACCGCCATGCCGTTTACAAATACTGCAAATCCGGTAACAATTAATAGGTTTGGCAATACTTCATAAAATCCGGATCCTTTTAGTAGAACCATTCTTATGAACTCTACAAAGTATCGAATAGGGTTTAACAATGTTAAGCTTTGCGCCCATTTTGGCATACTTTCGATAGGTGTAAATAAACCACTCATTAATATGAAAATTACCATAAAAAACCAGGCAATAAACATGGCTTGTTGTTGGGTTTCGGTATGATTAGATATGTACAGTCCGAAACCTAAAATTAAAAGTAAATACACCGATGTGAAGCCATAAACAAGGAAAATATTACCTAGCATGGGAACATTAAAAACAACTTTAGCTATAAGCAAACCAACAGTCAAAATCACTAAGCCAAGTACCCAAAATGGAAATAATTTTCCAACTATAAACTGATATTTTTTTATTGGTGTTACATTAATTTGCTCCAATGTACCTAACTCTTTTTCTCTAACTATATTCATTGATGACAGAAATAAAGTAAGCATAGTAACCAATAAAACCAAGATACCTGGAACCATAAAGGTTTTGTAGTTTAAGGTTTTGTTGTACCAAAAAGACGGTATAACTATAATATTTTGAGGTATTTCTTTGTTTCCTGAAAAATAGTTGGACTGCATTTGAATATTTTGATTGTATGTATTTATGATTTGTGTTACATATACATTTTCAACACCTGCTGTTGCAGCATCTATAGCATTAATACTTACTGAAATACTTGTTTTTTTGTCCTTTTGAAGGTCACGATTGAAGTGAATTGGAATATTTACAATAATGTCGGTTTTTCCTTTTTGCATTTCTTGGATAGCTTCTTTTTCAGAAAAATAGGGTTCTGTAACTTTAAAATAGATTGAGGATTTAAACGAATTTATTAAATCTCTTGATTCCCGACTTTGGTCATTGTCAACAAAGGTTATTGCAATATTTTTAACATCGAATGTAGCTGCATTTGACAAAATTAATAATTGCAAAATGGGTAATATAAATATAAGTTGAAGCATGCTTTTATCTCTAAAAATTTGCTTGAATTCTTTTTGTATGATGAATAATATTGTTTTCATAATTTATTTTTATATCCCAATGATTGTTTTTAAACCTTTACAGTGATACTATTCTTATTCTAGTCTAATTTTATATTTTTTGATGCTCAATGTTATAAAAAATACGGTCATCCCAATTAATATAAGGGTTTCTTTCCATATATATTGAATTCCGACTCCCTTGAGCATAATGGCTTTTACAATAATAATGAACCATTTTGCAGGTATGATGTTACTGATTACTTGCATGGGTAAAGGCATACTATTTATAGGAAATATAAATCCTGATAGAATAATTACTGGTAGCATCAAACCCATTAATGATAACATCATTGCGGTTTGTTGAGAATTAGAAACGGTAGAAATTAATATTCCTAATGAAAGAGCAGAAATGATAAATAATATACTTTCAAAAGCTAACAAAAAGATGCTTCCATTTATAGGCATTTTGAACACAAAATAGCCTAATGTTAATATTACGATTGCATTGATAATGGAAAGAAAAATATAAGGAAATACTTTTCCAATAATTACTTGAAATGGTTTTAATGGAGAAACTAAAAGAATTTCCATAGTGCCTAATTCTTTTTCTCGTGTGATAGAAATAGAGGTCATCATAGCTGAAACAAGCATTAGAATAACGGTCATTACACCCGGAACAAAATTAAAAACACTTTTGAGTTCAGGATTATAAAACATTCTCGATTGTACTTCAACCTTTACCGGATTACTATTGGATTGTTTTTTTTGCGATTGATAATTTTGTATAATTGCTGAGGTATAATTTGCTATTGTGTTGGCAACATTAGGTTCGGTCGCATCGGTAATTGCTTGAACTACTGCTACTTTTTTGGTTTCTAGATTTTTACTAAAATTTGGTTCGAAAATAAGAACTGCCTTGATTTTTCCTTTTTTAAATTCTGATTCTATGTCGCTTTCTTTTTCAATTTGGTTTTCAACATTAAAATAGGGTGATGCTTTTATTTTATAGATAATTTTTTGTGTTTCTATATCATTTGATTGGTCTAAAATGGCAATGTAAACATTGTTAATTTCATTTGTTATGGCAAAACCAAACAATAAAATTTGGGCAATCGGCATACCAAACAGAATAAACAAAGAACGTTTATCTCTGAAAATATGGTAGAATTCTTTTTTTACAAATCCGATAAATCTTTTCATTTGTTTTTTGTTTCTAGTTTAAGTTTCAAGTGTTGTAGTGATTTATTATTCTATATTCCTTGCTAATTTTAAAAAAACATCATTCATAGAATCTACTTTGAATTGTTGTTTTAAATTTTTTGGGGTGTCTAAAGCTTCAATAGAGCCGTCAACCATAATAGAAACACGGTCACAATATTCTGCTTCATCCATGTAATGTGTGGTTACAAAAATGGTAGTACCTTTATAAGCTTGTGTATAAATCATTTCCCAAAATTGTCTTCGGGTTATTGGGTCAACGCCTCCTGTTGGCTCATCGAGAAAAACAATTTTTGGTTCGTGCAGTAATGCAACTGAAAACGACAATTTTTGTTTCCAACCCAATGGTAACGAACCTACTAAATTATTGGCTACTTCTTGAAGTTCTAATTCTTCTATTAATTGTGCGATTTTTTGTTTGATTTGTATTCTTGATAATCCATAAATTCCACCAAAAAAAGTAATGTTTTCTTTAATAGTTAAATCATCATACATTGAGAACTTTTGGCTCATATAACCAATACTTTTTTTTACCATATCGGCTTGTGAGTGAACATCAAAACCTGCAACATTGGCTTCACCTGAAGTAGGATTTGAAATTCCAATCAACATTTTCATAGCTGTTGTTTTCCCTGCTCCATTGGCTCCTAAAAAACCAAAAATTTCTCCTTTATAAACATCAAATGAAATGCCTTTTACAGCAGTAAAATGACCAAACTCTTTTGTTAAATTTTTTACACATATTATTTTTTCTCTTTCCATTTTTTTGTTTATAAGTCCATGAAAACATCTTCAATGGTTATTGTAGCAGGTTTAATAATTATATCCGTATGATTTTTATTTTTCAAATAGGTTTGTAAATCGTTTGGATTGAAAGTTGCATTTTTATCTATGTAATGTACAAACTCACCAAAAGCATAAACACTGTATTGATTAGGATAATTTTTTAAATCGTGAATCAATCCGTGTGTGTTTTTTGCTTGTACATCATAAATTACTTTTTCGTAGTTGTTAATGATATTTTGAGGTGTATCTATTTTTAAAATTTTGCCTTTTTGAATTAATGCAATTCTATCGCAAAGAGAAGCTTCATCCATATAGGGTGTTGAAACTAATATTGTAATGCCTTTTTGTTGCAATCTTTTTAGCATTATCCAAAATTCTTTTCGAGAAACGGGATCAACTCCTGTAGTTGGTTCGTCAAGAAATAATACTTTTGGAGCATGAATTAACGCACAACATAATGCTAATTTTTGTTTCATTCCGCCCGAAAGAGCACCTGCTCTTCTGTCTTTGAATGGTTCAATTTGAATGTATATGTCTTTAATTAAATCATAATTTTCCTCAATTGTGGTTCCGAAAATAGTGGCAAAAAAATGTAGATTTTCTTCAACAGTTAAATCTTGATATAGCGAGAATTTTCCTGGCATATAACCAACAGAGTTTCTGATTTCTTTGAGTTGTTTGACTACGTCAAAACCTGCTACTTCAGCACTTCCTTCATTGGCAACTAAAAGCGTAGTAAGTATTCTGAAAATAGTTGTTTTTCCTGCACCATCAGGTCCAATTAAACCAAATAATTCTCCGTCATTTACATTAAAAGTAATGTTTTCGACTGCTTTTAATTTTTTGTAAGATTTTGATATGTTGTTTACAGCAATACTCATTATTTCATCAATAAGAAATTACTTTCATCGATTGCTTTTACAGCGTGTTTTACATTTTCTTCAATCATTACATAAGTGCCAGAATTGAGATTAATGACTGTTCCTTTTTCATTTGTAAAAACAGCATTTCCTGAAATGCAAACCAACAATGCTGGTATTTTTGAAATGTGCTCTTTAAGTGTTTCTCCTTTTGCTATTTGCAATGAAATTACTTTAGCGTCTTTTGGTTCAAATAATAATTGTGTTTGAACGGGTTTATTTTCGGTATGTAAGTTTTTTAAAATCATTTGAAATATTGATTAAATGTTAGGAACGAATTTTGAATTTCTGTAAACTGATTTGCTGATTTTTCTTCAGAAAACGAATCGACTAACTCTATATATGGAACTAACCATTTGTGAAGTTCGTCATGAGCTTTTCCTTTCATGGTACAATTTGATGTTAGTATATCAATATTTGTCTTTAATTTATCCGCTAATAATGAATAATTAGTGTCTTTTTCTTGGTCAAAATGGTCTACATCTTTTTCCATATTACGAATGTGTAGCATCATATTATCATCTACCTTCCATTTTTTACCATTGTTCAATTGAATTGTTTCGCTTTCAGAATGTTGGTGTTCTTCAGTTTTAATTTCAGTAGTTTTTTCTTCTTTTGATTTCGTGTTACAAGAGAAAAGGAGTAATATAACTGTGGCTAAAAAGGCAATTTTTATTTTTAACATTTCTTGTATTTTTTTTAATTATTATTTAATCCACATTTCTGCTGGCATCCCGATTTTTAGACTGCCATCATTTTTTACTTTTACCTTTACGGCATAAACGAGATTTACTCGTTCTTCTTTTGTTTGAATAATTTTAGGAGTAAACTCTGCCGAAGATGCAATCCATGAAATGTTTCCTTGATATGATTTCATATCTTTTTCAGCATCAATTTTTACTGATACATTTTGTCCAACTTTTATTTTTGACAACTGTGTTTCGCTTACATAGATTCGCAAAGTCATTTCAGAAATATCAGCTATCTTGTATAGTGGTTTTCCAAATGCTGTTATTTCGCCTGGTTCAGCATACTTAGTTAGAACAGTTCCATTAATAGGATTAATAATTTTACTTTTTGCTATTTGATCATTGATTCTAGCAATTTGTACATCTATCGATTTTAAGTCATTTAAAATAGGTGCGTTTTGAGTTCCGACACTTTTTATTTGCTCTTCGATAACTTTTACCTTTCCTTCAATTTCATCTACTTGTCGTTTAGTTGCAGCATTTTCAGCATACATATTACGGATTCGGTTTTTCTCTAATTTAGCTGTTTTTAATTGTTCATTTAAGACGCTTTTTTGTGATATTATATTTGCGGATTTTGACGACACGGTGCTTTTAGAGGCAATTAATTGTTTTTTCGCAAAATGTAATTGTAATGTATCAACTAATCCTACTTGTAATTGAGATTTTAATTCATCTCCTTCTTCGACTTTTAAAAACTCTATTTTACCGTTAGCTTCTGAAGAAATAGTTATTTCAGTTGCTTCAAAATTCCCATAACCGTCAGCTTTGTCGTTATTTTTGTTACAAGAAATTAACCCTATCGTTGCTAAAATTATTATGCTTATTTTTTTCATTTTTTTAAATTTTTCGGGTACTATTTTATTTTCCTTTAATTATTTCGTAATTTGATTTAGCAGCTGCTAATTGAACTTCATGCGTTTTCAAAATATTTTTTGCTTCAAATAAATTGGTTAATTCTATAAGATATTCAGACGATGTTATCACACCATTTTTTAATTGGGCATCTGAGGATTTAATAACTTTTTCACGTATTTGAATTATTTCGGTATCAGAAAGCAGCAGTTGTTCTAATTTTTTAATTTCAAAATCTTGCTCTTCTAATTGTATTTTGTTATTTAATTCAAATGTTTCTTTCTCAGATGTTACTATTTCTTTAGATATATCCAATGCTTTTTTATCTGTTTTGGTTTTGCCCCAATCAAAAATATTCCAATTCGCTTTTAGGCCAACAACATAAAATGTTTGAAAAGAATTGTCTAACATGTTTAATCCGGGATTACCATAACCCGCTTGACCAAAAGCATTTATTTTTGGAAGATTTGATTTAGATAGTACACTTTTCGAGAACTCTAATTGCTGATTTTGTAAGTCATAAAAAGCAATTTCGGGCCTTGTTATATTTGTGCTGTTTGGATATGAAACTGGTTTTATTAAAGTTGTTTCGGTATCAATATCAGAAAAAGTTAATTCAGAAAGATTATTTAATAATTTGATGTTTTCGAATTTAATTTCTATTAATTGCTGGTCTATTTTAATAATTTCTGCTTCTAAAACCAGTTCTGATGACGGAAGAATTGCTCCAAATTTGACTCCCGATTTCACTTCCTTAACTTTGGAAATTAATAACTCTTTTTTTGAAGATAGTAGTGCTTTTTTTTCTTGAAGTAACAAAATAGAAAAGAAATATTGACTGATTCGAGTTTTTATTTGGTATAAACTAACTTCTATTAGTTGTTGTTGTGTTTTGGTTTGTGCCTCTTTTAATTTTGCATTTGCATCAATTATTCCACCATTGTACACTAATTGATTTACATCTAAAGTTGCTCTATATTGATCTTTATTTAAAGATTGAACTCCTGGTAGTGAAGTAGGTAATCCTATCACTTCAGATTGATAAGTTGCTTGTGCGTTTACATCGATTTTTGGTAATTTTCCTTTGCTTAATGCGTCAATTTCATAACTTGATTTCTGTTCTAATAAACCTGTTTGTTTTGATAAAGGATAATTTTTTGTAGCTAATGAGTAACAATCTTCCAAGGTTAAAGTCTGTTGTGCATTTGCATATATTGATATAAACAATACTATCAGTATGATTAACTTAGTTTTCATAATTTATATTTTTATTGAATTAATGATAAACTCAGCCACTTCCGTTTTTCTATTTTCTAGTATTTTATTGTAGCTTTCTTTATCCACATTAACAAGCGCCATCAATAGTGGTTCTCCGATAAAAGGAAAAATATTTAAAGAGATAATATTGATAAATAACTGTTCGGCTTCGATTGGTTTAATAATTCCATGATTTATAGCATCACTTACTTGAAGTTTAAATTTTTCAATGGAAGGAAAATTTTTTTCAGAGCGAAGCTTTTGAACAAATTCTGGGTTTTTATTTAATTCTTGTACTACAAAATTTGGTAAATAGGGATGTTTGATTACAAACGAGACATAATTTTCAGTAAATTTTCTTATTTTTTCAAATAAATCGCTATCATCATTTAGCACTTTATTTAATTGTGGTGCTAAAAGCGAAAAAGCACTTTTGAAAACAGCTTCAAATAATAATTGTTTGCTCCTATAATAATAATGCAATAATGCTTTATTAATTTTTGCTTTATCTGCTATTTCTTGCATTCTTGCACCTGCCATTCCTTTTTGCTGAAAGATTTCTTTTGCTGCTATTAATATTTCAGTTTCAGTATTTTCAGTTTTAATTTTATCCATATTGTTTAATTATATAGTTTAACTATTTGGTTAACAAATTTACTAAAATAAAATTACTAAAATAGTATTTATGCTTTTTTTAACAAATAATAAAGTCTTAATAGCTTTAAATAGCCTTGATTACTAGAAATTTTTAGTTTGTGACTGAAGATTTTTTCAATATATTATTGTCTAAAATTGAAAATTTATCTTTTAAAATCTTCATATCCTCACTAACTTTCCTATCCAATACTTTTGCATAATGTTGTGTAGTTCTTAAATTTTTATGCCCAAGCATTTTGCTCACGCTTTCAATTGGAACGCCATTGGTAAGCGTTACCGTAGTAGCAAAAGTATGTCGAGCAATATGAAAGGTTAATTCTTTTTCAATTTCACAAACTCCAGCTATTTCTTTTAAATACGCATTCATCTTTTGGTTCGATAGGATAGGTAGTAGTTTATACTCGTTATTACATTGTGGATGATTTTCGTACTTGTCGATTATTATTTGAGTAACTGGAAGGATTGGAATTTTGGATGCACTTTCTGTTTTCTGTCTGTGAGTGAATATCCATTTTTCGCCATCAATACCGAAGCTTATATGCGACTTTGTTAGGTTTTTGACATCGATGTATGCTAAACCTGTAAAGCAGCTAAAAAGGAAGATATCGCGAACCAGAGATAATCTTTCTGTTTTAAAATCTTTTTCAATTATCGATTGTATTTCTGCTTCAGTGAGATAAACTCGTTCAACCTCTTTGACTTTTGATTTGTAGTTTGCAAAAGGGTTTTTATCGAGCCAGTCATTGGCCAAACAAAGCTTGATAATTTTATTGAAATTTTTAAGGTATTTTACTGCTGTATTATTAGCACAATTTCTAACACTTCTTAACCAAAATTCATAATCCGTTATAAAAGCATGATCAATTTTTGTAATATCAATATCGGAAACATTGTATTTCCATTGCATAAATTCGATAGTATGTTTCAATGAAGTTGTATAACGCTCTAATGTTCCTGGAGCGTATTCCTTTCCAACCAATTCTTTTATTTTGTTGTTGTGGTCTTGGAAGATAGGAACGAGCATTCTTGCTCTTTCATCAACTCCTAATAGTTTGTTCTTTATTGTTTCTGAATTTACAGCTATCTTTTTGTGGATTAGTTCCATTTCAGCATCTCTTATTTGACTTTTCAGTATATCAAGATGATTATTTATTGAACGAGCTTCTTCTGAAGTCCCTTTCATTTTACCTGCTTCTGTAGACCATTTCGATATTTCTACAAATCGGTTTGTACTTAACTCTATACGTTTTCCGTTGATTGTAATTCTGGTGTAGATAGGAACTAACCCATTTGCAGCTGCTTTCGCTTTCTTTGCATAAAAGAGAATTGATACTTTTGTTTTCATTGTGGTGACCTTTTTAGTTGTTAATAAATTTAACTTCAATATGACTAATCCACAAGATGTACAGTTTTTAAACTGGTTGTTGAACTGGCTGTAAAGCCTTGTGAATACTAGTCTGAAATAAAAATCGGTTACCCAAAATTTGGATTGTTTAGGGTAACCGATTTTATCCCTTTAGGTTCACGAATGAATGAATAATTTGATATGTGATAAAAAGAAAAAACCCTTAAAATCATACGATTTTAAGGGTTTTAATTCAATTTGCTTTCCAGCTGGCGGAGAAAGAGGGATTCGAACCCCCGGACCTGTTACAGTCAACAGTTTTCAAGACTGCCGCATTCGACCGCTCTGCCATTTCTCCAATAAGATGCTCCCATTTTCTGGTTGCGAGTGCAAATATAACTGCTTTTTTTGGTTATGCAAATCTATTTGAATAAAAAACGCATCAATTTTGAAGTCGCTTTTTTAAATGTTTCATTTTCTTTGAATTAGAAAATAATTATTTTCAGCGGTGCTTTTAATAATTGACGTGTTCAATAATTTCTAGACCGTACCCGATCATACCCACACGTTTACTTTGGCTTGTGTTAGTCACCAATCTGATTTTTGAAATGTCTAAATCGTGCAAAATTTGTGCGCCTATACCAAAATCTTTGGTATCAATTATAATTCGTGGCGCTTTCATTTCACCTTCGGTTTGTAGTTGTTTCAATTCGGCAATACGACTTAATAAATTCACCGACTGCATGTCTTGATTGATAAAGATTACAGCGCCTTTGCCATGCTCGTTAATCGTTTGAAACATTTTATCCAAATGCTGTTCGGCATTGTGGGTTAAAGTACCTAACAAATCGTTGTTTACTTGCGATGAGTTGATACGGGTTAAAACCGCTTCGCCTAAATTCCAGGTGCCTTTGGTCAAAGCAATATGCACTTGTTTGTTAGTCGTTTGTTCGTAAGCACGCAGTCTGAAAGTGCCAAAACGCGTTTCGATATCAAAGTCTTCTTTTTTAACGATCAAACTGTCGTGTTGCACGCGGTAAGCCACCAAATCTTCAATTGAAACTAATTTCAAGTTGAATTTCTTCGCCACTTTAACGAGTTGGGGTAGGCGAGCCATAGATCCGTCTTCGTTCATGATTTCTACAATCACTCCCGCCGACTTGAACCCTGCTAATCTTGCAAAGTCAATTGCAGCTTCTGTATGACCTGTTCTTCGCAAAACACCACCTTGTTTGGCAATTAACGGAAAAATGTGTCCAGGACGCGCTAAATCGTGCGGTTTGGTATCGGGATTAACTAATGACAAAATAGTTTTGGCTCTATCCGCTGCTGAAATTCCTGTGGTTACGCCGTTGCCTCTTAAATCGACAGAAACAGTAAAGGCGGTTTCCATCGGATCGGTATTGTTATTTACCATAACATGCAATCCTAATTCTTTGCATCGGCTTTCAGTTAAAGGTGCACAAATCAAACCACGACCATGAGTCGCCATGAAATTGATCATTTCTGGAGTTACCTTTTCGGCTGCAGCCAAAAAATCGCCTTCGTTTTCACGGTTTTCATCATCTACAACGATAATTACTTTGCCCTGACGAATGTCTTCAATGGCTTCTTCGATAGTATTTAGCTGTATTTTAGTTGTAGTCATGACAATTATTTTTGGGGAACTATTTTTTTAATAAACTGTTGAATAGGTGCCAAGAGGACATCCATATTGATTAATCCTATATCATTGGTTGCACGATAAGTCAATAAAATGGCAAAAGGCGTCAATGCTAGTGATGCCATCCAAGAACCTAAAAATGGAGTTAAACTACCTTCTTCGGCTAGTTTTTTTCCAAAGGTATTGGCAAAATGGAAGGAGATAAAAATTAACATGGCAAAAACCACGGGTAATCCAAGTCCTCCTTTTCGAATGATGGCTCCTAATGGTGCTCCAATAAAGAACATCAAAAAGCAAGCAAACGCAATTACAAATTTATCATACAAGGCAATCAAATGCCCATTGATGTTAATTTGTTTGGATTTAAATTCGGTGTTGGAGGTTTCAAGCGAGTACTTTACACTTTCGAGGTTGCTGGTTGCTAAATTTAAAATATCCAATTGTTGGTTGGAAGTAAAATAAGCAAGCAAGTTAGGGTTGAATTTTTTCTTTATTTTTTTAATTTTCACAACAGGCTGAGTCGATTTTTGAAACCCCACTCGTTGATTGATATTGTCGGTATAGGAAGTGATATCTGTCTTGTAATTTTTTTGTAAGGAGTCAATAGTGTATCGCAATTCACTAGTTGTCAACATGGTATTTGTATTGGTGATATTTTCATTGTCGACATCAATTTTGTTGAATTCGGAAATGTCAATTGTAATGATATTCTTTTTAAATGCAGTTTTTACAAAAGGCATTTTGGGACGATCTTCATAGTTTTTAGGGAGAATATCTTCATAATAATTCCCATCATTTAGAATGAGTTGCAGCGTATTTGAATCTTTGCTACTTACTAATTTTCCGTTTTTGGCTTTAATTACAATTCGGCTACCATCACCTAATTCTGATTTTTTATGAATAGTGATACCAGTGAGGTTCTCTCCATTTTTACCTGACTTTTTATTGACCTTGATGTTGTAAACGCCAACATCGCTAAATTGTCCTTCGGCAATAGCCAAAGCGGGTTTGGCTTGTGCAATGTTCTTTCTGAAATTGATGAATTTATATTCGGCGTAAGGAATCACACTGTTGGCAAATAGAAAGGCTGCTATAGCTATAAAAGTCACAAAAAGGAATAAAGGTTGTAAGGCACGTCGTAAGGAAATACCTGCTGACTTCATTGCGGCTAATTCATAGTTCTCAGATAAATCACCAAACGACATGATAGAGGCTAGTAAAATAGAAAGTGGCAATACAAGCGGAACCAAACGCGGCATAGAAAATAGCAAAAATTTAAGTACCATTGAAAAATCTAAATCTTTACCCGCTAATTCTGCAATTAGTAACCAAACCGTTTGCAAAATGAATATAAAAAAAAGGATTACAAATACCACAGTAAATGTAATCAGGAAAGTTTTTAGAATGTATTTGTCAATTATTTTCACCTAGGAATTAATCTAATGAATTGATGTAGTAATTTGGATATTTACTCTTCACAAAGGTAAATTGATTTTTCGGCAAAGGTTGATTCGTTTTAAAAGAATTAACAGTCAAGGTGGTTTTAGTTCCTTTTTTACCCACTTCGACCAAATTGTAAATATTTTTGGTTTGACTATCAATACCTAAAATAATTTCTTTTCGTTGGTCCTTTGAACTCATTGGAACCAATTTTACATACTGAATTTTTTTACCTTTTACAGTAGCATCACCGTTTAAGGTATACTTATATCCAGTATTAAAAAATGTCAACATTTTATTAGGTGTTACCGCTGTATTGTCATTTTCGTCAACTTTAGAAATGGTTATCTCTTCGTCTTCTGGAACTATTGTATAGGTTTTTTTGCCGTCGTACAATTTAGTGGCTCCCATAAAATTCAACACATATTGGTTGCCTTTTAAAACAACATTGCCTTTACTGTCTTGATTGATATTCTCTTTGGCATTGGAAAGAGAATATTTAAAATCTATTATGATAGTACTGTAGCTTTTTACTTTTGCCGAAACTTGATCCAAAAGCGCTTTTGCTTTTTTGTCTTGAGCTTGAATAGAAAAGCTGCATATACATACAGCACTTAACAACAAAGCTCTAAAAATAGTCTTGTTTTGCATTGGGGTATTAATTTTGTTCATTGTTGAAAAATTCATCCAGCGCCACCATATCAGAAATGTTGACGTTACGCGCTTTACTTCCTTCAAAAGGGCCTACAATTCCTGCTGCTTCTAATTGATCAATCAAACGACCTGCTCGGTTGTAGCCCAATTTTAGTTTTCGTTGCAATAACGAAGCAGATCCTTGTTGCGCATTGACAATTATTTCAGCTGCTTCTCTAAACAATGAATCGCGCTCAGAGATATCAAAATCCAAATTGATGCCTGATTCTTCTCCCACAAATTCAGGCAGTAGGTAAGCAGTAGCATAAGCTTTTTGCGAACCAATGAATTCAGTAATTCTTTCTACCTCAGGAGTGTCTATAAAAGCACATTGCACACGAACTACATCATTCCCGTTAGAATATAATAAATCTCCACGACCAATCAATTGATCAGCACCTTGGGTATCTAAAATGGTTCTTGAATCAATTTTTGAAGTTACTCTAAAGGCAATTCTCGCCGGGAAGTTGGCTTTGATTAAACCTGTAATTACGTTTACCGAAGGACGTTGCGTAGCAATGATTAAGTGAATTCCAATTGC
>JACCDG011593764.1_pt1 | contig 14004 bp, 11 predicted proteins | sample 7442471 | NCBI WGS metagenome assembly JACCDG01 (sample SAMN15323444, study PRJNA562643) | freshwater metagenome | isolation source: river surface water | place: USA:Blue River Watershed | collected 2017-08-17
AGCCCTGCTCATCGAAGAATTTTCCTACTTTTGGTGTTGCAATAACCTGGTTGGTGCCGTATGGCTAAATTTACTTTAGATATTGAGTACGATTTTAATTTTACCCTGTTTGCCCTATCCTGTCACGAACCCGATTATAAACTTTGTTTTGCCATAAACCGTGCTTTAGGAATTGATTTTATCAGGGAACAGGCCATTGAGCTTAAAACTAAAAAACAGGAAGACCAGTTGTTATTTTCCTTTTTTTATTTTGAAGATGAGGAAGAATATTTAGAGTACAACCTGGTTTCGAATAAAAGCTATAATGCTTCCCGGATACTCAGTGCCCGGAAATCAACCCAGCCCGATTTGTTTGGCAATACAGAACCTGCCGCCATGGCTCAGAAAGCGCTACTCATTCCGGAACTTCCGAATGCGGATTATTTTCTGATTGTACGCTCTGAGTACGACCCTGATACAGCAGGCAGTATAGAAAGTAAACTAAAACAAATACCTTTTGTATTAAATGTAAACATTGTAGATGTAAACGACCTGGCCTCCAAAAAGAATCTTATTTTTTAGGAATAAAAAGCGTATAAGAGTAAAGGCTTGGAAGTGGAATCCTGACCAGGATGGGGCAGTAGACTCATCACCTGGCATGCGCATCTGCAACATAATAATTAACCTAAAACTAAAACATACTATATGGATCTTACATTCAACAAAACAAAAATTGTGGCCACTATGGGGCCTGCAACAGCCGATATTAATGTGCTGGAAGAAATGTTCCTGGCTGGGTTGGACATCTGCCGGATTAATTTTTCACATGGCGATTATGATGCGGTGCAAAAAACGGTGGACAACATCCGCGCCTTAAACATAAAATTAGGCAGGCATATTGGTATACTGGGCGATTTGCAAGGACCCAAGCTTCGTATCGGCTCCGTAAGAAATAATGCCGTAGAGCTGATAAACGGTAAAGAAATTATTATTACTACTAAAGAATGTGAGGGTGATGAGAATAAGATTTACATTACCTATCCCCAGTTTCCCCAGGATGTGAAAGTTGGCGAATTGGTTCTGATTGATGATGGGAAAATTCACCTGAAAGTATTGCGTACCAATGGAAAAGATGAGGTTGTCAGTCAGATTATTTCAGGAGGAATACTTTCTTCTAAAAAAGGAGTAAACCTGCCCAATACCAAAATTTCCCTGCCTTGTCTTACAGTGAAAGACCTACGGGATTTGGAGTTCGCATTGAGGAATGATTTCGACTGGATAGGGCTTTCCTTTGTTCGTTCGGTTACAGACATTGTAGAGCTGAAAAACATTATCCTGAACAAAAACAAAAAAACCAGGGTAATAGCCAAAATAGAAAAGCCGGAGGCCATATTTGATATTGATAAGATTATAGATGTAACCGATGGTGTTATGGTAGCGCGGGGCGATTTGGGGGTAGAGATTCCGCTTGAACAGGTACCAGTGTTGCAGAAAAGAATCGTAAACACTTGTATTAATGCCGGTAAACCGGTTATTATTGCTACGCAAATGATGGAGAGTATGATAGTCAATTATACTCCTACCCGTGCAGAGGTAAATGATGTGGCCAATGCCGTGCTTGATGGCGCTGATGCGGTAATGTTGAGTGCCGAAACTTCCGTCGGTAAATACCCTGTAAAAGTTATAGAAATTATGCAACGCATTATTTCACATGTAGAAGAGCAGGAAGGTATATATCACCGCGAACATGCTCCGCAGGTAAGAACAAATACTTATATCACTGATTCTATATGTTATAGCGCCTGTGCATTGGCGCATCAGTCGGATGCAAAAGCTATAATAGCCATGACCAATAGTGGTTATACTGCCTACAAACTAGCCAGTCACCGCCCCAAGGCCAACATATTTATTTTTACCGATAACAACTCATTGCTTACTGCTCTTAGTTTGGTGTGGGGTGTGCGCGGTTTTTATTACGATAAATACGAAAGCACCGACGATACTATTGCTGATTTAAAGGCATTTATCCGCAATAATGGCTATACCCGTGAAGATGATTTGGTGATAAACATATCCAGTATGCCCATGAAAGATAAAGGACGTACCAACATGCTCAAATTAAGCTACCTGGGTTAGATGCCTGTGTAATATAATTTTGGAATTTAAGAATGGAGTACGCTCAAGTGAGGTATAAATTCGTATTTTAAGTTTTTATTTAAAAAACACTATGTTGCTAAATACAGCATTGCTAAAAAAAATTGCAGAAACTCCCGGCGCTCCGGGACGCGAGCAGAAAATGCGCGAATTGATTGTGAAAGAAATTAAACCCTATGTTGATCTCCTCGAAACGGACAATATGGGTAACCTCATTGCGCTGGTGAAAGGAAAATCTAAACAAGCGCATAAGGTGATGATTGGCGCTCATATGGATGAGATTGGTTTTATTGTAACACATGTCGACGATCACGGCTTTGTAAGGTTTCATACCCTGGGTGGTTTCGACCCTAAAACACTAACTGCTCAGCGGGTTATTGTGCATGGTAAAAAAGATCTGGTGGGAGTAATGGGTAGTAAACCAATTCATGTGATGACATCAGAGGAGCGGAGTAAAGTTCCGGTTATCAATGATTATTTTATTGACCTCGGAATGGGAAAAAAGGAAGTGGATAAATACGTGGCTGTTGGTGATGTGATAACCCGCGAAAGAGAACTGATTGAAATGGGCGATTGTGTTAACTGTAAATCATTAGATAATCGTGTTTCGGTATTTATTCTGATAGAAACACTTAAACAGTTAAAAAAAACAGATAACGATGTTTATGCGGTGTTTACGGTGCAGGAAGAAGTAGGTATACGTGGAGCCCAGGTAGCAGCCCTTAAAATTCAACCTGATTTTGGTTTCGGACTCGATACTACTATTGCTTTTGATGTTCCTGGAGCCAAAGAGTATGAAAAAGTAACTGAATTGGGCAAAGGGGCTGCCATTAAAATTATGGATGCTTCTACAATATGCGATTACCGTATGGTAGATTATATGCGCCAAACAGCCACCCGGCATAAAATAAAATGGCAGCCGGAAATTCTCACAGCCGGAGGGACAGATACCGCTGCAATACAACGTCATGTTGCCGGTGGTTCTATATCAGGAGCAGTATCTATACCAACACGTCATATCCATCAGGTTATAGAAATGTGTCATAAAGAAGACATAGCCTGTGGTATACGTCTGCTTAAACACAGCATTGAAGACCTTAGCCGGTATGACTGGAGTTTTAAGTAAATTGCAGGATTAATACCGTTTGCATTAATATAATGGTTCAATTCCGTTTCACTACATTGCACCATAACATTAATAGCAACGGCATTTACCACTGTGAATATTTTATTTGGATTGGATCAAATAAAATATAACATTGCTTGCTATAACACCTATTCCTTTATTGCGCTTTCCTTTATTGCGCTTTAAGTGCGCATCCTATCTGCTTTTACTGACCCCTGTTAAAGTTACCTGGCAGGGGTTAATAGTTTGTTCAAGTGGTTAAAATTTCAGGCTCAAAGACCCTCATTAGCTGCTTACCAACTCATTAGCCTGCAATTTCACTTTTCCGGGGTATTGCTGAAGTGCAGTCTGGAGGCATTCCATGGCATTTTTGAGGTCATTGATATTAAGCACATATGCTAATCTTACTTCATTTTTGCCTGCACCGGGTGTGGAATAAAAACCGGTAGCCGGGGCAAGCATAATAGTTTGCTTGTTGTATTCAAATTCTTCCAGCAACCATTGGCAAAATTTATCGGAGTCGTCAATCGGTAAGCGGGCAATACAATAAAATGCACCACTGGGTTTGGGGCAAAAAACGCCTTCCATTTTATTTAAGGCTTCAATCAGGAAGTTACGACGTGTTACATATTCTTTCGAAACCTGTTCAAAATAAGAGCCGGGAGTGTCCAATGCCGCTTCTGCCCCAATTTGACCAAAGGAAGGTGGGCTAAGGCGGGCCTGGGCAAATTTAAGTGCGGCAGCCATTACTTCCTTGTTTTTAGAAATAAAGGCACCAATACGTGCACCGCAGGCACTGTAACGTTTGGATATGGAGTCGAGCAGGATCACATTATTTTCGGCTCCCTGCAAGTGCATAACTGAAATGTATTCCTTTCCGTCGTAACAAAATTCCCGGTACACTTCGTCACTTAGTAAAAATAAGTCGTGTTTAATTACCAACTCTTTAAGGGCTTCCAATTCCTCTTTGGTGTACAGGTAGCCGGTAGGGTTACCCGGGTTGCAAATCATAACTCCCTTGGTTTTTGGGCCAATCAGCTTCTCAAATTCGCTAATAGGAGGCAGGGCAAAACCATTCGCTATGCTACTGGAAATGGGCTTTACAACCACATCGGCAGCGGTAGAGAAACCATTGTAATTGGCATAGAAAGGCTCGGGAATAATAACCTCATCACCCGGATTAAAGCAGGTCATGATGGCAAAGAGAATGGCTTCTGATCCACCCGTTGTAATAATAATATCGTTATAATCAATACTAATGTTAAAGGAGCGGTAATAATCGGCTAATTTTTTTCGATAACTCTCATTACCGGCACTGTGACTGTATTCCAGCACTTTTATATCGACGTTCTTCACTGCATTCAACATGGTGGCAGGTGTTTCAATGTCGGGCTGGCCAATATTGAGGTGATAAATTTTTACTCCTTTTTTCCTGGCGGCTTCGGCATAGGGTACCAGCTTACGAATAGGAGAAGCCGGCATTTTGGTAGCTTTTACAGAAATTTTTGGCATAAGTGATTGTATGAATTTTCTTTTGCAAAGATGCGAAATATTATATATGCCCCCATGATTTTCATATTTGGGTAGTAATTATCAGGATTCAAACCCATATTTTAATCATTCTGCATGGTTTATGAAGCCAGGGTTGTAAAACTGGTAGAACATGCCGGTACGATTGCTAATAAGCATCCGTGAATTGCCTTTGGAGAAGCAACTTTTTTATCGTTTATTTACAGTATATAAACTTGAAAAGAAATGAATAAAAACTACCTATACGCAACAGCAGGCGTATTATTAAGTGCGATGCTTCCGGCTCAGAACGATAAGTATTGTGGTTATACTCATGCAATGAATGCCGTTTACGCCACACATCCGGAATTGAAAACTTTACATGAGCAGGCAGATAATGAATTAGATATTATGGATCAACAGTCCTTTACTGAAGGTTATAAATTCGGGTATCATGTAAATCCCGGTAAAGGCACGCCTGGGCAATATACCAGTGGAGTGAACGGAACGGTATATACTATTCCCATTGTTTTTCATATCCTGCACCAGAACGGTTCTGAAAAAATTGACGAATCACAGATCATTGATCAGGTAAAAATACTAAACCGTGACTATCGCAAAATGAATGCGGATACTTCGGTGGCGCTTGCCATATTTAAACCGATTATTGGCGATGTTGAAATTGAATTCAGGTTGGCAACCATAGACCCTAATGGTAATTGTACAAACGGAATTATCTATCATCAGGATTCGCGAACAGCCTGGGACAATACGGACTATTCTTATTATGCTTTTTCCGGAACCGGTTCCGGACAATGGGATCCACGAAAGTACCTGAATGTATATGTTGTAAAAAGCATTAGCAGTGGTGCTGCGGGTTATACGTATAAACCCGGAACCTGGTCGGCTGGTGCTGCACAGGATGCTATCGTTATTTTGCACGATTATGTGGGCTCTATTGGCACGAGTGTTGTTGGGCACTCACGCGCACTTACGCATGAGGTTGGACATTGGTTTAATTTGGCGCATACCTGGGGAAACACCAATCAGCCCGGTGTAAGTTGTTCTGGTACGGATAATGTAAACGATACACCTACAACCAAAGGTTTCACCAGTTGCCCGGCAGCTTCCACCCCCTCACAGTATCAGATATGCACATCAGGTGTAAGTGAAAATTATCAGAATTACATGGATTACTCCTATTGTTCGGTAATGTTTACACAAGGACAAGTTACACGTATGCGTACCGCAGCAACTTCAACTACTTCCGGACGTAATCAGTTATGGAGTGTTTCTAACCTTGCAGCAACGGGTGTCAGCAATCCACAGGTATGTGTGCCAGTAGCTGATTTTAATTCCAATAAAACAAGTGTGTGTACAGGGCAAACGATCCAGTATTCTGATAATTCTATGAATGCACATCCTACATCGTGGAACTGGTCATTTACAGGGGGAAGCCCGGCTTCTTCTGCTGATTCTATGCCGGTTATTACTTATAATACCCCCGGACAATACGCGGTGAGTTATACAGCTACTACTACTGCGGGTTCTGGCAACATAACAAAGACTATGTATATAAATGTGCTTTCTTCTACTGCTGCATACCAGACTCAATTTAGTGAAGGCTTTGAAAATGGCAATATTCCAAATGCCGACTGGTCGATTAATAATCCGGGTGGTGTTACCTGGACACGAGTTAATAGTACAGCCGCAACCGGAACCTATTCTATGAAAATTGATAATACCGCTAACACAGCAAGGTCTTATGATGAACTGATTTCTCCTACATTTAATATACAGAACATGAACAGTATCGGAACCGGTTTCGCCTTTACATTTAAGGTAGCCCATCAGCAAAGTTCGTCGGCTCAGAAGGATAGATTGCAAGTGCTTAGTTCTACCAATTGCGGACAAACCTGGGCTACCCGTTACAGTAAAACAGGCGCTACTCTTGCTACTGTTAATACAGTAAGTACTTCTGCATTTACGCCCACCTCCACGCAATGGCGTACCGAAACTGTTAACTGTTCAGCTTTGCTTTCATCTCCCAATGTAATGTTCAAATTTGTGTTTACCTGCGATACCCTTGGTGCCGGTAACAATGTGTATGTTGATGATATTAACATCGCTTCTTCTATCGGTATTGAAGAAAACGATATGGAAAACCTGCTCGATTTCCAGGTTTATCCTAATCCTTCGTCAGGTACTGTAAACATTAGCTTCAATCTGAATACAAAACATCACGTTCAACTTAGTGTATGTGATATGTTGGGTAAGGTAGTGGAAGCTCCGGTCAATTCAACTCTGAACACTGGTAGTTATCAATATCTGATTGGTGCTAACAATAAACTTAGCTCTGGCATTTATTTTCTTAACCTGAATATTGATGGTAAGATGTTTTCCAGAAAGCTGGTAGTGGAGTAATTGTATGTTGTACCAGGTATGCTGTACTAAGTATTTTGTACACTAGCCCGGGCTAAACTTAACACCCTGCACAAGTTGTACCAGGTATGCTGTACTAAGTATTTTGTACACTGTACTTTGCACCTGGTACAATCTACATTATCTGCCTGCAAAAAGTAAATCTCCCAGGCCGATAACTTCTTTATTCTCGCTCAAACGAAGAGTGATGACCTGTTTTTGTTCGTTGGCCTTTCCGTAATTGGTGTAAAGTTCGGCTTGTACGGTGGTAGGACCGGTAAGCGATTGTACACGGTTTCCATAATAATTTACTTCTACCTTGTATTTTCCGGGAGTAGCTTTTTTTAGCATGAATACTTCCGGACCGTAACCACCGGTAAAGTCACGGGTTATTTTACCTCCATCCGGGCTTAGGGGATTGCTGTAAAAACACTTGTTTTTCTTTGGGTCGGTTACCCATAGATCCATGTCGCAGTTATCGGTGTCCCAGTTAATGACAATACGTACATCGCAGGACATGATTTTACGCAGGCGTACATCAAAAGAGTCGAGTTGTAATTTTGCGGGGCTGAGGGCAATAAGATGGTTGACTTCGCAGGCCACCAGCGATTCCACATCCGGGAAACGGCTGTCCCAGCGTCGGTTAACTACTTTACACAATACATCTGCGGCTTTCTGATACTCTTTATTCTGTTCGTAAGCCAGGCCAAGGTCGCGGTACGACTGCGGTTCTTCACGGCGTATCTTCAGCACCTGTTCAAATACCTCTATGGCCAGTTTATTCTGATTAAGCTGTTGCAGGCGATGAGCGAGCACCCGCAGCAGCGCATGGTTTTCTAATTGCATTTCGGCCATGTTGGATAAGATGCGCAGAGCCAGTTTTTCTTCTCCCTGTTTCAGAAAATAATCCGATACATCTAAAAAGAAAGATGGCGTTTGTTCGTATTGCGGTTTCAGTTGCAGGTATTTCTGGTAGAGATCAGCTTTGGAACTTTCTTTAAGCTCGTGTATATAAGGAGCATTGGGTGTCCATTTATTCAGGGTGATTTGGGATGTACTTGTTTCTTCAGTACTTCCTCCTTTTACCTTGTATTCCGTTGCTTTATCGGCACCGGCCAAAGTATTCATGTAATAGGTGCCTTCATTATTGCTCCTTGAAAGTGAATTAGAATTGCCGTCTGTTACTACATCATAAGTAGCATAATTGGCGGAGTTAAGGCCTTTTAATTGTTGTTCAGTCAGACTGCTTTCACCGCTCCAGTTGTAGGTAGTGCCTATTGAATCTGTTACGGATATAGATGAAGCAGCAGGAGCAATATTACTTTCATACTGTCGGGTCTGACTCTTTTTGAATGACACATAATCCTTAGTATACCAATCTACCCATTCCTGAAAACGGCTCACTACTTCTTCGGTATGTGTTTTCTGATCATTTATCCAGTATTGTTTGGTTTCATTGATCTGGGCCAGGTATTGTTTTTTCAGTTCAGGGTCTTTGGGCACTACTTTGTAGCTGAGGTAATCGTTCAGGTTATCCAGCACCAGCAAGGAGGTGTTGCGGGTAACAATGCCATACTCTTTACCCAGATCGGTTATTTCGCGTTCGTTCTTTTTGTAAAAAATGTCCAAATCGTCCAGCTTTTTCTGTGCCCAGAGGCGGGGCAGCATTTGGGCGTAGTTACCGGGTTTGTTTTCTATACTTAGCTTTTCGGTATGCATAATTTTATCGCCAATACCAAAATTAAGCACCAGTTCCGAAGCAGGGCCTTCGAGTATACCGGCCATGGAAAAGGTACCGTTCACTTCTGCCGGCTGAGAGGGGTAAGCTTCGGTAATGACCTGCTTATTGTATTCGGCTGAAATAAAACGAAAATGCTGGGTACTTAAGAGATTGATGGCCTGAGCCAGACGGGTGGTACTCAGGTTAACAAAGCTTCCGCCCCCGGTAGCAGCTAAGCTTTTCAGCATGGAGTAGTCGGCGCCCGGCGATGAGCAGAGGGTATATAGCGGCTTACCTGAGAGTTTTAGTTGCTCTTCACCAAAATTACTGATGCCGTCGGATACCAGAATAAATTCATCACATTTGTATTGGCCTAAATCCAGACAGCCTAATTGGGTGGCCCCGTCGGGTTGAAGAGAGCTGAGTTGTTCCAGTGCATTTTCCCATTCCCGCTGGCCCGCAGGAAAGTTCCAGATATGGTGTACATCGTTGCTGAAAGCAATAATACTGGTGGCCGGATAAGCCCATTTTTGCATATAGACTGTTAGGCATTGCAATAAGGCTTTTTTATCCGATTGTGCCGAAGAGCCCGACATGTCCCACAGCAAGCCTACCGAAGCAGGCGCTTTTTTCGCCAGGTCAACACGATTTACCGGTATGTTCAGGTAAAAAACGGAGTTGCCTTTATCGGTTCTTTCTACAAAAATTTTTTCACTGATTCTCCCGTTGGGTACTATAAAGGCCAAAGGTTTGCTGGCTGTATAGTGCTCGAAGTTTTCTTCGGCCACCCAGGTTTCTTTCCATTCGCTAAAGTGCAGGGGCAGGCTTCCATTATTGTACAGTTCAGGTTTAATGCTCTGGCGGAATACTTCGGTACGTAGGGAAAATTCATCCACCGCTTCTTTAAAGAAAAAGGGCTGGTAGTATAATAAGGAGCCATTCAGAGGAAGTAATTCCTGTTCAAACCCAATCACAATCCGTTTGTTGCCGTTAGCCGGAATAGGGTAGATGCGGCTACGGAAATTATTGCCCGCTGTCCATTCCAGCAAGGCGGGGTCAACCTGGCGGCGGACGATGGCTTCATATACCACACGACCCTTCTCTTTCTCTACAACTGATGCCTCCCGCAATCCCTCAGTTGTTTCCAGCGCAAAATAACTGACTCTTTGCCCTTCGCCCAGCGGAAAACAAAACTCTCCGTCTAACTGGCGGTTCAGGTCGTTGTAAAAAGTCATGTCCATGGTGGTGGTAGCTATGTTTCCAATTACCTTCACGTCCATTTTCAGTTTACTGATTTTCAGTGGAGCCGAAGTTTCATCGCCTTCTTTTCGTTTTACCAGAAGGCTTGGTACGCGGTTCGAAAAGGAAGGGAGGCGGAACCCGGTGTCATGCTGACTTGTAAGTAAAGGTATTTCTTCGGGTGTTTTCGGAATAACCGGAAGAGTTTTTTTAAATAGTTGTCCGGAAGCCAGCACTAAGCCTAATGTTGCAAGGGCAGTGGCTGCGAGAAGGGTCTTTCTTTGCATACGTTTATTGGTTTATTTAAAAGAATATTGAGCTAAAAATCTATCTGTGGATGCCAGGCAGGGTTCAATTCCATAAAGAGTTTGTGAATTTTTTTCTGCTTACCTTTTATGAAGTGCTTAAGCTTCGGATAGAAATAATTAAACCTGTTTAGTCGGTTGAAAACTATCCCTGAAAGAATATCAATTAAAAAAGTATATTTGCGGGCAAGCAAATGACAAGAAAAATCCTACTCGATTCGCCGCAACTGGATGTTACCATTACCCGCCTTTGTCATCAGTTAATTGAAGTGCATAATGATTTCTTGGAGAGTGTCATTATTGGGTTACAGCCTCGTGGTATTTTCCTTTCACGACGTATTCATAAAAAACTGAGCGAAATTCTGAAACTGAAAAGCATTAAATTGGGCGAACTGGACACTACATTTTACCGTGATGATTTCAGGAAAAAGGAATTGATCCCCAACAGGACGAATATTGATTTCATTATTGAAGACAAGAATGTGATTTTGATTGACGATGTACTTTTTACCGGACGCACTATCAGAGCTGGGCTCGATGCCATGTTGGCCTTTGGACGGCCAAAAGATGTGGAATTGCTGGTGCTGATAGACCGTCGCTTCAAACGTCACCTGCCTATACAGGCTAAATACATTGGTAAGGTTATCGATTCCATTGAGTCGCAGAATGTAAAGGTAGAGTGGAACGAAACGGATGGTAAAGACAGGGTGAGTTTGCTGGGATAGATTTAAACCTGCCTGTTTTTTGAGAACAGGCTTAAAATACAGATATAACGATGAGCAGCCTTAGTGTAAATCATTTACTCGGCATCAAATACATTAACAAACAGGATATTGAACTCATTTTAGATACTGCTCAAAATTTTAAGGAAGTTATCAACCGCCCTATAAAAAAAGTTCCTTCTCTTCGCGATATTACCGTTGCCAACTTGTTTTTCGAGAATTCTACCCGTACCAAACTTTCCTTTGAATTGGCGCAGAAAAGGCTTTCAGCAGATATCATCAACTTTGCAGCATCCTCTTCTTCAGTTACAAAGGGAGAGACACTGGTGGATACTGTAAATAACATTCTGGCCATGAAAGTGGATATGATTGTGATGCGTCATGCAAATCCCGGAGCGGCTGTTTACTTAGCTAAAAAGGTAAAATCAAAAATCATTAATGCCGGCGACGGGGCTCATGAACATCCTACTCAGGCTCTGCTCGATGCATTTACCATTCGTGAAAAACTGGGCGGACTGAAAGGAAAAAAAGTGGTGATAGTTGGCGATATTCTTCATTCACGGGTGGCTCTTTCCAATATATTCTGTTTACAAAAAATGGGCGTTGAAGTAAAAGTATGCGGTCCGCAAACACTCTTACCCAAACATATCGAATCATTGGGGGTAAAGGTAGAGACAGATTTACGAAAAGCTTTGGAATGGTGCGATGTGGCCAATATGCTGCGTATACAATTAGAGCGTCAGGATATTAAATATTTTCCTTCACTACGTGAGTATTCCATGCTCTTTGGGTTAAATAAAGAACTCCTCGACTCACTTTCTAAACGTATTTTTATCATGCACCCCGGCCCTATTAACAGAGGAGTTGAAATTACAAGCGATGTAGCCGACAGCATGCAATCGGTTATTCTGGATCAGGTAGAAAACGGCGTGGCTGTGAGAATGGCCGTGATGTTCCTGTTGGCCGGTCGTATGAATTAAATCTTCTTTTGACTGCCAAATAAATTTAAACTGCCCTGTTAATAATGGGCTGTTTTGTATATATTTGTAGGAATACGAAACCCTTCGGAATCATGGAATTTGAAGTTATAAGAAAAGATAATTATTCGATTGTTCAGGTAAATGTGGAGAAATTAGACAGCCTGATAGCGCCGGTGCTGAAATCTGAACTGGTTGTACTGAATAACGACGGGATAGCTAATGTAATATTGGATCTTAGTCGTACCCGTTACTGTGATTCCTCTGGGCTGAGTTCAATTTTGGTAGGCAATCGCCTATGTAAGAATGTGGGTGGCAGGTTAGTATTGACAGGACTTCAGGAGGCTGTTAAAAAACTGATTGTTATTTCTCAACTTGATTCTATCCTGAGTATTACTGATAACTTGAGCGAGGCCGAAATAAAATTATCCTGAGAATATCTTAATGCTCGTCTAAGCCGTTTATATTTCAAATTTCATGAAAAAGATTTATTTATTACTGATTTTCTTATTGGGCAATATCTATTTACAGGCACAAATTCCTGCCTGTCAGTACGATTATAACTGGCTGGCTCTGGGCAAAACCGGGGTGTGGCCTGATAGTGCAGCTAATTTTGTCTCTGGAACAGTCGGCGTTCCATATACTCAAAATGTAACTATTCGCGTTCCTGATGATACAACAGCTTCGATATTCGGGCCACCACAAACCCTGCATTTCGATAGGATTGAACTTGCTAACCCTGCCGGTTATACCAATTATGGTTTGCCTTCCGGTCTTAGCCTGGTTTGCACTCCTTCTTCCTGTAAATTTCCGGGCAATGATACAAGTTGTATGATTATTTACGGCACTCCAACTACCGCCGGTACCTATAACCTGGGATTTAAACTAACTACCTATGTGCAGGAAATACCCAATGTGGCCGTGAACACTAGCACACTAACGTATTATAAAATAGTTATTGGTTCTTCTAATGGTATAAATAATTCAATTCCGGTCGTTTTCGGATTGTATCAGAATATCCCGAATCCCTCAGAAACGAAGACGCTTATAAAATATAACCTCCCAACCGAGGGAAAGGTAAAGCTTAGCATTTATAATACACTTGGAAAACTGGTATTCGAGAAGAAAACTGAAGGGATAAGGGGGGAGAATGATTGGGAATTGAGTACCCGCGATTTTTCTTCTGGCTTGTATATGTATAGTATTGAATATAATGGTAAAGTACTGACCAGACGTATGGTTGTGGCCAGGTATTGATGCGTACATTTGAGCTAACCATATTGGGTTGCAGTTCCGCTACGCCTACTGCCAACCGCCATCCTACTGCGCAATTGCTCAATATGGGCGACCGTTATTTTCTTATCGATTGCGGAGAAGGTACCCAGATCCAGTTGCGCAGGTATAAAATCAAGTTTCAGCGCATCGACTGTATTTTTATTTCGCACCTTCACGGCGACCATTATCTCGGACTGATGGGTCTCCTTCAAAGTATGCACCTGCTTGGCCGCGAAAGAGAACTGCATTTGTTTTGCCCCTTTGAATTAAAACATATCATTGATCTCCAGAACAAATACTCCCAAACCGTATTGCATTACCCCATTGTATACCATTTTACACAAAATACTACCCCGGAAGTTATTCTTGAAGATGATAAACTGCGGGTAGAAACCATTGTTCTTAATCACCGTATTCCTTGTACTGGTTTTTTGTTTCGTGAAAAGCAGGGAGAGCGGAAAATTCTGATGGAAAAACTAATAGAACACAGGGTTTCCGTAGCCGAAATTTATAAATTAAAAAAAGGCGGGAATGCAATGAATGAAGACGGAGAAGAGATAGCCAATGCCTGGCTTAC
>JACCDG010808715.1_pt1 | contig 14001 bp, 15 predicted proteins | sample 7442471 | NCBI WGS metagenome assembly JACCDG01 (sample SAMN15323444, study PRJNA562643) | freshwater metagenome | isolation source: river surface water | place: USA:Blue River Watershed | collected 2017-08-17
TTGATTTTGTAGAGGAGCCTCCCGCCATGATGGTGCTTTATTCCGGAACCACCTGCCCTTTCTCGCATCGTTGCCGTTTCGTGCTGTTTGAAAAGGGCATGGATTTCGAGATCCGCGATGTGGACCTTTACAACAAGCCCGAAGACATCAGCGTGATGAACCCTTACGGTCAGGTGCCGATCCTGGTCGAGCGTGACCTGATTCTGTACGAGTCGAACATCATCAACGAGTACATCGACGAGCGCTTCCCGCACCCGCAACTGATGCCGGGTGATCCGGTGGACCGTGCCCGCGTGCGCCTGTTCCTGCTGAACTTCGAAAAAGAGCTGTTCACGCATGTGTCCACGCTGGAAAACCGAGCCCTCAAAGGCAACGACAAAGCCTTGGAAAAGGCCCGCTCGCACATCCGCGATCGCCTGACGCAGCTGGCGCCGGTGTTCCTCAAGAACAAATACATGCTGGGTGACAACTTCTCCATGCTGGACGTGGCCATTGCCCCGCTGCTGTGGCGCCTGGACTTCTACGGCATCGAGCTGTCCAAGAACGCTGCGCCGCTGCTCAAGTACGCCGAGCGCATCTTCTCGCGTCCGGCCTATATCGAGGCGCTGACGCCGTCCGAAAAGGTGATGCGCAAGTAAGCGGTGCTGGCCATGATGGACGCCGAACTGCCTTCGACGCGGCCCTACCTGATACGGGCCCTTTACGAGTGGTGCACCGAAAACGGTTTCACCCCCTATGTGGCCGTGAAGGTCGACCAGACGGTGCAGGTGCCCCGCGAATACGTGCAGGGCGGCGAGATCGTGCTCAACGTCAGCTACGACGCGACCAGTTCGCTCAAGCTGGGCAATGAATTCATCGAATTCAAGGCTCGTTTTGGCGGACAGCCGCGCGACATCATGGTTCCTGTAGGTCGTGTGATGGCCATTTATGCCCGTGAAAACGGGCAAGGCATGGCATTCCCTGTGCAGGAAGAAGCTCCGGCATCAGCAGTGCACGCAGTCGATGCAGCGCCGGCCGAGGACGACGAGCCGCCTACGCCGCCCCCGGTAGCAGGCCAGCGTCCGGCCCTCAAACGTGTGAAGTGATTGCCGCACGAAAGTGCGCACTGCAACCGGTTAGAATCCTGACCGTGCCGGTTTAGCTCAGTTGGTAGAGCACCCGCCTTGTAAGCGGTAGGTCGTCAGTTCGAATCCGACAACCGGCACCACAAATCAAAAAGCCACCAGATCACGATCTGGTGGCTTTTTTCTTGGGGCATGACAAGTGTCAGAGGCTGCGGCCCTGGACCTTGATGCGGATGCCGGCCACAGGCAAGCCGCGGGCTTCCAGGTGCATTTGCAGGGCGGGCACGAACTGCCGCAGCTTGGCTGCGACGGCGTTGGAGCTGACCAGCAGGCACCATTGATCCTCTTCGATCGGCCCGGCCTGCACGGCTGCGCGCAGCGCAGCAGGCAGCAAAGCCCGAATGGCCTCGAAGCGGCTGCTGGAGGCGCGCACACGGTCCACCAGGCGGGCCAGGGCGGGTGACTCCTGGGCAGCTTGGTGCAGCGGAATGGCGTAGCGGCGGCGTTGTGCTTCGGTCACGATTTCTTCATTATCCCGCAGAGCTTGTGGTCACGGGGATGGGTGTGCCTGCCGCTAAAATGCAAGGTTGGCCGGTGTCTGCGTGCAGTCGCCGGCGTGCTTGATTCAACAACCTGACAGGACAACGGTTGCGCCACGCAGAATGCCCAGTGCGTGCATGGCAGCCGTGCATACATGGCCATCCAATTCCTCACCAAAATCTTCGGCAGCCGCAACGACCGTTTGCTCAAACAGTACCGCAAGACCGTTGACCGCATCAATGCCCTGGAGCCCGGACTTGAAGGTCTGAGCGATGAGGCCCTGAAGGCCAAGACCGAGGAATTTCGCCAACGTCTGATGGCTGGCGAAACTCTGGACGCACTTTTGCCTGAGGCCTTTGCTGTGGTGCGAGAGGGTTCCAAACGCGTCATGAAGATGCGCCACTTCGATGTGCAGCTGGTGGGCGGCATCGCGTTGCACAACGGCAAGATTGCCGAAATGCGCACCGGTGAAGGCAAGACCCTGACGGCCACGTTGCCTGTCTACCTTAATGCACTGACCGGCAAGGGCGTTCATGTGGTGACGGTGAACGATTACCTGGCCAACCGTGACGCTCAGTGGATGGCGCGCCTGTACAACTTCCTGGGTCTGACGGTGGGCATCAACCTGCCGCAGCTGCCGCGCGCCGACAAGCAGGCGGCCTACAGCGCCGACATCACCTACGGAACCAACAACGAATACGGCTTTGATTACCTGCGCGACAACATGGTGTACGAGCCGCAGGACCGTGTGCAACGCCAGCTCAACTACGCCATCGTCGACGAGGTGGACTCCATCCTCATCGACGAAGCCCGCACGCCATTGATCATCAGTGGACAGGCAGAAGACCACACTGCCATGTACCTGGCCATGCGCCAGGTGGTGCCGCAACTGACACTTCAGGTTGGCGAAGCAGACCCGCGTACCGGCGAAGGCATCGTCACGCCGGGTGACTTTACGCTGGACGAGAAATCGCGTCAGGTGTTCCTGACCGAGCAGGGCCATGAAAAGGCCGAGGACGTATTGGCGCAGATGGGGTTGATCCCGGAAGGCGCTAGCCTGTACGACCCGGCCAACATCACGCTGATGCACCACCTCAATGCGGCATTGCGTGCGCAGCACCTGTACCACCGCGACCAGCACTATGTGGTGCAGGGTGGCGAGATCATCATCGTGGACGAATTCACGGGCCGCCTCATGGCTGGTCGCCGCTGGAGCGATGGCCTGCACCAGGCGGTGGAGGCCAAGGAAGGCGTGCAGATTCAGGCGGAGAACCAGACCCTGGCTTCCATCACCTTCCAGAACTACTTCCGCCTGTATGGCAAGCTCGGTGGCATGACCGGTACGGCCGACACCGAGGCCTATGAATTCCAGGAAATCTACGGCCTCGAAACCGTGGTGATCCCGCCTAACCGCAAAAGCCTGCGCGATGACCAGCTTGACCGCGTCTACAAGACGTCGCAGGAAAAATACACAGCGGCCATTGCCGACATCCGGGAATGCCATGACCGCGGCCAGCCGGTGCTGGTGGGCACCAGCTCGATCGAGAACTCCGAACTGATTTCGCAGCTGCTGACCCAGGCCAAATTGGAGCATCAGGTGCTCAATGCCAAGCAGCATGCGCGTGAGGCCGACATCGTGGCGCAGGCGGGGCGTCCCGGCATGATCACGATCGCCACCAACATGGCTGGCCGCGGGACCGACATCGTGCTGGGCGGCAACATCGAAAAACAGGTGCAGGCCATCGAGGCCGACGAGTCTTTGTCTGAAGAGCAGCGCCAGGCCGGCATCGCCGCTCTGCGCGAGGAGTGGAAGAAAACCCACGAGCAGGTCAAGGCGGCTGGCGGTTTGCGCATCATCGCCACCGAGCGCCATGAGTCGCGTCGCATCGACAACCAGCTGCGTGGGCGTTCAGGCCGCCAGGGCGATCCGGGCTCGTCGCGCTTTTACCTGAGCCTGGACGACCCGCTCATGCGCATCTTTGCGGGCGACCGTGTGCGCGCCATCATGGACCGCCTGAAGATGCCAGAAGGTGAAGCCATCGAGGCCGGCATCGTCACGCGCAGCATCGAGAGCGCGCAGCGCAAGGTCGAAGCCCGCAATTTCGACATCCGCAAGCAATTGCTCGAATACGACGACGTCTCCAACGACCAGCGCAAGGTGATTTACCAGCAGCGCAACGACATTCTGGATGCACAGGATCTGGATGCCCAGATTGCTTCGCTGCGCGAAGGCTGCTTCACCGACCTGGTGCGCCAGTTCGTGCCGGCCGAATCGGTCGAAGAGCAGTGGGATCTGGCGGGTCTTCAGGCCGTGCTCAAGAACGACTGGCAGCTCGACATCGATCTGCAGGCCAAGGTGCAGGCGTCGAGCGCCATCACCGACGAAGACATTCTGGAGGCGGTGGTTGCAGCAGCGCATGCACAGTTCAAAGTCAAACTCGACCTGGTGGGCGCAGAAAATTTCGTCTCGTTCGAGCGCATGGTGCTGCTGCAAAGCATCGACACCCACTGGCGCGAGCACCTGAGTGCGCTGGACTATCTGCGCCAGGGCATCCACCTGCGCGGGTACGCCCAAAAGCAGCCCAAGCAGGAATACAAGCGTGAGGCGTTTGAGCTGTTCGGCCAGCTGCTGGACTCCGTCAAGAACGAAGTGACACGCATCCTGATGACTGTGCAAATCCAGAGTGGTGAGCAGGTGCAGGAAGCCGCCCATGCGATCGAAGAAAAAGCCGAGCACATCGACAACGTGACTTACAGCGCGCCCGATGAAACCGGCGAACAGCTTGTCACCACCGCCGATGGCTTCGATGTCAGCCGGTTTGCTGGCGTTGGCCGCAACGACCCCTGTCCCTGCGGCTCCGGCAAGAAGTTCAAGGCTTGCCACGGTAAGCTGAGCTGACTGGCAATTGCTCCATGCAACGGGCTTCGGCCCGTTTTTCTTGAACCTGTTTTTGAAACGGAAGAGTCCCATGCCCGTGAATCTGCCACCCATCGATCCCGCGCAACTGCACCCTGTGGCAGGCGTGCGCTGGGGCGTCACTGAAGCCGGTGTGCGCAAGGTCAACCGCAAGGACCTGAGCGTCATGCTGCTCGATGAAGGTGCCAGTGTGGCTGGCGTCTTCACCAAAAACCGTTTCTGTGCCGCGCCTGTGCAGGTTTGCCGTGAGCACCTGCAAGCTGGTCAAGGCATCCGTGCCATGGTCATCAATACTGGCAATGCCAATGCGGGCACCGGTGCGCCGGGCCTCGCGCATGCCCGTCAGACCTGCGAGGCCATGGCCGAATTGCTGCAGTGCCAGCCAGGTCAGATCCTGCCTTTTTCGACCGGCGTGATCATGGAGCCGCTGCCGGTGGACCGGATCGTCGCCGGCCTGCCTGCAGCCACGGCCGACGCTGCTTCCTCCAACTGGGCGAAGGCGGCCGAAGGCATCATGACCACCGACACCGTGCCCAAGGCGGCCAGCGTGCAGCTGCCGATTGCTGGCAAGACCGTCAGCGTCACCGGCATCAGCAAGGGCGCCGGCATGATCCGCCCCAACATGGCCACCATGCTGGGTTTTCTGGCGACCGACGCGGCCATCGACCCCGAGCTGCTGCCTGCGCTGGCGCGTGAGCTGGCCGACGGTTCGTTCAACCGCATCACCATCGACGGCGACACTTCAACCAACGACTCTTTTGTGGTGGTGGCTACACACCAGGCTGGCCATGCGCCCATCATGTCCTGGGCCACGCCTGAGGGCCAGGCGCTCAAGGCGGCCATGCTGCAGGTCGCCCGGCAGCTGGCCCATGCCATCGTGCGCGACGGCGAAGGCGCCACCAAGTTCCTGACTATCCAGGTCGAAGGTGGCAAGACCGCTGACGAATGCCGTCAGGTGGCCTATGCGATCGCACATTCGCCGCTGGTCAAGACGGCCATGTACGCCAGCGACCCGAACCTGGGCCGCATCCTGGCTGCGGTGGGCTATGCCGGCATCGACGACCTGGACCAGGGCCTGATCGAGCTGCACCTGGACGATGTGCATGTGGCCACGCATGGCGGTCGCCACCCGACCTACCGTGAAGAAGATGGTCAGCGGGTGATGAAGCAGGCCGAGATCACCGTGCGCGTGGGCCTGGGCCGCGGCACGGCCAGTGACACCGTCTGGACCTGTGACCTCAGCCACGACTACGTTTCCATCAACGCCGATTACCGCTCATGAGTACCACTCTCGAACAACTGCTGGACAAGGTCAACCTGCTGGTGGACCGCATCGATGCGGTGCTGCCGCAGCCCTTGAATGCGCCGGACTGGACGCAGGCCGTGGCCTGGCGCTACCGCAAGCGCGCCTCGGGCCACGGCGTGCTGGAGCCGGTGCGTCATGTGGCGAGCATGTCGCTCGCAGACCTGCAGGAAATCGACGATCAGAAGGAGAAGATGCAGCGCAACATCGAGCAGTTTGTGCAGGGCCGACCCGCCAACAACGTGCTGCTCACAGGTGCGCGCGGCACCGGCAAGTCCTCGCTCATCAAGGCCTGCCTGAACCACTTTGCGCCGCAGGGTCTGCGCCTAATCGAAGTGGACAAGGAAGACCTAACCGATTTGCCGGACATCATCGAGGTGGTGGCCGAGCGCCCGGAAAAGTTCATGGTCTATTGCGATGACCTGAGCTTCGAAGACGGCGAGCCCGGCTACAAGGCGCTCAAGTCCATTCTCGACGGCTCAGTCGCCGCCGCCACGCCCAATGTGCTGGTCTGCGCCACCAGCAACCGGCGCCATCTGTTGCCCGAGTACATGAGCGAGAACCTGACCTACAAGCACACGCCTGACGGTGAGGTGCATCCGGGTGAGGGTGTGGAAGAGAAGATTTCACTCTCCGAGCGCTTTGGCTTGTGGATCAGCTTTTACCCCTTCTCGCAGGACGAGTACCTCACGATTGCCGGGCAGTGGCTGGGTGCCTTGGGTGCCACGCCTGCACAGATCGAAGAGGCCCGCCCTGCGGCACTGCTGTGGGCGCTCGAGCGCGCCTCGCGCAGCGGCCGCGTTGCCTACCAGTTCGCGCGTGACTACATGGGACGCATGGCCTGAGCATGAACAGCACACTGGTGGCCGATGGCGAGCGTGCACGTGAAGGCGGCGGTGACCGCAAGGTCACGGATGTTGCTGTAGGCGTTTTGCTCTTGCCCGACGGTTCGTTTCTGCTGACTTCGCGCCCTGAGGGCAAGGTCTACGCAGGCTACTGGGAGTTCCCGGGTGGCAAGCTTGAAGCTGGTGAAACCGTGGAGCAGGCCCTGCGCCGCGAGCTGCACGAAGAACTTGGCATCACGATCGGATCGGCCGAGCTCTGGAAGACGCAGCTGGTGGACTACCCGCATGCGCTGGTGCGGCTGCACTTTTGCAAGGTGCGCCATTGGCAGGGAGATCTGCAGATGCGAGAAGCCCAGTCTTTTGCATGGCAGCGGTTGCCGGTCAAGGTGGTGCCAGTCTTGCCCGGTACGGTTCCGGTGCTGACCTGGCTGGCCGAGGAACAGGCCTTTTCAGGCGCGACGCACGCCTGAATCAGTGCAGCTTCGGGTCGCCAAACGCGCCATCGGTCGGCGTGTCCTCAGGCAGGCGAAAGCTCTCGCTGGCCCAGGCCCCCAGATCCAGGCCCTTGCATTGCGCTGAACAAAATGGCCGATACGGGTTGCGCGGGCTGTACACGCACCATTGCTGGCAGGCCGGGCAACGCACCCGGCGCTCGACGGCCTGTGGCGTGGACTCGGGCTTGCTCATGCGCACAAGGTCATTTCAAACGGGATGTCCTGGTTGTTGGCCAGCAGCTTGCCATCGGGTTGCTGCTGCATCAGGCGAATCACCACCAGCAGGCGGTTGCAGCTGATCTCGGGAGTCAGTCCCAGGCTCGGGTCAATGCGCAGGCGCAGCAGCTGGAAGGTGCGGCCCTGCGGCAGGTTTTGCTGCAACTGGCCTTGGGTGGCCATGACTTTTTGTGTCATGCCCGACTCGCGCAGCATCTGCATCAACAACCCGATGGCTTGGGCCAGCGGTGCAAACGGCGCGCTCCAGCGGCTCAGATCCGCCTGCCGGGTGGCAGAGGGCAGGTGTTTCCAGGCGTGGTAAGCCGGCAGGTCGAATTCACAGGTGCCGCCGGGAATCACTGCGCGGCTACGGATCGCAGTCAGGAATTCGTTGTCGCTCAGTTCATGGCCAAGTCGACCCGTCTGGGCGTTGAGGCTGTCGAAGTGGGCGTCGAGCTGGGCGATGAGACCGTCAAGTGCCTTTTCGGAAATGGCCGGGTTGCCGCGATAGCTGTTGTAGAGCTGTTTCTGGCGTTCCAGATCCTTGAGCACATCGGCCTTGAGTTCAGGCCGTGTGGCCACTTCCATCACCTCGAACAGGGTGATGAAAGCAAAGTGGTGGTCGATGGCGTCGGGGCGGGCCAGCAAGACCCCCAGTCGGTCGAACAACTCCTGCAGCCGTAAATAGGTGCGGATGCGCTCATTGAAGGGGTATTCGTACAGTATCACGCGGAGTCTTCCAGTCTCCCGCGATCATAGCCCGAAGTGGTGCGCTGCCTGCCTGGTCTGTGTGTCCAGCTGTTCGAGACTCAGTCCCTGGTTGAAGATGACCAGATCGGCGCAGGCCAGGCGCTGCGTGCGCGTGGCCTGCTGCGCGATGATGCGTTCCACCTCATCGGGTGAGAGACCACTGCGCAGGACTACGCGCTCGAGCTGGGTGGTGGGCTCGCAATCGACGACCAGCACGCGGTCGACCTGGCTGCGCCAACGCGCGCCCGACTCCACCAGCAGCGGCACGTCATGGACCAGACAGTGCTTGCCGGACTGCAGGGCTGCCTGTGTCTGCTCTCTCGTGATCAATCCGACCAGAGGGTGGATGATGGCTTCAAGCTGCTGGCGCACTTGCGGGTCGGTGAACACCTTCTCGCGCATGGCCTGCCGATTCATGGCCCCATCCGGGCCGATCATGTGATCGCCGAATTGCTGGCGGATGGCTTCGATGGCCCGGCCGCCAGAAGCCGTCAGGCTGCGCGAGATGGCGTCGGCGTCGATGATGGCAGCACCCAGCGCAGCCAGCATACCGGCCACCGTGCTTTTGCCGCTGCCAATCCCGCCGGTCAGGCCGATGCGCCAGATCCGCTTGCTGGTCATGGTGTCAAAGCTCAAAGTGTCAAAAGGGCAGGGGCCCCGAAAAACAGCAGCCAGCCGCCGGCCAGAGCCAAAAACGGGCCAAAGGCGATTTGCCGGTGCTCGGGCAGTTGTTTGCGCCACAGTTGCCACAGGGCGAACACAAGCGCCGACACCGAGGCGATCAGCACCAGGGCCAGCAACTGCTGCCAGCCGAACCAGGCGCCCAGCGCGGCCAGCAGCTTGAAGTCGCCGTGCCCCATGCCTTCCTTGCCGGTCAGCAGTCGAAACACCCAGTACACCGACCAAAGGCTCAGGTAGCCAGCAACGGCACCGGCCAGCGCGTCGGGCAGGGTCAGTCCGGTCCAGCCCATGGCAGCGGCGATCAGACCGCCCCAGGTCAAGGGTTGGGTGAGTGCATCGGGCAGCCAGGTGGTGCGTGCATCGATCACGGCAAGCGCCAGCAAGGCTGCGGCGAACCCGGCCCAGGCCAGTGCCTCAGGACCTTGGCCATGCGCCTGCAGGCTCCAGCCAAACAGTGCTGCGCTGGCCAACTCCACCAGCGGGTATCGCCACGAAATGGGTTGTTGGCAATGGCGGCAGCGCCCGCGCAGCAGTACAAAGCTCAGAAGTGGCAAGTTGTCATGCCAGGCAATCGGGTGATGGCAATGCGGGCAATGCGAGGCTGGAAAAGCCAGGTCCAGCGGGGGCGTTTCAGTGACCGGGGCTTCGTTCCACGACTGCTCGATCATGATGGGCAGGCGGTGGATCAGCACGTTCAGGAAACTGCCGATCGCCAGCCCCAGGACGACCATGAGTGACATGGCCAACAGATCGTTCATCATGTTTAAAAGGCTTGGCCGAGTCTGAAAATGGGCAAATACATGGCTACAAGGATAACGCCGATTGCGCCTCCGAGGACCACGATGATGAGTGGCTCAAGCAGGCTTGACAGGGCCTGAACACTGGCGTCAAGTTCTTCGCTCATCAGTTCGGCGGCCTTGCCCAGCAGAACATCGAGTGTGCCGGACTCTTCACCAGTAGCGCACAACTGGACCAGCATGTCCGGAAACCGGCCTGTATGGGCCATGCCATCACTCAGCCTTCCACCCTGAGCCACGCGCCGTTGCAGATGTTCATTGATGCGCTCGTAAACGGGATGGCCTGTGGCCCTGCCCGCCACGGGCAGCGCCTCTGGCAGGGGAACGCCTGCAGTCAGCAGTGCCGAAAGGGTGTGAGACCAGCGTGCCAGCACCGAAGCGCGTACCAGCTTCCCAATCCACGGCAATTCGAGCACCCGTCGGTGCCATTGACGCTGCCATGCAGGTTGCTGCCATTGGCGGCGCAGCAGAGCCAAGAGCGGCAAAGCCAGCAGAGCTACCCAGGAGGCTCCACTGCTCACGGCCTGGCTCAGGGCCAGGACGGCGCGCGTGCTCCAGGGCAGCACGGCTCCGAAGGACTGGAACACGTCCTCAAAGACGGGCACGACATACACCAGAATCAGCACCAGCACTGCCATGGCGATGAGGACAACGGCGCCAGGGTATGCCAGCGCAGAGCGCACGCGCGAGCGCAGGGCCTCGTTTTTTTCGAGCGTGTAGGCCAGGCGCTCCATCATCGTGTCCAGGATGCCGGCCGTCTCGCCCGCGTGCACCATGCTGACGTACAAGGAACCGAAAACCTCAGGGTGGCGCTGCAGGGCTTGAGACAAGGCCAGGCCGCTTTCCACATCCTGGCGTACCTGTCCCAGCAATGCGGCCATGGCTGGCTGGGAGGCGCTGCGCTGCAGCATCTGCAGTGCAGGCACCAGGCTTACGCCTGCGCGGATCAGCGTGGCCCATTGGCGGGTCACCGAGGTGATGGCGCCCGGGGCCACCGATTCTGTGCGGTTCCACCATTGCCTGCGCAGGTGCTTTACCTGAATTCCTGCGCGCCGCAACTGGGCAAGGGCCAGATCGGCATGGGCCGCCTGCAGGACCCCATGATGCGGGCGACCCTGTGCATCGGTACCTCGCCATTGGTAGCTGGCGTTGCGTCCGATCGGGTTCATGCTTGCTCCCGGGTAGCGGCAAGCACTTCATCCAGCGAAGTTTCTCCGTCCAAGACCTTGCGCAGGCCGAGCTCGCGCAACCCCCGCACGCCCTCCCGCTGAGCTTGGCGCTCCATTTCAAGTGTGCCCGACTCCTGCAAGATGAGTTCCTGCATCGTTGCGCTGATTGGCATGACCTGGAAGATGCCTGTGCGTCCCTTGAATCCTTTGTGGCATGCACTGCAGCCTCTGGGGGTGAAGACGCGGTATTCGGCGGCGGTCAATGTGTCCGGATGGCCGGCTGAGCGCAGGGCATCGGCCGCCAGAGTGGTGGGCTCGCGGCACAGCGAGCACAGGCGACGCACCAGGCGCTGGGCCGTGATCAGTGAAACGCTGGCTGCGATGTTGTAGGCAGCCACCCCCATGTTGCGCAGGCGAACCAGCGTGGCAGGGGCATCGTTGGTGTGCAGCGTTGACAGCACCAGGTGCCCCGTCTGGGCCGCCTGGACGGCGATCTGTGCCGTCTCCAGATCACGGATCTCGCCGACCATCAGGATGTCCGGGTCTTGGCGCAGGAATGCGCGTAACGCAACCGCAAAACCCAGTCCGGGCTTGTCCTGAACATTGACCTGGTTGATGCCGCTCATCTGGATCTCGCAGGGGTCTTCGACGGTGGCGATGTTGACCTCTGGCGTATTGAGCTGGTTCAGGCAGGCGTAGAGTGACTGTGTCTTGCCCGAGCCCGTTGGTCCGGTGACAAGCACCATGCCATGGGGTTGATGTATGGCTTGTTGCAGCAGCGCGAGATCCTGTGCTTCGTAGCCCAGAGTGCTCAGGTTCAGTTGTGCCTGACGCGCATCCAGCACACGCACGACCACTTTTTCTCCGTGGAGCGTGGGCAAGGTGCTGACGCGCAGATCCAGATCGCGGCCATCCTGCAACTTCAGTTTCATGCGTCCGTCCTGTGGAATGCGTTTCTCGGCCACATCCAGACGCGCCATGACCTTGATCCTGGCTGCCAATCTATCGCGAAATGCGAGAGGTGCGCTCGATGCCTCTTTCAGTTGTCCATCGACACGCATGCGGACTCTGTAATGTTGCTCGTAGGGCTCAAAATGCAGATCCGATGCCTGCTGTGCTACGGCCTCCTCCAGCAATTTCTGCACATACACCACGACGGGCGCGTCTTCGATTTGTCCGGCGCGCACTGGTCCTCCTCCCTGTGGTTCGGCCATGCTGGCTCCTTTTTTGAATACCAAGGTATTGAAATCATCGGTTCACCATTTTGATTTGTAAAGTGTGTGTTTGCCAGCTTGCAGCCGTGGCGTCGGATGCCGCACGCGCTCTGAGCAGGGTTGGTCCAGGCAATTGCCAATGGCGCACGGGTGTGATGTACTGTCTGTCCGGTCGGCGCGCGTGTTGGCCTTTTTCGTGAGCACCATGAACAAGAATGTTGCCGACATCCTTGCCCGCATCAGCAGGCTCGAAGAAGACCTGGAGGCCGAGTTAAAGCGCAGGCGCTGCGCAATGCAGGCCGATTTTGAAAGCCGCCGCGTGCAGTTCGAGGAGGCGGTGCTGGCACAGCAGCGACGTTTCAAGACAGGTTTGCTTCAGTACATGTTTGGTGCCGAGTTTCGCCATGTGCTGACCATGCCTTTCATTTATGGCCTGTTCGTGCCCATGCTGCTGCTGGATCTGGCGCTTTCGCTTTACCAATGGATCTGCTTTCCTCTGTACCGGATTGCGATCGTGCGGCGCAGGGACTGTTGGGTTTTCGATCGGACACATTTGGCGTATCTGAATCTGCTCGAAAAAATCAACTGTGCTTACTGTTCCTACGGGAACGGACTCGCTGCCTATTTCACTGAAATCGCCAGCAGAACAGAGCAATACTGGTGTCCCATCAAGCATTCGAGGCGAATTCTGCATGCACACGATCGCTACATCAATTTTGTTGACTATGGCGATGCAGAAAATTTCAGGGCCGAGTTGCAGGAGTTGCGTCGACAGCTTCAGACGATCGAGGACAAACAACACGGTGCTTGAACAACTGGAACAAGCTGTTGGATGAGCGCATGCTGGAGGCCCCGATGATGGCAAAGGACGCGCCTCCAAGTTGCCCCTGTCTACCCAGCGAGCGCTCTTGCTGGCTTTTGGCGTCAACAAAAAAACCCACTGACCTCAAGAAAGATCAGTGGGTTTCAATGGATGAACCTGGTCGGGGTGAGAGGATTCGAACCTCCGGCCTCTACGTCCCGAACGTAGCGCTCTACCAGGCTAAGCTACACCCCGAGGTAGAACCCAAGATTGTAGCAAACCTGCAGATGGGTTCTCTCAGTTCAGCGGCACTTCCCGTGCGATGTTGCTGCGCACCCAACTGCTCAGGCCTGATGCCACATTGTTGGCCGTCCACGACTGAAAGTCGGGATCTGCTGAGAGGCTGTCGATGCACTCGCCATAAGCCTTGAAGCTCGGGAAAACGCATGAAACCACGAAATTGCCGACTTCGCCTCCTGTCACGGACCAGAACGACGTTTCTGCGCCGTATTTCTTCCAGATGGAGACAACGGTTTTGACATTGGCTCTGAACTTCGCCATGTCCGCACCTGGATTCGCCTTGAAAACATACTGAGCTACACAACGAGCCATGGTGGTCTCCTGAAGTGGGGTGGACAACCATCTTGATCCTTGTCATTTTTGCTGAGATTGGTGTTTTCCCGTGGATCGAAGTAGAACTTTGGTGCAATACGGTACGTGGCTTGGGAATCGTGATCAGGGATGGTTTGACTGTGCTTTGTCAGGTTCGTTGGCTCTGATCGTGGGCCTGTCCTTTCAAAGGACAAGTTCGGGGGTGCGCTAGCTGACCGTCTAGAGACGGGACGTTGGGCTACTTGAGTGCCAAGTCCATTTCTTCCATCAGCAAGATCAATTCAACTCCTGTGAGTTCACCGAACAGCACTTGACGCCCGTTGTCGGCATGCGTGTATTGAAGATTTCGCCACTGAACAGGCTTGCTGGACGGACTGGAGAAGCAAATTTTGCCATCGTGCGACAGTGCATTTCTCATTGACCAACCAAAGCGCCACACATCAGCCCATCTACTTTTTGCTGGACCCCACTTGAGGGTGTGCAAAATTTTGTGTAAATGGACAATCCCCCTGGGGCGTCAGCCCCATAGTCCGTAAACACAATGACCACCAAGAAACACGAAGTACCCGAAGAACTGTTGTCTGGCCTGCTAGCCAA
>JACCDG011253163.1_pt1 | contig 14000 bp, 11 predicted proteins | sample 7442471 | NCBI WGS metagenome assembly JACCDG01 (sample SAMN15323444, study PRJNA562643) | freshwater metagenome | isolation source: river surface water | place: USA:Blue River Watershed | collected 2017-08-17
AAAAAGAAAACAACAGGGTTAAAATGAGTATAAGAGGTAGAAAAAGTAATTGAGATTTAAATGGAACATGAAACAGAAACATAAATACAAGTAATATTCCAAAAGCCACCATAAAATCAATAAGCCCCACCAGTCCTTTAGACAATGGTAAAATAATTCTGGGAAAATATATCTTTTTTATCATGCTTTGAGCTGAAATAACGGAATTGGATGCCTGAGAGAATATATAGGAAAACAAACTCCATAAAGCAATTCCACTGAGTGCAAAAACTGCATAGGGTATATTCTCAGTTTGTACTCCAGCCCCCCTGTTGAATATTAGCCAAAAAATGAGGACCGAAGTAAGGGGCTGGAAAAGCGCCCAGGAAAGTCCCAAAAAAGTTTGCGAATACCTTACCTTAAAATCCCTCCAAGCCATCATTATCAATAAATCCTTATAAATAATGGTTTCTCTTACTCCGGTAAGTATATTTTCTTTTCGGTCAGAGATAATTGTTTTTTTCCTTTTTTCCGGTTCCATTTTATTATGAAAGCTTTGCAGCTGCTCCGTCACCCACAAAGCACTAAAAGCCAAATAGATGAATCCTGAGTTTAGATCAGGTTCAACAGTTTATTACCTGTAAATATACTTTAAAAATTGAAACTATCAGTTTGATACGGCGTTCAATTTTCTGATAATATCGGAGTAGTCACAATAATTATCACGTATTTATTAAGCCATTGATTCTCATTCCCTTATTTCTGAAACAGGTATTTATTTTATTTGAAATAATTACCTTTAAGACTATTTAGCTATAATGAATTCAGGCAGCAATTGCCTGTAATCTATTGATAATGAATCTTCAACTCTTTTTTTTAACATTATTTTTGCTCTATTTTTTTGTACAATTCTTTTCCTTTCTGGTTAAGTTAATAGGTCTGCCAAAAGTTGTTGGCGAAATAATGGGTGGAATAGTTTTCAGCTTTATATATAAGGAAATTGAATTATTCAATCCGTCTGGGTACGGAAGTGAGGGAGCTGCGCTCACTCTTGATGTTGTGTATTGGTTAGGGATAGTATTTCTTATGTTTATTTCTGGATTTGAAATATCAATTCCAAAAGCTAAAGAAAGTATTTTTAATACGAAAAACATTGTAATAACCATTACTTCACTTGTCATACCGTTTATATGCGGTATAGCATTTTGCCGTTACATTTTTGATGCGTCTGATTTACTAGGAAAAAACGCCACTCCATTTCAACTGCAAATTATTTTTGGTATTGTAAGCGCTATTGTTTCAATTCCGGTAATAAGCCGGATATTTGAAGAATATAACTTACTACATACAAAGTTTGCAGCCAATATAATTTCGATTGCCACATTTCATGACGTAATTTTATGGGCCATTTTTAGTTTTATTCTTAAACAGAATTTAAATACAGCCAATTCTATTTTCAGTATTTTGATAGATTTTGTTCTTTTTTTTGCTTTCTGGAGCATTACAATATTTATTTTTCCTGTTTTCTTCAAAAAAATAAAAACACATATCGTAAATTCAGTAATCATTGAGTTTGACAACTCTTTTTTCTTCTTTATACTGTTTTTCTTCCTGTTAATTTCACATTTACTGGGTATCAATTTTTCTTTATGCGCCTTTCTGGCTGGTTTAGCCATTTCCAACTTAAAGGGTGATAGATCCCTCCAGATAAAAAAATCTATAAAAGAGTTTAGCTCATCTTTTTTAATTCCACTGTATTTTGGCTTGGTTGGTTCAAGAATAAAGATTGATATAGCCGATTTAAACTTCACTTTTCTTCAGGCATTCATTTTTTTATTGTTTATCCAGGGCATTATTGTCTTCGTACTGATATATTATTACGACAGAAACATCGCTTCTTCTCTCGACTATTCTCTATCCCTTAATGCGAAAGGAGGGCCACTTATCGTCATTGCAGATTTGGCATTACAGGAAGGTGTTATTAATAACTCCTTTCATTTCTATTTAATATTGCTTTCAATGATAAGCTCTTCAATAGCTGGTATCTGGTTAAGGTACAGGTCTGCAAAATTAACATCACTTTAATCTTTTTATGGACAAAGTATTAGCGATTTCTCCCGAAACATATCAAGACATTTTAAATATAAAGTCCGGGTTATTTTACCCGCTTACGGGTTTTATGAACGAAATACAGTTCAACAATTGTGCGGAGTACGGAATAATTGGCAATCATATTCCCTGGACTATCCCAATAAATTTTCACCTGTCAGAGGGTAATTTCCATCATTTGAAAAATGGGGATAAACTTACGCTGATTTATTTCGACAAAAAAGTAGCTGAATTAACAGTAAAATCAAAATATGAGATTAACGAAGGTCATTTGTTTAAAATATATGGTACAACAGATCCCGAGCATCCGGGTATAAAAAAGGAATTAGAAAGAGGCTTATTCAGATGTGGCGGGGAAATAGAATTACTAATCGGATTGCCGGAAAACTGTCTCTTACCTAAAAACACCAGAAGAATTTTTTCGGAAAAGAAATGGAAAAAAATTGCTGCATTTCAAACACGCAATCCTATTCATCGTGCCCATGAGCATATTCACAGAGTAGTATTGGAATACGTAGATGGGTTGTTCATTAATCCGTTAACCGGCTGGAAAAAAAAGGGAGACTTTTCAGAAGAAGCAGTCATAAATGGGTATCAAAAGCAAATCGAATTTTATTACCCTAAAAACAGAATCCATTTTGATGTACTCAAAACTCAGATGCGTTATGCTGGTCCCAGAGAAGCCGTTTTTCATGCTTTGATTAGAAGGAACCTGGGCTGTACTCATTTTATTATTGGCAGGGATCACGCAGGAGTTGGAAACTACTATGGGAAATATGAAGCGCAGGAATATGCGCTCAGTTACAGCAGAAAGTACGACCTTGGCATCGAACTAATCACACCAAGCGAGCCTGTATATTGCAAAAGTTGTTGTCAAATGGTAAGCATAAACTCATGCGGGCATGATGCAGCAAATCACGTAACCATAAGCGGCACTTTAATCAGGGAAAAGCTCTCTAAGGGTGAGTGCCCGGATGAAATATTTATGAGAAAAGAAGTATCTTTGGAGATTATGAGCTTGAAAGAACAAATGTTTATTTAAAGATTCTTTTCCTTTCTTATGAAAAAATACATTTTAACTGTTGGACCATCTTTATTGATTGAAACGCCCTTAAATAAAGTTCATTCCGAAAGAAACATATACCGCATTAACGGGGCTCATGGGAGCATTGAAGACGTTGAAGATTACATTGAAAGAATTCGCACTCAGATTCCTTCAGCCAATATACTAATTGATTTGCCAGGGAACAAAATCAGAACAGAAAACCTGGAAGCTCCAGTTAAGGTAACTACAGGTGAGGTATTCAGCTTAAAGAAGGAACAATTTAATTATTCTGATTTTTATAAACAACTTAGTATTGGGGATGAAGTATGGGCAGATGACAGCACACTCCATTTTAATGTTAAATCTATTGATGGTAATGAGATTACGTTTTTCTCTCATTCCGATGGTTTTTTAAAAAAAAACAAGGGGTTTAATGTCCGTGGAATCAGCGATAAACTACCCTTTTTATTTGACCGGGACTATAGACTTATTGACATTGCTAATAAACATAAAATCAGTCACATCGGATTATCATTTGTTCGCAGTGCAGAAGACATTTCAGTTGCCAAACAGCATATTGCCCCTTCAATTACCATTATTTCTAAAGTTGAAACAAAATCAGCTGTTAAGAACCTTAATGAAATTCTATCCTGTGTCGAATATATACTTGTTGACCGTGGGGATTTATCATCTGAAGTCGGAATTGAGAAAATTGCACGTTACCAGTCTTATATTATAGATAAAGCGTTGTTTTACAACAAAAAAATATTCCTTGCCACTCAATTCCTTAAAAACATGGAGGAAAGACCTATCCCAACAATTGCAGAGATGATCGACCTACACCGTACATTTAGTTGCGGAATATTAGGAATTCAGCTTTCAGAAGAAACCTCGATTGGAAAATATCCGGTAAAATGTGTTGAAATTCTAAACAAGGTAATTCATGAATTAAACTCAAGTTTTATACATACAGAAAACAATGAGTAATTCTCTATCGGTTAGAATTATTGATTCTGTAAAATACAGGTTTTCTAAACACATAGTACAACCTTTACTCCTATTTTATTACCTATCCTATTTCAATTTTCGAAAAACGAGTAATAAAATACACATATGTATATTCGTAGACTGTCTGATCGACCTTAATTATCTAAAAGAATTCATTTCCTTATCACAATCCGAATATGATATTTTTATTTTTGGTGATATTGATACCGACCACTTCCCGGACTACCTGCTCAATTATAAGTCCGTACGTCTTTTTAAAAACAAATCGCATCTTGTACAATACTTTCCATTTGATTTTTTACTAACACCGTTTGCCGGAAAACCTCCCATTACGCATGAAATAACCAGAAAGGTACACATTATTCATTCTCTTGCCAGTGCCCATATTATATACAAAGAAGGAGTTTTTGATAGTTTCGATTATATCTATTGTGCAACTCATTATCATATACATGAATTCCAAAGCTTATTAAAATCAAAAGAAAAAAACTTTTACCTGATCAGAGGGGGATATGAAATCGTTGACCGTTTGAAATGTGAAAGCAGAAATAAAAAAGGCATTGAACGGGTAATTTTATTTGCTCCTTCATGGGGTAAAAACAACAGTCTGGTTACCTTTGGATTTGATTTTATAGAAAAAAATATTGAACGATTTAAGATTATATTTCGCCCCCATCCATTGAGTTATCAATTAGATAAAGAAGCCATTACTAATATCATACGGCGTTTCGGTAACCATTCAAATTTCATCCTCAACACGGATAGTGACTCATACAAGGCGCTATTAAGTTCGGAATACCTGGTAACAGATTACTCAGGAATCTCCTTTGAATTTGCCTTCGCTTTTCACCAACCTGTGTTTTTTTTAGACTCAGAATTAAAATTGATTAATGAGAATTGGAGCAAGTATATCAACAACAAGGGCGCAGTTTATGAAAACAGAAATAAAATTGGCGTTTTATTGGATACTGATTTTAACATGGAACAATATATCTGTTCGGAAGACTGGAAAACAAATCTTGTTGAGCAGATAAAGCAACTGGAGAAAGAACAATTATTTAATATTGGATGCTCTGCGAATTACCTGAAGAATTTCCTACAGAATAAATCTCCTCATGAAATGGAGGGGGTGGAAAGTACAAAACAACAATAAACTGTTTGGTTCGGGTTAACTGCTTATCTGCTTGATATGGTCGTTTAAATGAAAAAAAGGGATACTATTTTATATTTTCCGGGACTAAATGGATTACGTGCTATTTCTGCCCTGGCAGTTGTTATAGGTCATATTACCCTTGAATTAAAAAAATTTAATATCGATCCTGTTATATGGGGAATTAGTGACAATAGAAAACACGAAAATTACACTATTGCCGGTTTCAGTGTAAGTATCTTCTTTGTACTTAGTGGTTTTTTAATCACCTACCTCCTGCAAACGGAGAAAGAGCAGAAGCAAATTGATGTGAAAAAATTTTACATACGAAGAATTCTACGTATATGGCCATTGTATTATTTGTACTTAACCTTGGCCATTATAAGCATTTTTGCATTTGGCCTTTATTTTAACACTAAATTACTGCTTCTGTACACATTTTTTTTCGCTAATATTCCATTCATTTTAGGCATAGATCTTCCCTTTGTTGGCCATTACTGGTCATTAGGTGTGGAAGAACAATTTTATTTGTTCTGGCCCTGGGTGAATAAGAAAATTAATTCGATTAACACATTTATTATCACCTCTCTTATTTTTTTAATAGGAACGAAGGTTCTCCTGCATTTGTTCTATCCACATTCCATATTGGAGTTAACTCTTCATGTGACGCGATTTCACTGTATGTTGATTGGTGCAGCGGGAGCTATGATTCTGAAACGGAATATGATGTATATTCTGGACATTATTGACAATAAATTTTCTCAAATTATCTGTTGGGTCACGTTTGGTTTTGTATTTACAAATAATTATCATATTATTTCTGTTATCGATAATGAAATTATCAGTGTAGTCACTATATGTATAGTTATTGGCCAAATAAGAGTCAGAAACAGAATAGTTAATCTGGAAACAACCGTGTTTAATTTTTTAGGAAAAATTTCATTTGGAATATATGTTATTCATCCGCTTATCATATTTTTTCTTTCAATTCTCTTTAGCCAATTTAAACTTAGTGGCGTGCAGGGGTGTCTAACGATATACCTGAGTGTAATAAGTACAACAATAATATTCTCTTACTTGTCTTACAGATATATAGAGACATTCTTTCTGAAGTTAAAAACCAAATACAGTGTTGTCAGTAGTTCGTCAACCAATATCGTATAATAATTTTCCGAATTGCAATATGAGGTATATTCGCATTGTTGTTAATTAGATGATTAAATTTTATCGTAAATAAAATAATAAAATGGCAAATCAGGCATGTATATCGTGCAAGAGCACTAACATTAAAATAATCTCAGTATACAAACACAACTGGCATGTGTGCAGTAATTGTGAAACCTGCTTCAGGATAAACAAGGAAAAATATCCGTATGACCGCATACCATCATTTATTAAAAAAAGATTAAGCAGGTATTACGAACTACAGTATCTCCAATCCGACTCTGAAATTTCAAAGACATTTCTTAAAGACATGTCCCTTACTTATGATTATATGGTTTCAGACCAGCACATGGAATACAGGAAGAATGTATTAAAGGAGGTAGATTTATTTGAGAAGCACTTCTTCTCATCAAATAATGTGGGGGTTAAAAATAAAAAAATTCTGGATATAAGTGGGGGTAATGGCTATTTCGCTAAAGAATTTGAACAAAAATATGGCTGCGATGTTACGCATACTGAATTTAATAAAAAATCTGTTGACTTTGTGAAAGAACACTTCAAACTCAAATCCTTTGTATATGACCTAAATAAGGATAAACTTTGCGACATTACTGCCGACAAATTTGATATTATCCTCCTGAGATTTTGCATTAATTTTAGTTTAAATCTTAACCAGTTAATTCAATATCTGTCCCATTCCCTTAATAAAGGAGGCCTAATTGTCGTTCAGGGAGCAGTAATACCCAGTGTAGAGGTTTTTTACAGGTGGCAATTTGCCGATGGAACCTATTTGGCTCTTTACACCCCGGACAATATTGTTAAAAATTTCGAAAACAGTGGTTTCAAAACAATACAGAACAGCAGGGGGCACTCCATACCCTTCAACGATTTTGACTGGCCTTTTAAAATAAAACCATTGCGTTATTTCTTAAAGACATTTACAACAACATTATACAAAATTCCGGCAAAGCTGAGATTTAAATCAATTGTAAATAACAATATTCAGATAATGCAGAATTTTGTATTTACCAAGTAATTTTTTTTTAATTTTAATGAGAACTGGTGAAATAATGAGACATGTGTTTCTGATACTTTTGTGTTTAGTATGTTTTCATATCATACGCGCACAGTCTATATATTCTCCGGCTCAGGGTGAAGTTATTTCAGATACGCTGGTAAACATCAAGTATAATAATCCTAACCCCGGAAATTTAATCAAAATCCAAATTTCCACAGATCCATTTTTTATTACTCCTGTTATTGATTCAGCCGTATTAAATACAGACTCTATTCATGTGAAATTAACATATAACAATACCTATTATGCCCGTATTAAATATACCTCACAAAATAGTTGGTCAACACTCCGGAAATTTCATGTTTTTTCTCCGGCTGCCACCAATAATTTGGTTTTCAATTTAAATGCTAATAAATATACTTCCATTGATGGGAATGGAAATTTTATTTGGTTAAGTAATGATCCTCTACAAAGAAAAATGTATCAGACAGCAAGTGCATCATTTCCCAGTATTGACAGTTTAACTTTTTCATTTAAAAACATCCGGTTTGACGGTACAAACGATTTTTTGCAATCAGATACTTTATTTACCTCACCCACCGATTACTCGCTTGTTATCATTTCCAACTCTTTTAATAACCCCAGCACACTAAAGGCTATATTAGGGATAAACCCATATTCAGGGGCCAATCATGAAGGATTTTTGCATTATGTATACAGAAACAGCTTGCAAAATGGGGCAAGGGTACAACAATCAGTAGATGGGATTGGCAGCCCGATTTTGGAATTGTTCCCTAATAAGCCATTTCCAATTAACAACTTCGTTATAAGCTCCATACTTGTAGGAGATAGCATTAAGTATTTCTTACAGGATAGTCTTCAATCCTTTTCGTTTCCTTCCTTACAGAGTAGTTTTGCAAATTCCTATTTAAAATTCGGAACCTTTAGAACACCTAATAACGATGATTATTTTTTTGAGGGCTTAATAAATAGTTTTCTATTGTATAATAAAAAACTGACAGAAAAGGAGAGATTTCTTTCGGAAAAGTACCTTATCCAAACAGCTATCCCACCTCTTAGTTTAGGGCAGGATCTGCAAATACACAATAGTTTTTGTATGAAAACACTTGATGCTGGAGCAAGGTTTACCCAATTTTTATGGTCAACTGGTGATACCTCACAAACCATTTCCGTAAGTAAAACAGGTACTTATTGGGTACAGGTGTTAGATGTTTTCGGGGAAAAGTATAGAGATACTATTGAAGTAAATTATCCTGTAATTCAACAAATAACAAGTACAACAACGTTATGCAGTGGGACATCAGAAACATGGGACACTGGTTTACCTAAAAGTAGTTACACTTTTCAATGGCCCGACAACTCCACCGACTCTACCCTCACTATTTCCCAACCCGGGCAATACTGGGTGAAGATTACTGATTCTCTGGGCTGTTTTAAATACTCCGATACGATTACTGTTACTGTGGATTCTTTTCCTATCAACACCTCCCTCCCCCCCGATACCTCCCTCTGCGCCGGCAACACCATCTCTCTTCTGTCCGGAGCTGCGCAAGCTACATCCTATCTCTGGTCCGACAATTCTACCAATGACTCGCTTACCATTAATACTACCGGACAATACTGGGTACAGGTGCAAAACAATAATGGATGCACAGCCAGAGACACTATTAATGTTACTATCTCCGGACAAGCGCCAATACCAACATTTAGCAGCACCCTAAAATGCGTTGGCAGTCCGGTTAGCTTTAACGATGCTTCAACAGTTAGCGGCGGCAGCACTATCAACTCCTGGTTATGGACTTTTGGCGATAGTCTCAGTGGTGCCAACGATACTTCCCTTCTGCAACATCCTGCACATATTTTTGCGGATACAGGAAACTATACTATTACCTTGCTGGTAAGTACCACTGCCGGTTGTTCACAAAGCAAACAGGTAAGTATTCATATAGCGCCGAAACCAAAAATAAACTTTAGTAACGGGCTTTCCTGCGCCAATTCTACCACGAATTTTGTTAATAATATTAATTCGCAAGGCTACCCGATAACGAGTTACTTATGGAATTTCGGCGACCCCTCTTCCGGCCTTCAGAATACCTCGTCCCTTAATAACTCCTCGCATTTGTATAGCAATAGCGGAGTATTTGTTGTAAAATTAATTGCGCTAAACAATCAGGGATGTACCGACTCTATGCAACAGAGCATTACGGTAAATCCGGCGGTAATTGCCAACTTCATCAGCAGCGGACATTGCCTGAATGAACCTGTTCATTTTCAGGATAATTCCATTGCCGGTAATGGTCAAATTGCTTATTCCTGGTTAATTGATGGTGCTGGTTATTCAGGATCCGGCACAACTTATAAGTTTTCACAGGCAGGTAATTATCCGGTAAAATTACTGGTAACCGCCATTAGTGGGTGTAAAGATGATACGATAAGGACAATTAGTATTTATATGCCTCCTTATATGAAGTTTCTTGCATACGATTCCTGTAAAAACGACACCATTCACCTTACTGAAAACTGTAGTCCGCAAAACGGAAACATGAGCTCCTGGCAGTGGCTTTACGACAATGTTATTTTCTCTAACCAACAATCGCCCCTGTTAGTGCTTACAGATACCGGCAATCATCACATCACTCTCATTGCTTCCAATACTCACAACTGTTTCGATACACTAACCAAAGTAGTGCGAACTCATCCATTGCCGTTGGTCGATTTTTCGTATTCTCCACCAACACTGATATACCCCCAAACAATGGTGCAACTTATTCCCGCCAACAGTACAAATGCTACTTTTAGCTGGAATAGCTCCTCTGGTATAAGTTCGAGCCTGCCTGCTCCTGTTGTATCATTTGCCGACACCGGTACTTATACTATTCACCTGTTTTATGCCGATAGTAATGGTTGTAAAGGCAAACAGCAACATGAAATCAGGGTTCTTCGCCGTTATACAGATATGGCTGTTCTCAATCTTTTTGCTGAATTACAATATGATAGTTACTGTAAGGTAGACGCCTTCCTTGCGAACTTGGGAAGTACCGTTGTAAATACTTTTGACATCTCGCTTCAACTAACTAATTCCGGAAGTTTAAAGGAAACCTGGACAGGTGTTTTAAATCCGGGAGTGGTAATTCCTTATCATTTTACTGCCGAACCTTTTATGGAGAATACCGACAGAATAATCTGTGCAGAGATTGGAAAAGTGAATTTAAGTTCTGATGAAATAAGTGCAAATAACAACTATTGTACAGTGACTGAAAGTGGCATTTTAAATGTGCTCCAACCCTACCCTAACCCGGTTTCTGCTATGCTCAATATTCCGGTCATTTCCGATAAGGAACAAAATGTAAATATGGAGATAAAAAACATTTTGGGGCAAAGCATTTTAAATCCTGATCCGATTATGGTAGCAAAAGGATTGAATATTATGACTATCGACGTTTCTGCCTTGCAAAAAGCCTGTTATTATCTGAATCTAAGTATTGGAACCAAAACCTTTATGTTTAAATTACTAAAACAATAGAAGTTGGGGTTCAAAAGAAGTGAAATGTTCAAAGGCCTATAACTCACCCTTTTTGATTTGTTTCTTTTGAATTCTAATACCGTTTGCATTAATGTTATGGTCCAATTCCGTTTCACTACATTGCACCATAACATTAATAGCAACGGCATTTACCACTGTAAATATTTTATTTGGATTGGACCAAATAAAATATAACATTGGTATAACTTGCCACTTTTGACTTTGCTTTAATTCTTTTTACTTTTGCTTTACCTGTGTCTCTTGTATTCGCTACCCATAATAAAAGTAAAGCCCTTGAGGTTGAAAGGTTAATCGGCAACAAGCTGGATATACTTACGCTGGATGATTTAAAGATAAGCGTGGAAGTACCCGAAACCTCGGCAACCATTGAAGGCAATGCCCTGCAAAAAGCGCGATTTATCTATGAAAAATACGGGTACAATTGTTTTGCCGATGATACCGGTCTGGAGGTAGAAGCCCTGAATGGCGCTCCCGGAGTGTATTCGGCGCGTTATGCCGGAGAGCACAAAAATGATAACGATAATATGGCAAAATTGCTGGAGGCCTTAAAACATGAATCCAACCGCAAAGCACGTTTTAAAACGATCATTGCCCTGATTATAAACTGGAAAGAATACCTTTTCGAGGGAATTATAAACGGTGAAATTATCTACGAAAAAAGAGGGATACGTGGTTTTGGTTACGACCCTGTTTTTATTCCCGAAGGGCAACAACTTACTTTTGCTGAAATGAATGTAGAGGAGAAAAACAAAATCAGCCACCGGGGTATAGCTGTGGCAAAGCTGGCCGGGTTCCTCCGTGCAAATTTTTAAACTTCAGGAACTACATTGAAACCAATATGGATTTTTGGTACAATCTTCTTAAATAAGAAACTCTTTAATCTCCTGCTATCAAAAGCTTTCTCTCAGGTAGTAGAAGCTCGGTTTCCCAACTGGTTGAGGCTTTCAACAGGGCGGAGAACCAATGATTCTTGACTTACACTATCTATATTTCAATAAATAAAAAAAACCTCAGGCAATACCTGAGGTTTAGGTAGCGGGAGCTGGATTCGAACCAACGACCTTTGGGTTATGAGCCCAACGAGCTACCCCTGCTCTATCCCGCACTATATTTTAATTCTAAAGGGTAATAATGTGTAAAGAACGCTTTCTGAATTGCGGTGCAAATATATATTTTGTTCCTTTGTAATGCAAATAAATCTTATTAACATTTTATAAATGGTTCATAAATCAGGCTTTGTAAACATTGTAGGCTGTCCGAATGTAGGGAAATCAACGCTGCTGAACGCTCTGGTGGGAGAGCGACTTTCTATTATCACTTCTAAAGCCCAAACCACCCGGCACAGAATTATGGGAATTGTAAGCGGATCCGACCATCAGATCGTTTTTTCTGATACTCCGGGTATTCTGAAACCTGCATACATGTTACAGGAAAAAATGATGCAATTTGTTGTTACTGCCTTTTCAGATGCTGACATTTTTTTATTAATCACAGATATTTATGAAGACATTAAACTGGAAGAGGAATACCTGGACAAATTAAAGAAAACGAAAACACCCGTTTTACTACTCATCAATAAAATAGACTTATCGAATCAAAAGGAACTCGAAGGAAAAGTAACGGAATGGAAACAGAAATTGCCGGATGCAGAGATTATTCCTGTTTCAGCTTTGAAAAAGTTTAACCTAAATATGGTAATGAAGCGGATCATTGATTTATTACCAGAAGGGGAGGCTTTTTATGATAAGGAAGAACTAACGGATAAATCACAGCGCTTCTTCGTTTCAGAAATCATACGTGAAAAAATTCTGCTGAATTACAAAAAAGAAATCCCTTATGCGGTAGAAGTTGTGGTGGAATCGTTCAAAGAAGAACAGAACATTATCCGCATACGGGCTGAAATACTCGTAGAACGCGACACTCAAAAAGCCATTATTATTGGTCATGAAGGAAAATCACTGAAAAAGGTTGGCATTGAGTCGCGTAAAGAGTGCGAAAGTTTTTTTGGAAAACAGATTCATCTGGAGTTGTTTGTGAAAGTAGATAAAGACTGGCGCAATAATGAATTGCGCCTAAAGCGGTACGGCTACCAAGGTTAACAAATCAGGCTATACAATAGCCCACCCCTTTCAGGGTTTTAATTACGTCTTGTCCCACTTTTTTTCGGATGTTTCTAACATGAATATCAATGGTACGTTGCTTGGCCACATCCTCATCTTCCCATAAAGCCTGCGCTATCTCCCTCCTGCTGAATACTTTCTGCGGATTGGAAAAAAACAGGTTGAGCATTTCAAATTCTTTACGGGGCAGGGATAGTACTTTTCCATTTTTTACAATTTTGTAGCCCTCCAGGTCTATCAATAGATCTTTTTTAGAATAGTGCTTTTCCAGCTTTAAATCGAGCCGACGTTTCAACAGGGCTTTAAAACGGGCAGCCAGTATCAAAGGTTTTACCGGTTTAATTAAAAAATCATCTGCACCCGAATTAAACGATGTGATCTGAATATAATCTTCGTTTTTATCGCTGTATATAATAATAAAAGGTTGTTGAATATCCTTTTTATTTCTTATTTCCTGGCACAGTACAATGGCATCGCTTTCACCAATGTTCAAATCGGAAAGTATAATATCTACCTTATGTTTTTCCAGGAAATGTATAGCTTCTCCTTTGGATATGGCAGAAATTACATTGAAGCCCAGGCCATTAAGGGCGCTTTTTAACGCCATCAGGGCATAAACATCATTTTCACATATCAGCACCGTAGAAAGACTATTTACCGTCATATTCCTTATTTAAAACCCCAAACCTCTGATGAACTGCAGGAGTCTGATACAGTATAATACCGTTTGCATTAATATAATGGTCCAATTCCGTTTCACTACATTGCACCATAACATTAATAGCAACGGCATTTACCACTGTAAATATTTTATTTGGATTGAACCAAATAAAATATAACAT
>JACCDG011533914.1_pt1 | contig 13999 bp, 17 predicted proteins | sample 7442471 | NCBI WGS metagenome assembly JACCDG01 (sample SAMN15323444, study PRJNA562643) | freshwater metagenome | isolation source: river surface water | place: USA:Blue River Watershed | collected 2017-08-17
ATCAGGACGGTGTGACGTTGCGGTTTTTTATAAACAGCTTCTACGTTGTTGGCCTGGATGTAAATGGTATCTGCCTGCCCTTGCGCAATAGCGACAATGGAGGTCAGCAGAAATAAAAAGGAGAGCAATAATTTCATTTTGATACTGATTTTTGTTTAAGAATTTGTGATATAAATCTGATTCTGATACAAAAATGCAGTCCGGAATACGCGCTCAAAAGGACAATAAAAAAAGGCATGACGGGGGGTCATGCCTCAAATGAAGGATTAAAGGATAGTATTTTTATTTAAAAACGAGTTCTACTGCAACTCCTTTTTCAATCCAATCAAAAAGATCGAATTTTCTTGAAACAAAGAACTGCACTAGTGATCAGTATATCAGTCTTAGGATAACGCCGTGGATCACAAGCACTGATATCAGTACATTCATGCAAGGTATCAGGGAAATTGGTATTATGAGTTTCAATCGCCAGTTTCCAATGGTTCAGTGCCAGGCGTACTTCTACTCCTTTTATTTTTTCTGACAATTTCCGTACGCCTTGTGAACTTCCACCGGCTCCGCAAAATTGATCTGTAAATGTTAGCATGACTTTATTTTTGTTTAATCTTTTAAAAATATCAGTCCCGGAGCGTTAAACACTCAGGCGATGTATGAAAAAATTATATGATTTCAAATTCAATAACCCAAACCCAGGGGTTTCTATCCCAACTGCCTATACCGTTTATAGATTCCCAAAGACTTTTGTAAGACTCAGTAGCGGAACACAAAAACCTATATCCGGGACCGGGCATATAGTTTTCAAAATCATATCCACTCATTCCGGCATCTTCTACGGAAATCCATTTTTTAACGCCCTCCGCAATAGCGTCTGACTCACTGATATCGTTAAGCCTTTCACAGGTAAAATACTTTACTTCCAATTTAATACGTGAGGCAGCAAAAGGCATGAAAAGAGAATTTCGCAAATACCATCCTTCTTTACGGGCAGAGTTTTTCAGAATATCACCTGGGACAAAATCTTCGTGATATATGTACTGCTTTTGACTGGCAATAGTCAAGTCTAAAAATTCAAATTTTTGACGACCGTTTTTAAACCCATTTGGTAACCACATACCATAAGCATAATACGATTCCTTTACATATAAAAGATCACCAACACTTCCAAAAGGGAATGGTATTTCTATATTGTCAAAAACAGCAAACCCCGGCTTTGTTTTTCTTAATTTAGAATTGTCAAATGGCTGTTGTTTCATTATACGACGGGTTTGCGTTTTACGGCCTGTCCAAATAGCATCTACCATATTTTTCTTAAATAAAACTGGATTGATTTTCATGATATTTTTAATTTTTGTTTTGAGAAAAAAACTATCCGGGGCACCACCGCCCCGAATAGAACAGGTAATCAATATTTATACAAACGATCTGAAAAACTCCATCATAGAGTCAATAAGGTTGATTCCATTGTAGCTGGTCATCACATCATGACCGGAATCGTTAACAGATAGAAGCTGTGCCTGCATCCTGATGGGCCCTTTATAACAAGTCAGTGTGGCATTGTTAGGAAAAGTATATGTTGAAATAGCTTCAACACTAAAAACAAATTCCTTAATACTTTGCTCTGCAGGTAGAAAATCAAGGCCATGTGCATCACCTCCATAATAAGGAACAGAATTATCCTTTTTCCCGTGGATAGCATATACATTGGCTGGATAGTTAACCTCTAATCCTCGCCACAAGCTGGCAGCAAAAGTGCATGTAGCTGTGCCCTCACCAGCACAAGTAAGCCACAAAGCAAAACAGCCACCATTACTGATACCGGAAATCATGATATTGCATTTCATAGGTTCAGGGATCAACCCTTCGATATAATTATAGAAAGTATAATCCTTTGCTACATCGAGACCTGTAACAGCCCATTGCGCCGGCGTTTTACCACGCTTGACAGCTTGTGGATATATCGCTACACAATTATGTTTTTTCAATCCAGCAGCGAAAATAGACGCAAGTTTGGCAGCGCTGGCACCACCCTTCCCCTTGAAGAAAAAAAGAATCATTCCTGTCTCCGGCTTGAATCCGACCGGTACATCCACCGAAAATGTCCTTTTCTCACCTGCGATGGTAGCATTGTAGGTTTTTGAACCTGGTTGCATGAGATCTAACATAAATTTATATTTAGAGTGAAGAAATACATTGATTAAGTGAAGGAGAGAATAACCCATTTGCAGGTATCAGATAGTTTATCCAAATAACCTCCTGGACCGATCCACTCCGGATATTATTTTTTTTGGGTTTGAATTTAATTTTTGTCCAATCACTATATAGATTATCATACATTTCAGATTCATAAGAACTGATCATACAGTAACCTTTCAAGTCATGTAATCTTTCAGCAAGCTTCAAATGATCATTTGTCGTGAACTCGAATTTATAGTCGTTAAATGAAGCCCTGGTTTCCTTTGGATATGGAGGATCACAATAGAAAAAAGCCTTTTTGAAATCTAATCTATCAATACATTCAAGATAATCGTAATTTGTTATTTAAAAATTAGATCTTAGTACTTCAGCGACCTTATGTAGTTTTTCAATCGCATTATTCCATTTACTCACAGTCTCTCCACCAGAGGCATTCACGTGTTTTTTTGCAAGGTGCCAACCTTTGTTTTTTGATTGAGTTCCCATACCGAAGATACCTTGACGAGCCCTTACATAAAATCTTCTGGCGCGTTCAATATTATTATTTGAATATTGCCAACAGTTATTAAATTCAGATTTTGAGCATGGCGTCAAAAGCAATAATCTTAATAGTTCAGGTTCATTATCTCTCAGCACCTGAAAGAAATTAGTTATTTCTTCATCAATTTCATTAGCCGTTTTGATGATATTGCCCGGATAATTCAATGCGACACTAAATGATCCTCCAAATAAATCTATAAGGTGTATGAAATCAGATGGGAAAAAAGAATACAAATTCTCTAACCACGAGAACTTAGAACCAAAATGGTTAAAAGCGATTATTTTATTAGAATTGCCACTCATAATGATTTCATAATTTTAATTGCGACATAAATGATAGCTCCCCAGACAACAACATTCCCGATCACGATCAACAATAATTGACTGTCTGAATACTTATGATATTTCCTGCTTTTCATAATAGTTGTTTAAAATAATTCACCTTGTTTAGGAATATTCACACACATATCAGCCGATAGCAGATTAACAGCTTCCTGCATCAGCATAATCTTCGTGGCGGCTGTCACCGCATCCATCCGATCTTTTGCTATCTGTACTTTGTAATAGGCATGACGCATAGCCAGCTCCCTTTTCAGTTCAGTCATCATATCCGGAAAATGGATGTTGCCGATGGTGCCAGTCTCAAAATACTGCTGGACCGCTTTCAGTCTCAGAAAATAGAGATTAGCATTCTCCCTGCTAAGCTTTTGAGCCAGGATCATGTTTGGATAAGTCTTTTTTCTCTTATCCAATTCTCTGTCAATCTCCATTATGATGCGCTGTTTAATATTCTGTGACATACTTTTAAAATATTACGATTTTTAAAATATTTCCAATTTATGACTGCTTAATTTTTTTTTACCTCAAAAAAGCCAAAGTGCTGATATTCTGCTCAACCAGCTCAACCAAGCTCAACCAATTAATAATCAATAAGTTAATTATATTGATTTGCTCAACCAAGCTCAACCAAGCTCAACCGGAGTTGAGCATGGTTGAGCTAAAGTTGAGCAAAAGTTGAGCAAAAGTTGAGCAAATTGAACTTCATAAAAATATGATAAACAATTACTTATATCTATTATTACTCTTAAAGTTGAGCAGTTGAGCAAAAACAGATATACCCCCCACGTTTTTTGCATAAAAAAAATTAAAAAAAAAGTACGATCTTTTTCGTACGTAAATTGACGTAGTTAAATGTGACAAGTCAGAATGGCATTTGTGTCTGATCAGCAGATTCCACCTTGTCTTCCTGCTTCTCTCCTGCACTGTCGTCATCCATCTTCCTGAACTTCCGGCTCATGACGATTATACTATCTTCTATATCAAATGGTATTTGATTGGCATCGAATACATAGCATCCTTTACTGGCATGCCCAAATTTCTTACCTCTCTTCAATCCTTCAAAGGCTTCACTGGCTTTAAGGTAATATTGGAGTGCTTTTATATCAAGACCTTTTACCCCTCTTTGACGTTGATGCCTTTCCAGATACTCTGGATGAGTCTTTGAAAAATTAATGTATAGCAGCCTTTTTTGTGGATTGTATTTTTTGGTTTCTTTACCAAGTTTATTATGCCAGTCAAGATCATAGCTTTCGGAATAGGCATACTCTACCAGTATATCTACTCCGTGCTCGATGATATTATTGGCAATAAAGTATTCAATCAGTCTCCACCATACAGATACCTCATCCTCTGCATATACAGAGTCTTTCTGATTCACCAGGGCATTGATACAGGCTTTGGTCATATCGTTGATATCAAAGCTGAATTCCACCTTTTTCCCCATCAGTTCCACTATGGTAATGAGTGCTACATAGCTGCGAACTATCCTATCCATGATCTGTCCATGCTCTGCGATCTTCTTTTTGAATATCGTGAGTTGCTTATCGAATTCTTCAAAGTAATTTTCCTTGACGTATTCCCGGTGTAGCTGCAGTTGATTGGTGAAGCTGGTTAACTTCCCGGTCTTTTCAATTTCTTTGAGCTTCGAATGTTTATCCTTAGTGGCACTGAACTCCCTGATGCCGAAGCTGAGGGATATACACCTCGTAAAAAGAGCGATATCAAGTGTCGGTTGCTGCTGCCCACTGACGATACAGGCAGCATTGACAGGTGTGCTGGTTGTTCTTTGGTTGTTATCCATCTGTGCTTTGGCCCTTCCGGTACCATCTGCAAACATCTTGAGTGCTTCTACCCGCTTATGATCAATATTATTGGAATACTCATCGTACCAGGCGATGCCATTGCGCATCTGAGATATACGCCTGGTGAAAGCTGCATCGGTAGCATTGACGATATGCACCGGTGGTCTGAATTTGCCGAACGGAGCACAGATAGATTGTGCCAACTGATTCTTTCCGGTGCCAGGCATACCAAAGAAGTTCAAGTGAGGGAACATCCCGTCCAACCTTTCAAAAACTATATCCCTGAATAGCGCAGCCACATAGTAACCAATGGCCATGTAGGCATTCTCTCCATACACATGGAGTAATAATAGGGTCCAGTCTTTGAAACTGATCCCGGGGTCTCCCTCTGTATAGACATAGAATTTCTCATCCTCGTAGCTCTGATCCATATCATCCGATTTTATCTGATCGGCCAGTGTAGAGAATGCCGGCAGGTAATATTTCATATCCTTGTAGGAAACTACTCCAAATTCATCCACCGGATAAAATTTATTAGCCACGGCCAACCCATTTGCCCATGTCCAGAATCCTTCCTTATGTAGTCCCATGGTATAAATTGGATATGCCAATGGCATTTCGTCATAGATTTTGGATTTCACTTTGGTAAAGTCCTCTGGCCTGCCTTTAAAAACAAAGTTGCCTTTTGACTCGACTTCCTTTTTGAAAGGCCCTATTTCTACAAAGTTGTTGGTATTGATCTCCAATACCATTTTATGACCATACTGGTTTTTCAAAGCTACCAAGCGGTATGCGGCCTTCGCTCCTATTATATGCATGATGGGATCTACTACAAAATTGCTGATATCCTGTCCGGGACTATCGGAATCAAAGCTTTTGAAATATTTATTGTCCTTCTCATACACCCCATACTTGATAATGTCCTGTACTTGTTTTGGATTGAGGTCGGTATTTGTCTCCTTTTTGAGATCAGCCATTTCAGCTTTGATGCTTTTGGCTACATTGCCCAACTTATCCGATTTGGTCAGTAAGCGGATATATTCATCCCGTAGGATCGGAGATTTGACATCACTGAGTAGCTTTGCAGCCATTTTGATGGATTGTTCCACCTTGTATATATCCGTTTTGTCATAGTCCTTCATCACCCGCCATACGATCGCATCCATGGCCTTCTCTTCGAGAAATGCCAAAAATCCACGCCCGGTATGCTTGCGGACAAACTCATCAGGATCTCCCTCCTCAAAAAAACACACTTTTACTTTTAAACCCGCTCTGATCAGCGTCTCTACATCCCGGAGTGTAGCCTTCATCCCAGCTTCGTCTCCATCCCGGAGAATATAACATTCATCAGTATATCTTTTCAGGAGCCTCGCCTGGTCATCTGTGAGCGCCGTTCCACACGTAGCGACCAGATTCTGCACCCCTTCATCGTAAGGCGTCACCACATCAAAGTATCCTTCTACTAAGACCGCATATCCTTTATCCTTGATACCCTTCTTATTTTGAAACAGTCCAAAAAGAGACTTGCCTTTTGAATATACTTCTGACTCCTGGCTGTTGATGTATTTTGGGTTTTCTTTATTGACATCATTCGAAGGTTTGCGGCCTCCGAATCCGATGACTTTGCCTGTATGTGCCATGATAGGAAACATCAGGCGATTCCGGAAAGTATCATACTGCCCGTGCTGGCCTTCCTTCACCATCCCTGTTTCTTTTAGTATCTGTGCATCCCAGGCATTGAGTTCTGTTAATTTGAGTTCTTTTTTATAAAAGGATATCTGGAAAGCCTCCACCGTGGACTTATTCAATAACCTGCCATCAATATTCAGCACTTGTTCTTTGCCTTCGATATTTGATGCCACGTGTTTGAATGCGGTATTTTCATAAAGGTATTGCGCTACGAAACCCAATGTTTCGGACATCTGTGCTGCCCTAGCACTGCGTTCTTTCTCCTTAGCTATCCATTCACCTCTATTTTCTTTCCGCTCGTAGTGAATCTCAACTTTTGAATCAGCTGCTACCTTTTCAATAGCTTCCGGGAAGGTCATTCCTTTGTAGTCCATCAGGAAGCTGACGGCATCCCCGGATTCGCCACATCCAAAGCACTTGTAGCGGCCACTATTGGAGTAAACCACAAATGAAGGAGTATTCTCTTCGTGAAAAGGGCAACATCCTTTGTACACACTACCTTGCTTTTTCAATCCAACATACGTGCTGATGATCTGCAGTATATCCGAATTATCACGGATCTCTTGTATATTCGATATCATAATTGATATAATTTGAAGGATAAAAAAGGAGGGATTCAGGCTCCCTCCTTCGATTTTAAACAAACATTCGTCTCAACAAATACACAGGCTCTTTTGCCCGTGCCAAAAGAAAAAAAACTAAGTCCTGGTTATAATAATGTCTTAAACTCGTCGAAGAATACGACGATGTGGAATATTAAAATGAGTAATATGAGCATGAGAATGTCGTTTAAATGTTTACATTTAAAAAATATATTCTCATAGTATATTTAGTGAGCGGGAGGTGTGTGCTTCCTTACCTAATCTTCCGAGGTCTGCTCGTTCTAAGTACTCCTTCTGTTTTACTTCTTAATTCAGTCAAGGCATTATATAATGCTGCTGATATTTCTTCTTTACTGCACAATTCATCAATCTCCTTCCAATCCTGACGGAGGTTTTTAATAATTGTGTCACTGGTACCACCATCCTTTGAGCGCCACTTGGAAAGATACTTCTGAATCCGCTGAACCTTCAACTTTATCAGCGATTCGGTATCATATTTTGTCTCTGTGATAAAACTGTCATTCACAGGTGAATTCTTTGTGATCACAAAGGTTTGCTCCTGTGCAGAAGCGGGTGAAAATCCCCTGACAACTGTCCTGGCATTGTCATATTCATTCACAGGAATTTTATTATTGATCACACTATTCTGATGGTTGGATCGGTACCCTAAAACCGGATTTTGTTCCTGTAATTCTTCCATATCTTCGATATACACATATCTACTATATAAACATGAAAAAACAAGTATTACAATCTGTAATATCTCTGACCATCCACCGAAGCCTGCAAGCCAGGAACCCCATACGTTGGAGAATTCCTTTGTATTATCTTTCCTGCTATCATTTTCCTTGATGGCCGTCTCTAAAGCGGCTGATCGTTGTTTCTCAATACGATCAATGGTCAGCTGGATGGATTTTGAAAGGCGTACAGCATCCGTGGTAATACTGCCTTTCCAGGTTGTTTTGTGTGCAGCGTTTTGTTTGTCCTGTTCGGATTTGACCCTGCCGTCATAATAGGCATTGATCGAATCCACAGATACCAACTGGATACCATTGCTTTCGATGATATTACTGGAGAGTAGGGGAGACCCTTGTACTGCCAGGTAAACAGATCCACCGAAAGCAGCTATACCCAGGATAAGTATCGGTATAGAGAGAAACACGTTGTGTATCCCTTCCTTGAACCATCCCTGAGCGAAAAAATTAATAATCTTACGACCGGTATAATACTTGATACCCTCGATCACAGACGCCAGCATTATGGCGCAGAATGCCCCAAATATCATGGACATACTCGCTTTGGCCATGGAGGTGTACATGAAAAGTGCGGCAGTGGTGCCAGTCCAAATGAGTAATACAGGATAAAGGAAATACTGCATAAAGGCGATCATACCTCCGAAACGTTGCTCCACACTGGAAGCTTCGTTCTCTTTACGGATGTTAGCGCGTTGGCTCTGCACGATGGAATCTTGTATTTTGTTTAAATTCTTCATATCTTTGCATTGCTTGAGTCACTAAGTGACTTGTTTGAAAGCCTCCTGTCCGCAAGGGTGGGGGGCATTTTTATTTTGGATAACACTCGAAATCTGATTATTGGCTGCGTATAAAATCACCCCCGCTTCTAAAGCGGTTATCTCTCTGTAATGCTTTGTCCGAAGAGAAAGCGACATAAGTATATTCCCTGAAAAATGACTGGTATGATAAACGACCGGGTTCCCTTCTATTTCCACGAATGATACCAGCACACTTTTGTCCATGTGACCACACCAAAGGAATTTGGAGGTGCCGGTATCATTCAGGTAGTATTTTATCTGTTGCATACTAAATCTTGTATTTCTCGATCAACTGTTCCAGTGTCAACTGATTATCCTCCCTTGGAAGTTTTTTGCCAACCCGCTGGTAGGCTATAAGGCAAGCTGTCATAATCGTGTCCTGTTTGAGTGCTATGTCATGTGTTTTGCGCAGTCTTTTGACGGCATAACAAACCGTAGGGAATACGAGTCCTGCTTTAGGCAGCACGGAGATAACATTGACAAGAATTCTTTCCAGTTCCTCTTTTGTCTGGACGGTTGCCTTTACGGCGATTAGTTGTGATGCTTGAGTCATGATTGATATATTTGAAAGATGAAAAAATCAGGTTAAAAAACCCCTGCCGTAGCAGGGGACCTATCAACAAATTATAATTCCAAACGAGACATGAACCATGTTAAAAAAACCGGAGGGAGTATGTATGTTTGAAGTCCCATAACCCCCCGGTCTGAAGGAAAGCTTTTCTTATTCTACTTCCTGGTATTCCACCCAGGCTTTTTGCAGCGTATCAATATGCTCAATCACTTTTGATTCAGCAAGTTTGATATACTGCTCGGTGTCAGGAGAATTGACTGCCCCCGACATGACAGATCCAGCCCATTCACGGGTAACTCCCATTTCTGCTGCGATCTCCTTGATTGCCCCTCGAGGCAACATTTTTTTCAGTACTATTACTTTTTCGTTACTCATTAGTGATGTTTTATTAACTTAACGCAAAGATAAGTAGTAATTGAGAATAAAACAAATATTTGGGAATAAATTTTCAAAATTAATATAAAATAATGTTCATTTTAGGTAAGAACATAGAAACTGTTTATAAAAGATGGGGTATGACGCAAAAAAAATTTGCTGAATTCATTGGTGTCGTACCAAATACTTTGAATAATTATATCGGTGGTAGCAGGCCGGCAAAACTTGAATTTTTACAAAAGTTATCAAAGGCATCAGGCTTTGACATTAATACTTTGCAGAATAGATTGCTATCTCCTTATGAAGTGACTGAAAATCCAATTAAAGAGGGGGAACAGAATAATGCTGTCTCAGAACCAAAACTTACCTATGAATATGATTTACTGAAGGAGCTGCTTTTGCAAAAGGAGGTGATTGAGCAATTGAGGAAGGATTTTGAGGAATTTAAAAATAAAAAATAGTCAGTCATGGATTTTACTGTTATTGACTTTGAAACTGCCAATCGGCATAGAAGTAGTGCCTGTGAGATAGGAATTACTATAGTTGAAAACTTTGAAATCGTCGCTGCTAAAAGTTGGTTATTCAAACCTGCAAATGATTTTTTCGAAGGCATTAATATTTCAATACATGGGATTAATCACCTGGATGTAGAAGATAAATCATATTTACCTGACTATTGGGATGAAATCAAGTCTTATTTACACGGGAAATTAGTCTTTGCACATAATGCTTCATTTGATATGAGTGTGCTAAGATTCACTCTGGATCATTTTGCATTACCATATCCTGAATTCAAATATGCCTGTTCTTGTGTGTTGGCCAAAAAACTATGGGAAGGGCTTCCTTCTTATAGTTTATCAGATCTCTGTGCGCTCCATAAAACAATTGTCCCAATGCACAGGGCAAAAGTTGATAGTATCGCCACCGCTGAATTAATTATTAAGATGTTCAAAGAAAAGGGTATTGATCGCATCGAAAAAATAAGTCGATTTAACTTCAGACTAGGAGAAATGTATTCAAAAGGATATAAAGGATTTACACAATTAAGTTCTCAATACCCCAGCGACTTTAATAAATCGGATTATCCGGCTGATAAACAAGCAATTAATAATGAAACAGTTTTCTATGGCAAAACTGTTGCTTTTACTGGAACCCTGAATGCCTTCAATAGAGAACAATCTTTTGCTATAATCACTTTCCTCGGTGGAATTGTAAGCAATGGGGTAACAAAGAAAACAGACTACCTCATTGTCGGTCAGCCAGATTTAACTATTACTGGCAATGCTGGTGTTAGCACTAAATTATTTACAGCTATCAAATATAAAAAAGAAGGACAGAAGATAGAGATATTACAAGAGTCTGAATTTATGAAATTAATTGATTTATCTGTTTTGGATTTAGAATTATAAGTATCAAACGTGTGCGTGTGCGAAATGCCTGATATTTGATACCATTTTTAAGTAGTGAATATCAATGTATTAGGAGAATTGGGAGAACTCCGGTATTCTCCACTCTCTTTATAACTGATTGATTATCAGTATAGAAAAATGGTATCAATTGATACCTTGTAAGTATCAAGATTATTTTTCACTCGCTCATGGCTAAAAGTTTCGGCAATGAGCAAAAAAAGTTTTTCTTACAAAATCTATCCATTAGACAAAAATTTGTCAAAAAGATGGTACATCCAGCTTCCAAATAACAAAAATAGGGTAGGGGAGTCGTCACAAAGAATTTGGATTCCACAACTTCCAACCATCGAAGAGCGACTAAATGAAGCTCAAAAACTACTTTCAAACCTGAATCTGCTCAAAGAAAAATCAAAAAGCAGGTCCGCTTCACCATATAAAATAAATTTTCTTCGCTTACTTTCTGAATCATTGGAATCTTGCCGACTGACCTTGCGCAAAAAATCTTTCCAAAGCTATGAGAGCCAATTGCGGAATTTTGCAGACTTCGTGATCGAGACGAAACTGACAAAAGTATCTGAAGAAACGGGTGCTGAGTTCCTCAACTGGTTGCAAGCACGGGGCAAACATCCTACCACGATCAATAAGCACCGGGTTTGTCTCAAAAAGATGTTCCGACCGCTGGTCAAAGCGAAGAAAGTCAAGATCAATCCGTTTGAGGAGACTTCAAAGATCAGGTGCCAGATGCGCGGCTCCAGGTATTTCAAAAAGAATCAGATACATGATATCAAAGAACAGATCCATGTTCAATGTCCGGAGATATGGTATGCGGTAAGGTTTGTTTATTATTGTTTCATCAGGCCAGGTGAATTGCGGAATGTCAGGATTGAAGACGTGGATATGGACTTATGGCAGATCAAACTTCGTGCTGAGATCTCCAAAAACAAAAAGGATCAGTTCGTGGTGATCCCCAATGGCCTCCGGAAGGACCTTGAAAAAATGCACCTCGAAAAATATCCTGCCAATTACTACCTGGTGGGTAAATCCGGATTCCCGGCAGCTACGCAGATACCAATCAATTGGATATCAAATAAGCATCGCGAAGTATTGCGTCACTTAAAATACTCAGCTGAGTACAATCTGTATAGCTGGAAGCACACCGGCGTCGTACAGTCGTACAACGCCGGCATGGGTTTGAAAGAATTGCAGTTACAGCTTCGGCATCATTCCCTCGATATGGTAAAGATTTACCTGGATTCATTGGGCATTCTTGAATTTGGTAATCTGAGGGATGGGATACCAGCGATATAAAGTTAACGGCAATTTGTCTCAAGAAAAGCCTGGGTTTCATCTTCTGTCAGTTCATACCGATGTCCAACCCATGCCCCATATACTACACCGCCAATCACTTGTCCTTCGCTATGGTTATGGCCACAGACTGAACACGGGTCACATCTATATGATCCAGGGTGGAAATGACAGTCGCACCTACATACAGTTGCATTTTCAATTTCTTCATCAATCGCACTCATATCCTTCTTTTTTGAATAACCCAATAATCTGTTCCAATTGCTCAAGCATTTCAGGTAATTCACCTCTCATCCCTTCCACATGAATATTAGCAGGTAATTGCATATTAATTGAAAAACAAAGATTTTCAACTTTGTCTTTTAAAAGTCCGACTTTTTCAATAATTTCTTCCATAATATTTACTTGTTTAAAAAATTAAAATATCCCAATACCTCCCACACCATCCGGACTATAAACTATCCGATGCGAGTTGCCAGTCCCGGTACATTTACAATCTGAATCCCTCCAAAGCGGATAATCATCTTCATTCTCGTTGAGGAAGGTCTTCATTTCCTTCAGGTATTTGTCGGCAGAGGCTTTGACCTTCTCCTGTAGTGCCAGGATCGCACTTTCGTGTACGTTATTGGTCTGATTCCTCCGGTCATCGAACTGATCAGTCTGGCTTACTACCCGGAATCCATCACCATCAATGACGATCCGGTGGTGAGGAATCGCATTATAGAGTCCCATATAAGCAGCAACCTTCCGGACTTTTGTTAAAAGAACCAAATCTTCATCAGAAAGATCGTTTGCTTTCACTCCATCGACCAAAACGTCGTACATCTCCGTACAAAGCTCCCTTTTGATCAGTTCCTCTTCTATTTCCCGGACATACTTGATGATCGAGATAAATGACCTACGACTCTTCTGGATGTTCAGGTATTTGTCCAGATCATTCGTATTCCTGAAAAAGTTGCTCATTTCAGTCGTATAAGCTTCACTATTCTTCCAAAGATCATAGTATGCAGTAGGTACCTGGACTTGTGCTTCCATTTGTGCCAGCAATTTGTCCAGGAAGAAGTCAGCGTTTTCCAAAGCTGACCACCGGGCATGCTTCATACTCCACTGTGATACCGGTTGCGCGGTGCCTTCGGCAGGAATATTCTGATTAACTCCCATCGAATTGATGGAAATATTCTTGTGAGGCAGTGCATGATAGATAGTATAGTACGCCAACGCATCCTGCATCAGCGTCAAAGTCTCCTGCTGAGCTGGTGTCAATGCTGTAGCTGCATCATATTTGGCTGCCAGGTCATCAAACAATTGTTTGCCAACATACGGAATGATATTTTTGATAGCTGCCTGCCTGACATAAGGCGATATTTCACTCCAAACAAGGTTCCGATTGATGTCCGGATAGTGATCTTTAAAGTTCATATCCCCAACATTATTCGGTGTGGATGGCGTTCCGCTGGTTACTTTGAAAAGATACGGCATGATGTTGTTATATTTGTGTTAAAAATATTTATTAATAAAACTGATGGTTAAAAACCTCTCAAAACGCTATTTTTTGCCCCTTCTCTCTTTCTCTCCCCTCCCATGTCGAAATCAGCAAGGAAGAACGCATCACGGTCAAGAGC
>JACCDG010178006.1_pt1 | contig 13994 bp, 14 predicted proteins | sample 7442471 | NCBI WGS metagenome assembly JACCDG01 (sample SAMN15323444, study PRJNA562643) | freshwater metagenome | isolation source: river surface water | place: USA:Blue River Watershed | collected 2017-08-17
GTGCAAATCGGTGTAGGTCGCAGTGGTTGGGCTTTCGCGGCCAACATGTATGGCGTGATGCCCGACATGATCACGACCGCCAAAGCTCTCGGTAACGGATTCCCGTGCGGTGCGCTACTGATGTCTCCACCGGTGACGGAATCTTTGAAACTCGAAGGTCTCGGCACCACCTTCGGTGGTGGCCCGATGGCCTGCGCGGCGATCGAAGCCGTGGTTGACGCCATCGAAACCGAAGATCTCCTCGCGAATGTGCGACAAGTGTCGCGCTACCTCCGCCAGACCTGCACCGTGGGCCCTGTGGTCGGGCATCAGGGCGCCGGCTTCCTGCACGGGCTTCGACTAGATCGAGCGGCCAAAGATGTTCAAGCTGCGCTATTGGCGCGAGACATCCTCGCCGGCACCAGCGCAGACCCGCAGGTCTTGCGTCTGCTACCGCCGTACACATTGAAAACCGAGCACGTAGATCTCCTGCGCGCTGCGTTGGAGGATTTATGAATCGTTTCCTCGATCTAGCGGACTTCAGCCGCGAGGAAGTGCTCGATCTGATTTCACTGGCACAACACCTCGAGAAGCACCCGGAGCCGCAGGCGCTCGCTGGCAAGATTTTGGGATTGGTGTTCTTCAATCCGTCGTTGCGCACGTTGTCTTCGTTCCAAGTGGGGATGATGCGACTCGGCGGCTCGTCGTTCGTCATCACACCGGGTCAAGGTACGTGGCAACTCGAAACGCGCACCGGTGCCGTCATGAACGGCGGCGCTGCGGAACACGTACGTGAAGGCCTGCCTGTGCTCGCCTCCTATGCCGATGCACTCGGGATTCGCGCCTTCGCCGAAGGCAAAGATTTGCAATACGATCTCGCCGAGACCGCTTTCAAAGCGATGGCCTCGGTCGTCGACAAACCACTGATCAACCTCGAGTCGGCCGTCAATCATCCCTGCCAAGCACTTGCCGACTGGAAGACGCTCGAAGATCGACATGTTCCGCAGCGTGCGAAGTTCGTACTCTCTTGGGCGAATCATCCGCGCGTGACGCCGCTGGCCGTGCCGGCGGCAACCGTACACATGGCAGCGCAACGCGGAATGGAAGTCGTGGTGCTACGCCCCGAGGGCTACGCGCTGCCGCCCGAGATCATGGATAAAGCGCGTGCCGCTGCGGCCGCCTCGGGAGGCTCGGTCACCGAAACGACCGACCGCGCCACCGCCATGCAAGGTGCGCACATCCTATACGCCAAAGAATGGGGCTCGACGGCGCACTACGGTGATGCAGCAGCCGATGCCGCACTGCGTGCCAACCTCAGCGACTGGTGCGTACGTGAATCCTGGTTCGACACTGCCGCGGCGGACTGCAAGTTCATGCATTGCTTGCCAGTGCGGCGCAACGTCGCTGTCGCCGATGACATTCTCGACGGCCCGCGCAGCATCGTGCTGCAAGAGGCTTACAACCGTTTGCCCGCCCAAATGGCGGTGTTACATCGACTGCTTTCGACTGGAGTATCTCAACGATGATCATGCATCGCCCCGACCCCTCGGCCGTGATCCGTGCCCTGCGTGGCGCAGCGCCTTACATCCGCTTGTTCAAGGGCAAGACGTTCGTCGTGAAAGCAGGCGGCGGCGTATTCGGTGATCCGGAGGCGACGCGCAACATCATCGAGCAGATCGCCATCCTGCACTCGCTCGGCGTACGCGTCGTCTTCGTACATGGTGGTGGCCCGCAGTTGACGGAGGTCACCGAAAAACTCGGCGTACCCACGCAAATGATCGAGGGCCGTCGCGTGACGGACGAACGTTCGATCGATGCCACGGCGATGGTGCTGAGCGGCCTCATCAACACTCGCATTCTCGCCACCTGCCGCGAACTCGACGTGCCGGCGATCGGCATCAGCGGTGTGGACGCCGGTCTCATCCAGGCGCATAAACGCGCGCCGGTGAAACTGCAGAGCAGCGACGCCACCGTCGATTACGGTTTCGTCGGCGACATCGACTACATCGACACCGACGTCATCCGAAAACTACTCGATAACGGTTTGATGCCGGTGATCTCGCCGCTCTCGAGCGACGGCTCGGGTACGCTGCTCAACATCAATGCCGACACCGTCGCAGCCGCCATCGGCGCCGCTCTCGGGGCCGAGAAGCTGGTGCTGTGCACGGGCGCACCCGGCATTCTCGAGCGCGTCGAAGACCCCACGTCGGTTATCTCGTATACGGATCTCGCTGGCCTGAAGCGCCTCAAAGACGAGAAGCGCATCGTCGATGGCATGCTGCCAAAGGCGAAGGCGATCGAATCGGCGATTCAGGGTGGTGTGCAGCGGGTGCACGTCATCTCCTACAAAGCGGCTGATGCGATCTTGGCCGAGGTCTTCACCAACGAAGGCACCGGCACGCTCGTCGTCGCCGATATCGGCAAGCTTGCGCCCGCCGAACTCGCCGCTGCACACTCGGCCCGCGCATGACACGACTCTGGGACAAGGGCGCACCGCTCGATGAGCGGGTGCTGCAGTACACGGCGGGCGAAGATCACGCTCTCGATGAGCGCCTCGTCCCCTACGATGCACGCGCCTCGATTGCCCATGCCCAGATGCTGCATGCACAGGGGCTGCTGTCAGCCGAGGACTGTGAAGCCATCGAGAGTGGTCTCGAGTCGCTGATCGCCTCTCACGCCAAAGGTGATTGGCGTATTGAACTTGCGGATGAAGATGGCCAGACGGCGCTCGAAAAACGTTTGACGGCGCTCATCGGTGCTGCAGGCGGACGGGTGCATCTCGGCCGCTCACGTAACGACCAAGTCCTCACCGCGCTGCGTCTATATCTGCGCGATGCCACAGAACAACTCGCGCAAGGCGCCGAAACCGTGGCACTCGCCTTGTCACGACTGGCCGCTCGCGAGGGCGATCTCGAACTACCAGGCTATACCCACATGCAACAAGCGATGCCGAGCTCGGTAGCGCTGTGGGCAGACGGCTTTGCGGCGGAACTGCGTGACGACGCTGCGGGCTTGCGTGCTGTGCAGCGACGCCTGGGCAAGAACCCGCTCGGGTCCGCAGCCGGCTACGGCACTCCGGGTTTACCACTCGATCGCGAGGCCACCACTCGCGCGCTCGACTTCGAATCGGTACACGAACCGGTCACGGCGGTGCAGCTCTCGCGCGGCAAGGCCGAATCGCAGCTGTTGTTCGAAATCGCACTGTTGATGCAGGATCTCGGCCGATTCGCAGCGGACGTCTGCCTCTATTACACGCAAGAATTTGCTTTCCTCGAACTGCCGGATGAGTTCACGACGGGTTCGTCGATCATGCCGCAGAAACGCAATCCCGATGTTTTCGAGTTGCTACGAGGTCGAACGGCCACGGCGCACGGCTGCCTCGTCGAAGCGCTCGGCATTTTTGCGAAATTGCCGTCAGGCTATCAGCGCGATCTGCAACTGCTGAAACTGCCTTTGTTCCGCGGCATCGATCTCGCGCTAGCCAGCACGGCCATACTGCCGCCCGCGATCGATGCAATGCGCTTCAAACGCGACAACATCGACCTCGATCCATCGATTCATGCTGCAGAACGCGCCAATCAGCTGGTGGTGAGCGAGGGCATTCCGTTCCGTGAAGCCTATCGTCGCATCGGTGCCGAACTGCAAGCCAATAAGGTGCACGAAAAATGAGTGGACTCCCGGTACCGTGGCGCGCAGATCTCACCCTCGAGGGACTCAACTCATACGCCAAAGGCACGATGGTCGAAAATCTCGGCATCGTTTTCACTGAAATCGGTCCGAACTTTCTGCGCGGCACGATGCCCGTGGATGAACGCAGTTGTCAGCCCATGGGCGTGTTGCATGGTGGTGCATCGGTTGCTTTTGCCGAGACACTCGCAAGCACGGCTTCGAACGCTACGATGGACGATGCGCATCGCGTACTCGGGCAAGAGATCAACGCGAACCATCTGCGCCCGGTCCCGAAAGGCGAACGCATCACGGGCACAACCTACCTGCTGCATGCCGGTGCACGCAGTCAGGTTTGGTCCATCGAAATCCACAACGATCGCGGACAGCTCGTCTGTATTTCTCGAATCACGATGGCTGTGATCAACCGCCGATGAACGACTTCGCGCGCATACCGGATCCATCGCTCGTCACCTATACGCACGTGATCTACGGTTTGCATGCGCTGTCGGTACTGATCGGGATCACGGGTGCCGCGACGATCGTCGGTAGTTTTATTTTTGGGCTGCCCTCAATCGTTGCCGTCGTGATGAACTATGCGCGTCGTAGCGAGGCTCGCGAGACCTGGCTCGAGAGTCACTTCCGCTGGCAGATCAGCACGTTTTGGTGGGCGTTTTTCACCAGCGTCATCGTGCTCGTACTCTCGGCGCCGCTGATGCTGATCCTCGTCGGATTCGCCACCGCCGCGCTCGGGTTTCTGGTCATCGGTGTCTGGGTACTGTATCGCGTGCTGCGAGGTTGGCTCGCGCTGCGAGATCTGCGAGTCGTGCCGTGATGTACCGACGCCTAATCGGCTTTTTTTGTCTGATGGCTAGCCTGGGCATCGCCAGCTGCGGCCAAACCGGCCCCTTATATCTTCCCGATGATGACGCCAAAGTCGTCATCAAGCCGGCGTCCGAGCCCGCACCTCAATAACAAGATCGCGTCGACCCCTCGGTTTTCCGCAGGCGCGCGAACCCCCGGCGTTTTCTATGATGCGAAGGCCATGGTCCTCGCGATCAATACGACCGCTCCCAATTTCTGTGAAGGTAACGGCTGTGGTAGCCACACCGTCACCACGGAAGACCCTCGCCGCGCATGGCTTGCACTCGCGGTGATGTTCGTTGTGGTATTGCGATCGAGTCTCATTTGCCATACGCCTGTCATTTCATCGGAAGAATCCATCGATGCGCTGATCTCGGGCAGTTATTGCAGCGCGGGCGGTAAAACACCGCCTCGACCAGCACCCGGCGGAGAGAATGACGACGATCGCGTCACCTGCTTGCACTGCGCAACCCGTCGCCGCATCACCGCAAGTTCTGCTGATGAATCGGTATAATGGACACTGATCGATATCCCCCAGACGAAAAGGAATTTCTCATGACTGACAAACTGACCCGTCGCCAAGTGATCGGCGCCAGCGTCCTTGGTCTTTCTGCGATCGGTGTTGCCGTCGAAACGGCGCAGGCTCAAGCCAAGCTGCCGCTTTTGAAAGTCGACGAACCTGCCGCCAAAGCGCTGGGCTACATCGAAGACGCCAAGAAGGTTGATGCCAAAGCTAATCCGAATTTCAAACCGGGTCAGCACTGCGGCAATTGTCTGCAGTGGGCTGAGAAGGATCGTAAAGTTGCCGAAGGCAAGTGCAATCTCTTCCCGGGCAAGCTCGTGAAGAACCCGGGCTGGTGTAAGGTCTACGTGAAGGCCCCCGGCGTCGCTTGATTCATCGATCAGCCGGACGGCGCGCCTCGCGCCGTCCGGCATTGATCACTCGCCGTCGTGAATAAGGTCGACCTCGTCCTCATCGACGGATCCTCGTATCTCTATCGGGCTTTCCACGCCCTCCCACCATTCACCAACTCTCGCGGTGAACCGACCGGCGCCGTTCTTGGCGTGGTCAATATGCTGCTCAAGTTCTTGCGTGAGTACGAAGCCACGCAGTTCGCCGTCGTTTTCGATGCGCCCGGCAAAACGTTTCGCGACGAACTGTTTGCGGAATACAAGGCGCATCGACCACCGATGCCCGACGATCTTCGGGCTCAGGTGCAACCGCTGCTCGATACCGTCGAAGCCTTAGGATTGCCGCTGCTACGCATCGGCGGGGTCGAAGCCGATGACGTCATCGGCACTCTCGCTCGGCGCGCAGCCGATGCCGGTCAGCGAGTCCTGATCTCGACGGGCGACAAAGATATGTGTCAGCTCGTCAGCGAGCACATCACGCTGATCAATACGATGTCGGGTAGCATCTATGATCGAGACGGCGTGAAAGCCAAGTTTGATGTTTGGCCTGAGCAGATCATCGACTACCTTGCGCTCGTCGGTGACACCTCGGACAACATTCCGGGCATCGACAAAGTCGGTCCCAAAACGGCGGCCAAATGGCTTGGCCAATACCAAACGCTCGACAATCTCGTCGCACATGCCGAGGACGTCAGCGGCAAAGTTGGTGAGAACCTGCGTGCAGGGCTTTCGACGCTCGAGTTGTCGCGACAACTGGCGACCATCCGCTGCGATCTTGAACTGCCGATCGAAGCGAACGACCTGACGCGTCGCGCTGCCGACGACTCGCGCTTGCGGGAAATTTATACGCGCATGGAATTCCGTGCGTTGTTGCGCAGTTTGGGTGGCGACACCGCAAGCGGCGAAGGCTCGACGAAAAGCGACGCCCCGAGTTCGTCAGTGGCAGCGCCAGCGATCGGCTCTCACGATCTCGAGCGGGATCCTCGCGTGATCGAGGCCCCGCGACGCTACGAAACCGTACTCGATATGGCACACCTCGATCGCTGGATCGATGCGCTCGAGAAAGCCAGTCTGTTCGCCTTCGACACGGAAACGACGAGTCTCGACTACCGTGAAGCGCAGATCGTCGGCGTCTCGTTCTGCATCGAGCCGGGCCAAGCTGCTTACGTTCCGCTCGCGCACGATTACGTCGGTGCGCCGGTCCAACTCGATCGGGATGCGGTTCTCGCGCGCTTGCGTCCGCTGCTAGAGAGCGAACGGCACGCCAAACTGGGTCACCATCTCAAATACGATGCACACGTGCTCGCCAATCACGGGATCGAACTGCGCGGCATGGCCTACGACTCGATGCTGGAGTCTTACGTGTGGAACAGTGTCGCGACGCGACATGACATGGATTCTGCCGCAGAGAACTATCTCGGCATCAAAACCATTCACTACGAAGATGTCGCTGGCAAGGGAGCTAAGCAGATCCCGTTCAGTCAGGTATCGATCGAAAGGGCTGCAGAGTATGCAGCCGAAGATGCTGATATCACGCTGCGTTTGCATCGCACGTTGTGGCCGGCGATCGATCATGAGCCGCTGCTCAAAAAATTGTATGAGCAGTTTGAACAGCCCCTCGTTGCCGTCCTGCAACGCATGGAGCGCTATGGCGTTCTGATCGATCGCGAGATGCTTCGAGTGCAAAGCAGCGAACTGGCGCACCGTGCCGCCGAGTTACAGGCAGCCGCACACCAGGAAGCGGGCGTCGAATTCAACGTCGACTCGCCAAAACAACTGCAGCAGATTCTGTTCGAGAAAATGCAGATTCCGGTACTGCGCAAAACGCCGACTGGCCAACCGTCGACTGCAGAGGATGTACTCGAAGAATTGGCAGAGTCGTACAAATTGCCGCAATTAATCCTCGACTATCGCAGCATCGCGAAGTTGCGCAGCACGTACACCGAAAAACTGCCACTGCAAGCCGATCCAAAGACGGGCCGCATCCACACGTCGTATCACCAAGCCGTCGCACAAACCGGTCGGCTCTCGTCGACCGACCCGAACCTGCAGAACATTCCGATCCGCACGCCGGAAGGTCGGCGTATCCGCCAAGCTTTCATCGCGCCGCCGGGATCACTGCTGCTCGCAGCGGATTACTCGCAGATCGAATTGCGGATCATGGCCCACTTGTCGGGTGATACGGGTTTGCTCGCGGCTTTTGCTGCGGATCGCGACGTACACCAAGCAACGGCGGCCGAAGTGTTCGATGTGGCGCTCGAGGATGTCACGCCCGATCAAAGACGTTCAGCCAAGGCGATCAACTTTGGCTTGATCTATGGCATGTCGGCTTTCGGGCTCGCTCGACAACTCGGTATCGATCGAAGCTCAGCGCAGCGCTACGTTGAGCTGTATTTTGCTCGCTACCCGGGTGTGAAGGCCTACATGGATCGCACTCGCGAACAGGCTCGCGAACTCGGCTATGTCGAAACCGTTTTTGGCCGCCGCCTGTATCTGCCGGATATCCGCTCTAGAAACCGTGCGATGCAGCAATACGCCGAGCGCAGCGCCATCAACGCGCCGATGCAGGGTACTGCGGCCGACCTCATCAAACTCGCCATGATCGCTGTCGATCGTTGGTGCCGTCACGAGTCCAACGGGACCACGAAGCTGATCATGCAGGTTCACGATGAGCTCGTACTCGAAGTCGCCGAGACGGCGGTCGAGCAGGTCCGCGAGGCCGTGCGCACGGCCATGGTCGCGGCAGGTGGCGATGCCCTGAAAGTTCCGCTCAAGGTGGACATCGGCGTCGGTCGAAACTGGGACGAAGCCCACTGAAGCCTGTGGCGAGTCAGCCACATCGTGACGGATAAACCACGTCCCAAAGCACTGATCGATAACGATATTTTTATCGTCGGCGACGGAACTATTTCAGCAGCCGTGCGGTCTACCTAAGCGAACGTTCCACGTTCCCCGCTTCTACCCTCCCTGAGCGGGTCCCGGCTTCAAGACCTGTGCCGGGTTATGTCTGCCCCCGGCAGTCCTATGGGCTGTCGGGGGTCTTTTTTTCCCGCTCCCACAGCGCCGCCAAGGCCGTTTGGGCCTCCTTGACCCCGAGTCCGGAGTGGGCGGAAAACACCTGCACACTCGCGAGGCTGCCGAGTTGGGCGCGGGAGTCTTTCAAAACAGCCGCTCGCTCCGCCTGATTCAGTTTGTCGGCCTTCGACAGCAACACATGGACGCCCCGCCGCGTGGGGTCAGCCCATTCGATGAGGCCAAAATCCTCATCCCGAAGCCCACGTCTCGAATCGACGATCAGACAAAGCCCCTTCAGGCTCGTTCGTGCCCGCAGAGCGTCGATCAGCGGTACCCACTTGCGCCGCTCCTCGGGGCGCACGGCGGCGTAGCCATAGCCTGGCAAATCCACGATACGGTGACTTTCTTCGAGCTCGAAGTAGTTGAGCAGCCGGGTTTGTCCAGGCGTCTTGCTGGTTCTAGCTAGCGCCTTGCGCTCGGCGATGGCGTTGATTGCACTGGATTTGCCTGCATTCGACCGCCCGGCAATCGCGACCTCCGCACCCACATCAGGCGGAAACTGCACCGGCGCAGCCACACTCAACAAGAACTCCACATGGGGAAAACGCGACACGGAAACCGCCTGCCCGATAAGGCATCTGAAACGGGTGGTAGTGTAAACTCCTCCGCTCGAATCAGACCGTCCGGAGCCGTCCGAACATGTTCACCGTCAACTCCAGCATCCGCCTGCTCGCCGCCCTTGCCGTGGCGACCCTCTGCTCGCCCGCCGTCGAGGCTCGCGGCAATCCCGAAGCGGGTGCCACCAAAGCCGCCGTTTGTACGGCCTGCCATGGCCCGAATGGCAACAGCGTCAACCCGGAATGGCCCAATCTGGCCGGGCAAAGTGCTGCCTACATCACCGAGCAGCTCACGATTTTCCGCGCCGGTCATCGCAACAACGCGGTGATGTGGCCGATGGCGATCGCACTGACCGACGAGGACATTGCGGATCTCGCCGCTTACTTCTCGCGTCAAACGCCGAACGGCCTCGAAGCCGACGCCGCGACTTACAAAGCCGGTGAAGCGCTCTATCGCGGCGGTGATCGCGCTCGCAACATTCCTTCGTGCAAGGCTTGTCACGGACCGGTCGGTCTCGGTGCGACGAGCGCCGCCTATCCCGCGTTGCGCGCGCAGCACTCTGTCTACACGGTCAAGCAACTACTCGACTATCAAAACGAGCAGCGCTATCGCAACGTCAATACCGGGGAACCGACCAAGTCCCGCAATGGTCACATGATGGCGACGATCGCCAAACGGCTGACCGAAGAAGACATGCGCAACCTCGCGAGCTATATCCAGGGTCTGCGCTGATCGAACTGCATCGGAGAACGACTCGATGATCACACGCGCGCGCTTCTTTTCATTGCTCTTGGCCGTCGCCGCAGTCGTTTCGACGCCGGTAATCGCTCAACAAAACCTGCCTGCAGGCAAATGGCAAGCAGGACGCAATTATCGGGTGGTGTCGCCGCCGCAGGCCACCTCGGTCGGCGCAGACACAGTCGAGGTCATAGAAATCTTTTGGTACGGATGCGGCGCTTGTTTCGTGCTCGACCCCTACCTCGAAACCTGGAAAAAATCGAAGCCGGCGCACGTCGAGTTCGTGCGCGTTCCAGTGACCTGGAACGCGGGTGCCAAACTGCACGCCCGCCTTTACTACACGCTCCAAGCGTTGAAGCAAGACGAGCGTTTGCACACCAAAGTATTCGATACCATCCACCGCGGTGGTAACGGCCTGCTAGGTCGCGATGAAGCGTCGACGCTGCCTGTGATGCTGGCGTGGGCGAAGCAGAATGGCATCGAAGAGAAGGCCTTCACTGACGCCTGGAATTCGATGTGGGTGAATACCCGCCTGCGCCAAGCCGATGAGACGGTTCGTCGCTACCGCGCCGAAGGGACTCCCTTCATGGTGATCAACGGCAAGTACACCACGGATGTGGGTTCTGCCGGTGGCATCCCCCAGATGCTGAACTTGATCAACGATCTCGCAAACGCCGAGAAGCGTCGCTGAGTTCGTTGCGCGCGGATCGATACCGGCGCGCATGATTCACCATTTCTTCTTGGACACCACGGGGCTTCACTCCCGCGGTGTCGATGCGCCCACCTCTGACAGTGCGCCGCTGTGGTTCGACCTATTGAACCCGACTGCAGAGGAAATCAAATCGGTCGAAAGCAAACTCGGTATCAGCATTCCGACGCGCGATGAAATGCGCGAAATCGAGAGTTCGAATCGACTGTACGAGGACGAAGGGTCGCTCTACATGACGGCGACCGTCGTCACCAAGCTAGACACAGAGCGGCCGGAGAATACGCAGGTCACCTATATTCTGGCGGGCGATGCGCTCGTAACCGTGCGCTACGCCGATCCGCTGCCATTTCGACGCTTCATCGCCTATGCCGAAAAACATCCAAATGCCTGCAGCAATGCCGCTGCCGTGCTCGCGGGATTACTGGAGGCCAAGGTCAACAGGATCGCCGACGTGCTCGAGAGGACAAGTGACGATATCGATCATCTCTCGCAACACATTTTCGCGCCCTTGAGTGATGGTACCCGTCACCGTGACATCGACTATCGGCAAATTCTCGAACGCGTTGGTCGTATCGGCGATCTGAACTCGAAGGCACGTGAAACGCTCGGGAGCCTCGGACGTCTACTCGTTTTCCTGCTGCAAGCTAGTCAACCCCATATCGGCAGCGAAGTACGCAGTCGTCTCAAGACGTCGACGCGCGATATCGAGCAGATGAGTGGTCACGCATCGTTCTTGGGTGACAAAGTTCAATTCATGCTCGACGCCACACTCGGCATGATCAACATCGACCAGAACAACATCCTGAAGATTTTCTCGGTTGCCACCGTCGTCCTGCTACCACCCTCGGTCATCGGCGCCATCTTCGGCATGAATTTCAGCCATATCCCGGCAGCCCATCATGCCTTGGGGTTTTGGGCCGCCGTTGGCGCAATGGTGATTTCGGCCGTGGGGCCCTATCTCTTTTTCAAACGCCGCGGCTGGCTCTAGCGCAACTCACGCAGCAAAACGTCGGCTAGCACCGAGGGGTAGTAGTCGAGCTTGGATTTCTTTGCCTGCTCCACGAGAGCACGCAAGGTCGCCGTATCTTGCGGTGTCTTGCAGGACGCAAAGCTGCCATCGAGAACATAGACGGGATAACCGAGCTGACCCGCATGACGACCATAAATGGCTGACTCATAGATCAGCTCAGCGGCCCGGCAAACATCCTTCGGCGATTGATACGCGCCAGACAAGTAGAGATAGCCGGTCACGAACAAGGCTTGGGGGTATTTTTGTGCTGCCGACGACTCGATATGGGGCAATGCATCCTTTACCTGACCTGCATACGTCATGGCGCGTGCGAGTTGGTAGCTCAGTCGTGGGTTGTTTGGATCTTGTGCGAGATCCTGGCGGCATGCGGCTATTGCCGCTGGCAAATCCATCTCCCGCGTTTCAACGCCACGAGCGACTCTCAAGGGATCATCCGGATGGGCGGCAACGCGATCGCATTCGGTTATCGTCTGCGAGTATTTTTCCTTGTTGAAACTTTTGAACTCGACAGCGCCGGCGAGTGGCGCTAATGACAATGTCATTAGCGCGATAGCAGCAAACTTCGACATCACGACCCCCTTGTGCGATGTGTCGCAGGACTTTTTCAATACGATAGCGGATGATCGTGACTATGCCCAGTCTCACTCGTCCGATTTGGTTGGCCGCGATCGGAATCGTCTTTGCAGCCGTTTTCCTATACTCAACGGCGGTTGGCGATTCCTCCGGTCGACTCGTCGCTAAAGTCGTACCGGTGCTTTGCTTAGGTCTTTGGCTGTTACCTCGTCGCAACGCTAACGCGCGCTGGATCACCATCGGCTTGTTGCTGTCGGCTATCGGTGATTTTTGTCTGGAGTGGGCAAGCTCCTGGTTTCTGGCGGGACTGATCGCCTTCCTGCTGGCACACCTTGCCTATCTCACCGCGTATGTTCATCTCGTTCGTCGCGCCCGCTTGATCTTGTTGGTGCCAGTTGCGGCTTTCGGTATCGCGAGCTTTCGCATACTCGAGCCCGCTCTCGGCGACATGACCATACCAGTTGCCCTCTATACGACCGTGATCTGCTGCATGCTCTGGCGAGCATGGGCGCTAGTCGGCGAACGTCCGAATGAGCCTGGTAAAGCATGGTTGGCTGCGCTCGGCGCGACGAGTTTCGCGCTGAGCGACACGCTCGTTGCGTGGAATCGATTCGTCGAACCATCGACCACGCTCGCGCTGGCACTCATGCTGCTTTATTGGGGCGGCCAGTGGGCGATCGCTGCATCCGCTTCTGCGGATTCGCCGGATATAATGTCGTCCGGGCGCCCGTAGCTCAGCTGGATAGAGTACTGCCCTCCGAAGGCAGGGGTCGTGAGTTCGAATCTCGCCGGGCGCGCCAAACCTTTTCGCTCAACCGGCGCTCACGCGACAGCCTGCAAAGATGGCAAGCTCCCGGCGCTTGGCGACAGATTGAATCTCCAGAAGATCCAGCAGCGTATGAAAAATGTGGTCGTGCGACACGGTCTCGCGCGATTGCTCACGAGCACAACTCGGCTCCACGGCGACTCGCTGCTTGAAGCCCGGTGAGGCCCAAAAAATCATCGGTACACGAGTCTGCGTCTCCGGCGCGATGGCATAGGGCAACGCGTGCAGAAACAAACCATTCTCGCCCAGCGACTCGCCATGATCGGAGACATACAGCATCGCTACATCCACACGGTCACTGATGGCAGTCAATCGCTCGATGGTCGTAGCCAGCAGATGATCGGTGTAAAGCAGCGTGTTGTCATAGGCGTTGACGACCTCGGCAACTGAACATTTCGCGAAATCGACTTCGCGACACGCTGGCTTGAACTGCTCAAACTCGGCTGGATAGCGTAGATGGTATCCAGGTCCATGACTGCCGAGCGTATGGATCACGGTGAAACGGTCGCGCTGGATATCGCTCAACGATCGGAAGAAATCTTCGAACAGCGCGCCATCCATGCAGGGCCTGTCCTCGATACACGCTTGCGGATGCTGTGTGCGATCGACTCTACGCTCCGGCACACTGCGACAAACACCCTTGCAGTCGGTGTTGTTGCCATACCATTGCACATCGAGACCCGTGCGTAAGGCGATATCGATCAGATTGTCACGAGCCTTCGCTTCTTCGGCATCGAACCCTGATCTACCCATATCGGAAAAGAGACACGGAACGGAAATCGCCGTCGACGTGCCGCACGAGGCGACCTCGGGAAAGTAGATCAAATCCTTGATACGGGAGAGCGCAGGATTCGTCGGCCGTGAATATCCGCCCAGCGAGAAGTTCGCAGCACGCGCGGTTTCGCCAAGCACAAAAACCACCAGCATCGGCTTTTGACCAGAGCCACTGACAACCCGCTTAGCATCTTCGCCGATGCGGGTATACGGAATCGTCGGCTTGAGTTTATCGCCGAAATGACTGCCGAGACCCGCGATAAAATTGACGGGCACCAGCATGTGCCGGA
>JACCDG011778065.1_pt1 | contig 13994 bp, 8 predicted proteins | sample 7442471 | NCBI WGS metagenome assembly JACCDG01 (sample SAMN15323444, study PRJNA562643) | freshwater metagenome | isolation source: river surface water | place: USA:Blue River Watershed | collected 2017-08-17
CGAGACACGATTTCAAGCACGCGATGTGGTAGCAAGTCTTCAGTTGATGCGATAAACTTGCCTTGCACATCCCAATACTCAGCGCGCATAAGGAGTGGTTCCTCCTTATCCTTACGGATCTGTGGATGCTTACTACCACATGTTGGGCAGTCCCAGACCTTAGCACGCGCATGAACGCTAGCATTAGTAAGTCGCAAGGCTGCCGGCGAACGGGCAATGAGCGCCCTGGGCACAACGATGTCACCGCACTTGAAACAGACAATTCTGATCCACTTGCGCAGGTCCTCGATGGCCGCTGGGGAATAAATTGGGACAGCGAGTTCATAGTCGCCGAAGTGTCCAACACAATCACGCTTAGTGTGAAGACACGTCTTGCACATATAAGAGTGGTCAGTAGTACCAAGATGGGCATCATAAAGGCCTCCAGGGTATGGTTGGTTATCTCGGAACAGGTCATAAGTCGTGATGCCAACACTTGAATTTTTGCGGACTTCTTCGTCACCGATGATCGAAAACCTCACTTCTGAGATGCGGGATGTAGAGATCATCGTGGTGTACTATGATTAGCCCACGTACAAAATCAAATTTAATCAAAGATACGGTTAAAAAACCGTGTATATTACCCCTTACTTATTTATTATTGAGTATAAAATAGTATCCTATACTCATTCATAGTAACCATGGAAGTTGTTGAGCCAGCGCGTGAACGTGTTACAGAGGTGTATCGGCTGCTGCCGCTATGCACTGTATTGCGCAAACTTGATAGCTTTGCGAAGCCTGTATGTGCGACGAACTTTGCAGCATATGCTAGCTGGGGTAGCAGCAAGGTTTGTGTGCAAGAGCGATTTGACGGTATGCGGCCGTCGACGATGCGCGGTGATGCGATTATTGAAGTCCATCACCTTAAGAAGCACGACCGCGTGCAGCTTAGTGTCGATCAGTGGGAGGACTTTATGTTGTTCTCAGTCGTGTAATGGAAAAAAAGATGTAGTCTATGATCGCAAGGTCTAGCTTTTTTGTCATTGCGCCGGCTGGTCTCTGATGGGTACAGCGGACGATTCCTGATTTGCGCCACCTGGCGGCCACTCCCAAACCCTCGATAGAATCGTAGATTGATGATTCAAAAATGCCAAATAGTTCGCGCAAGACACTCTGGAACAAACTGGAATGTGCGGAACTGCCGGGTCACTCATAGAGGGTACATGAGAGGGTACATGAGAGGGTACATGTTCAGAGGATGTGGCCTGTTCGTCAGGAGTAGGACCTGCCGGCATTTTGACATATATGACTTCAATAATTCAACTTTTTAGCGGATGTTGTGTGACCGCAAGCTGTCACATATCTAGCATAGCTTGCGCCAGAGAATCGTCATGTGGTGGACGAGGCGCCACTATCAGTTCGTAGTTACCGGTCTCGTTAATTACGATCCTCGAGCCGCGCGGCAGGTATTCTAGTTGTGCCATAAGTGCATCGAGTATAACATTATTATCGCGCTTGGCGCGTTCTAGCTCTTCAGGGGTGGGTCCAGCGGGCATGACTATACGGTCAGTGCACGAAAAAATTCAGTTTTTCTAGGCGGCTAGTCAAACGGTTTAAGCGCGTGCATCTTCGCGATGTCAGCACGCGGCGCAGTAGGGTCTTTGGCGCGGCGGAGTAAAATATGCCATAAATTGGTAATTGTATCTATCGCCTCTATATCCCAATCGGCATGTTTACCATTGACGATGTTGTAGTCGTCTAGTCGCACTTCAAGCCGAGTCATCAAAGTCGCCGATGACGTAAACAGCGCATCACATTTCGCATGGCGCATTTCGACAAGCTTGGCGACCCACTTTGATGCCAGGGCCGCCAGTTCGGCGTCAAGTTCTTGACTTGACTTACGCACTACTATGATAGAACGTTGATGTTGCAGATCGACTATATAGGGCCGAAGTTTGTCAATGACGAACTTGTTGCAGTTTTCACCGCTGCTCTCGGTCGCGTTGCTGTTGATAAACAGAATTGATTCTTGTGCATGCTTAATACGTTGATCACACTTGTTGATATCAGACTCTGGGTTCAGCGAGAGCTCCATCGTAAAATCCAGTTGTCGTAGTGTGTCAATCCACCCGTCGATTAACTTACCAGCCACCGTGTCAACGTTCCACATGCTGATCGCTTCGGCAAGACTGTACATAATATCATTGTATGACTCTTGGCAGACCATCGCTGAATTGTCAGTTGGCGTGTGGAATGACTTGATAAAGTCTGCAAGGCGTAGACGGGTAGGGTCATCCGCGAAGACTTGTTTGACAACGTTCCACATGAGCGCCGAGAGAGCGTTGACTGCAATTTGCTCGTTGGAGGACATTTTGTGGGAGCTGGACGACAATAACTGAAAAAATCATTTGTTTTTTAAGTGCTCAAAACAGTATGTTCTGGAGTAATTCATGTACACTGTCTGGTGCATCACCTGCTGCGATCCGCCTCTGCATCTCAGCCCATGCGGCTATGCTGAGGTGCCGCTTAAACTTGCGGCGGCCATGTGCCATAGCTAGTATTGTGTCGATAAGGCTCTCATTGCTCATAACCTCTACATCGGCGGGGTCATTCATAATATACTCTATACAACAGCCTATGTATGCTGCGAGACTATCTTTGTTATGTTCATAGTGTGATTGATCAATTGATATGCCATTTAGTGATTCACTGATTAATGACATCGCATGCATACGCTGTAGTTCACTGACTAGTCTGTCGACTGCATAATATCCACTAAACTCGCGTCGCGCACACAGTGTGGCAAACTTAGGCGAGCACTGTAAGTCGTATGCTACGAGCAACGGTGTTAATTGGCTCATGTGCGGTTTAGTGTTTATATATTCACTTTTTGTGAGTTGAAAAAAAAGTAATTTCTTAGTTAGATAAATTCAAGTCGGCTGGTTACTGAGCCATGATCTCAGCCTTGCGACGGTTGTAAGCGTCAATCTCGCGCAGAGAGTGGAGCTTGGAGATCAGTCTGACAAGATGATCCTTACGAGACTCATCGCCAACGAAGCGTCCCCACTTGACGCAGCGACTGGCACTCTCGACAAGTTTGGTAACTTGCGCCACCTTCTTGGTCTGGAGGCAATGCATGCAGTCGCCAATCACACGATCAGCCATCGTGTTGCTCGCAGCGATAAGCTCTTGCTTGGTATCGGGATCATCCTCCAGCGTGTGAGTGCTAAAGGTGTCGTTGGCGGTCTTGATGCACTCCTCGATCTTGTTCGACTCGATAAAGCGCATGTTGTTGGGCGCAAACGCAAACGTGTTGGGCACGCAAGACATCGAGTCAACGAAGCTGGCCGCGATATTCCACTTGGGGAAATCCGGCTGAGCAGGCGGAGGCGGCATCTCAAACGAGTCGGCATCGTTCTTGCGAATGGTAACATACTCATCAGCCTTGGCCTTGGCGGCATCAGCGGCGGTGATGGCCTCAGCAGCAGCCTGCAGCTCAATGGCAGGGACGACCTGACCAGCAGTGAAGCGGGTAAACAGGGCAGATGCGGCGGCACGGGCGGCGTCGACGTCGGCAGCGGCCTGATTGGCCATATCCTGAGCCAGCTTAAGCTCCTGCTCAAGATAAGCCTTGTGAGCCTCAGCGGCGGCGAACTCGTCGGCGGCCTTCTCATGCTCAGCGCTGGTGATCGCATCGACGATCGTGGTCCCCATGTTCTCAAAGAGCTCCTTGATATCGGTCAGCTTGTCAACAACTCGCGAAATGACATCGCAGCCGCTGCCAAAGTTGCTGACGAACTGCTTGTAGGCCTCGGTGGGCTCGAGCTTGCAGCTTGCCATAAAGAGGCGGACAGACACCTCGTCTGAGAGCAGCTCACTGTCGATCAAGGCCTTGATAATGCGCTCGTCGTCAGCCCAGTGACGCTCCGTAACACCTGAGACCTCCACAGTAGGCGCAACTTGCTCCGAAGAGGCAGGCTGAGCAGTCGGGACGGAAGAGTCGGCGGCGGAAGTGAAGAAGCCCATTGTGACAAATGTGCAGCGGGTACTTGAATAACAATAAATTCAATTTTTTTTAATAGAGTATTTACAGGGCAAAAAATAGTAGGTCATTTTAGGGGCTATTTTAGGCTTGGAACAGGCGATCGGTGGTTAACCTCCCTATTTAACCTCCCTATTTAACCTCCCTAATTAGCCATAATGTTGGCAACATCCTCGTCAAATTTCTGGCTCTGGCCTGTTGCAAGACGACTGTTGACATTGGACAAGTCTCGACGCAACGTCTCAAGGAGACCAGGATGGTACGACGTACTAATCGTGATGAGCCAGTCGAGGTTAGCAGCCATATCTCTGTCAGGCATGTTGTCGTTTAGCAGACGCAAACGCATTTCGCCAATGACTGCAGTGATAAAGTCACGTTGATCAACAGTCAATGCCGTTGGGTAACGAGGAGTTTTGACGATAATACGACGCAATTTATCAGTACTGATAAGCCAAACATCTTCCGGCACACCAGGTCTGACAGTCGATGGAATGCACGAACACGAGTCCATAAAACTCGCCGCGATATCATACGGCGCAGGTACAAACTTCGCCGGCGCGGACGGTACGATGATGGCGCGCCACTTTGCTTCGGCGGCAGCGAGCTCGGCCTCCGCGGTCTTGAGCTGTTCTGATACACTCTGGACTCTCTTTTTGTTATGAAGAATAGTAATACAATCAGGTAAAATATATCCAGCTTTGACTTGTGCGATATATTGTTCAGATGCTGCCGCTGCAGTCTCAAACTGAGTCGTAAACACGTGTACAGCGCATGCTGCGTCTTCCTGAGCCTTACGGGCCTCCGCCTTTTGGGCAACAGCTGCCTCGTATTCGCGAAGCTCCACTTCAGACTGGTCGGCGCGGACCATTTCCGCAACGGCTGCGTCCTCAAGCGCCTCCTTGATACGATTCACAAGTTCGATACTCTTGTCAAGACCGAAGAATTCAACGAAGATGGTAAACGCATGACGCGGACTATGGCAGTCCGCGAGCGCGTGAAGTGCAAATATGTGATCTTCACCAGATGCGGTGACAACAGCCTCGATAACTTGTTGAATACGAATGTCCATCATCCACGGGCATGCATTTGACTCTGCAGGTTCATCTTCAGGTTCGGCTTCCAAAGGCTCAACCTCATAGGAAGGCTCAATCTTGATAATACGCGTAGTAGTTTGCGTGGTGGATTGTTGCGAGGCGGTATCTCGTTGAGCTTGCTCTTTGCGCAATTGGACTTGAATAGCCTGCTCGAGCAGGCTCAGCAAATTGTCAGTCGGCGTGGGGAGAATTCCGGACATTGGGAGAGTCAATGGGTGTTGATAACTACCCAAATTCAATTTTTATGCCCCCTTGGTGCGCGGATAGCCTATAAATCACCTGTAATCATGCTTTATTTGAATAAAAAATTGAATTACTTGTATTGCACATATCTGTGAAATGACTCAAAGTCTTACTTCCAAGCACGTCGGCCGTCTGCTCGAGGATCTCCAAGCTCATCCTACCCACACGGCGCTCAATTTTAAGGCCCCGTCTAAGGTTAAGGCTGGTGAGGCGATCTTCCACAGCGTTACCGCAATGTGCGATGGTCAGAAGGTAGATCCGCTGTATGTTCAGTTTAACGATGTGGTCATTACGGCTGCTATCGGCGACCCTACTGACATGAGCACTGAGCGCGCTAAGTCGCTGGCAAAATACCCGGCTATGCGATTGCGACTCACGTCGACTGTGTCCAAGGGTGGACTGTTCGGTCAGTGGATCGATCTTGCCGATGTGTGCTTTGAGAACTATGCCAACGCTATTCGCGCTGTCAATCCTCTGGCAGGCGGCGGTAAGAAGCGTTCTATCCTGCATAGATCGTACATGAAGGACGGTAAGGAGGTTGTTATCTCTGACCCTGAGTTTCAGTTTGACTTGCAGCTTGTTGAGCTGAGTGGCATGAATTATGGCCAGGTCAGCGTGTTCTCGCAAAAGCACTACATTACCCCGCTGCGCGGCACGCCGAAGTGCACTTTGCTCGAGTGGAGCTTGGGTGCCGACGGCAAGGAGGTGTTGTCTGAGCCCAAGGTTGAGGTTAACGGTGTCATGGTTCCAGTTGACTTCAAGAACATTCACTTGTGGATCACTCCCGGCAGCGTTATTAAGCGCGGCCGAGTGTTTGTGGATGCATGTGAGTCTGCCTCGGCGCTGTCGTGCCCGTTGCGCCTGCATTGGGCCGCAATCGAGATTAACCGCAAGACAGGTGTGATTGAGGACGATTATGTGCCTTCGGCATCGTTGGCCAGCCAGTTGGGCGTGACGCCTGTTGCGGCTGCGGCTGCTGAACCGACTCCGGCTGGATCCACTACTGAACCTGAGCAAGTCCCAGTTGTCGACAGCGCCAGTGAGCAACAAGCCCCATCATGTGCTGACGACAGTATTCAGCTCACTGAATAAGTCAATCCGATATCAAAAAATTATTATCTTTTTTCAGGTTGCACATTAACACTGGATGTGTTTACTAACACTGGATGTAGCGTCTGAACTCAACATGCGACATGATACCCATCTGGCAACAGCGCTTTCGCAACTTAAGTGCCTCGAAAACTGGCGTAACCGACACGTCACTTACAAATCGCGACGTTTCAGGGTTGGCGCCAGGGGGTAGGCCAGTAGCGATGATTTCGGCCGACATTTTTTCGTATGCATCATACAACGATGCAAGCTCGCGACCACAACGGCAGACAATAGGAGGGTACATTCTAATGAGTGGTATATGTTACTACTCAATTTTTTTATTGAATGTGTGCACTTAGCGAGACAAACGGGCAACAACGGAGTCAACTTGAGCACTGTCGACTCCGGCAGCAAGCAGAGAGGCCTTGAGCACCGACAAGGGTACATGCTTGTCATCGATAATGGGCTCGCCGATGCAGTGCATGATGCGCTTGGACATGCTAGAGCACTCATCGCGAGTCGGGCGCAGGAAGATGGGACCCAGCGACGAGTACACAAAGCGGTTCAGGGCCACATTGAGTTCAGGCTTCGCCAGCGACATCTCAGCGCGCTTGCGATTGAGAATGCCCAAACGGAAGCTGTAGTCGCTGCTGTCGGCGATGAGCATCGTAATAATGCTCGCCAACATGTTGGGGAACTCAGTGCGCCAGTCATCGGCCATCGTCTGCACCGAATGCCAGCACATAAAGCGCATGTCAGCCCACACGGTAAGACGGTAGGCGTGGGCGGCCAAGTACTCGTGCAGACCAGCAGGCAGCACATTCTGGCAAGAACCGATCGAGTTCTGGACAGCCAGAGTGTCGCACGCGCTGCGAATAGCGTCGATCGTAGTCGTCGGCGGACCACCGCACGACAGGCGGCAGATATCGAGCGCGGTAAACATGGCCTTGCGCTCCTTGTAGAAAGCACAGGTCGAGACACTCTGCGAGCGGATAAAGTCATCGACAAGCTCGTCAAAGTTTGCCGGCTGCTGGTGAGAGCTGCCATACCACTCAGACAGGTCCAGGAAGTACTCCTCACTGCAGAGAGGGTTGAACACGATAAAGAAGTCAGCGATCGTGTTGTTGAGCAACGGAATCACACACGCAGCCTGCTCGGGGCGATTGCTGATAAGCCATGCCACAGCACTGGCAACCGGCGAGGTAAAGCACTTAACGGCTTCGGCGGGGCACGAGCATCGCGAGGCGGCAGAGATCACCTCGTTAAGCAGGGTCTTACTGGCGGCATTCTCGTCGTCCAAGAACTGGTGACTACCAAGTTTGCCACCCTTACCGACCTTCTTCATAACGCGCACGGGGGCGGGGGCGAGTTCAGTACCCATCGGCGGCTTGCCGGTGAGCTTCCAAACAGAGATGGGCTTACCATTCGAGACGAATCCCACATCCTTAGAGGCTTGGGCGCCGTCGAGCTCAACACTGCTACCAGACGCGGACTTTACCTTGACGAGATACGACTGCGGCTTGCGCGAGTCGCTAATCGGGGCCTTGGACCAAGCACCAACAGTCTGGAGGTCCTGACGCAGCACGAGCGCGCAGAGGGTGTGGAACGCCTTGTTGTAGGCGGCCTCGTCGGGCGAATTCATGCCAGACTCCAGCTCGCCAACAATCTTGTCATCGGGGACAAGCAGGGCGATTCCGGCCGCGAACTTGCCCGGCCGCAACAGAAACTCCGCACAAAATCCCTTGAAAATGCCAGCGAGGCGAGTATGCTTCGCCTCCAAATACGGCATAATGCAATCAAACCGCTGCCGTGTAGATGCCATAGTGCACTGGTATATAATGATTATTGGCAGATTTTTTTGGAAATAAATAATCGCGCGCAAAAAGTTGGGTAATCCACGGGCCAATGTGGACTCTGGTGAGTCGGCTGATATAAATAGTATTTTACGAGTTAGAAATATTATTGCAGCCCAGATATAAGGGCCACCCATGGGATTGTCCGAATCCAAAGAAGGCATCGCCAATGTCGCGGCCGGTGTTGCCAACAAGATCGGTGATGTGGCCGCTGCCGCCACTACGGCCGGTGCTCAAGCTGCACTGAAGCCGGTGCCGGGACTTAAGCCTGGTACTAAGGACGTTATTGCGTTTGCGATGGGGGATCAACTGAAAGATGTAGCCGGTGCAGTCGGTACTGTGGCTGGACAGACAGCCAATCGTATTTTGCGAACGGTGGTCAAAATCGCCCAGAACGAGTTTCCCCTCAATCCCAACCAGGCGTTGAAGGCTGGTAAGGGTGAGTTTGATGGATCTGCTGAGCCCGAACAGCTTGATTACGTTGGCGCCGCGCAAGGTGTGACCCCCAACGCCTATCTTGCCGTTGTGACTGGTGGTTGCGCGATGGGAGGCAAGCGCGGTGGAGTTGACTCTCATCCGCTGCCTGGCGCCTTTGATGCTGCATCGATTGCCAAGTACGCTGAGTCCTTTGAGTCTGAGGCCAAGAAGCGCATTATTGCTTCGATTCTCTCTGTTGCTGATCGCATGAAGCTCTCGACTGCCGGCAGCACCACCCGCGAGCGTGTGAAGTCAGTCATGGACTCGCTGCCGAAGAACATTTCCCCGGCAACTGACGTGCAGCGCAAGGTGTGCGATGCGATTGCGATGTCGATCAACAAAGAGCTGGGCTTTAACGCTGTTGTCACCGGTGATGCTTCCCTTACTTGCCAGCAGGTTCAGGAGCTGCTCATGTCGCTGTCTGCTGGCGCCCACATCGAGTTTCTGCGCTTGCGCAAGGACTTGACCCGCATTCTGCGCAATCTGGCCGTGCTCGAGAAAACGCTGCAGTCGCAATGGACCGCGCTTCAGCAAACGCTCGAGACTACGACTGATCCCGAAGTGCGCCAGAACACTCTCAACTTGCGCGCTGTTCACGAGACGATCATGAACGAGATCCGTCGTCAGACTGAGATGATCCAGAACATTGTGCAAATCGATGTTGAGCCTGCCCAGCGTGAGTTGTCCGAGCTGCTCAAGCATGTTGAGATGACCGGCGCCGAGGTGCGCGTTGTGTCGCCGGAGGATCCTGGAAATGCGTTCGGCAAGCTCATTGCGGCGCTGTTGAATCAGACTGCAATTGTGCCTATGGTGCTTGAAGTGATCGAGCAGGCACTGTCGCGCGTCGGCATGAAGATGTCCGAGTACGGCGCGCAGAAATCTTACAATGATTTCACGGCGCGCGTTGCCGAGCTTGTTAAGAACCTGCCGCCTGCGAAAAACAACGACAATGTTGAGTTTTTCGACGCGATTGAAATATTATCCAAAAATTTTGATCGACGTGAGAGTATAGCCTCAGCCGCAATGTCGCGAGGTGGTTCTTATGAGGTCACGGCTGAGGATGTCGACAGTGAACACGGTAAGTCTGGAGGCGCTTACCGCCCGACGCGCATTGAAAAGCAAATCCGCGTTAAGACGGCGATGCGCGGTCTGATTTTCAAGACTTTCTCGCGCGAGCTGTTCCGTCTTTTCGACTCCATCGCTATGTCGGTGCACATTATGTCGAAGAAGATTGGCACTGAGATTCCTCTCAGTGAGCAGCTTGACGGCTTCCGCAACATGTTGGCCCAGCTCAAGTTTGTCATCGAAGGCGTGAAGGCCAAAGGTTACTATGCGCTGACCGGATATTACTCGGATGCTATGTCGCGCAATGTTCGTGATGCGTTCTTGGGCCGCCTGAAGTCTGTCGTGTCGTACATTGACACCTTGGCTGAAATGTCGCTGTACTCTGGCTCCAAACACTACTTTACTGACATCAAGACTGGCATTGTCGGTATCTTGTCCCTGATTGACAGCGTGTCGCAGGAAGTGTCGGCTAAGCTTGGTTCAGCTGACGCCGCTGAGTCTGAAAAGTTCGGCGGATCCTGCGGCTGTTCCTCGAAGTTGGGAGGTTTGGAAACCAATTCTGCTGTGCTCGCCAGACAGCGCGGCAGCACGTTCGACGCCGAAGATGCTGACTTTATTGAGCCGAAGTTCCGCTCGATTGAGTCCATTCGTCTTGCCGACTCGATCAATGAGTTTGACTACAACATTCGCGCGGCCCAGATTCGCCGCAACCTGCATGCGGCCGAGCGCGGTGTGTCTGAGTTTACGGCCGGCTATGCTGATCTTGTGAAGAACTCGCTGGGCGAGAAGTTGCGCTCGCTGCAGGCTGAGTACACGGCTGAGAGAGAGGCTATCTGCCCCGCCAACCAGGTTCCGGATGATGCTCAGAAGCAGCAACTCGAGTTTGCCGAGATGCAATGGGCGTCGCGCAAGAAATTCTGGGCGACCGTTGAGGCTGTTGACAAGTACATGCAGGTCTTTACCGACGGCATGTTGCGTCACCCTGATGACATCAAGGACATCAAGTCGATGCTTGAGGAGGTCAAGACCCAGGATCAGTGGTACGACGATGAGACCGGTGATCAGATCGCCCAGGCGTTTGACTCTTTCCTGCCCGTCGCTGGTGCATTGAACAATGGTCTTGGGAGTGTCCCGTGGGACAAGAAACAGCACTACATGCAGCGCGCTGCAGAGGCTGCCGCTGTTGGTGATCCGACTGTTGACACCCCGCTCAAGAATGTCAAGGACAGTCGCGCACACATTGGCGCCGCCTTTGCGCGCATGGCGTCGCTGAAGAACTTCATGTCCGCGTTTGTGCAGATTGGTTCCAAGTTCGGCGGCGAGGAGCTGAGCAAGAAGGTGTTCATGACTCCCGGCCAGATGTATCACAACATCGTGGACTACATTCAGACTTGCGGCTTCGAGCGTACTGCCGCCACTGCCAGAATGCGAGCTGTAGGCGGTGCGTGGGATAGTATCCGCGCTGAGATTACAGCGTTGAAAAACTACTTCTTGGATACTGCTGGAGATGACAACGTCGCCGCGCCTGGTGGTGTTGTTGGTTGGGGTAATCCCAGTCGCATGTACTATTTGTATCAGCTTTTTGCTGCTGATAACACTATTAATGGTCGCGATACACATTTGCCAGCTGTCATCGCTGAACTTGCCGATCAGACCGCTGGTAGGTTTGGAGCCCTTTACAAGGCTGTCAACGACAAGCGTCCTCAACTCAGTGCTCAGGAGCGCGGTTTCATTGACGGCGTTGACCGAATTGTAGCCCTCTACCGTGGTATGCAGGCGGCTCGTGTTGATGCTCAGGTTGCCAAGGCTGTGCGGCGCATCAAAGCTGTGATGGACAGCTTGTTTGGCAGTGCAGGAGCAGCTATGGCCGGCGTTTATGCCAGTCTGCGCGATGTGCGATCGGTGCGTGAGGAGGACAAGTACCTTGTCATGATGCTCAAGGCTATGGCTGCGAAGATCTTCACCGTGACCGGTCTGTATGACCTGATGGAGCGCCCGCATGAGCTCAACAGTATCAATCCTATCCGCATGATCATTGGTGGTGCTGGTTCGACTGTCCCCGTCGACCCTGAGTGCACTGAGCTCTACCTGCGCCTGCCGCTGCTGTTGCAGTTCTATCGCCGCCTGTTTGCATACGAGGAGGAAGGCGATTATGAAGAAGGCAACAAGTTCCAGGTTGAGTCTTCGCTTGCGCGCAAGTTCAAGAATGTTAAGGTGTCGATGGTGCCCGACTGGGAAGGCACTTATGCCGGCATCATTAAAATCATGCTGCGTGACGTGCGCGGTGTTGACTTGCAGATGCTGCAGGATGACCAGATTCAGGCTATCATCGCTGAGTGCAATGCTATCTGGCAGCGCGCGAAAGCCAAATATCCTCAGGACACCGTGATGGCTATCATTAACGAGGTGATCAATGAGGTCAATCGCCGCTACGGCATCGTGTCCAAGGAGGAGCGCGATTTGTGGGAGCAGAACTTCGGCCTCAAGTACGACTATGTGAGTGAGACTGACAGTTATGAGGCCAAATACAATCGTCAGGCTGCTACTGAAATTGCCTTGCTGCCGGGAGAGGATGAGTTGGGTCGCCAGCAGCTCTCGTCGGCCGAGCAGTTGTTGATGGGCGATCGCTTGTCGACTGACATGCAGGCGAAGACGTACGAGTCGGCCTTTAACGTGTCGTCTGACCACTACAACATCATCAAACGCTTCCGCTGTGCGATTGACAAGCACTTTGCCAGTCCGGACACCAAGCTGTCGTTCAAGGGTGCCTTGCGTCAGGTGCGCAAGCAGTTGGGTGTTGAGCGCGATGCGGGCAAGCGTATTGCTCTTATTGCCGGCCTTATGCGCTCGAAAGACCTGTACTCGCGCGTTGACCAGTCGAAGGTTGTCGTGTTCCACGAGTGTGTCGTCGGCGGCCTGAATGCGCTGGGTATGCTCTACACGATTGCCTCCAAGTTCGTCGAGCAAGCTGAGCTGCATGACATCTTCGCGCACTATGTGAACCTGATCAAGAAGCACGCTGAGGGAGCTGCTGGCGCTGCGCGCATTAACACGGCTGATGGAATTCAGACTGTTCTGCGATCGACCATGGGTCCGCTTGCCGAAGCCGTGCTGGCTGCCGCTGGTCTTACTGATGCTGATCGTGCTCGTCGTCTTGGTATTAACATTGCAGCACTGGATGTTCATGGAAATCCCGATCCTGACGCCGCAGCTGCCGCATTCGCCCGTCTTACCGTCGACGACATGAAGGCCTTCCGCAATGAAGCTGCCAGGGGTCAGAATCACAATGGTGCCATTGGCAACTTGATTGATAACCAGGCTGTTATGAAGGCTCTGCTTGAGAACCTGCTTCGATTCGCCGGCGACTCGCAGGGTTTGGTTAAGTTTGAGGTTGTTGATGGCAATCTGTCCATTAACTGGACTGCATTCAAGTCCCTGGTTGAGTCTCTGTTTGCCAACATTAACTACTTTATCGATGCCTCGCGCGCTTACATCAGCGATGACCTGTTGGATCGATATGTTGATAAGAAGCGAGTTGGCTCGTTCTACTGGTTGCAGGAGCAGTTCGACAAGATCTTGGTTGGTCGTCGTCGCCGTGACAAGACGATCACTGAGGACCTTGCGGTGTTGGATGCGCGCCGCCGCTACACGACCATTGACGATGCCGTGCGCATGGCGAACAATACGTGGATTATGCTGAACCGCCGATTCGCCGATGGACAGATCAGCTACGCCGATGTGTTCGCGCGCATGGTGTTCTACGCCAATGACAACCATGGTGCCCTTAAGATCGCTGAGTTCAATGGTAACACGATCGAGTGCTGCCACTTCGGCGGTCAGGCAGAGAAGTTGATCCTCGACACGCGATTTATTGCGCGATATGTCAGCTTGTACAACCTCAGTGCAAATTTGCAGGCTGCCCAGCGTCAGAGTGCCTTGTTTATGTTCAACCAGCTGCTGGCGAACTACTTGAACACGATGTTTGATGGCAATTCGCGCAAGATCTACTACAACGCTGTTGCTGGCATCGCAACTCACTTCGCGAGCTCGTTGGGCAACCCGCAAGCGTGCTTCCCCGACACTGTGCCGCTGTTGGCCGTCAATGGTGAGTCGCCCGTCCCGGTGAAGTTCAGCGCCGAGAATGTTATC
>JACCDG010312797.1_pt1 | contig 13993 bp, 7 predicted proteins | sample 7442471 | NCBI WGS metagenome assembly JACCDG01 (sample SAMN15323444, study PRJNA562643) | freshwater metagenome | isolation source: river surface water | place: USA:Blue River Watershed | collected 2017-08-17
AGATACCGACCCAATTACAAATACAAAATCACTTGTGATAGATATATTATTTATGTCACTGATCATATGGGGTTTAGGTCTATTCATTTATGGATTAAAGATGGTAGTGTTTGGATCTAAAAAATAAGGTAGGCACCACAAAATCTTATATTTCTAAAATAGAGAACGATATAAAAGAAGTTCGTATTTCTAGTTTAGAAAGACTAGTAGAAATTGGATTAGGTGGAAAATTAGAGTTGAGGATTATGTTGTAAAACTTTACCTCACATAAATTTCTACCCTAGCACTTCTGTTGATTCCTGTAATGGTTTGACAGCAAGTAATTTGATCTCCCGCCGAATAGTTCACTGCAGTTGCAAATACTCCGGTCATTCCAATTCCACCTGAAACATCATTTGAAGCTTCATTCCCATTAGGATAAACTCCACCACCATTTTCATTCCAACCAAAACCCCATCTGACACTAGCTGTAGAACTTGAATTAGTATAATTGAAACCATAGAATAAAACGTCTGATTGAGAAGAAAAAGCCGTTCCTCTACCAGCAAAATTATTTGCATTTCCTAAATAAAGTTTTGTTGAGCTATTAAAGAAATTAATAGGTGTAATTCTCACTCCACTATTGAAATTGTTTTGCAACCAACACCAATTATTGTAACTACTTAATAAATTAACACTTCCCCCAGTGTTACTAGAGCCATAATTAGATGGGATGTCAGGAAATAATGCCATAATATCTTTTGAATAAAAATAATTCATTACATCAAATTTTGCATCCCCATCATTTCTATTATAAGAATTGGGATTTAATGTATTTGCTGTAGTCCAATAAGAACTTGAAAATTTAAAAGTTGTTCCTCTTGTTGCTTTCATTATCATCATCCAGCCACCTCCATCAATTGTTGTACTCAATAAACAATATATTTGAGTTGGGCCAACATAAGGAAGATTAATCCAATAAACACCATCTGTGTTGTTAGAAAATGCTGTTTGAATATATTTAGCACTAGGGGCAGCTTTTGCAGAAGTTGATCCATCCAAATCTGTATTAGTGACCATTTCTTGTAAATTTTGTGTCCATGATGCATAATAGGTATTTGCAGGTAGAACACTGGTAAAACTACTTGGTGTTGCCGCTTGTGAAGGAGATTTCCAAAATAATCTTAACCCAAATCCCCCACTCCCTTGTTGCATCCTCACTTCGTATAAATATTTTTGACCTGCAGTTACACTAATAGTGCCAGTATGAGAACCTAAAGAAGGAAGAGCCTGACCTGAATATGTTGAAATAACAGCAGTGCCATTTATATACAGATCACTTGCATCATCAGCTTCTAATGAAAAAGTATATGTTCCAGATTCTAAAGGAATAAATGTGCCTTGAATTTTCATTGCAAAATAAGTTCCACTATTTGGAACATTTATACCCAAAGCAGATAAATCCGTGGAACTTTGCCAGTCAATAATTCTTGTGGAGTTAGTTCTCCCCGATTTAATTAATGTTGAATTAGTATTATCTGTATTAAATAATTTATCCATTTCAGTTTTACTAGTTGGGACAGTTGGATACTGTGAAGTTGAGCCATTCCCAGAATGTGTACTATATAACCAGTAATCAAACTGAATTTTAGGTTGATTTTGTATACTTTGAAAAGGTGCTAAAAATTGAGCATTGGCATTCAAAGCCAAAGAAAAAATATAAAACAATAAACATTTTCTCATGATTGTTAATTTGTCATATCACCAGATGCTACATATTTATTGGCCTCCATACAAACCAATGTTAGAATAGCATATTGTCCAGCAGATTTTGTAAAACCATATCGGTTATAAATGTTAGTAGTAGTTCCATTTATATTAAGAGTAACCTGTCCTGTCCCTTTTTGTAAAATCATACAATTAAATCCAACAAAAAAATAAGGTACATATAATGCAATAGGACTTGAATTATTTAATGTGATAATCTTACCATTATCAGCACTTGTTAGGGTATATGAAGTTCCCACTTGATCATTCGTTAATCCAATTGAAGTATTAGATGCTATAAAATTTACCCAGGCAGAACCATTCCAATAATAATAACCAGGAACCACATTATTTGGTGCATTGCCAGTTGTAGCAGTGTTATATACAAATAACCCTGTAGCAGGTGATGTAATTGGACCACTAACATTGGTAGCTGTTAATGCAACTCTAGGAGGCAAAAACCCTTTGTCAGTAGAGTATACATCCAACTTGGCAGAAGAATTGGGTGTTGTGGTACCAATACCTGTTTGAGCAAATATTTGCGCTGACAAAATAAAACTTAAAATTAATAAATAATTTTTCATAAATAAATCTTTTATCTAACCCAATACCAAATTATTCCTGGATTTTGATTTGCTGTTCCACCACCAGCATCACTTATCCATGGGGAAGGATTATAGTAACTATTATTTGATATCAAAGTACCCCACCAATTTCCTGACCCCGACGAAAGCGAAATATAACCAGTATTTGATCCCACATAACCATACCATGGCATTCTTTCTGAAATTCCATTATTCAATCCTACATAATTCCAAGTGCCAAATTTTGTATTCAATGTTACATTTGTTTGTGAATTATTGGTGTTAGTAAAACTATAATTTCCATTCGCTGTCCATATACCTCCGAAACTTCTTCTACTTCCTGCATCAATCATATATTGAAAACCACTCGCACTTTTTTTAATGTAATCTGCCCAACCTATAATTGAATAACTAGAACTAGATGTACTTATAATTTCAGCATTGGTTGTAAATGGATTGCTCGTATTTAGTGCTATTGAATTTGCATAGTTCCAAACTGAATTTGACGAATTTTTTAATATTAACGTCCATCCCCCTCCTTCTGTGGTCATGTCAGCATATATTTTAATTGGATTCCCCCCGTTAATATTCGGATTTTTAATCCAATAAAAACCATCTGTTGCACTAGGAAAATCTTGCTTAATTTGATAAGCACTTGTAGATGCGGTAGCTTCGGTTAAACCATCAGCAGTAAAACTTGGAATAAAATTGTTATAATTATTGGTAATTTCTTGTTGAGTTAGTTCTCTTTTATAAATTTTAAATTTAGACAAATACATGGTTTGCATAAAATTACTATTCGATAACCAACTACCTATTCTACCAACACCACTATTAAAGTTAACAGACGAAGTACTTTGAGTACCTTTTATTTGACTCAAAGGTTGATTCACTCCATTGATATAAATCTTATTGAGTAAGTAACTACCTGAATTCATCACAAAAACATAATGATTCCAATTATTCAATAAGCCCAAATTTGTCACTTGTGAAGCGGTTAATCCGTATTGATCTCCAACAGCTGAATTATAACCAAGAGCTCCTCCACTTGACCAAACATCATACATATTGAATCCAAAAAACATACTATTTGAAAATGTAGTGGGAAACACCCACATTTCAACAGTAATTGTATTTGCAGTTCCCAAGTCAAATGAAAAATCTGTATATGAGGTAGTAGTTCCATTATAATACATCATACCCCCACCTCCAGATTTGTACGAAACATTTGATGCATTTGTTGCTGTTTTAGCTGCACCAGAAATATCATTCCAAGTAGTACCAGAGCCTGGGTAACTTAAATAACTATTATTTGCATCTAAAAATAAAACTAAATCATATCGAGATTTTTCATTTAGATATAGTAGATAAATTTCTTTTTGACTTAACCCTGTAGTATAAAATTTAAAATTTGATAGTAAAAAATTACCATAAGCGCCAGATCCCATATTTGTTCCGTCCGTCGCTGCAATGGAAAAATATTGAGCACTGGTCAATGAAGACATATGTGGACCAACTCTTGTATAGGTTTCAGAACCAACTAAATCACCGTTTAAAAAGGCATTTAAATTTGCACCATCATACACTAATGAAACGAAATACCAATTATTAAGTGTTAAGGTATTTGCAGTAGTTATAATCGCACTTTTAGGCCAAACGGAAAATTTAAGATAGCCATTTACCATTTCAATGTCTGAAGTGTGATAATATGAATTTATTGTACTTTGACCTAAATCAGATAAAACAACTCCATTTACCGATTTTGGATTGAACCAAAAGCTAATAGTAAAAACACCAGATCTAGCACTTGAATTTACAGGAGAATAGAAATTTGACATGTCTCCAAAAGTCAAATACTGTGATGATCCATTAAATCTCATATAACCTGGATCTGCATAATATGTAGGACTTCCATTCAATGTACCAGTTGGCGAACTTCCTTTTTGATTATTAATAGCAGTTCCTGCTCCCGTGAAACTTGCAGACTTTAAAAAATCATACTCTAATTTGAGATTATTTTTAGTAACACTATTGGGATAGATTGGAGAAAAGAATTGCGAAAAACTCCAAATAGGAAACAATAAAAATGTAAAAAAGAGCTTTCTCATTTTATTAATTACTTAACTCTCCAGAAATTACAACACTATTACTACCTAAATGTAAAATAGTAACTAGTGCATTTTGACCTATTGATTTGTTGTATCCATTTCTATTGATTGGCACCAATCCACTACCAGTAAAAGTAATTTGACCAGCTCCACTTTGAAAAACCATACAATTAAACCCATCAGGAAGTCCCGTTGGAATTGTTATTGTAACTGCAGAACTTGAATTCATGTTAATAATAGTACCATTATCTGAAGCAGCCAATGTGAATCCAGCTGTTTTAGATGTTACAACTGTACCAAAACCTGATAATTTTGAACTAGTAGATGAACCTCCTGTCAAATTTCCATTAGTAGAAATATTTCCAGTTGTAAAACTTATATCATTTCCTGTCTTTGTCCATTCAGTATTTACTCTTAACCAATTGGGGACTGTAGATGAACCCGCATTAACATAGAACCCAATAGTTGCATCAGTTTGATAAACTAATAAACCATTAGCAGGAGACGGAATACCAGTTCTTTGAGCAGATGTCATTCTTGGAATAAGTATTCCCTTGTTAGTTGCTGCTACTTCTAATTTTGCAGATGCGTCCGGGCTCGCGGTTCCAATACCAGTCTGAGCATTTGTTACAGCTGTTATAGTTATTAAAAAAAAGATGGAAATAATCCTATTTACCATATGTTGATTTAGTTGCATTATAATTAAATAAGATCTCATCTTTTGACAAACTACGATTATAAATAAATATCTGAGGAATAGTTGTATTAGCATAAGTGCTACCATATCCCCAAAAAAGAGCTCTGGTATAACCTAAATATATAGAATTATTTGTTGTATTAAGCGAAGCACTTAATGTATATGGATTAGTAGTTTGAGTTGTCCATGTGCCATTCCAATAATAAAAAGTATTGGTAAAAATGCCATCAAAACAAAAAGTTACACTAGTATTGTTATTATTATAGGCATACGCTATATAATGCCATTTACCATCAAATACAGTTGATGAACCAATTGGAAAGAATAAATCATTTCCCCAAAAGCAAATAACAACTCCACCTGTATTAGTGGGTGGATATGAACCAGCTGTGCCTACGCCATTATTATAAGTTAAAAATAATTGTTCCGCAGTATTTGATGAATTAAATGCACCTTTATCTAATAAAGCAGTATTTTGATTAGCTGTTGACTTATACCAAACCACTACAGTTCTTGAATTATTACCACTGGTCGAACTAATAGCATTTGCACTTATATATTGGCTTGACCCATTCAAAGTAAATGAACCTTTATCTGAAATATTATAAGTGGGAGATCCTTGTAAAGTCCCATTATTTGAATTTCCTGAAATATCATTCCAAGTTGTACCTGATCCTTTATAAGAAATTAAATTTGCAGCATCCCATCGAAGCACTAGACCATCTGTAATAACATTATTATATTTTATAATTAAACCCATTCGCATAGTAATATGCGAACTCCAACCACTAGAAGTAGGCATAACTTTTACATATTTTGCGTAAACAACATTTGGGAACAAGGTAGTTACTGCATCAATTGAATTTGTATTTAAAGCTGTGCCAGATAATACCCTACTCCAATTAATTCCATCTATACTTACATCAACATCAACATTTGTCACCCATTGACCTCCATTATATGCTCTTCCCTGTGTAATTATTCCTACAATATAAGCTGGAATATTGTAATTTAAAATTAGATATTGACTCGAATTATTTGTACCAGCCGACCAACCCTGAGGCGAGTTTAGCCATGGAGTAAAATGATATCCCGTGGTTATTGTTGGATAAGGTGCATTTGCATAAAAACCATCTCCAGCCCAATTGCTTGTACTAGACCAATTACTTGGATTAGTATTAGTGGATGGGCTATGTATAAAAGTATTTGAAGTGGTAGTTGAACCAGGTATCCATTTACTAGTTGCATCAGTTAATACTATTTTCCCTGATCCTTGAAAATATAATTTATTAGTATTCAAATTAGTGTTTGTTCCAATTGTCAAAGTATGTCCATTATTCATTTGTAATCCGCCAAATAAATTAGGATAATTTGATGTATTTGAAGCACTCAATAAACTTGAAGAACTTAAGCTGAAAGCGATATCATTATTGTGTACTATATATGAGGAATAAACATCAGTATAATCAGAACCTGCAGGAAAATCAGCACTAATCTCAACAATATATCCTGCAACAGCTGAGTAAGAGTTTGGAAGATCGTTCCAACAATTTCCACCATTCCATTTTGTTACTGGATAATCTTCAGAATGATTTGCCCCATTTGGCTCACCACTACACCAGTTATTATAAACCCCGGCAATGTTACCTGAAGTTGGTCCATTTTGCGTTTTAAGAATTGTGCCCTTTTCTGGTCCAGCATCAATTATCCAAGTACCATCAGTAACTTCATCTGTTGCCGCAAACCAAATGTTACTACCAAGGGTATTATTAAAAATAAAATCTTGTTCGGATTGTGATGTTATGGTTAATAAATAGCCTGTTTTTCCTTTAAAACTGTATGTGCCAGCGTTAGTTCTAGCACTTGTGTATGAAATATTCCCACTTATATATCTATAAAAATGTTTATTTATAGGATTATATACATAATTAGCATCATAACTTGAAATTTCAACATTAATTCTTAATGCAGTTTTAATACTACCCATTGAAACTGTCATTGCTGCTAGAGCGGAATTTATATTAGACAAACTTCCATAAAACACAATGCTTGAAACATTAGTCCATGAAGTATAACCTGTATTTAGTGTTAATCCAGTTCTTGAAGGAAAACTTAATGTTGCTCCTGAATGATAATCAAGACTCACACTTACTAATATATTTGCAGGTGCGCTTGCCCAACTTATTACAAAATCTCCCGCATCCACATTTGTTGAATTTGCTTCAATTGTTAATGTAGAAGGTGCAATAATAGTTTGTGAAAACCCACCTAGACAAATTATTAAAAAAGTAAATAGAAATAAATACCTCATCTCTTACTTATTTTTTGATTTACTCAACTTATTAACTTTAAAATTTAAGCTATCAATCTGCTTTTGTTGCTCTTTAATTGCTTCAACTAATAGAGCTACTAATTTGTCATATTTAACAGAACGAAACTCGTCTTTTGTTTTATCCTTGGTAACAATTTCAGGAACAATTTTTTCAACTTCTTGTGCTATAAAACCAAGTTCATCTTGTTCTCCAAAGTCTTTTTCAGGAAATGCTTTTTGATTCCAATTAAAGTATACACCTTTCAGTAATTTAATCTTATCTAAAGCCTTTGTAACTGATCTGATATTAGTTTTAAATCTTAAATCTGAATTGCCAGAAATTGAATTTGCGGTAATATCTCCGTTTACGTGTAACTTAGTTGATGGCGCTGATGTCCCTATTCCAACATTACCATTTAAATCAATCCTAAATCTTTCTAATCCTGCTGTTCTCATTACAATATTGCTATTCATATCTGCAACAGTTGAAAAACCCGATAACTCAATAACTGCTTGTGTTGCACTAGAATTTCCGCCACCAGCTGATAATCTTAAAAAACCATCATCAGCTCCATCAATTTGAGAAGAACCTGAACCACCTGCACCTACTGCTCTAACTTCATAATTTCCAATTGTAGTAGTATTTAATGCTGGCCTAGTTGATGAATTATTAAATCCTGTTGCAATTCGAATGCCCCCACCAGAAATATTTAATTTTGCAGTTGGATTGGTAGTACCTATCCCAATATTACCTCCATTGGGATTTAATAATAAATTATAATTAACACCAAAGTTATCCTTCTTTCTTGCTTGAATCCAAGTACCAAAATTACTTGTAGAGCTCATAAGACCAACATCTAGCATATGTGTAACGCCAATACCAGTTAACCTAAGATGCCCATTTTGTACATTATTTCCCAAAGTCAGAGGATCTGCAACATTGGTTTCCACTTGAAACTTATTCACAGGAGTTGTTGTCCCAATACCTGTTTGTGCATTACTTAGAAGAGTAAAAAATAAAAAAGATAATATGAAAACTAATTTTTTCATTGGTTAAACTATTTTATGTTCTTGAGCCAATTTAAATAACTCAATATTGTTTTTTACTCCAGTTTTAGCAAGAATATTCTTTTTAAAAGTAGAGATAGTGTTAGACTTTAATTCCAAAGATGCACTAATATCTTTAACCTGTGCACCTTGAAGCATTAAGTCTAAAACCTCCTTCTCTCTTTTAGAAAGAACATTGAAGGGATTTGTGATTGTTAATTTTGACATTGATTTATACTTAATATTTTACAATTTTTTATTTTAAAATAATGCTCTCATTACATACCATTTTGTTCCATCTGAAATGAGTTTCATCCAATTATTGGATGGCTCAACACCCAAAGCAACAGATGTTGCGCTTGTAGTTAAACTGTCAGAAATAATATTACTTCCTCCTGCATCAATTGTAACACTTGCACTTGAAATATTCTTAATTGTATACTCTCTACCATTTCCAGCAGCTGAAGCTGTTGGCAAAGTAATTGTTTGAGAAGCTGTTCCTGTAAATATGATATAGGTTATATTACTTGAAGCAGCATATGTTGTGGAAGAACTAGTTGAAGTTACAGTTCCACCAGCGTTTTTCCATGAAGCTCCACCATTGGCATCTGAAGTTAAAACCTTACCAGCACCTGCTCCTGTAGGTATTGTCAAAGTTGCACTTATTGTAGCAGCCCCAGTTGTAGTTAGTGCTGCTAATGTAGTAGTTCCGGATACACCTAATGATCCAGCTATTGTTTCACTGCCGGTTATTGTTGAACTTGCTAAAGTTGTAGCACCAGCACTTAATGTAGTTAATGTTGAACTTCCTGTAGCAGTTAATGTTGTTAATGTTGTTGCTCCACTTACATTAACTGTAGAAGAAAATGTAGATGCACCTGCAGCCAAAGTTGAGCTTAAGCTTAGTGAAGTACCATTAGCTACTCCAATATTTGGAGTTGTTAAATTTGCTGAAGTTATAGAAGGAGAAGTATTCAAAACTACACTTCCAGAACCAGTTGAAGTAGTTACACCTGTACCTCCATTCGCAACTGCTATTGTACTTCCGCTCCAAGTACCACTAGTAATAGTTCCAACACTTGTTAAGCTTGAACTAACAACATTACTAGCCAAAACTGTACCAGTCAATGTACTTGATGAAGCAGCTATTGTAATGTCACTACTACCATCAAAGGGTGTACCATTAATATTTTTTGTAGCTGCTAGTTTTGTTGCTGTTGTTGCATTACCTGTTAATGCTCCTATAAAACCTGTAGCACTGATTATACCACTTGTAACAACACTAGTTACACTTGTGTTACCTAGTTGAATTTTATTATCAGCATTTACAATAGCCCCATATCCAATAGCTGTCGCATTGGACAAACCTGTAGTTGCTACATCTGCTCCATTACCTATAGCAGTATTATTTGATCCTGTTGTGTTAGTTCTTAAAGCAGCCTTACCAAATGCAGTATTATTTGATCCTGTTGTGTTTACCAATGCATCATAACCAAAAGCACTATTTTCACTACTTGTTGTATTATAAACTAAAGAATACATTCCATAAGCAGTATTCATATTTCCAGATATATTATTTTGCATTGACATATACCCAGTTCCAGTATTATATTGTCCAGTGGTGTTATTAAATAAACTTCTATAACCTATGGAAGTATTGAATCCGCCGGTTGTATTTTTATTGAGTGCTTCTACACCAAAAGCTGAATTATATTGACCTCCGCTATTAGCATTTAAACTCCAATTACCAAATGCTAAATTTGTAACTACATTATCTGCACCATAACCAAAATAGATACCATTCAATCTTTTATAGGTATTATCCCAAGTCAAATTACTTGAAGAACCTAATGCACTTGTTCCATTCCCATATGGTATATATCCTGCAGTAAGACTATTTAGACCAGTTCCTCCATTTGCAACCGCTATTGCAGTTCCACTCCAAACACCTGTTGTAATTGTTCCAACACTTGTTAAACTTGAACCCACCACATTGCTTGCCAATGTTGTTCCAGATAATGTATTTGCATCTGCTGCAATTGTTATATTGGATGTACCATCAAATGAAACTCCATTAATATTTCTTGCAGTAGTTAACTTATTTGCTGTACTTGCAGTACCCGATAAAGTTGCCGTAATTGTATTTGCAATGAAATTACCACTAGCATCTCTCATAACAATTGCACTTGCTGTATTAGCATCAGTTGCAGTTGTCGCAGAATTTAAAACCTTACCTGCTGTTGTTATTGTTGCTAATTTTGTATCAGAAATCGCTGCTGAAGTACTTATATCTGTATTTTTTATATTACCAGTTAAAGCTAATTTATCATAAGCTATTGCTGTTCCACTCCATACGCCCGATGTAATTGTTCCAACTTCAACCAAACTTGGTAAAGAAGTTAGTGTATTATTAGATGTTGCGGTTATATTACCAGCTGTAGTTGCTGTTGTTGCATTACCTGCTATATTTCCAGTAACATCTCCAGTTAGGTTACCAGTAAAATTAGTTGCTCCAATTGAACTTAATCCTGTTACACTTGTAAATGTACCACCGGCAGCTAATGAAGTAGACCCCAATGTGATAGGCGATTGTACATCGGTCCCTATCACTAATCCTAAATTAGTTCTTGCTGCTGATGCCGTCGTTGCCCCTGTTCCACCCTTCTCTATTGCAATAGTACTTCCACTCCAAGTACCTGAAGTTATTGTTCCTACACTAGTTAAGCTTGAACTCACCACATTACTTGCTAGCGTTGTACCTGTTAATGTATTAGCATCAGCAGCTATTGTAATATTGGATGTTCCATCAAATGAAACTCCATTAATATTTCTTGCAGTAGTTAACTTATTTGCTGTACTTGCAGTACCCGATAAAGTTGCCGTAATTGTATTTGCAATGAAATTACCACTAACATCTCTCGCAACAATTGCACTTGCCGTGTTAGCATCAGTTGCAGTTGTTGCAGAATTTAAAACCTTACCTGCTGTTGTTATTGTTGCTAATTTGGTATCAGCAATCGCTGCAGAAGCACTTATATCTGTATTTTTTACATTACCAGTTAAAGCTAATTTATCATAAGCTACTGCAGTTCCACTCCAAACACCTGTTGTAATGGTTCCAACTGTTGTCAATGAACTTGAACCTTCTAATGGCGAAGCACCTATTGTATTATATGAAATGATTTTTGTTGTTGATCCATCAAAAGTACTACCACTAATATCACCAGTACCACTATTATTCATTGTTAATGCATTTGCAGCAGCAGATGCTATAGTAATATTTGAAGAACCGTCAAAAGAAACACCATTAATGGTTACTGGATTGGCAATTTTTGTTGCAGTTGAGGCATTTCCAATTAAGTTACCAGAAAAATTTGTAGCAGTAACTGTACTTAATCCTGCTAAAATATTTGAAGAAGCCCCCAAAGCAATACTAGTAGAACCTATTGTTAAAGAACTATTTGCTAATTTATTATTGGCAATTGCCGTACCACTCCAAATACCTGTTGTTATTGTTCCAATTGTTGCAAGATTTGGTAAAGAAGTTAATGTACTATTTGAAGTTGCTGTAATATTGCCAGCAGTAGTTGCTGTATTTGCATTTCCTATAAAATTTGGTGCAGTGATATCATCACTAAAAGTTTTTGCACCAGAAAATGTTTGAGATCCAGTTGTTACTATACCAGCATTACCAGCATCAGCAGGAGTCAAGCTGATTGTTGTTCCACTTAATGTAGCTCCTTTAGCATTTGAAGAAATACCAATATTTCCAATAGCATTAACTCCATCACCTATTCCATATGTAATTTCTTTTGTAGATGGGTTATAGAAAACTGTATTAGTACTTGTTCCGTAACGAATTGGATCAATATACAATCCAACATTTACAGGATTTAAACTATTTCCAGTTCCATTAATTGCAATGCTATTGGCAACTTGTCCATTATTACCAGCAAATGAACCAATCGCAACTGAATTCGCTCCCTGACCATATTGTCCAGCTGCATAACCAATTGCAACTGCTTGTGAAGCTTGATTTGATTGCGCTGCATTACTTCCAATTGCTATTGCATTGCTTCCTTGTGTTCCATCTCCTGCTACATAGCCAATACCAATTGCAGCTGACCCTTGATTACTTCTACCTGAGCCCGCTCCAATTGCGATTGCATTAACAGATTGATTTGTTTTACCTGCTTCAGAACCTATTGCGATTCCTTGATTACCTTGATTTGTCAAACCTGCATCAGCGGCAATTGCAACATTTGTTCCATTTAGTCCTAATATTGATTTAACACCTGACAAACTAGTTTGTCCTGTACCTCCATTTGCAACAGCAATTGTACTTCCATTCCATGTACCACTTGTAATTGTACCCACAGTAGTCAAAGAACTTGAACCTGCTAATGGAGATGCACCAATTGAATTATAAGAAATAGTTTTTGCAGATGATCCATCAAAAGTTGAACCACTATTATCACCAGTACCACTGTTATTCATTGTTAATGAATTTGCAGCCGCAGATGAAATAGTAATATTTGAAGATCCATCAAATGCAACACCATTAATTGTAACAGGTGTAGCAATCTTAGTTGCAGTTGCTGCATTACCACTAATATTACCATTAATTTTTGCTCCATCAATTCCAGAAGCAATTTTTACGTTGGTAATGGCTCCATCTGCTACTTTATTTGTTGAAATAGCACTATTTGCAATTGTGGGCGATGCCGCAGTTCCTGTTAAGTCTCCTGCTAACTGTAATTTACCTTTTGTAGAAGCATCAGCATCTGCTATTGTTGCACCAGCAACCTGTGCATCTACATATGTTTTACTTGCTTTTAATGCCAATTGATTATAAATAGCTGTACTATCAAAAGTTTTAGCAGCTAACTGAGTAGGAGTTACATATTTTGTAAGACTATCAGCAATATTTAATTTAGTAGCAATAGAATTTAAAATAGGTGTTTGATCGAAAGTTTTTGCTGCTAACTGTGTTGGAGTAACATACTGAGTTAAACTATCTGCAATATTCACTTTGTTGGTTACTAAACTATTTAAATTTACAACTTTAGCATAAGGCGCTAACATTTTTGCTGTATCCAAACTATTCAACTTATTATCAAATCCGGCAACAGACCCAGCAAATAATGCATAAGGTACTGTACCAAAAGTGGTTGTTCCTAAATCAATCCATTCTTTTGTATAATCCCATTCTGATGCAGGTGCAATCGGAGATATCGCAATCTTAATATTTAGTAGATATGGGCCTTTGGTCCAATCTATAGAAGCAAGATTTGAAGCAGAGCCACCTTTTCTCACACCCTGTCCAATACTAATACTAAATACCCCACTTGCGTCTGTATTTGCCTCGTGATCTTCCACCAAAACTTTTGTACCAGTGGCAACATTTTGTATAATACTAGACTGAATAAATAGTTTTCTGTCTTTTGCAGGATTGGAAAAATTATCCCTAGCCACAGCTTGAAAATTAATTCCATTATTG
>JACCDG011745746.1_pt1 | contig 13992 bp, 9 predicted proteins | sample 7442471 | NCBI WGS metagenome assembly JACCDG01 (sample SAMN15323444, study PRJNA562643) | freshwater metagenome | isolation source: river surface water | place: USA:Blue River Watershed | collected 2017-08-17
AACAACTACAAGACTCTCATCCACCTTGTTTATGACGCTCCCAATATCGATATCACGCTGTTTTCGGCGGATATTCATTCAAAGCGTCTTTCTCTAAGCTTCAATGGCAGCATGCAGTGCGAACTGCGCCTTGATGGAACCCTTCTTGGCACTAGCTCTGCACAGGGCGTTGGAACTTGGAACTCTGTTCTGTTCGATATCCAGCACCCCTACGGTAGTACATGGGCTGACAGCTATGTCTGGCAGCGAGTATGGGCCGGCAAACAGCACGTCATTGCTCATGGCTGGGGTAATGCTGGTCCTGCAATGGCAAACTTTCATCACACTAAGTTGGTTGATGGTTCTGCCGCCGGCGTCGATGATGCCAGCGAGCCCGGCTGGGGTGAGGCATTTACAGTCACATTCCACACCTGGAACTATCAGAAGTCTAAGACAGCCGATCTTCTTGGTCGCCTGACTGGTTGCACCACTGTTTTGCACCACCAGGTTGGTATTATCGGGTATTACGATACGCCCTACACCGACATGGGCGCGGTGAGTTGGTCAGCTTCCGCGCTCGACAACAACTATGATCGCACAAAGTGGAACGACGGTCCCCTAGCCATGTTTGGTGTGACGCTTGAAGCTTCAGTGCTTGAGCAAATTCCAGAAGTCGGCGGCGTGAGCGCGATTCCTATCGTCGATATTGCAATTGCTGCTGGTCAGAAAATCTATGATGCCAAAACGTCAAACTGGCTCTCGACAGTTAAACCAGCCCTCGTCAATTATCCGGCTGGCGACCTCAACGATCTGGAAGCCTGGTGGATCAACAACGGATACCGGCTTGGTATACCGGAAAACGGCTCTATCACAAAAAACTCTTGGACTGGCTATGGCTATTGGGCCAATCCGGGTCAAGGATCTTATGGACTGATTACTGGTGGTCTGAAAGGATCATCTGGTGATGAAGACCAGGATATTAACTGCTTTGGACCACAGAGCTGTCCTTCTACAGTGGATAAGACCAAGAAAAAACCGACACCTACGCCGTTGTTAAAAACTGGAATTCAGCAAACTCATTACTTGACTCCTCCCAAATCTGGACCTAAGCCAACTACGGGCTTAAATGGTAATCCCACGGGACCATCTCAGAATCCGGGGCCAAGTACTCCGGGAGGAGGAAGTAGTGGTGGCGGTGGCAGTACTGGAGGCGCTGTTTCTAACTTCAGCGGAACAGAACACTTCAATACCACAGATTTGTCTGTTGGGTCACAATCCTTTCCCTATGGTTTGGAATTTAGTCGAAGCTATTCATCAGCACTGAGGTCAAACAATGGTCCTCTGGGTTATGGATGGAAGCATAACTGGCAGACCGATTTGAAAGTCACCAGCGATATGACCGCTTCCATGGCTGAAATATCGCCTCTGCATGCAAGTGCAGTGCTCACGGGACTTTTCGTAATGGTCGAGCTTTTCAAAGACTTGGCTCAGCCCTTCGATAAGTATTTGACCTCGTCTACGATTGGTCAATGGCTGAACGAAAAGATTGTGAATAACGCGATTCGAATCTACCTTGGAGGTTCATCTGTTCAATTCTTTAAACTTCCCGATGGCACGTTCTTTCCTGAAGTTGCTGATACCTCTGCGCTTATCCTCAATGGAGGGGGAACTTACACTTACAAAACGCCTTATGGAATTTCTTACAACTTCAATCTGGCTGAAGATTTAGCCACAATTGTTTATCCCTCAGGAGTGACAATCACTCTTAGCTACACCTCCGGCAATCTCACCAACGTCACAAACGGGCTTGGACGAAATCTCAATTTTGTCTATACGGGTTCGGATCTGACTTCGGTGAATGACGGCAATGGACGTTCGGTGAGCTTCACACTCGACGCAAGCCGCAACCTGACTCAATTCACAAACGCGAACTCAAAATCTACAACCTATCAGTATGACGCCCCAGGAAGGTTGACGAAAGTCTTTTTACCAGCCAACCCTTTGACGGCGGTTTATACAAACATTTATGACTCTCAGAGTCGAGTTAAAGAGCAGCAAAATGCTCTTGGTCAGAGCTTGTTCTTCTATTTGGCTGGTTCTCGCTCAGAAGTTGTGGATGCTTTGGGTAACAAAGTGACTTATTTCTTCAATCGCATGGGACTCAATATTAAGACGGTGAATCAGGTCGGCAAGACCTGGACATCGACATTTGATGGATTGGGCAGGACCACAAAATCGGTCGCGCCCGAGGCCAATAGCGTTGAATATACTTTCAATAATAAGTCCCAAGTGACAGCAGTCACAGTCAAACCAAAGACCGGTTCGCCACTTGCGAATCTGGTCACAAACATGACTTATGATGCTACTTGGAACTATCTGAAGACTGTTCAAGATCCGCGTGGAAACACGACGACCTTAAACTATGATGCAGTCAAAGGGCTGCTTTTGAACATCCAGAAACCGGTCATTGGAGGCTCTACGCCTCAGGTTACGCTAACCTACAATTCGCGAGGTCAGCCGATTACGCGAACAGATGAAACCGGAATTGTCACTCAGTTTAACTATGATGTTTCAACGGAAAAATTGACTTCGATTGTGCACGACCAGGGCGTTGGAAGGCTCAACATCACGACCAGCTTTCTTTACAACGCTTGGGGAGATGCGACGACAGTAACCGATCCGAGAGGAAACTCGACGACATTTGTCTTCGATAACCTACGCCGGATGACTCAGCGCACTGAAACAGCGCCATTTGGCTATGTAACCAATTTTGCTTATACCGATAACAGTATGATTTCGTCAATGCAGCGCCAGACAGGTGATGTATTGAATCCGTGGCAGACAGTCAGCTACACGTATTCGCTTACGGATAGGCTCAAAACTGTCACCGATCCTTCAAGCAACGTCACAACCCTTGATTATGACGGTCTCGACCGTCTTTGGAAGACGACTAATGCACTCACTCAAGTTTATGAAATCTCGTATGATGCGATGAGCCGGATTTCGACTATTAAGGACCCAACCAACACAATCAGCGAGACGCGCACTTACACAAATAATGGGCGTGTCGCAAGTGTCATGGATGCTCGAAGCAACACGACATCATTTACTTTTGATGGGCACGATCGCCCCGATCGCACTACGTTCCCCGGTGGGACATACGAGCAGAATTCGTCTTATGACAACAACGGAAACGTTCTGACATTCAGGACTCGTGATGCCAAAAACATCACTATGGTCTACGATGTATTGAACCGCCGTACAAGCAAAACTCCAGGCACTAACCCTACGGTGACTTATACTTACGATCTTGCCGGCCGTCTTTTGACTGCAAGTAAGCCAGTGGTGGCAAGCGATCCAAGCTCGGGCACCTTTACCAACTTCTACGATACCGCAGGTCGCTTCTTCAAAGAGCAGTATCCTGACGGCAAGAACTTCACGCACCAGCTTGACGCAAACGGCAACGTTACGCGTACAACCTGGCCTGATGCCTGGTATATAGAGCGTGTTTATGACCAATTGAACCGCATGACTGATATCAAGCTCAATGGTGCAGGAACAAGTGCGATTCAGTTCCAGTGGGATCAGCTCTCGCGCCGCAAGAAAATTATCTATGAAAACGGCTGCGTCGCCGATCTTGGTTTTGAAGCAGACAACGACATGAACAGCCTTGCGCACACATTCGTGGGCTCCAATGTCACGTTTACCTATACGTTTGATGCGATTCATCAGATGCTCACCCAAGCTATTAGTGATGGCACTAACTTCCAGTGGCACCCGTCTGCTGGTGGCACCGTCACTTATGGAACTGCGAGCAACTTGAACCTCTACCCGACCGTTGGTGGAATCGCACACTCTTACAACAATAACGGCTGTCTCACTGGTGATGGAACCTGGACCTTCGGCTACAACGTCGAATCTATGTTGACCACAGCCACGAAAACTGGCACGAGTTTGGCTTTCAAATATGACCCGAACATGCGTCAGGTTGAAAAAGCCGTCGGTGCTACAAAGACTCGTTTCTATTATGGTGGTTGGCAACGGCTTGGCGATTATTCTTCGGCCGGTGCACTCCAACAGCGCTATGTATATGGTCTTGGTATAGATGAAGTGCTCATCCAGGTCACCAGCGCTGGTGTCAAAACTTATTATCATGGCGACCACGAAGGTTCGATCATAGCAATTACAAGCAATGCTGGAGCGGTAATTAATCGCTACAAGTATTCTCCATTTGGTGAAAGCCCGAGCATGACCGGTACTACCCATGGTTATACTGGTCAGCGATTTGATTCTGAAAGTGGTTTGTATTACTACAAGAACCGCTACTATTCGCCAAAGCTTGGAAGATTCCTTCAGCCTGATCCTATTGGATTCGCCGCTGGACTGAACCTCTACACTTATGTGGATAACAGTCCCCTGAACTACACCGATCCGCTTGGGCTTAAACCTGCTCCGGGTGGTGGCACTGGTGGACAGCCGGTTGGTGGCGGGGGCGGATTGCCCAGAAATCCGCTGGAGCCTGGACCCAATGGAGAGCCTCCTATAGAAGGTGCTTTGCCCGATCCGTTAGTTGATGGAATTATTGTTACTCTCCTAACACCATTTGTGTTGCCGTTTGTCAGTAATCCGATTGTGCGAGCCAACATCTGGGGTGAGGGCGAAGCCGCAGGCTTTACCGATTTTGCTACCCAAGGAGTAAAGGCACCTTTCGGACCAATAAGACCTTCAACTGCAACAATTCCTTCCTCTACTGCTACTCAAATTGCGATCAATAACTCTCCTATTGTCAGTCAGACTGTTAAGGAAGTCATTCGAATTGCTCGTCCAGGAGCAAACTTGAGAGTAATGAACCCGGATGTGCAGCAAATTCAAAATATGTTGAATGGACTTATGCAAGCGGGAGTAAAGTTTAGGGTGAACTTTAGCGGTACCACAACCGCCACTAATGCTGCAGGCTCTCATATAACTAACCTTCTAGATATAACTATCTTCTAAAATCAAAAATTTTTATATCTGGCATGACCGGTTCACAAGAGCCGGTCATGCTATCTTTGAAAGTGTCTCTTGGAGAAAAATTAGTGACTCAAACGTTAACAGACAGTATTAGGCAGTATCGGAACAATCTTTCTGAAGATGTTTATAAGTTGTGGGAGACAGGATTTCCAAAACGTGAAAACTGTCAACTAAATACGATTGTCTTCATTTTCGCTCCTTTTAGCTGGCAGGGAATCAAAATGCTTGAACACTTGTCTCAAGTCGTTGACAATTTTGTCGCCAAAGGGGGACAAATGAAAGTTCATATTTTGAATGGAGCAACACTTATGTACGAAGATTACTCAATTCTGCAGAAGGAGTATTCCCCTTTGCCGGGTTCGGGTGGAAGAGGAGAATCTTTTCTGCTTAAAAATTCACTAATCAAATACATTCACGGTGGACTTAGTAATCAAGACCCAATCAACGATCTCAACAATTTTGACTCAGAATTTAAGCGTCTTTATGAAGAAGTTTGATTCGTCTGAGCACAATTAGCAAGAATTCTTTGTCTATGATTGGTGAGACAGTTTAAAAATGAAATGTCCTTGATTGGATGTTATGTTTCATCCCAATCAAGTTGTCTATGACCAATACGGCTGAGTCTGCTAATTGCTCTTATGTTTTATCGATTTTGAGCGTCTCTTCGATACTACTTCTGGTGGCTTTTTTCTTTCTGCCAAGCTCCAAACTTACTATACGATATAAATGAGAAATCTTGACTTCCTGTGTGCTTAATGCCATCGACAACCTTCATTTATGTGTAGGTGATTTTGAGCAATAGGGCAAGAAGTTCGTTTGCCTTTTGCCAGCTGTCTTGATTGTAATTGAGGTATTTTGCGTCAGCAAATTTATTAGGTTGCTTATCTTGCCTTATGCAAAATAGCTACAACAAAAGCCTAAGTAACAATAGATCTTTGGTTTTTGAGAAAAGAATACAGAAAGACAAGAATTCCTTTTTGAATGTCTTGCCTCGGAGCTGGCAGCGAACGAGGACAAGCACTCCTTCGCGCACGCCAAAGGCGGGTGCAGTCTGAACGAAGTTCAGCCCGCACCGAGGAGCGTAGCGCTCGTGTAAGGCAGGATAAAGAGTGGTCAGGCAATTGCTTAATTAGCCATATAATCAGTATTTATAGTCTGATTTCAGGTTGAATATTCTTCGTTTTTTCTGACCAGTAGTATATAATAGTATGGAGATGGGAGCAATGGACTGACTGGTATGTCGAAAATAGCCACTGGAAGATATGCCACTGTATACGGAAGATTGGTCAGATCTGATGAGATCCGGCTACAAGATGCTGCCAAAAAGAAAGGAATTAAGCCCTCTGCTTTTGTGCGTGAAGCGATACTTGCTTATCTAGATGCTGGAGATTTAGAGGTTGCCGAAGAGCGGGAGTCATCGTTAGAAAAGCGACTAAAGAAAATGGAAGATCGCTTGGCTGGTTTGATGGCAAGAACGGCGATTGATACAGGCATGATTTTTCAGATTGTTCAGGCAAACATGAATCCAGAGACGAAAGATGAAGACCTGCTTTGGGCTCACAGTCTGGCGGTTAAGAGGCTAAAGAAAAAGCTTCAAGGGCAGGCGGCTGAAGTTAAAGAGTTGGCTAAGGCTGACGAAACAAAGTCTGAGCAGGAAACTTGATTTAAATGATTAAGTCGGTTGCTAAACACAAGTATTTGCGTGGCCGGAATGCTCCAGGCAAAGCTCGCGCTCACGTCAATTATGTTGCTTATCGTTCGGAAACTAGAGAAGAAAAGGTCAGGGGTGGGCGAGAGTTTTTTGATTCTCGGCGTGATGGATTAGATGCCCGAGAAGTGAAGGATCTGGTGTATTCACAGTCGGATGATCGCAATTTTGTGATGCACAAACTCATTCTCTCTCCAGGCGTTCAGAGCGTTGACATGAAAGACTACACGCGCGAAGTCATGGACAAATTAGGTCAGGAGAAAAGACTTGATCTAGAGTGGCGCGCGGTTGTTCACGAGAACACAGAGCATAAGCACGCGCATGTCATATTGATGGGCAAGGACAAAAATGGTCACCAGGTACGCATTCGTCGTGATGACCATCAATTTTTGCGCAAGGCTGGAGATGAATATCTCGACCGGGAGCATAAGCTGGACCGGTTTCTGGATAGAGAAATGAACACCTTGCTTCGGTCAAAAGATTATGACCGGGGTGGCGATGACCGTTTCAAAAGCTTGTTTTTCGGTGGCACCTCGTTAAAAGAGAAAGATAAAAATCGCGATGAAGAGGCTTTCAGGGATCGGCGTGAGTTTGACAAGCTGGATAAAGATCTCAAAAAAGCATTCGGCTTGGATGAGCGAAAAGCAGAGACGGATTTTGGTAAGGGGAGTAAGCAACATCTAAGAGAGTCTCAGGGGCGTCTGTCTGACTTCCACAGCCACGCATTAACCATGAAAGCTCAGTTAGCCTATGAGGCTATCAAAAATCAAAATCCAGAGCTTGCAGAGGTTGCTCGCCAAGATATGGAAGCTGCAAAACGAATGGAGCGGGAATTGGCATATGGCAAAAAAACCGATTTATCCCGATTGTTTGGCTTCGATAAAACTGAGCGGGGACAAGAGCGAGCCGGTTTTGAAACATGGCAAATTGCTGAAACTAATAGGCAGGTTGAAGAATCACAAAAGCCCGCTCCTTTAGAGCAGCCAAAACCTCCTGAGAAAGACCGGGGTGATGATACGCTGGATCGTGGAGGCGCAAACAAGTGAGTCCGGTAAAAGCTAGCGTTTCTGCAACTGTAACAGTGCCGCTTGAGCGGGCGGCTGAGCTTTCTGCTGCAACTGCCAATGCTCTTGGTTGGAGAATTAAGTTCGTTGATCAAAGCCTAAAAAGACTTACTGCCTCAGACAATAAGACCGATGTAGTTGGAAGAGACTCTTGGAGATTTGAATTTGATCTGTCTATTCGATGGGAAAAGTCGGGTGCCGGCACCGAATTTTCAGTAGAAGTCGCAGAGAGAAACATGGCTTGGACAGAGCCTCACTGCAAAGAACGATGCCAGGCAATTGTCGATGGACTGCGTGAAGATGCGGTGCATTTAGCTTCTTCAAATAATGAATCTGACTCATATGGATCTGCTAAGTGGGCGTCTTTTGATGATTTGGAAGAAGCTGGTTATGTCGTTTCTCGTGGCGACCATACACGACTGATTATTGGTCCAGCTGAAGATGATGGTGAAGTTATTAGCGTCCCGGGACCAGAAACAGCTATGCACAGCACAGTGTGTGGACCTACTGGATCTGGCAAAAGCTCGACTGTCTATATTCCAAACTTGATTGAGCGAACTGGAGTCAGTGCAATTGTCACAGAAGCAACGGCAGGATCTGAGGAGCCAGATTTATTTAAAAAGACATCTGGATTCAGAAAAACAGCCGGGCACAAAATTTACTATTTCAATCCAGATGATCTGACATCGACTCGAATAAACCCAATTGAGCATTTGAAAACTTACGATGAAGCAAGTCACATAGCGAATCTGATTATTCAAAATACGTCCGGCAAAAATTCCAGTGGCGATAAAATCTGGGAAGATTCTGAGCGTCAATTACTTAAGTCCCTTATTCTTCATGCCATGGGGGAGGGCGGAACACTAGGCGACATCAGAGCTTGGCTGCGAGAAGGTCCCGACAAGCTCGGCATGATTTTAATGAATAGCACCTATGAACTTGCTCAAAAAGAATTCTGGGGATTTCATAAGAACAGTTCTGAAGGGTTTAGATTCGGAGTTATCTCGGGGTTGATGCAGCGAATGAATCTCTGGGTATCGCCAAAAGTTGTAGCTCTAACAGAAAAGACAGACTTAAATATTCATGAGCTACCAAACGAATTATTCACGTTCTACTTTGCTGTACCTGCTCAAAAGACAGAACTTAAGCCACTATCAGCGTTGATTTTCAATTTCATTTTAGATCTAGCTCTCCAGAAGAAATTCAAATATCCCCTGAACCTATTTTTGGATGAGTTCACTAATTATGGCTACATCCCTGGCATTGCAGAGAAGATGACAATTATTCGCCATAGAAATATTCCTGCGATGCTTGGCTTTCAAGACTATGTTCAGCTTAAAAAAGTCTATGGCGACGATGATGCCACACTCCTATTTAATCAGCCAGGGACAAGATTTGTCTTTCGTCCCCGCGATAATATGACAGCTAAAAAGGTTAGCGACGCCCTTGGAATGAAAACAATTAGCGAGCGCAAAGTTATGAGCTCGGGAAGTATTAGTGAGCGCGAATTTGGACGCAAGCTCATGAGTCCAGATGAGGTGATGGCCTTAAAGAAAGGGCATGCAATAGTGTTTACTCCCTCGACTAATCCTATTTTGCTCAAGACTTTCACCTGGCAAAACTATGAGCATGCAACATCATATGACCCGCCGCAGTTTAGAAAAATCGAAGTAGATGAGAAGTTAAAAGTGCGGTGCCAGGAAGCTGCATCGAAGCCTGAGTGGGAAGAACAAAATCAATCCAAATCAAAAAATAAAAATACTTCAAAACCAAAATACGATCGCAATCGGTTCGACGAACGCAAGCCTTTGGAGCCTAAGCAAAAGCCACAAGAAGAGCCAAAGCCTGAAAAAGAGGAGCGAGAGCCAGAGATAGTCACTCCCTCAAGATTTGACATGCCGGAGGACATCTAGTGATTTTTGTTGGGGTAATTACTGGTTTTCTAGCGTTTTGTTTGGTTGGGACTTTGGTTTACCATACTATTCCGTCAAATGCGGGTGCTAGCTGGCTGCCTGCAACAATGGGCTTTATCTGGGGAGCCTGGCCGTTTTTTCATAAAGCAAATGTCCAGTCTCAAAATTTATTGCATCCTCCACCAATGCAATTTCCTGTAAATATGCAACTGGCTTTTTCCAAGGTGCGAGAGCTTTTATCCGTTCTCAGCTATAAATATGGCGACAAATGGAACGTTGTACTAGCTGATACTTCCACGGGCAGAATAGTCTCGGAACTTAGATTTTCTGATGAAGAAGCCAGGATGGAAACGGATTCGCGCGGTCATCCACATTCTCGAAATACCAGAGTTCAGCGATATTTGAAGCTTGAAGTTGATTTGAAACCTGCAGCTTCCACTGAAACAATAGTGAGTATGGATTTTGAATCACGAATTGAAGGATTCAATAAAATGGCTTGTGATGAGATTATTAATGGACTAACACAAGAGATTTCAGTTGCCCTGGGACCTGGAAAAGTAGTAGAACCCTCATTGTCTGAGAAAACTCCAGCGCCGCCCTGGTGGTTAATCGGACTTACTGTTTTCTCGTTGTTCCTGCTTTTGTTTGATGTTCACAAGGCTGTGTGGGGTAGCTAATGCCAACACGTGAAGAACTTCAAGAAGCGTATTCGGCATTTAGACTGCCTGCAGGTACTGATTGGAAGACTATCAAGAAAAGGTACAAGCTTCTTGTAAAAGCCTGGCACCCAGATAAACAGGGTGGACAAGGTAAGGAAGAGGTAGAGCAGGAGCTGAAAGAATACAATCACTTCTACAACGATGTTTTTAAAATACATTTTGAATCAGAGCACCAGGAGGATTCAAGTTGTCTTTGTCAGCCAGCTCAAGAGCAAAAAGAAAAAGAGAAGGATTCATTTATTTATGAGGAAAGCTCATCTGATAGTTCGCCTGAAGTCTCTAGTCCAATCGATCCTGTGCTTGAAGCTAGGTCGCAGAAGCGCCGATGGCATGCATCAATTTGTTGTGCAGTAGTGTTTGTAATTATTCTTGCTTATGGATTTATTGGAAGCAAGATAAAGTCTGTATTGCCTGCGCCTAAATCGCAAAGCGCAAACACCATACCTTTGAACAACCCAACTAATATTTCGGTTCCAACGACATCCAGTCCGCCAGATTGGCGTGCGCCATATCAAAGTATTACTGTTCCAATTACAAAATCTGTCCCGCAGACTATGGAAGTTTCAGGCAATCAGAACACTGATGATATGAGGCGCAGTATCGTTGCGAAAGAAAGTAAAATGCAACTGCTCAAACAAAGTATCGATACACTAAATGCGCAAATTAAAGTTGCTCAGCCAGCATCGGCAGGAATGTTATATAGGGAGCTTGGCAATAAAGAAGCTGAGATGAGAGAGTTGCAGCAGGATGTTTACAGTCTTAAGATGCAGATGAATCAATGACTCGGTAGAGAGTAATGCCTATGAAAAAGCCAGATAGCAAAAATATCTACAGGGCAAAAAGAAATCCTAGAGGTAGATTTCAGGACATTGTTGATGTTGAGAAAATCAAATTTCTGAAGACTAGTGTAAGTTTTGCAAAAGCTTGTCCAGAAGGCAGTTTAGAGTGGCTTTATGCAAAAAATTGCGGATATGGTCCTGAAGATTTTCCATCTAAATCCCAAGTGAGGGCATGGTTTAGATGCGATGAATGTAACTTTGAGTGGCAGACTCAATTAAAAGTAAGAACGTTGGGAAGTGGATGTCCAAATTGCAATTGCGATGAAATGACCGATTTAAGGGAGTTTCCGAAAGCTTTAAGTCAGTTTGATAAAGCAAAAAACAAAGGTATTAATCCATTTATATTGTCTCAAAAAGAAGAAGTTTGGTGGCGGTGCAATGAAGCTAAAGATCATGTCTGGCGAACTAAATTCAGAAAGAAAGACGCTAAACTTCGATGTCCCTTTTGCCGTGGAGTTAAAGGTTCTTCCACTAATAATCTTTCTATGGATAAAGGCTTGGCTAAGCAGTTTCATCCAACAAAAAATGGAAAATTGAGAATGCAAGACATACCTTTGGGAAGCGCGAGAAAGGTTTGGTGGAAATGTACAAAGAGTCCGAGTCATGCTTGGAAAGCCAGTGTAGCTGCTCGATATAGGGAGGGGACTGGTTGTCCGTACTGTACAAATCGGCTTGTAGCATTGACTAATTCGCTGGCTGTTCTTTATCCAGATGTAGCTAAAGAATGGGATTTGAAGAAAAACAAATACGTTAAGCCAAGTGAAATAATTGCGGCAAGTCACAGACTCTGCTGGTGGCGATGTAAGAGTTGCGAATATTCATGGAGGAGCGCTGTAGAGCTTCGTACTTTGCGTGGATACGGTTGTCCAGCTTGTGCTGGACGAGCGGTCACGAAGAAAAATTGTTTGGCGACGCTTTTTCCAGCTATTTCAAAAGAGTGGCATCCTAAAAAAAATGGCGCTGTTAAACCGAGAGATGTATTTGCAGGAACAAATGAGAAATATTGGTTTTTGTGTAAGCAATGTGGTCATAGTTGGAAAACAAACATTTCCTCAAGGACACGCTTGGGATGTGGCTGTCCCAAGTGCAGAAAACCTTGGTCGCGAAAAAAGATTGAGTAGGGCTAGAATCTTATTTATCTATTTTGCTGAGCCGGCTTGAACAAGCTTTGAAAGTCGGCTCAGCATTAGATAAGCTAATCCAAAACCGTCAGTTAAACGTCTTTTCTCAATTCCCGCCTCAATTTGGTTGATCGGTATTCCTGTAGAGATTTGCGCTATCAGCCAACAATCGACTATCCTGTTATAACAGTCTTCCATAAAATCATCGGGATCTTGAACTTGCCCGAGATTTTCGTCGTAAGAAAAAGCGTGTTCGCTTGCTTCGATCGTTTCATCATATTTTTGCGATTTAAGCAGACTCTCAATAAAATCAGGAATGCACTTAAACTGTGCCATGCCATCAAAGTCATATTTTGATTCCAGTTCCTGATTTCCAAATACATCATCAATTCTTGCTTTTACTAAAGCCAAGCACTGATCAGGTGTTTCGTTTATTTTCCCCAGAGCATCAAAGTGTCCCCAGATTAGATAGTTCGATATGGCGTATTCGGAAATAGCTTCTACTAATTGTTCTTTGCTCATTTTTATGAGTCGTTTTTTGAATTCATCGAGTTTAACGTATGTTGTCATCTTTTTAGTACTCCACCTGTATCTTTTCCATCGCGGTCTCTTGGTCAAATTTAGTGGGAAGGCTATACCTCATCGTTGTTTCAAGTTTTTTGTGACCACCGATTTGAGCAACCATAACCATGTCGTTGCCCGCACGAACTAAATTCGTGAGGCATGTGTGTCGTAGAGTGTGAGCTGATACACCGTCTAATTTTGCAGATTTAGCCAGTTTTCTAATTGCATGATCGATGCCGTCTACCGATAGCCGTTGTCCCAAATTTGAAATGAAGAAGGCGGGATCGTAATTGTTTGGATAGATTTTTCGTCTGTGGGCTAGCCAGGCGTGTAGTGCTTCCCGGCACTGGGAATTAAGAGGAATCTCTCGGTAGCCGCCGCCTTTGCCGGCGCGGATTTTGACTACTCCTTTGCGTTCACTTAGTGCAATATCGTCCTCGTTTAGGGCGGCGCATTCGCCTATCCTCATGCCGGAGTATAGAAGGAGAGTAGCGACTGCTTTGTCTCTGATTGATTTGCAGTCTTCGATTGCACGCAGAAAATCTTTTTGTTCTTTGGCTGTAAGTGCTTGTGGTGCCAAGGCTGGCAGGTCTTCTCTTTTAGCTTTGACTTTTCCAAGTCCAAGAAAAATATAGAAGGAGTCTATTGCCGTTAGGTAAGCATTGACTGTTTGAGGGCTGCTCTTCAATTCTTGTTTAAGATAGAGCTTGTAATCACGGGCCACATAGTCACGAGTGTTGATGCTGCTCAGAGCATCTTTGTATTGCCCAATGTTCTCGCCCAGAAATCCAAGAAAATGTTGCATTCTTGTCTGGTATGCTCGCACCGTGTGTGGTGACAAAGGTTGCTTCTCTAGAGATGATATATACAGTCCATATCTGCCATATAGGTCCTTGAGGAGCCGAGTTCTTTCTTCGGTTGATAACGTTGTGCTCAATTCAAAATCGCTTCCTAATATCAGGCAAAATAACCTGGCTATTTTAGCCTCAAAAGAAAGCGTCGGTCATTAAGGCAATTCTAGTATCAGGCATAAATGCTAGAATACTGCCTGATACTGGCACGTATCTGGCAT
>JACCDG011889829.1_pt1 | contig 13989 bp, 15 predicted proteins | sample 7442471 | NCBI WGS metagenome assembly JACCDG01 (sample SAMN15323444, study PRJNA562643) | freshwater metagenome | isolation source: river surface water | place: USA:Blue River Watershed | collected 2017-08-17
TGAAGCCGTGGCCATGCTGACCGAAGTGGGCCTGGGCCAGTCCAGCGCTGTCGGTATCGGTGGCGACCCGATCAACGGCCTCAAGCACATCGACGTGATGAAGGCTTTCAACGACGATCCGGACACCGACGCCGTGATCATGATCGGCGAGATCGGCGGCCCCGACGAGGCGGACGCCGCCCGCTGGTGCAAGGCGAACATGAAAAAGCCCATCGTCGGCTTCATCGCTGGCGTGACTGCCCCTCCCGGCAAGCGCATGGGCCACGCAGGTGCCCTGATTTCCGGTGGTGCCGACACCGCCGACGCCAAGCTGGCCATCATGGAAGAGTGCGGTTTCGTGGTCACACGCAACCCCTCCGAACTGGGCAAGCTGCTCAAGGCCCAACTCAAGTAAACTCCCAGCCGCCCCGAGTGGCGGCTGTGGTTTGCCACAATGCGTAAGCCGGATGTCCTGCGGGACAATCCGGCTTTGCCTTTTTCTGACAACCTGAGCCTGCAGTCCGACTGCGGGCATGACGAGGAACAACGTGGAAGAATTTCTGACCGCCCATTTCTGGGTTGCCGTGGGCCAGATCATTTTGATCGACATCCTGCTCGGCGGCGACAACGCCGTGGTGATTGCACTGGCGTGTCGCCAGCTGCCCCCGGCCATGCGCACCAAGGGAATTTTGTGGGGAACGGCCGGCGCCATCGTGCTGCGCGTGATCCTGATTGCCTTTGCCCTCACGCTGCTGTCCATCCCCTACCTCAAGCTGGTGGGCGGGGCCCTGCTGGTGTGGATTGGCGTGAAGCTGCTGGCACCCGATGATGAAGACGAGCATGGGAACATCCAGGCCAGCGACAAGCTTTGGGGCGCCGTCAAGACCGTGATCGTGGCCGACCTGGTCATGTCGATCGACAACGTGATCGCCATTGCCGGCGCCGCCCAAGGCGCAGGCGAATCGCACCAGATGCCGCTGGTCGTGTTCGGTCTGCTGGTGAGCATCCCGATCATCGTCTGGGGCAGCCAGCTGGTGCTCAAGCTGATGGACCGGTTCCCGCTGATCATCACGCTGGGTGGCATGCTGCTCGGCTGGATCGCCGGCACCATGATCCACACCGACCCGGGCCTGGTGAACTACATCCCCCAGGACAAGCTCTGGAACTACGGTCTTGGCATTGCCGGAGCCTTGCTGGTGCTGGTGATTGGCAAATCCATCGGCGGCAAGAAGACCGAAGCCGCCGAGTAAAACCCCTTGGTGCGGGACAGGCCCTGGCGTACCATGGCCGTCCCAATAAACACATCCAGGGAGGATGACATGCAACAACGTCTGCAACGCGGCCTGACACTGATCGAGCTGATGATCGTGATCGCGGTCATTGGCATTCTGGGCGCGCTGGCCCTGCCGGCCTACCAGGACTACACGATCCGCGCCAAGGTCTCTGAAATGCTGCTGGCGGCCAACGGCTGCAAAACCGCAGTGACCGAGGCCATCAGCTCGGCCTCGGGCGCCGATGTCTCGGCAGCCCTGCCCAAGGCCTGCGACAGCCAGACCTCCAAATACGTCAGCGGCCTGGCTGTCGATGGCAACGGCGTCATCACCGTCACCGGCAACCACGAAAGCCTGCGCGGCGCCACCAGCGCCTCGGCCAACGCGATCGCACTGACGCCGCTGCAAACGGGGGACACGGCCATCAACGGCAGCAGCGATGGTGGCAAACCGGTCAGCGGCTGGCGCTGTGGCCCAGCCGCCAGCAACCCGCTGCCCGCCAAATACCTGCCGGCCTCATGCAAGGCGTCCTGAGCGGCTTGAACCTCACACCAGCGCAGCCCACGGGCTGCGCTTTATTTTGATGCCGACTTTTGCCCACGAGTCTGCCACGCGCTTGGCGAGCGGCCTTGTCGTGGCCCTGCTCGTGCTGCCCTGGGTTCATCCCTGGGCACCCGGTCCCGAATCCAACACGGTCCCGCTGCTGGTGGGCTGGGCCTCGTTGGCCGCACTGCTGGCGCTGGGACGCCTGCCCTCGGCGCTTGAACTGGCCCAGGCCTGGGCCATCGCGGCGCTGTTGGGCTGCGCCATGGGACTGGTGCAGTACTTTGGCGAAGCCGGACGGCTGGGCGGGTGGGTCCATGTGCCCGGCTATCTGGGCGACGCCGTGGGCAACCTGCGCCAGCGCAACCAGCTCGCCACCCTGAGCAGCATGGGCGCAGTGGCCGTGCTGTGGTGGCAACGCCAAGGGCTACCCCGCAGGCATGCTGTCTGGATGCTGGCCCTGCTGGCACTGGGCAATGCCGCCACCGGCTCGCGCACCGGGCTGCTGCAATGGCTCCTGCTACCGGTGTTGACGGGCCTGTGGCAAGCGTTCGGGCCACAACGCCGCGCCGCATGGTCCTGGACCCTGCTGCTGTGGGCGCTGGCGCTGTACCTGCTGGCCGGACTGGCACTGCCGCAGGCATTGGCACTGTGGAACGGCGCCGACGTCAGCAGCGCCGTGGGGCGCATGGGGGATGCGGGTGGCTGCGGTTCGCGCAGCGTTCTATGGGGCAATGTGCTGCACCTGATCGGACAAAAACCCTGGACCGGCTGGGGCTGGAACGAGCTGAAATACGCGCACTACATGGCCGACTACCCGGGCACACGCTTTTGCGACATCCTGGGCAACGCGCACAACCTGCCGCTGCACCTGGCCTTTGCTTTCGGCATTCCGACCTCAGTAGCTTGGATGGCAGCAGTCATCGCGCTGGTGCTGCGGGCACGGCCCTGGCGCCTGCCACGCCCGAGCAGCAGTCTGGCCTGGGGCGTGCTGGCCATGGTCGGCCTGCACAGCCTGCTCGAATACCCGCTTTGGTACGCCCCTTTTCAGATCGCCACGGCTGCGGCAGTGCTGCTGCTGTGGCCAGCTGCGCAGCAGGCCTGGCAGCGCCACAGTCTTTCAGTGCGGGTGCTGGCCTGGGTGGCATTGGGCCTGACGGCCCTGATCGCCTTCGACTACCAGCGCATGCGCCAGATCTACCTGCCTGCGGCGCAGCGCACAGCCCTCTGGCGCGAAGAGCCCTGGCGGGCCGCTCAGCAGACCTGGTTTTTCGGCAAAGCCGTGCGCTTTGCAGAGCTGTCCACCACCCCGGTGACGACCCACAACGCCCGCGACATGCTCAAGCTCGGTCAGGAAGTCCTGCATTACTCGCCCGAGCCGCGCGTGATCGACAAACTGATCGAGAGTGCGCGGCTGTCGGGCCAAGACAAACTGGCCGAATGGCACCAGGCGCAAAAGCAGGTGGCACAGGGCAAGTCACCGGACTGACGCCCGCCCCCGCGCACGCTCACTGCGTTCCGAAAATGCGGTCGCCCGCGTCGCCCAGGCCCGGCAGGATGTAACCGTGGTCGTTGAGTTCGCGGTCGATGGCAGCGGTGTAGATCGGCACATCGGGGTGCTCGCGGTGCAGGGTGTTGATGCCCTCGGGGCAGGTCAGCAGACACAGGAACTTGATCGAGCGCGGCTGGCACTGCTTGAGGCGGGCAATCGCGGCAGCGGCCGAGTTGCCGGTGGCCAGCATCGGGTCGACCACGACCACATCGCGCTCGTTCATGGCCTTGGGCATCTTGAAGTAATACTCCACCGCCTGCAGCGTCTGGGGGTCGCGGTACAGGCCGATGTGGCCCACACGCGCGCCCGGCACCACCGACAGCACGCCGTCCAGAATGCCATTGCCGGCACGCAGGATGCTGGCGAACACCAGCTTCTTGCCGTCGATCACGCGGCCGGTCATGGTCTCCAGCGGGGTCTCGATCTGCACGTCCTGCAGCGGCATGTCGCGGCAGACTTCGTAAATCATCAGGCTGGCGAGTTCATTGAGCAGGCGCCGGAAGCTGCTGGTGCTGGCGTCCTTCTTGCGCATGAGCGTGAGCTTGTGCTGCACCAGCGGGTGGTCGATCAGGTGCACCTGGGCGCGGGCGGCGGGGTCGATGGCGATCATGCGCGGTTCCTTCTTCGCAATGTGGCAAACAGACAGGCCAGATTGTGCCCGCAGCGCCGGGGTCGCCAAAGTATCGGAACGGTGCAGTGGACTGCGCTAGCATGGCGCCTCCATTTCACTCAAGGAACCTGGCATGTCAATGTTCGGATGGCAACTTCAAAGTCCCGAGGTGCTGCAGCGTGGCGGCACCATCGGCCCCGATGAGCGCCTGCCCTGGCCGCACACCGCCGCCATGGGCGTGCAACACGTGATCGCCATGTTCGGCGCCACCGTGCTGGCCCCCATCCTCATGGGTTTTGACCCGAACATCGCCATCCTGATGAGCGGCATCGGCACGCTGATCTTCTTTCTGATCACCGGCGGCAAGGTGCCCAGCTACCTGGGCTCGAGTTTTGCCTTCATCGGCGTGGTGATTGCCGCCACCGCCTACGCGGGCAAAGGACCGAACGCCAACATCGGCGCGGCACTGGGCGGCATCATCGCCTGCGGCGCGCTCTACACCCTGATCGGCCTGCTGGTGCAGATGATTGGCACCGGCTGGATCGAGCGGCTGATGCCGCCGGTGGTCACCGGCGCGGTGGTGGCCGTGATCGGCCTGAATCTGGCCAGTGTGCCCGTCAAGAACATGGCCGCCGGCGACTTTGATGCCTGGATGCAGCTGGTCACTTTTGTCAGCGTGGGCCTGGTCGCCGTGTATGCGCGCGGCATGGCACAACGCCTGTTGATCCTGGTGGGACTGATTCTGGCCAGCGTGGTGTATGCCGTGCTGACCAACGGCCTGGGCCTGGGCAAGCCACTGGACCTGTCGGGCGTGGCGGGCGCGGCCTGGTTCGGCCTGCCCACGCTGGCCGCGCCGGTGTTCGACGGCCGCGCCATGCTGCTGATCGCGCCGGTAGCCATCATCCTGGTGGCCGAAAACCTCGGCCACATCAAGGCCGTGACCGCCATGACCGGCAAGAACCTGGACGCATACATGGGCCGCGCCTTCATCGGTGATGGCGTGGCCACCATGGTCAGCGGCGCCGCTGGCGGCACCGGGGTGACGACGTATGCCGAAAACATCGGCGTGATGGCCGCCACCCGCATCTACTCCACCGCGATCTTTCTGGTCGCCGCACTGATGGCGGTGCTGCTGGGCTTCTCGCCCAAGTTTGGCGCACTGATCCAGGCGATTCCGCTGCCCGTCATGGGCGGTGTCTCGATCGTGGTGTTCGGTCTGATCGCCGTGGCCGGCGCCAAGATCTGGGTCGACAACAAGGTGGACTTTTCGGAGAACAAGAACCTGATCGTGGCCGCCATCACCTTGGTGCTGGGCACGGGCGACTTCACCCTCAAGTTCGGCCCGTTTGCGCTGGGCGGCATCGGCACCGCCACCTTCGGCGCCATCCTGCTGTACGCGCTGCTCAGCTGCCGCAAGGCCCGCTGAGCATGCCGATGGGTCCTCGCCCGGCCGGGCTGGACCCACGATGAACTCAGACGCCCGCGGTCCAGCTGCCGCTCTTGCCCCCGTGCTTTTCCAGCAGCTTCACGTCGCTGATGACCATGCCGCGGTCAACTGCCTTGCTCATATCGTAGATCGTCAGCAACGCCACCTGCACGGCCGTCAAGGCTTCCATCTCGACTCCGGTCTGACCCACGTTTTCGGCGGTGGCGGTGCAGACCACTTCGCTGCTGTCGGGCAGCACTTCGAACTCCACCGCCACGCGCGTGAGCGCGATCGGGTGGCACAGGGGAATCAGGTCGCTGGTTTTCTTGGCGCCCATGATGCCTGCCAGCCGCGCAATGCCAAGCACATCGCCCTTCTTGGCAGTGCCCGACTGGATCAGCGCCAGCGTGGCCGGCAGCATGCGGATGCGGCCGGTGGCCACCGCTGTACGGTGGGTGCTGGCCTTGGCGCCCACGTCGACCATGTGGGCCTGGCCTTGGGCGTCGAAGTGGGTCAGGGGGGAGTTGTTTGCGCTCATAAGGCCGGCCGGGCAAGGGGTTTACAGGAGGTTGACGACAATGGCGCATGATACGGTCAATCCCCTCTTTTTCTGACCTGCCCGGACCTTGAAAGCATTGCCCGCAAGACCTTCCCGCCCCACCCGCTGGCTGCCCCGGCTGGGTCTGACCGTGCTGGCCTGGAGCCTGTGCATGGGCCCGGCCTGGCCGCAGCGCAACGCCTTGCCCTCGCTGGGCGAGGGCGAGGGGATTTCACTGGCCGCCGAGCGCGCGCTGGGTGACCGCATCATCCGCGAGCTGTACCGCGATCCGGACTATCTGGAAGACGCCGTACTGGACGACTACATCCAGCGGCTGTGGACGCCGCTGGTGGACGCGGCCGCCGCACGCGGCGAACTCTCGAGCGAACTGCGCGAGCGTTTTGCCTGGCGCATCCTGCTGGGCAAGGACCGCTCGGTCAACGCCTTTGCGCTGCCTGGCGGCTATCTGGGCGTGCACCTGGGGCTGATCGCGGTGGTCACCTCGCGGGATGAACTGGCCTCGGTGCTGGCGCACGAGCTCAGCCACGTCACGCAGCGGCACATCGCCCGCCAGATGGAAACGCAGGGTCGAATGACGCCGCTGGTGATCGGCTCACTCATCCTGGGCGCGCTGGCGGCCAGCAAGAGTCCGCAAAGCACGCAGGCGCTGATCGTCGGTGGTCAGGCCGCGGCCATACAGTCGCAGTTGAGCTACTCGCGCGACATGGAGCGCGAGGCCGACCGGGTTGGTTTCGGCGTGCTGTCAGACGCAGGTTACGACCCGCGCGGCTTTGTCAGCATGTTCGGCAAGCTGCAGCAGGCCGCGGGCGTCAACGACAACGGCGCTTACCCCTATTTGCGCAGCCACCCGCTGACCACGGAGCGCATCGCCGACATGCAAAGCCGTCTGCCGCTGGGCACCGCCAAGCCAGGCGCACCGCAGGATATGGAACAGGCCATGGTTTCGGCCCGAGCCCGTGTGCTCTCGCAGTCACAGGTCGACAGTCTGCGGGCCTGGACACAGCTGCCGACCAGTCTGCCGCCGCAGGCCACGCCCGCACAGAAGGCCGGCGCTTTGTACGCCGCCACACTGGCCTGGCAACTGCTGCGCGAGCCACAGCAGGCCCGCCAGCAATGGCAAAGTCTTCAGGCCCTCACCGCCACGAACACAGTGGCCGCCCGCCTGAGCCGCCTGCTGGGCGCCGAGCTGCAGGCGGCAAGAGGTGAACATGCGCTGGTGGTGCAGGGCCTGCAACCGTCATCGATGACGTTGCGCTGGCCACGTCCCGAGCTGGTGACCTTGGCACAGTCGCTGGCCCATCTGCCGACGCACCCGGCCAATGCCAGCGTTGTGCAACAGCTGCGCCAGCAGGTGCAGAACACCCCTCATGACGCACAGGCCTGGAACCTGCTGGCCACTTTGCTGGCCGGACAAGGGCAAAAACTCGCCTCGCTGCGGGCCGAGGGCGAGGCCCAGCTGGTGCGCATGGACCTGCAGGGCGCGCTGGACCGCTTTCGCGCCGCGCAGGATGTGGCACGTCACAGCAACCTGCAGCCGGGCGACCACATCGAAGCCTCGATCGTGGACACCCGGGTGCGGCAGATTCAGGAACAGGTCCGCGAGATGCAAAAAGAGCGCTGAATCGCCTGCTGCTCAGACGGCGGGGGACTGGCTGCGTCGGCTGGTCCAGGCGCCCAGGCCCAGCACACCCACCACCGCCACCCCGTAGGTCAGCCACTGCAGCCAGCCCAGCGAGGGCGCATCAAACACCGGGTCAAGCAGGGGTTCGCCCACGATCATTTTGGCGGCCGTGAAAGCCAGCACGGCAGCACCGGCATGGATGATCATGGGAAACCGCTCGACCAGCTTGAGCACCACCGAGCTGCCAAACACCACGATGGGCACGCTCACCAGCAGGCCGATGATCACCAGATCCCACGAACCATGGGCGGCACCGGCGACACCCAGCACGTTGTCCACACCCATCAGGGCATCGGCCACGATGATGGTTTTCATGGCACCCCAGAAGGTGCTGGCGGCAGGACCGTGCTCATCTTCCTCGCCCGTGTCGGCAATCAATTTGTAGGCGATCCAGAGCAGGCCCAGACCACCGACCAGCATCAACCCCGGGATCTGCAGCAGCCAGACCACCCCCAGCGTCATCACGCTGCGCACAGCGATGGCCCCCACAGTGCCCCAGACGATGGCTTTTTTCTGCAGGTCTGGTGGCAGGCTGCGGGCCGCCAGGGCGATCACGATGGCGTTGTCGCCAGCCAGCACCAGGTCAATCAGGATGATGGCCAACAACGCAGACCACCAGGGAGCAGACAGGAATTCCATGAACGGTTTTCTCCGTAAAGTTTTCAGACCCCGCGAGACATCGTCCGGACAAGACCGACAGCGGCGTGACCGCTGGGTGCAAACCCTCGACAAATCCTCACAGGCATTCATCGAAGGTCTTGCTCGACCTGGCTGAGCCAAGCCCGGCATACCGGAAGTCTTGCGAACTTCGAATTGACGGCATACCGAAGGCAGATGCGAAATCTGCTCGTGGGAGCTACTCCCCTTCAGGAGCGGATTACAACCGCAAGCGAAATCCCCTTGTCTGGCGGGGGTATCCGGCGCACGCAACGGCTATGATCGCCGTCCTGCAAAGCACACCATGGCCGGAATCCACATCACCGACATCGAAGCCGCCATCAACCACTGGCGCGCCAAGAACCCCTCGCCCGACGGGGTGACGCTGCCACGCGAGCTGCGTGCGCTGGCCGAGGTGTATGCGCTGATGGTGTTCTACAAGCAAGACCTGGCGGACGAATTCACGCTGCCGCAAGCCGCAGCCGAGGCCTTCCAGGACTGGTACGCCACCACGCCCGACACCCCCTGCATCGCGATCTGCTCGACCAGTCAGGGCGACGAGTCCTGCAAAGGCTGCGGCCGCAGCTTTGAAGAAGTGCAGCTGTGGACGGAAATGAGCGCCGGCGAAAAACGCGCCGTCTGGCGCCGGATCACGCTGGAAGGTTCCTCGTGGCGCTTCAACCGCTACGCAGAACGCGCCGCCGAGCACCGCCAGCAAGCCAAGGCCGCCGCCGAGGCGCAGACTTTGCTGCCGCTGTAAGGGTCGGCTACCAGCCCAGGCCCAGGTGCAGCGGCAAATACACCGCCATGCCCAGCAGGATGGTCAGCAGCACATCCTTGCGCCAGAAATAGGTGGCCGCGCCAGCCGCGGCCGCGAAAAGCCGGGCGTCCTGCCACGTCGAAATCAGCTGGCCTTGCGACATCACGATCTCGGGAATCACCACCGCGGACAGGGCCGCGATCGGGGCGTACTGCAAGCCACGCTGGGCCCAGGCAGGCAGGTGCCAGGGCTTGCTGGACATGAAGAAAAAGCTGCGCGTGAGCACCGTCACGGCCGCCAGACCCACGATGACCGCCAGGGTCCAGAAGTCGGTGCCGTTCATGCGTGGCCTCCGGCAGGGGCCGGGCGCAGGCGCTCCACGGTCAGGCACAGGATCACGGCCACCGCGATCGCGAACACGATGTTGAGCTTGAGCGGCAGCGCGTAAGCCAGTACGGCGGCCGCACCGGCCACCGCCGACGACAGGATGCGCATGCGCGAGCTGGCCAGCGAGCACTGGATGCCCAACAGGCACAGAATGCCCGCAAAGCCCAGGCCCCAGGAAGTGGGGATCATGTTGGCCAGGGTGACGCCGACCAGGCTGGCGACGATCCAGCTGAGCCAGTTGAGGAAATCGTTGCCAGCCAGGTAGGCCTCCTGCTCGAGCTTTTGTGCAGGCGTATTGCCAGGATGGTGGTATTTGCGGGTGAACAGCACATAGCTGATGTCGGCTGTCAGGTAGCCATGCATCAGGCGCTGCCACAGCGGCAGGTGCATCAAAAAGGGCCGCAGGTGCAGGCTGAACACCACAAAGCGCAGGTTCACGCAAAAGCCGGTGGCCAGAATCACCCAGGCCGGCGCGCCCGCGACGATGAGCGGAATGGCCGCCAGCTGCGAGCTGCCGGCAAACACGGTGAGCGTCATGGCGACCGCCTCGAACACGCTCATGCCCGACTTGACCATGGCCACGCCGGTCATCAGCCCCCAGGCGGCAATGCCCGGCGACTGCGGCGAGACGTCGCGCATGCCTTCGCGAAAGGCCGGGTGACGGTACAGGTGGGGCAGGAAAAACATCAGGCCGCTTTAAGGCTCTGGCCGGGCTGCAAGGGGCAGCCGCGCAGGAAATCGGCCGCGTTCAACCGCTTACCCCCCGGGCGCTGCAGCTGCGTCAGGCACAGTAAGCCTTCACCGCAGGCCACGCGCACGCCGCTGGCATCCGCCTGCACCACCGTGCCCGGTGCAACGGGCTGCGCCAGCGGCTCGGCGGTGGCGGCCCAGAGCTTGAGCGTTTCGGTAGCGCCGTTGTGGGTGAGCGGCACCGTCATGCCGGGGAAGGGGTCAAAGGCGCGGATGCGGCGGGCCAGCAGCTCGGCGCTCAAGGCCCAGTCCAGCGCGGCTTCGGCTTTTTCGATCTTGTGGGCGTAGGTGATGCCCTCGGCCGGCTGCGGCGTGCGCACCAGCGCATCGGGCGCGGCCAGCGCCTGCACGATGCATTGGCCACCCAGCGTGGCCAGCGGGTCGTGCAAGGTGGCGGTGGTGGCATCGGGCGGGATCGGCAGGGTTTTGACCAGCAGCATGTCGCCGGTGTCCAGCCCCGCGTCCATCTGCATGATGGTGATGCCGGTCTGGGCATCGCCTGCCTCGATGGCGCGGTGGATCGGTGCCGCACCCCGCCAGCGCGGCAGGAGGGAGGCGTGAATGTTGAGGCAACCGCGCGGGGGCAAATCGAGCGTCCACTGCGGCAGGATCAGGCCATAAGCAGCCACCACCATGCATTCGGCGTTCGCGGCCAGCAGGGCCTGGCTGGCGGCAGCGGCTTCCTCGGGGTATTTGCCGTCGAGCCTCAAGCTGCGTGGCTGCGCCACCGGCACGCCATGCTCCAGCGCCCACTGCTTGACGGGCGAAGCCTGCAGCTTCATGCCCCGTCCGGCCGGGCGGTCGGGCTGGGTCAGAACGAGGACGATCTCATGACCAGCGGCATGCAAGGCCTGCAGGCCAAAGCGTGCGAATTCGGGCGTGCCCGCAAAAATCAGACGCATGGGAGTGCCTCAGCGCTCGTCGCGCAAGGCCTTGGCCAGCTTGGTCTTGATGCGGCCCTGCTTGAGCGTCGAGAGGTATTCGACAAACACCTTGCCCATCAGATGGTCCATTTCGTGCTGGATGCAGACGGCCAGCAGGCCGTCGGCTTCGATCTGCTGCGCTTTGCCATGGCGGTCCAGCGCCTTGACCTTGACGGCGCTGGCGCGTTCGACGCCGTCGTAGATGCCGGGCACCGACAGGCAGCCTTCGTCGCCCTTGACGCGCTCGGGGCTGGACCAGGTGATTTCGGGGTTGATCAGCACCAGCGGCTGATCGCGCTCCTCGGACACATCGATCACGATCAGGCGCTCATGCACATCGACCTGCGTCGCGGCCAGGCCGATGCCCTTGGCGTCGTACATGGTCTCGAACATGTCGTCGATGGTTTGCTGCAGGTGAGCGTCAAAAGCCTTCACGGGCTGGGCCACCTTGTGCAGGCGCGGATCGGGGTAACGGAGGATGGAAAGCAATGCCATAGGGTGTATTTTCGCAGGCCCGCGAAGTCCTTGCCGTCACCTCCGCTTTCACCCAGAATGGGCCGCAGAGCCCGACACGGGCCAGAGGGGGGAGACCATGCTGACCGAACGCGCAGAACTGGGCGCCTGGCTGCGCCTGTTGCAGACCCCGGGCGTCGGGCCCGAGACCGCACGCAAGCTGCTCACGGCCTTCGGGCCGCCACAAACCATCCATCAACAAACGACCCTGGCCCTGGCTGCCGTGGCCGGTCAACGCGTGGCCCAGGCCATGGCCACCGAACCCCAAGACCTGGCCGCGCTGGAGGAAGCCACCTGGGCCTGGCTGCAAAACGACGCCGGCCACCGCGCCATCGTCACGCTGGGTGACGAGGACTACCCGGCCCCGCTGCTGCAGACCGAAGACCCACCCTGCCTGCTCTACGCCATGGGCTGCACCGCACAACTGCGGCACCTGCAAAGCAACCGGGCGCTGGCCATCGTCGGCAGCCGCAACCCCACACCACAGGGGCGGCTCAACGCCCGGGCTTTCGCACAACATCTGGCGCAGACCGGCCTGACCATCGTCTCCGGTCTGGCACTGGGGGTGGATGGCGCCGCCCACGAAGGTGCGCTGGACGGCGCCGCGGCAGGCCGGCTCGCCACCATCGCCGTGGTCGGCACCGGGCTGGACCGGGTGTATCCCCGCCAGCACCTGTCGCTGGCCCACCGCATCGCACAGCACGGCCTGATCCTGTCCGAATACCCGCTGGGCACCCCGCCACGCCCCGAAAACTTCCCGCGCCGCAACCGCATCATCTCGGGCCTGGCCCAAGGGGCGCTGGTGGTCGAGGCGGCGCTCCAATCGGGTTCGCTCATCACCGCGCGGCAGGCGCTGGAACAGGGGCGCGAGGTGTTCGCCATCCCCGGCTCCATCCATTCACCGCAAAGCCGGGGCTGCCACGCCCTGATCCGGCAGGGGGCCAAGCTGGTGGAATCCGCGCAGGACGTGCTCGAAGAACTGCGCGTGCCCGACCCGTTCGCGCAGGTGCCGCTGGCGCTCGACACCCCGGCACCCGTCAAGGGCCTGCTGTCCCTGCTGGGCCATGACCCGGTCGGGCTCGATGCCCTGCAGGCACGCAGCGGTCTGGACACCGCCCGGCTGCAGGCCGAACTGCTGGACCTGGAACTGGAAGGCCAGGTGGAGCGCCTGCCCGGTGGGCTGTTTCAAAGGCTGGTGAGGGGATAAAAACAAGGCGCAAAACAACAAGAGGCCCCGCAGGGCCTCTTGTTGTTTCTGGCGAGGGTCAAACCACCGCGCCGTGGTTCTCGTCGGACGGGTCACCGTCCTTCTTGACGGGCTTGATCAGGTCTTCGCGCGTGACGCCCAGCCACATGGCAATGGCCGCGGCCACGAACACCGACGAATAGATGCCAAACAGGATGCCTATGGTCAGCGCCATGGCGAAGTAGTGCAGCGTCTCGCCGCCGAACAGCAGCATGGACAGCACCATCATCTGGGTCGAGCCGTGGGTGATGATGGTGCGGCTGATGGTGGAGGTGATGGCGTTGTCGATGATTTCGATCGTGTCCATCTTGCGAAAGCGCCGGAAGTTCTCGCGGATGCGGTCGAAGATCACCACCGATTCATTGACCGAATACCCCAGCACCGCCAGCACCGCCGCCAGCACCGCCAGCGAGAACTCCCACTGGAAGAAGGCGAAGAAGCCCAGGATGATGATCACATCGTGCAGGTTGGCAATGATGGCCGAGACGGCGAACTTCCATTCGAAGCGGATGGCCAGGTAAATGACGATGCCGACCACCACGAAGGCCAGCGCCTTGAGGCCGTCCACCATGAGCTCGTCACCCACCTGCGGCCCCACAAATTCGGTGCGGCGCAGCGTCACATCGGGACTGTCGGCTTTGAGGGCGGCCAGCACCTTCTCGCTTTGCTGAGCCGAGCTCACGCCCTTTTGCACCGGCAGGCGAATCATCACATCGCGCGCAGTGCCGAAGTTCTGCACCTGCGTTTCGGCAAAGCCCAGGCCAGCCACCGTGCTGCGCACCTTGTTCAGATCAGCGCTCTGGCTGTAACTGACTTCCATCAGCGTGCCGCCCGTGAACTCGACCGACAGGTGCAGGCCGCGGGTGAACAGGAAGAACACCGCTGCGGCAAAGGTCAGGAAGGAGATCGCGTTGAAGACCAACGCGTGCTTCATGAACGGGATGTCTTTTTTGATCTTGAAGAATTCCATCGCTCGCTCTCCTTAATCGGCTTTCACCGCAGGACCGCCCTCGGGGCGCCAGACGGTGCCAATCGACACGCTCTTGAGCTTCTTCTTGCTGCCATACCAGAGGTTGACCAGGCCGCGCGAGAAGAACACGGCCGAGAACATGCTGGTCAGGATGCCCAGGCA
>JACCDG012046318.1_pt1 | contig 13989 bp, 12 predicted proteins | sample 7442471 | NCBI WGS metagenome assembly JACCDG01 (sample SAMN15323444, study PRJNA562643) | freshwater metagenome | isolation source: river surface water | place: USA:Blue River Watershed | collected 2017-08-17
GATATTGGCAGTGATGTTATTGGTGACGAAGCAAAGTACCTCAAAGAGGGATTAGAAGTGATTGCGGTTATGCATGAAGGACGTGTAGTCGCGATTGAGCTTCCAAAAAAAGTTACCTACACCGTGACCGAAGCCCCTCCGGCAGTTCGCGGTGATAGCGCTGGCGGAAACGTAACAAAAGAAATTACACTTCATAATGGTTTGACCGTTCAAGCACCAATTTTCATTAAAGAAGGCGAGGAAGTGGTGGTGAACACTGATACCGGTGAATACGGTGGACGGGTGAGTGAAAAATAGACCATACAAAAAACCACCGAATAGCCGGTGGCTTTTTGTTGTAACGTAAAGCTATGCATAACGTTGTGCCACCATTATAAATTTGATACGCTTTTCTACATGTATAACTAAACAGCATTATGCATACCGAAGCACCTGAAATGCACCCTCAAAGATTCTCTCTGCCAGAAAAAAATATTACATCGAGCGATCGTCTACCTGTGCCAGAATTATTAAGTGAACGACTTGCTTCTTTGGGCTGGCCACTCGAGCTCCAAGGAACTGGGCAGACCGACTATTTGAATCGTGAATTTTCCATGCACTATCCTCGTGGCGATGTCTTTTTTTCTTTTGCAACGATTATTCATGAAATGGGTCATTGGAGGCAAGGTGACATCGACTCAAAACTTCATTCACGAACAGCATTTCTTAAAGCGGAAGATATTCACGACATTGTTCAAAATGAAAAAGATGCATATGAGAGAGGGATGGAACGAGTAAAAACATATGCACCTGACTTACTTGATGCTTTAGAAAAAAAATTCCAGACTTACAAAACTCAAGGAAAGCTCAAAGAAATTTCAAGCTTTGCTGACCTATACGAATGGACAAAAATGGTGAGCTTAACGATCTCAGAGGCACTTGAATCTGTAAAAGATAGCAGTGAGATTGATGTTGATGAGTTGCAATATCAAGCTTTAAAAAAAGCAGGTGTTGAAACCCTATTTACCCGTTTTTCTGAGCTTAATGTTGGAGAAACGATAGACGCCGTAGAAGTGGAGAAATTGCTTAACATAATGGCAGTAAAAATTGCGCTAGAATAAGATAAATATGTCGATTTCCCTCTTGACAAAGAGGGGGAATTATGCTACACTTTTTTGTCACCATGGTGGTGACAAAAAACAGGGAGGATACACGCATGGACTGGATCGAGCGCATCGTCACATTCGGACTCTTCAACTTCTGGCGCTACCGTATCAAGGACGGCACCTACGTCGACAACAAGGGCCACAAGTGGCTGGTCGTCCTGCACCGGCGAAAGATCAAGTACGCAAATGAGAGCCTGAAGGCGGAGATCTGGAAGACTGGAGGGGAGCCCAGCGAGGAAACGATCACCCACGATTATGGGAAGGGTGGTACGGTGACCCTGTCCATAACACCGGAGCAGATCAAGCGACTGCGCACCACGCGTCCGGTCTGAAACCGGAACGCTCTCGGGGATTCGTCTCAGACGAGACAAATCCCCTACAATCAAAAAATCACCTTACTTAAGGTGTTTTTTTGTTTTTGAGGTACGGGTGAGAAAATTTCACTCGGAGCTAACACTCCTCTTAGGAACACCTTCGGGTTTTCCTAGCCTTTCCTCAGCAAGTGAAACCTCACGGTTTCACCCTTCCCTAGTTCAATTCTCACATGCAAACACAAAAGTAATACCCCTTAAAGGGGTATTACTTTTTGAGGTACGGGTGAGAATTGAACTCACGCATAAGGGTTTTGCAGACCCCTGCCTTACCACTTGGCTACCGTACCATTACCTTTCTAAGAACGCGTTCAGCATACCACGGCTTCCTCTTTTTTTCAAGAGGGAAAGTGTGATACCATGAGCCTATTATGGCTAAAAATACCCCTTCTACAAAAACTCTCGTTCTCATTGATGGAAACGCCATTATTCACCGCGCGTACCATGCTGTTCCCCCACTCACGACCAAAGATGGCACGGTCGTAAACGCGGTCTACGGCTTTGTGACCACCCTCCTCAGGGTCATTCAAGAACTCAAACCCACCCACCTTGGCGTTTGTTTTGATGTAGCCGGCGGCACCTTTCGCGACGAAGTCTATACCGAATACAAAGCCACTCGCGTCAAATCTGACGACGCGCTCTATAACCAAATTCCTTTGGTGCACGAAATGGTGCGCACCATGGGTATTGCCGTATTTACGAAAACAGGGTTTGAGGCCGACGATGTGATCGGTACAATTAGCGCTGATAAGTCACTCCGTAAAAACAACATCGACACTATCATCGTGACGGGCGATATGGATATTTTGCAGCTTATCGACGAACACACTCGTGTCTATGAACTTCGAAAAGGTCTGTCAGACGTGGTTATTTTCGATGCTGAAAAAGTGAAAGAAAAATATGGATTCGGACCCGAACATATTATTGATTATAAATCATTTCGCGGTGATACGTCCGATAACATTCCTGGCATTAAAGGTATTGGTGAAAAAACAGCCACCGAACTCATTACCAACATCGGCGGACTTGAAGATATTTACAACGACCTTGCAAAAAAAGATTCAGTCATTCGTTCAACATTTACAAAAAGTGTGATTGCAAAACTCGACGGTGGTCGCGAATCCGCTGAAATGAGCCGAACGCTTGCCACGATTCGTCGCGATGTGCCTGATTTAGATTTCTCACTCGACGCAGCTGCCATCAAACCATTTGACTTCGATATTCTTGAGCCGCTCCTCATTAAATTTGAATTTTTCTCTCTTTTAAAGCGTTTACGGGGCGGTGCTCCAGAACAAAAAAAAGCAACCAAAAAACCTGAAGCGGCTATTCCGATACAAACCGTGAGCGCAAGCGATATTAAACAAACATTAACATCACTCAAAAACACTCCTCTTCTCGCGATCAAAGAAGAAGTGACGACGGGCGATATTTTAACCGGCAAACTAACGCACCTTATTCTTGGCACTCCAGACGCCATTTCCATTATGGCGTGGGTAGATGTGAAGGCTCACAAAGAATTGTTAACTGAGGTACTTGGAAGTGCTGGCACGATTCTTGGACATGATGTGAAAGAAGCGTATCGTGCCTTATCGCACGAAGGCGTTATGATGACAGCACCGCTTTTCGATATCATGATTGCCTCATACGTCGTGAACTCGAGCACCCGCGCGCATGATTTAGAAAGTATTGTTGAGCGTGAACTCCAAATTCCTTTGCCTCCAAAAAGCGCGCAGGCGTCACTCTTCCGCCCGCCAGTTGAAGAAACCGCGACCGAACTCATACACTACTTCCCTCTTCACACTATTTTTAGTGCGTCACTCGATGCCATGAGCGGCAACGGGGTATTCAAAGATATTGAAATGGATTTGATTCCAGTACTTTCAGCCATGGAACTCGTTGGTGTGGCTGTCGACCTTAAAGCGCTCGCCAAGTTGTCTGACACCATTAAAAAAGATATTGATACGCTTACCAAACAAATTTGGAAAGAAGCCGGCACCGAATTTAACGTGGCTTCGAGTACCCAACTGCGCGATATTTTATTTGATACCCTACAACTTCCGACCGATGGTATTAAAAAAGGAAAGACCGGATATTCAACCGCGGCCTCAGAACTCGAAAAGTTGCGCGAGTCGCACGCGATTATTCCACTTATTGAAGAACACCGTGAACTCGCGAAATTGCAAAATACCTACGTCGATGTATTACCGACACTCGTCAACCCAACCACTGGTCGCATCCACACTCATTTCAACCAAACCATTGCTGCGACGGGTCGCTTATCGAGTACTGATCCCAACTTACAAAATATTCCGATTCGCACCGAACTTGGCGCGCAGGTGCGCAACACATTTATTGCGGCTAAAGGCTACAAACTTATTTCAGCCGACTATTCCCAAATTGAACTGCGTATTGTGGCCTCGCTTGCAAAAGATAAACGCATGATGGAGATTTTTAATGAGGGGAAAGATATTCATGTGTCAGCCGCGGCCGCGATTCACGGCGTCAAAGAATCTGAAGTCACAAAAGAAATGCGTTACGCAGCCAAGGCCGTGAACTTTGGCATTTTGTACGGCATGGGGTCGTTTGGCTTAGCGTGGCGCACGCAAATTCCACAGTGGCAAGCCAAAGCATTTATTGAAGCCTACTTCAAAGAATACGCGGGCGTAAAAAAATATATTGATCACACCATTGCGTTTGCGAAAGAAAGTGGCTATGTGGAAACGCTCTACGGTCGCCGACGCTATATTCCTGAACTTGCGTCAGACAACCATCAGTTGCGCGCGGCTGGTGAACGCATGGCCGTCAACATGCCAATTCAAGGTACGAATGCCGACATTATTAAGCTTGCCATGATTGCCTTACAAAAAGAACTCGATAAAACATATTCGCGTGAAGACGCGCGAATCACTCTTCAAGTACACGACGAATTGGTGCTCGAGTGTAAAGAAGAGATCGCTGAAGAAGTGGCCGCCCTTGCGAAACAACAAATGACTGATGTAGTGAAACTGAGCGTGCCAGTCGAAGTGAATGTGCATATTGGGGACCGTTGGGGCGAACTCAAATAAAAATAGTAAAAAAATATGGTCATTTTTCTCTACGGCGAAGACACCTACCGTAGCCGTGAACGCCTGACGCAGCTCACTACTCGATTTAAAAAAGAACGTGACCCCGAAGGGCTCAACGTGTCTTTTGTTGATGCGTCTTCGACCAAAGAAAATATTTTAGAAACCATCAAAGCCTCCCCTTTTCTCGCTGAAAAACGCATGGTCGTGGTGGAGCGTTTAGCTCAAACCAAACAAAAAGAAGTACAAACTGAAATCACTGAACTTATTACGAAAGACGCATTTCCTAAAACGAGTGTCGTTATTTTTTGGGAAGAAAAAAGTCCAGACAAACACAAAGAAGCGAAACAATTATGGGACACGCTCAAAGCCACACCCTACGCCCAAGAGTTTTCACAAATGAACGCGCCCGAAGCAAACAGCTGGATTCAAGCGTACATCAAAGAACATGGTAAAACCATTGAAAACGACGCTCTTTTTCTTCTTTCTCCGCTGGCTGTAAAAAATACCTGGGAAGCAAAGCAACTTCTCGACACCGTGATTGGCTATATCGGTACCGAAACGACTGTTACAAAAAAAGAAGTAGCATTATTTTTAGAGGAAGGAAGTGAGGATGTTATTTTTGCGCTTGTCGATGCTACTCTCGCCGGTCAAACCAAACAGGCGTATGAACTGTTGTCGACCTCACGTCGGCACGGGCAAGAAGCGGGATATGTGATTGCTATGATTATTCGCCAGGTGCGCATTATGTTACAAGTCGAAGATATGCTTCGAGCACAACCAGGCGTACCAACCGATCAGGTTGCTCGCACCCTTGCCATTCACCCATTTGTGGCTAAAAAAACAATCTCACTCACAAAACATTTGGCGCCGCACACCGCCGAACGCATGCACAGTATGTTACTTCAAGGAGACATGGCTATAAAAACCGGCCGACAGAGCCCAGACGAGGTGTTAGAGTTTTTTATTGCGCAAACTTCATTATAAAAAAACATCCGGGTACACCGGATATTTTTTTTCCTCTCATTTTTTATAAAACAAACGAAAGGAAATTTTGGGCCGCGTACTCCTTGTACTCCTTGCGGCCCGTATGCTCATACATACCTCCTTGCTTTTTTAGCACCAGTACTGCCGGCCTGTTCGACCCTGGCGGAAGCTACTGCTCGGCCGAGCAATCCCTCCACACCTTGAAGTGGGACCGAGCCCCACCATTAAAACTGACCGGAATGACTGACAGGTACCTGGCACCTTCTAGTGCCACCACCCTGGTCTGGGTTGCGGATGAAGTGGCGGTGGGGGCACTCTCATCCCAACGAAGCACCTCGTCCACGCTTCCACCAAACACCAAACGCACCCCCAGGCCGTCGACGCGCTGGAACAAGAACCCCTCCCCCGGCTTTACGGGAATGAGAAAGGAATATTCCAGATCGTAGGCTGGGTTGTCTTCGTCGACATCCGCCACGACCGACCAGTCCCTTCGATCACTTCGATCTATCCAACGCGCCAGGTTCTGCATGCTACCCAGGATATTCACCTGGACAATGAAGGGAAGTGGCACTGTCAGTGTGCTTCCCGTGCAGATCTGGAAGAGCCCTTCCCTCCTTTCCTCCACGATCTGTTCGATGATTTCCGAAGAGCTCATCGACAAGTCGATGCTCATATCCCCCGGGTACGCACGGCGGTGTTGGTACATGTACACCCCCATACCCAATAAGAGCAAGCTGAGGGTTGCGAGGAACCGCATCATGTTGTTCATTTGATCTCCGATCGTCTATGGTGAGTGTACGAGCGACCTATTCGCCCATCCCAATCTCACAGTCTTTCTGTATAAATACACGATTATAGTCGCACTCTACTTATACAGAAAGCCGTGAGTAATGTATTTCACCTGTCCGCGAAAGGACGCTCTACATTACCACAAAAAAAGAGTTGTGTCAACCTAGCAAAAATAAACATACCCCGTTCAGGGGTATGTTTATTTTTTTGAAGAACTAGGCGCTCTTCTTTTTTGCTTTCGCTTTTGGCTTTGCTTCGGTTGTTGGTTTTGCCGTGTTCACCTTCTTCATGAGGCGAGAAAGTTTGCGAGCAGCTGCGTTTGATTTAATCACGCCTTTTTTTGCCGCCTTACCAAGTTTCTTTTGCGCTAAGCGAATGGCTTCTACGGTATCTTTACCTTCGGCAATTGCTTTGTTCGCTTGTTTCATGGCTTCTTTATACGCGTCGCGTACAATTTTATTTGCCATGGCCCGTTTTTGTGCTTGGCGAAGAGCCTTCTTCGCGTTTTTCTTAATTGGCATAGTGTATAAAAAATAACTTTCCTTGACCGAAGAGCGTTTATGACGATAAAGGTGAAATGAGTATACCGAAACCGTTTCATTTTGTCAACACAGCGAATTTTCTCTAAAAAAATCGGCCCGGCCCGCGTTGCGAGCTGGAACCGGACAGACGCAGCGTCAGGCACTGGGGCGGCGCCCCACGCATTGACCATAAGACCTCGCGATCTCATCAAGAGTGACTTCGAAGGATATTCTTCTCTCCGTTGGATTTGGATTTTCCAGAATGCCGATGATCCCCGGACGATCGAAAAACATGATCGCTCCAATGACCCTACCGTCTTTAATCATGAAAAAAAACCAGCGATTTGGTTCGTCATCCACCGAACGATCCTGCCAATAACCGAGGCCAACATTCGTGAGGATTGTTCGAACCACGGCCCGGTAGAGTGAACAGGACTTGTCCATAAATAGGAATGCCGGCCAGCTATCCGCCGTTCTGGTATCTCCAGTTTCCATCCTAACCTCCTATCACACACGAACTATGTCGGGGGTGACGTTTGTTTTATCCCACAAATCACTCTTCTTGTCAATCACACCCACCAAAAAACCAAAATCCCTCACAAAAAATATCATGTGAACAACCTCACCCACACCCATTTATGGCTTAACATAAAACAATTCGGAAAAAAGTTATCCCCACTATCCACAGGTTATCCACATTCTACACAGAATATCCCCACTATACATGCTTTTTTGCTGAGTTGAGAACATTTTTGCTTTGTCCTTGCTGTGGTACAATGCGACTACACACATCTCTTATGACCAATCATGAAATTTGGCAGGCTGTTCTCGGCGAAATCGAACTCACTATTTCGAAGGCCAATTTTAATGCGTGGTTTCAAGGAACCGGTATTGCTTCGTACGACAACGGTAAAATTGTGGTGTGTGTCCCAAGCTCGTTTGCTAAGGGCTGGTTTGAAAAGAAGTATCACACCAATATTATTAAAGCGATTGAGCGTGTCACAGGGAAACCAGTCAAAAAACTTGATTACACCATTGAAAACATTAAAAACATACAAGAGCAGGAATGCCAATTGCAGCCTGCGCCACCACAAACACCTGATTCTGGTACAGACACAACTTCCTCTCCTGCCACAGCACCTTCGTTTCCTTCTCAACCAACCCAACAGCCCCAAAGTTTTCAACCAACCACCGGAAACGAACCATACCGACGCGAACCTGTCCAAAACATCTTTGGCCTTAACCCTAAGTACACCTTTTCTACTTTTATCGTGGGCAAAGGTAATGAACTTGCGCACGCAGCTGCCCAGGCCGTAGCCAATAGACCGGGTGAAGCGTATAACCCGCTCTTTATCTATGGCGGTGTAGGACTTGGGAAGACCCACTTGATTCAAGCGATAGGCAATGACATGCTTGAAAAAAACGCCAACACGAAAATCATGTATGTGAATTCGGAAAAATTCACGAATGACTTCATTTCTTCCGTAAAAGAAGGGCGTGCGAAGGAGTTTAAAGACCGCTACCGCAATGTTGACCTTCTTTTAATCGATGATATTCAATTTATTGGCGGAAAAGAACAGACCCAGGAAGAGTTTTTTCATACCTTTAACGAGCTTCACCAACAAGGGAAGCAGATTGTGCTTACCTCTGACCGCCCACCAAAAGCCATTCCTGGATTAGAAGACCGCCTTCGCAGTCGTTTAGAATGGGGCATGATTGTGGATATTGCCGCACCAGACCTTGAAACCCGCATTGCGATTGTCCAGGCCAAATGCCAAGAAAAACGCTTTCCGGTCGACGAAAAAACAGCCAACCTGATTGCGGTTTCAATTCAAAATAATATTCGTGAACTTGAGGGGGTGTTAAATAAGATTATTGCGTTTCACCAACTCAAAAATACTCCGGCGACCGCTGAGAGTATCAAAGCTGTCCTCGTCACTCTCGAAACCCAACCGTTTAAAAAATCTGCAACTCCGAAAGATATCATTAACGAGGTAGGAAAGTTTTACGATATTACGCTTGACGACATCGCTGGAAAGAGCCGAGAAAAGCGCCTGGCGCACCCACGACAAATTATCATGTATCTCCTTCGAACCGAACTTAAAATGTCGTATCCAGCGATTGGGGAAGAGCTTGGGGGGCGCGACCACACGACCGCGATGCATGCCCACACCAAAATATCGACCGACCTCGACAATGACCCCAAATTAAAAGGTGAAATTGACTCTATTAAACAACGACTATACTCACACGGTGTATAAAAAAGGGGACAAGGGTTGGGATAAAGCTATGAGTTTCATGTGGAAAAAGCTGTGTACAGCTAAAAGTTGTCCCCACTGCCCACAGATTCACCCACACCCAACACTTTTTTCCACACAGGTTCGAGTCAAGGGTGGGGATGCAAATTTTTCTAAGCCAGGCGCCAAAACACACTTATCCCCGCTGTCCACCCTACTACTATTACTACGAGATATAAATATAGAATATATATAAATACACTACCCTATGATATTCACATGCACCAAAGATAATCTATCTCAGGCACTATCATGTGTCAGTGGACTTGCGGCCAGACAACATCACCTTCCTATTTTGGCGCATGTACTTATCATTGCTAATGAATCCGGGGTTTCTCTTTTAGCAACAAACCTTGAGGTTGCCATTCGCACCACCCTTCGGGCTAAAGTAGAAAAAACAGGATCGTTCACTGTGCCAGCGAAAATGCTTGCAGATTATATTAATCTTCTTCCTGACGAACAGGTGCAATTTCTTTTAGAAGGCGATGAGCTTCGGGTGAAGTGCGGACGCAGTAATACCAAAATGAAAGGTATGCCTGCGGAGGAGTTTCCGGGTATGCCAGAAGTGGAGCAGAGTACAGAATACATATTTGAGCCACAAAAACTCAAAGGCGCGCTTGAAGATGTGGTTGTGGCGGTGTCAAAAAATGAAATTCGCCCAGAATTATCTGGAGTATGTGCGCAAATTGGCATTGAACGCTACGCTGGGCTCACGGTTGCTGCGACCGACTCTCACCGCTTGGCAGAAAAGCAAATTCCACTTGTAAGCGGTGGTGGTCAAGTTTCATGCATTATTCCAGCTCGAACAGTGTATGAAATGATTCGTTTATTGGCTCCAGCGAAAGGTGAAGGTGTTAAGGCGCGATTGCTTATAACGCAAAACCAAATATCAATGCAGGTTGGGGATGTGGAAATGACCTCGCGCCTTATTCATGGAAGTTATCCCGACTACGCACAGATTATCCCCAAACAGTTTGCTACTTCGGTCGCTATTCCAGCGGATCACTTTGTAAAAAGCTTGAAAACCGCAAGTTTGTTTAGTACGCAAGGGGTGAATGGGGTCTCGTTTACCTTGAACGCCAAAGAAAAAAGTGTGGGCATTTCATCGGTCAGTGCCGCGGCGGGTGAACACAGCACAAGCGTTGATGCCGACATTGACGGTAATGACAACACAATTCTTTTGAACTACCGATACGTGCTCGACGGAATTAGCCACATCGATGGGCATCTGTTTATGGGCGTTAATAGCCCCGACGCGCCATGTATCTTCCATAAGGTGGGAGATGACTCATACGTGTACATTGTGATGCCTATCAGGCAATAAACGCGCTACAGACCTATCTCATAATTGTTCTCGAAAAAAAGAAGAGCCTGTCGGCTTTTCTTTTTTCTTTGCAAAAAACTTGATATGATTTTTCTATAAGAAATGTATGCCACTTTTTAGTGAACGCGTTATTATAATCGCTCGGGCCATTCCATTTGGGAAGGTGACCACCTACGGCCGCATTGCGCGCGCGGCCGGAGGGAGTTCGATGACCTCGCAAAGTATCACAGGCATTCTTGGCCGTGCGTACGACAAAGGCATTATCGATATTCCCTTTCATCGTATTGTGTATAGCGATGGTCGTGTGTGGATGAATGAAGAATATCGCGCGAAACGTCTTAAGCTCTATAAAAAAGAAGGAATAAAACTTGATGATCGCGATCGGATTATTAATTTTGAAGAAGTCCTCTGGGATTTAAAACGCAATGACGTCTAATTTTTTACACAAGAAAACCAGCCTTGATTGGGTAGTTTTCGGTTTTTCTTATTGAATTTGCACTTGCATTCTATCTGTTTCGGTTCTGTTTCCCTGTTTGTCGGTCACCTCAGCCACAATAATCCAGGTACCGGGGGTGGGCGCATTGATCCATGTCACCACAAGGTGTCCGTTAAAAATATCGGTTAGGTTCGTGGTTGAGACAATTGGTATGGTTACTCCGGCTTGATTTTTTGCGATCACATGTAATTCGGCAATATCATTTGCGCGGTAGGGTTCTAGCAGAAATACGCGTGGAAAACTCCCCTGAGGAATGGTAAGAGCGCGATCAACAAACGAAACACCAGGTGACTCTATACCGGCCTGAAGGGTAAACGGGATACTCTCTTGTCGTTGGTTACCTATATCATCTTCGACCACAATCGTGAGCGTGTGTGTCCCGTTGGTAATACTTCGTGAGGTGTAATCAAGCGCGAACGGTTCACTCGTGTAAACACCAATAACACGATTATCAAGTCGATACGTGACTTTCGTGACACCACGCGGCGCGCTGACTCTGATTGAGGCTGTCAGGTGGCGCGAGGTAAGGGTGCTCGATGGAGTTGGGGAAAAAACTGTAAGCGATGGAACAAGCTCAAGAGAATGAATGTCGTCGTATTCGGTTGGCGGTTCTTCAAAACTAATCGACCAGTTGGGGTCAGCCTCGCGTTTTTTGGCAGCCCAGGTGGCAATGGCATTTTCCCAAATCTGGTATTGTCGGTCTTCGTTTGGGTTTTCAGGCACCGGCCCTCGGGGGTCATCTTTTGTGACATAATGTAAAATCGAGTGTGGGGGCACAAAGGTTCGACTCACAATATATTCGCTGGGGGTTGAACTGGTAGCACGTTTTCCTGTGGCGCGATCAATTTGGAGTGTTACTCCCCCGCCACCGCCATGCAAAATAGGCTTTTCCGCATCATTTTCTGGTGGAGTTGGAAACTGCTCTACTGGCATTGCCTTGGTTACCTTTCGCATGTAATCGTTCCAAATAACGCCTGCTACACGACTGCCACCATACCCACCCTGCATTGGGCTGCCGTTGGAGTTACCCACCCAAACTCCTGTGACAATGCTCGGGGTGTACCCCAAGGTCCACGCGTCTCGGTATTCTTGGGTGGTACCAGTTTTCGCGGCCACGGGTCGATCGGGCAGGGTAAGGGTGCTTCCCGCGCCAAACACATATGCCCGCGCCGCGTCGTCCGATAAAACGTTCGAAATTGTGGCCGCCACCTCTTTGGTAATAACCTGCTCCCCTTCTCTTACTTTTTCTTCTCTGAGTACGTCACCCTGGCTATTTTCAACACGCAACACACTTACTCCTGGTCGTTTTTTCCCTTCAGCGGCAAACACACTGTACGCACTAACATGTTCAAGCGGACTCACGACCGCACCTCCAAGAACGAGGGTAAGGCCGTAGTTTCGGTAGTCTTCGAGGGTGGTGTACCCAAGGCGTTTTGCGTATTCGGCAGCATATGGTAATCCAACCAAATACAATGTTTCTACCGCAGAAATATTGAGTGATCCTTGAAGTGCTTGGCGCATGGTGACTGGGCCGTATTCTTTCAAATCATAATTTTTTGGAATATATGGTTTGGCATCGCCAACCGCAAAGTTTGTTTCCACATCAAACAAAAGTGTGTCCGGGGTGTATCCCTTTTCAAAGGCCGCAGAGTAGACGATAGGCTTAATTGATGAACCTGGCTGTCGTCGGCCACTCGTAATCACATTAAATTGTCCGCTTGACGTGCTGAAAAAATCGATTGAGCCGACCATGGCCAACACCTGCCCTGTTTTTGGATCGAGCGATACCAGTGCCGCGTTGTCTGCTTTGGCATCCTTTAACACTTTATCTTTTTGGTCGGTAATCGCTGCTTCAGCAAGCTGTTGTTTGTCCCAATCAAGCGAGGTAATCACTTTTAACCCCCCGGTGTTTACCGTATTCACCCCAAACTCTGTCTCGAGTAAGTCTTTCACATATAGCACAAAGTGCGGAGCTTTAATATCGGTGTATTCTTTTGGTTTAAACGATAAATTCATGGCCTGTGTTTTTTCCATTTCTTCTTCTGAAATATACCCCTCTTCTTTCATGCGGAAAAGCACAAAATTGCGACGCTCTTTAAGGAGGGGCAGATTATTTAAATATCGTGAGGGCTGTTTTGGAAGCCCAGCGAGTGTGGCAATTTGTTCAAGGTCAAGTTCTGATGTTTTTTTGTTGTAGTAGCTTTGCGCGGCGGCCTCAACCCCATAGTTTGTTCCACCATAGGGAATCTCATTGAAATAAATCTGAAGAATCTGGTCTTTGGTATATTTTTGTTCAAGTCTTACCGACAAGATAAGTTCCTTGGGTTTACGACTCCATGGGGTTTCATTACTTAAAATAGCATTTTTAACAAGCTGTTGAGTAAGGGTGGAGGCTCCCCCACCAATGCGGTTTTTTCCTAAAACGCCGTACACCACCGAACGCAAAATACTTAGTGGTCGTATACCGTGGTGTTCATAAAACGCGGTGTCTTCAGTGGCTATAAGTGCCTGGCGAAGCTGGAGCGGGATATCGCTAAACGGAATAAGTGTTCTTTTTTGGTCGGCGTAGATTTCGTATAGAAGAACCTTACCTGTGCGGTCAAATATTTTGGTACTCTGCGCTACTTCGCGATCAGTCAGGCGATCGGGATCGGGCAAATCTTTACTTACCCATGCCGCAAAGCCTACACCCCCAATAAGACCCACAATCATGAGTGTGGCACAGATGGTAAGTAATGCTCTGCCGACTTTGCCTCGCTTTAGGTGGAACACACGCCCTATAAGCCAAAAAGGAAAAAGAAGAAGTTTCCCTAGAAGGGAAAAAGCCCCTCGTTTTGATTTGGGTGCGGTTGAGGTACGCGAAAAAGAGCGCTTTTCGCCCTCTGATACGTACCCGTATGATCGTTTTTTAGCAGGCTGTGGTGACATGGGCATGCCCCTTTGGGGGGTTGACAAAAACCTGATTTTATGGTACTATAAGGCGTCTTGAAAATCAAC
>JACCDG010806268.1_pt1 | contig 13987 bp, 19 predicted proteins | sample 7442471 | NCBI WGS metagenome assembly JACCDG01 (sample SAMN15323444, study PRJNA562643) | freshwater metagenome | isolation source: river surface water | place: USA:Blue River Watershed | collected 2017-08-17
AACTCTTGCGGTAAGGCATTGGATATCGCCCGTATGGCCCGCGATATGTTAGGTGGCAACGGAATTTCAGATGAATATGGCGTGATTCGTCATATGCTCAATCTCGAGGTGGTCAACACCTATGAGGGTACTCATGACATTCATGCCCTCATCTTGGGACGAGCTCAAACCGGAATACAGGCGTTTAGTTAGGACTTAAGCTGATCGGCTAGCGCTTGATAGGCTGCCGGTTTAGCACTCTGGAGCACAAGCTTCTGAGCGTTTGAGTAGTTTGGGAAGTTTCGTTGAATCGAATCGGTATAGGCAGGGTCATAGTGCCGCACCAGCAGCTCGTCAACGAGCGACCGAAAGTTTTTCTCTTGGGAGAGCGCCTGCCATTTGGCAATTTGTGCCTTGCCATAGCGCTGAGTGAGTAAGCCGAGCAATTGCTCCAAGCTTTGACTATCTTCCAAGAAGTGCGCATAGTCTTCCATTAAACAATCCACTCGTACTGCCCGCTCTGCCTGAATTTCCAGGCACGTTCCATTCCGAATTTGCTCCATCAATGTATCTGGAATATGCAAGCCACCAACCTTCTTGCTCTCAGATTCAACAAAGATAATCTGTTGGTGATCAAAGTTACGCACCGCATTCCATAAGGCTGTTTCGAAGGCTTTTTGACTTGGCTGCTCCTGATTGGGAAGGCCTCCCAGCACAGACCCGCGATGAGCAGCTAAGCCCTCTAGGTCCAATACTTGTGCATGCTCCTTTAACTGATTCAGAAGTCGAGTTTTACCGCTGCCGGTCATGCCACAAATCACTTTAAAGCGGAGTTGCTTAGTCCAGCACTCCAAATCAATAATCACCTGACGTCGATAGTCTTGGTAACCACCTCGAAGTTGATGCGCCTTCCAACCAATGCGTTGCAAGATATGTGTAAATGCGCCGCTGCGCTCTCCACCCCGCCAGCAATACACCAGAGGCTTCCAGTCTCGTTCTTTATTTAAAAAATGGGCTTGAAGATGAGTGGCAATGTTCTTGGCGACGAGAGCCGCACCAATTTTCTTGGCAGCAAAGGGAGACTCTTGTTTATAGATTGTGCCTACTTGAGCGCGCTCTTCATTACTTAAAACTGGGCAATTGATTGCGCCGGGAATATGATCAAGCGCGAACTCTGCTGGTGAGCGAACATCAATGATGGTGTCAAAGAGACTTAAGTCCTTATACAAAGACTCTGGGGCAACAAGTAAAGAGCTCAAACTAATCCCAGATGTTTTTTGAAGGGCTCAGGCCATGGTGCAGGTCGCTTGGTCTTGAAATTGACCCATACTAATGTGGTGCCGCCAGCCGCACAAAGCTCTTCAGGATTACTCGCAAGTGACATTAAGTTATAGATATCAACACTAGTCCGACCCACTTTGCCGATATATGTTTTAACGATCAGATCACCGGGGTACGATACTTGTGTATAGAAATTGCAGAACGCGTTGGCGATTAGAGCTCCGCCATCCGTATGCTGAATACCAAATCCAAACGACTCAATCCAATGGATACGACCCTGCTCCATATACCGAAAGTACACAGTATTGTTAATGTGACCAAATGCATCCATATCACCCCAGCGCAATGGAATGATGGCTTCATGCACTAATTTTTTATCGTCTGGTATCTCAATCCGCATACCAAGCTGTTCCTTTGAGTCTAAATGCCTAGTTTACCTGTTGGCTTAAGTCTCATGGCGAATTTGCTGACGCAGATCATTAAAAAATTGGGCTCGCGCATCTAAAGGGACAAAGATACCGATCGGCAGCTCTTTATCGCTTTGTTCAATCCGAATTAAGCGCTTACCATCTTCTTCTTGTTTTAACTGCATCCACCGTGTATTGAACTCATGGCGCTCCGTTTTACCACCAATACTCTTCTCAACCGTAATTGAGCTACCATCAATGGCGATGGATTCATAATCAAGAGCGTGTCTTGCATAGACGATTAATGCGATTCCTAGAGCACTAAGCTCAATCATCGTAAATAGCAAAATCATCCAGACACCCTGTATCAAGAAATATGCAGCGATCAGCGATGAGAAAACGAACATGGAAAGGTAAAAGTACCCCACTTGCCTTGGCGTAAACGAACAGTTTCGTTTCATGTGCCAAGTACGCATATTATTTTTTATCTAGGTAATGAGCGGCACAATGATCCATTGCGCGGGCTAATTCAATATCACGTTGAGTTAATCCGCCAGAGTCGTGGGTCGATAAGGTTACTTCAACACGATTCCACACATTCAACCACTCAGGATGATGGTTCATCTCCTCAGCATGCATGGCACACTGGGTCATAAAGGCAAAGGCGCTCTTGAAATCCTTAAATTGATAAGAACGAGCAATTGCATCGCGATTAGGCAACAAAGCCCAATTGGATAACTCCGTATCAAGAATACTTCGCTCTTCTTGACCTAGTAAAGCAGCCTTTTTCATCTCACAATCAGGAGTTTTGCAAAGCGAGTTGGTATAAAAAGGTAGAGCGGGCACCGGAGCGACAAAAAGCTAAGATTGGTTGAGGCATGGTCTTTAACAACTTAGACATTTCAATCACTTGTTCTGGAGTGATGGCTCCACTAACAACGGGCAAGTAGGCATACTCCAGGCCTTGTGATTTCGCCATTGCGGCAATTGAAGCATTGCTGGGTTGCTCGGGCCCTTCCTCACCATCAGGACGATTATTAATAATGCTTTTGTAACCCTGCTGCGCAATCTCAGCAACATCACTCGGTTCAATTTGACCAGCAGTTCCAAACGTTGGGTTATGACAAGAAATATGTACGTTCATGCAATCCTCACAAAATAATGGGCCTTGATCTACTTCTTTTGGCCCAGCACATCAAATAACACCATCCCGGCTAACATGGCAATTACAAAAACAACAGCCTTTAACTCGCCAGTACCAAGAGAAACTAAGGCTGGCCCAGGGCAAAAGCCCGCGAGACCCCAGCCGACTCCAAATAGAGCGCTACCAATAATCAGGGGCCGATCAATATCACGACGTGTTGGTATATGCATCGCGCCACCTAAAAAACTTTCTGTTCTTTTTTTTGCTAGATAGAAAGCAATCAAGCCTACGAGAACTGCGCCTCCCATCACGAAGATTAAGGATGGATCCCATGGACCCGCTAAATCCAAGAAGGCTGTGATCTTTGCTGGATTGGTCATGCCAGAAACCATCAGACCTAAGCCAAAGAGAACCCCAATCAGGTACTCACTCACGTTTGAGAAAACAGAACTATTTTGGCTCATGGCATTAAAAAAGATGACGCATCACATAAACAATTAAGAATCCGCAAGCCATAAAACAAATTGTGGCAATCAATGATCGAGGGGATAGTCTAGATAAACCACAAATGCCGTGACCACTTGTACACCCTGAGCCATAACGAGCGCCAAAGCCAACCAGCACACCGGCAATTAACAAAGTAATGTAATTTGCATCAATCACAGTGTGCACTGAAATCTGAAATACATACTTGGCCCATAAAGGCGCTGTCAATAAACCAAGAATGAAACTCAGCCTCCAGAGCCAATCGGATTTTTTAGCCTGCAAGAGACCGCCAACGATTCCGCTAATACCCAAAATACGTCCATTAAATAGAACGTAGAGAGAGGCTGCAATCCCCAAAAGAATTCCACCCGCTAACGCAGGCCCTGGAGTGAACGAGGTCCAATCAATGGTCATGACTGTATTTTAAGGCTTAACAGGGCTTGGGACTCAGTCGCCATTGCAAATACAGCAGGCCTAAGTAAGCTCCCAGAATAAACCCGGGGAAGGCAATAAATGAATTCAGGGCCAAGGTAGAAAGGCCGCTTAAGCCCTGCCCCACTGTACAGCCAACGGCGGTCACACCACCAAAACCCATAAAGGCCGCACCCACTAGATGATTGGCAGTGTCTTCCACTCCACGGAAGGACTCCCAGCGAAAGTTTTTACTCACGATTGAGCTGATGGCAGAACCAATGATCATTCCAAGAACTGCCACAATTCCGATCGTTAAGACTTTGGATTTATCACTGGTAAACATTAGCCAATCCAACGAGTACGCATATGGCGCCACAAAGGATAGACTCTCCATACGCCCAGAATTTGTAACTAAGAATGCCTCCTGCAATGTATTAGGATCTTCCGCAAGGTGTGCGTAATGTCCTGAGACCCACCAGATCGCAGTAATTGCCAGACCAACGCCAAGCCCAGCAAGAAGATTTTCGGTATTCCAAAATGATTTCTTCGCGATTGCAAAGGCAATAAATGCACCGCCAATGATCAGAGCGAGTATCGAACGAAGATTTTCCTTGGCGATTCCAAAAGAGGCGGATAGTAAGCTGGGCAAATCTTGATTGGTCGATAAGGTGAGCGCAACCTTGTCGATCGTATTTGCCTTCAAGACGCCCAGAAAGCCGCGCATGGTCATATAAGCAACCAGTCCTAAAACAATGAAGACTACCAATGACTTCAGATTGCCGCCACCAATACGAATCAGAGTCTTGCTGCCGCAGCCAGAGGCCAAGACCATGCCAATTCCAAAGAGCACGCTTCCAATCACGGTCGATAGAAATAGCACGCGATTGCCAGTATAAAAAGACTTACTCACATCAATCCAGCCCAAATGCGACATCAGGGCAACTCCCAGAATTGCGACACCAATGGCTAAACACCATTGCCGCATTCTCGACCAATCCTCCATTAGCACTCCATCCGATACCGCACCAAGAGTACAAAAGCTGGTCTTTTGCATAATGGCGCCCAATGCAGCGGTAATGAGGAAGGTAATCAGTAAAGCCTGACTACCCAGAGAACTAATTTGCTCCGGTGTTAAATCATTCATAACAAAAATTAGGGTTTAAATTTATAGTACTGCTGGTTCAGATAGGCAGTTACGTCAGCCTCATCCTCTGGAAAGAGATCAAGACGTAACTCCGTATTACAACGCGCCACCATCACCTTCAGGCGCTCCAGATTTTGTACGCGACGATCCTTGCGGGTATAAATAATGGTGCCATCTCCAAAGCCGGATTTATCCGCATGGCATTTGTAGCACTTCTGATCTTCGATTTCCTTGCCATGCTTTAAGTTGGGTGCAGCAGTGCTGGGCTCAATCAAGCCAAACATCCCCACGGCAAGAGTAAATACAACTTTTCTCATATTCATTACTTATAGTATTAAGTTTCCGGAGATTTTATTGCAGAAAATTAGAAAAGTGCATTTAAATCATGAATTTAGCGCTTTAAAGCTAGATTCATTTGAAATACCCTTATAAGCCAAAGTTATTAGGGACAGTGCTTAGGGCCGTATATAGGCGTATCTATCCTTGAATTGCAGGTCTGCTATGCGAACTACGCCAGAGGGGGTGAACTCTGCGTCCAAGGTAAATTGCTCCTTTTTGAGACTGCGATTACGTAGGGTAATTTCACAAACCTCAAAACGTACTCCCCTCGATTTCAATGCGCCTACCAAGGGGGCATACTCCGTTCCGCTCTTTGCGTCCTTGGCGCCATCCATCAGAATGTCAACACCGTTCGCATGGGTCACCACAATAATTTTGGTTTGCGGCGAGACATCTAAATGATTACGAATATTCCTCAAGCCCTTAAGGCCCTGACTAGCAGCATCATCAATGTGATAAACCACCTTGGTTGGGTCTGCTAAAGCAACATTAGATCCCAAGCAAAGAGTTGCGATCAATGCTACTGCAGAAAAAAATTGTCGAGTAAGTAATTTCATAGAGCCGTCCTTTTGGATACGATTAAATGGTGACCATACCGGGATTGCCAGAAACGCCTTTGATAATCGGCTCATTCAACTTAACCGCTTTGATCGTCTTCACATCCTTCAGATGACGAGCCATTAAATCCCAAATTGCTTCACCGCCGGCCGCTTTTGCCTCTTCGGATACGGGAGCCCAACCAGCAACCTTATAGGTTTTACCCGCCTCAATCAGTTTGCCGTTTAAGCGCATTTCAGAGATGCGTTTACCAGCGCCCCCAGCCGGATCAATGGTGTACTGTAATCCGCCGACACGAACCATATCCCCGCCCTGTTGGTAATACGGGTCTGGATTGAATAAATTATCTGCTACGTCCTCTAATACTGTTTTGATGGTTTCACCCGTCATATTTGTGACAGTAGTAAATGGATAGGTAATGGCGGTTTGATCCAATAAATGCTCCATCGTGATGGACTCACCCGGTAATAGCGATGTACCCCAACGGAAACCGGGCGAGAATGAAATCTCCGCATTTTTCTGTTTAATAAGGCCATCCAAAATGACTTGATCAAAGCTGCCATTAAAGTTACCGCGACGATACAAGAGACCATCGGTCATGGCTAATTTTTCTGAAAGCTTGGCCTCGTATGGAGCACGAATCTTTTTAATTAATGCACCCATCCCCGCATCGGCAGGCAGAAGATTGGAGAATACTGGCAATAGTTTGTAACGGAAGTCGCTAATCTTTCCGGCTTTCACATCAAAATCAAGAACACCCAAGAATTTACCGTTCGATCCAGCATTGGTCACGAGCGTAATCCCTCCTGAATTCTTAACCTTGACGGGCGCAGGCACACCATCGTGGGTATGGCCACCCATAATGGCATCGATACCACGTACCCGCGATGCCATCTTCAAATCAACGTCCATGCCGTTGTGTGAAAGGACCACAACAACCTTGGCGCCTTTAGCACGAACCTCATCCACTACCTTTTGCATGTTCTCTTCTTGAATCCCAAAGGTCCAATTGGGTGTGAAGTAGCGTGGGTTAGCAATCGGGGTATATGGAAATGCTTGGCCAACAATAGCAACCTGCACACCATTCATCGTTTTCATGGTGTAGGGAGCAAATACCGCGTCACCAAAATCATTAGTCTTGATGTTCTGCGCCACAAAAGAAACCTTGCCCCGGAAATCCTTTTCTACAATCTCCATGACACGTTTTTCACCAAGGGTCATTTCCCAGTGTGGGGTCATCACATCAACGCCAAGGGCCAAACAGGCATCCACCATATCCTGACCGTTTGTCCATAATGCAGTGCCAGAGCCTTGCCATGTATCCCCGCCATCCAGCAGCAGCGCTCCCGGACGATTGGCCTTGATCTGCTTAACAAGTGTTGTGAGATGCGCAAAGCCACCAACCTTACCGTAGGTCTTGGCCGCTGCAGCAAAATCGAGATACGTAAACGCATGGGCATCACGCGTGCCTGGCTTAATGCCATAGGCTTTCAGAAGATACTCGCCAACCAAATGTGGCGCCTTACCTTCCTGCGCCCCAATACCTAAATTAACATTGGGCTCTCTGAAGTAGATCGGCATGAGCTGCGCATGACAGTCCGTGAAGTGCAGTAAGTGCACATTACCAAACCGAGGAAGATCATAAAACTTCTGTGCCGCATTTTGGGCTTGTGCAAAATTCGATTGCAAGCTCATTCCACCAGCCGATGCAACGGCAAGGGCTTGCAGAAACTCCCGTCTACTAAAAGACATAAAACTCCCTAGAGAAAGTAATGGTTACTGATTAACAGGCGAGTTTGGATCCAATAGCAAAGCCATTACATCTTGCATTTGCTTTTCGGTCAGCAAATTAAAATGGCCAAAGCGTGGCATATTGCTGCATACGTTATATGCCTTGGAATTATTAATGCGGTTCCAGGTATACGTAATTAGTTCTTTGCTGTAGCCGCGCAACTTACCGTAGTTCCATAAGCTGGGGCCAATATTGCCGTAGGACAACTCAGTCTTATTAATCTGATGGCAGTTGTAGCACCCCCCGCCGTTAGCCATATCTGCCTTATCTGTCCATGTAGCTCCACGACCACTTTGCGCAATTCGCTCACCGGATTTCCAGTCGCCAATGTACTTACCATCGGAAGGCTGTTTAATCGAGGCCATATTGGCTTTTTGTATAGCTTCAGCTCTCTTCGGGTCGCCCTTACCAGCTAACGTAGCGGGATCAGAGCAATACTTTTGCGCTGCGTCTTGATTTAAGCGATCTAAGGTGGCGATACCATTTGCCTGAAAGCTATCTTTCATCATCTTGTCAAATTTGGCATCAGCCAATGCGGAGCCCATTGGCAAAGACAGTAAGGCGACTGCTGTGATTAGATATTTATTTTTCATATTATTTTTCTCCAGCTCTTAGCGCTTCAAACCAGGGGCAGCCATCTTGCCACCGTTTGCGGTAGCTGCCATGTACATCGAAAGAGCAATCGTGTCGTCCGAGATATAGATGGGCTCGGGGAAGCGTTGCTGACGATAACAATCATTCAGACGGTATTGCATCGTCCAAAATGTACCGCTCGATACGCGATAGGCAGGCCATGCACCCCACCCTAATGCAGCACCCTTTTGCTGGGTTAGGTTAGGCAAATCTTGTAAACGAATCCGTTTGCCATCATCGGCATGACACGATGCGCACGAGAAATCCATGGGACCGCCTTGGAAGAAAAAGGCCTTCTTACCAAGCTCGTACATTTCTTTCTCTTTGGGGTGCTTGGTAGATACATTGATGGTCATACCCTTTGAGTTGGCCACAACATAGGCAACAATTGCTTCGACATCCTTGCGCTGACCTTTACCAAAAGTGCCTTTGATGATCTCTTTGGAATCAAAGCCCTGCAACCGTTCCATACAGGTCACGATTCGTGATTCAAGATCCTGAACCTTGTTCGTGTCCTTAAAGTACTTTGGTAGAACGGTATAAGCCCCCTTCACAACGCCAGGGCCCATACCCAAATCACATTTCTCAAGGCTGGCATTCTTGGGGCCCATTTTTTTCTTCCAGAGCTCCTCACCGGCCATTTCATATAAATCAGAAGGGTTGCCGTCTGCAATCATGGCGCGGTATTTTTCAATTTCTGCCGTAGGGGCCCCGGCTGGGGCTGACGGTGCAGCCGCAGGAGCAGGAGCAGCGGCTTTTTTAGGAGGTTCGGCAGGTGTTGTACACGCTTGTAGTACTAATAGCGATGCCGCTAAGGCAGCACCGTATATCCAATGTTGTCTCATGGTAACCCTCTTATTATTGTCAGAAATGGAATGAGTTTATGAAGCTGTTGCTTCGTCGGTCCGTTTACCGCCTTTGTTATCTACCCAGGTTACCGTGATCTTATCCCCCTTGGCACCTTTGTACTTAAAGTTCAAGAATGGATCTTTTGAAACTGCTGGGCCAAACTGACCATTGAACACGTCTTTACCATTGGCTTTTGCATTTACATTGCTGATAAACCATGCTGGAATGGCTTTGCCGGAAGCGTCTTTACGCTGACCCGTTTCCATATCATGCTTCATCAAAATTTTTACATCAACAACGCCACCGCTCTCGGTTGCTCGTACGCGCATCGGATCTGACATTTTTGTTCCTCTCTAAATTCGTTGCATTAAATAAGCGTTACTAGGGCTAATTAGCCACCACAACCACCTAAGGTTACTTTGACCTCTTTAACAGCCATACTCCATTTGTTGTCAGCTTTCACTAGAGCAAAGACATTGGAGGTTTGACCCATCTTGATACGGGTTGTGACAAATGGCTCGGTACCCGCTGGAATAAAAAACTGGGCAGCCAAGGCGCTTGGATTCTTATCAACCAAGATTGCCATTTGCTGAGCCTTAAGGGTGGTATTGATACCAACAGGCACAACGGCACCATTTTCTGCAATGTCTGGGGCAATCATCGTAATTGCTGCAGACTTATCTGGTGTGCCAGCACCAAAGACCTTAAAGACATCATCGAGGGTCTTTCCCTCAAATGCAGCCTTATTCCATTCCTGTGCTTGTGCTGGAGTAATTAAACCCGCAGAAGCCATCAAGCCGAACACGGCTGAGTATTTGAGAACATCACGACGTTGCTGATCCATAAAAACTCCTTTTTAATTGCAACTACAAATTAATTTACCTATCACTATAAAGCTTGCTCCTGGGCACTATTCTAAGTAATAACCCTTGTACTGATTACTTCCCACCGTTCAACATCCACTCCACCAATATTTTATTGTTGGCATCCGATAGCTGATTTTGAGCTGGCATGGGTATAGCGCCCCACACTCCTGCACCGCCTGCTTTAACTTTTTTCTCCAGCATCGCTTGGGCGTTTGCAACACCTTTGTATTTATTGGCAACATCGGCAATCGATGGGCCAACAAGTCTTGCTGCTGGTGCGTGGCATGCCGAGCAGTTCTCCTTCTTAAAGAGATCTGCAGGGCCTACTGTTTTTGCAGCAGCACTTGTGGTCGAGACCATCATCATTCCACCAGCCGGTAATGCAGCCAAGGGTGGCTTAGTTGTATCAACACCGCGATAAGGGCCGTACTCACGATTTTGTTCAGCAAGATTATTGTGGGCATTGCGCGCATAGTCAGGCAACACCGAGCCAATCGCAACGTGTTGAGCGCAGTTACTCATACAGGCAACGTTCTTCACATCAGGCGCCCCTTTGACGGTCCATAAACCGTGTTTTTGGGTCATGCCATTGCGGTTGGGCATCTTCGCTTGCACTTCGGCGATGTTCTTGTTCGAGAGCACAAAATCATCAGGCACTACCTCACCAAGATTGAGGATGAATGCAACCAAGGCATAGGTCTCATCAACACTCAAAGTTCGAGGCGCATTCCATGGCATGGCACGATAAATATAGTCCCACAAAGTCGATACTGTTGCCACCTTCATTAAGGTAGTCCTTTGAGGTTGCTTATCGCTTTTTAGCGAGGCAACTCTACCGGTTTTCATATCCTCTTTTGTAGTGCCACCAGCAATGGGAGTGAATACTTCATTGGACTCGCCGAATGTACCGTGGCAACTGGCACACTGCTTCTCCCAAAGATCTTGACCTTTGGCAACAGAGCCAGAACCTGCTGGCAAGCCTTTGAAATCCGGGCGCACATCAATATCCCAAGCGGCCACCTCTGCTGGAGTCGCATTACGTCCAATATTTAAATACGCGGGCTTGGCTTTAGCAGCCGGTGTTGCAGGCGCGGCTTGAGCATGAACATTGGTTTGATAAGTCATGAAGACTGTTGCCAATAATGCAGGCCCTACAAAAAGTTGGTGGGTGAGTCTAGACATCATAGATACATTAGCCGACTTGAACATTGCTCACCTCGCCATTGGTATCAACCTTCCAGGATTGAATCGCATTGTTGTGATAGATCGAGCGTGTGCCGCGCACTGTTCTTAGCTGACGAATCGTTGGCTGCACATATCCGGTCTCATCCATTGCGCGCGATTGCATGATGATTGGTGATCCATCCCAAGTCCAATCAATATTGAAGCGGGTTAATGCCTTGGTCAGTATAGGTGTCTCAAGGCGCGCTGTTCGCCAGTTGTTACCGCCGTCAAACGAGACATCGACACGCTTAATCTTGCTTCGCCCTGACCAAGCAAGACCACTCACGTTATAGAAACCTTTGTCTAATAATTGCTGCCCACCCGATGGTGTGGTGATTACCGACTTGCATTCTTGGATCGATGTGTATTGTCGATGCAAGCCATCTGGCATGAGATCAATGTAATGGATTGCCTCGTCTTTGGTTCCGTAGGGCATGTCACCCACTTCTAAGCGACGTAGCCATTTCACCCAACTAACCCCTTGCACACCTGGCACTACTAGACGCAGTGGGAAGCCATTTTCAGGACGGAGCATCTCACCGTTCATGCCCCAGGCAACAATCACATCATCAAGAGCCATTTCCATGGGTATAGTGCGAGTCATTCCAGAGCCATCACCGCCCTCTGCTAATACATATTTGCCCTTTTTAAGATCTGCGCCACAGATATCAAGCAAGGTGGAAAGTGGTACACCCGTGAACTCGCAGCACGACAGCATGCCATGGGTGTATTGCACGGTGGGTACCGCTACATTGCCCCATTCCAAACCGGTATTAGCCCCACACTCAATAAAGTGAATGCGCGATACAGAAGGCAAGCGCATCAAATCATTCATGGTGAATACTTTTTCATTCTTCACCAAACCGTTGATCATTAGACGATGCTTGTTGGGATCCAGGTTGTACCAACCCTGATGATGGCGTTCAAAATGCAAGCCATTGGGGGTAATGATTCCAAACAATCCTTGCAAGGGGGTAAAGGCGACCGATGCTGCCGATACCCTGGTTAAACCAGGCGATTCGCGGCGCACTAAGTTCTTTTCATAAACCGACGGCATTCCATATGGCTCTGTCGCAACATTTTTACCAAGAGTAGTTTGCCATTCTTGCTTTTCCAAAATTGCAGGATCGCCCAGGGGATTGGCCATGGCAAGACCGCCACCAATTGCACTAGCCCCGCCCAGTGCTGCTACAAAACTCTTACGCAAGAAACCACGACGCTCCTCGTCTGCTCCATGCTGATTAATCTCAGCGATCGCCTCTTGCGACAGAAAGTTCTCAGGCGCTCTCTGAATGCGACTTAGTAATCCAAGCGCATTCATTTTCTTGGTACTTTCGTTCATATCGCTCTTTGACATAATTGTTCCTCAAGTGACTCAGGACTTTTGCGGAAATAGTTCATTGGCAATCCGTGCACAAACACTTTGGCAAAGTTCAAGGCTTGCTTCATCATGAATGGCATAGAAGACGGTTGTTCCCACCTTCTTGCGACTTAATATTCCGGCTTCGTGCAAAGTAGCCAAATGACGCGATACATTGGCCTGACTAGACCCACAGGCATCGATCACCTCGGTAACAGACTTCTCACCCTGACATAAAGCGTATAAGATGCGCAAGCGGGATGGCTCGGATAGAACAGCAAAAAATTGAGATACTCCAGCAAACAAACTTTCCATTTGCTGAGGTGTGAGCTGTTGTTTAGAAAGTCCATTACCCATCTCCAAGGAGGCAGGTTTTTTGGTGGCGGTAGCTGTGCTGGACATAAATATGCGTTATAGCGAATATTACACTGAACTTCTGTCATTAAAAATATACAGAGATACCCTTAGGAAACATAAAGTTGTATGGTCAAAACCCAAATAATGAAGATTAGGCCTACTTTAGGAAATCGATATAAGCTACTGAATAACTTAGAAAAAGATTAAATTGTTAGACACTCAGGCAATTGCCCTTTCCCTTCAGCTCGCCTTTTGGACCTTGGTCCTATTAATCCCCTTGGGCATTTGGATCGCTTACCAATTGGCGGATGCAGGTCCTTGGAAGTCCTGGGCTGAAGCAGCTCTTGCCCTCCCTTTGGTTCTGCCGCCCACCGTCTTAGGCTACTACTTCATTGTTGCCTTTGCAGGAAAAAGTCTGTTTGGTGAGCCCCTGGTGTTTTCGTTCACTGGTCTGCTCCTTGCTTCCTTTGTTGTAAACCTACCCTTTGCAATTCAACCCATCCAACGCGCCTTCGAAGCAATTCCCCCAGAGATCAGAGAAGCTGCCAAGGTTAGCGGCCTCAATGCATGGCAACGCTTTCGTCTAATAGAACTGCCCTTAGCCTGGAGAGGAATATTAAGTGGTGCGGCCATGACCTTTGCCCACACTCTTGGGGAGTTTGGTGTTGTGCTGATGGTTGGCGGCGCTATTCCTGGAGAGACCAAAACAGCATCGATCGCGATCTACGATAAGGTGCAAACCTTTGATACGGCCGGTGCCGGATCTTTATCACTTGTTTTGTTGATCATTTCGCTCATTGCCATTGCAATCTCTTATGGAGTTCTTGGTAAGCCCAAGACAGGATCGAATCGTGCTTAAGCTTCACATTCAACAAACATTGCCCAATCCGCTATCGATCAAACTCGAGGTGGCCGATGGTGAAGTGCATGCTTTGGTTGGACCATCAGGCAGCGGTAAGACCAGTGTATTGCGCTCTATTGCCGGCTTACGTCATCCAGAACACGGATTTATTGAGTGTGCAGATACCGTTTGGCTCAATCGCGATCCCAAGCGGGGCGAGATCATAGCCTGTGATGCAGCAAAGCGATCGTGTGGATTTTTATTTCAGCAATATGCATTGTTTCCCCATTTAAGCGCCTTAGAAAATGTACGC
>JACCDG011351454.1_pt1 | contig 13987 bp, 19 predicted proteins | sample 7442471 | NCBI WGS metagenome assembly JACCDG01 (sample SAMN15323444, study PRJNA562643) | freshwater metagenome | isolation source: river surface water | place: USA:Blue River Watershed | collected 2017-08-17
AACTCACCGCCGCCACATCCCGCGCCGAGCGGGCGGAGGCCATCGTCAACGACATCTCCTACGGTCGCGTCGTGCTCAGTAAAGACGAGCATGGCTGGGGAGCCATTCGCGGCGTGATGCTGGCCACTGGATTCGAGACGCCGTTGGAGGCGGCGCTGGCGGTGCATCCGGTCGCCCAGCCGGAGGAGGAGGGGAACGATGCATAACTACGAAGGGGATGGGGATAAGTGCGGCCACTGCGGCTGCATGTACTGGAATCCCGTTCATTTCCCGGCCGGCGAAAAGGACTATCGGCTACTTCAGGTCGAGGCCCTTGAATCCCAGCTCACCGCCGCGACGCAGGAGGTCGAGCGGCTGAAGCAACGCGACCAGCGATGGCAGGAGGAAGCGTTTACCAGCCTCACCCACTGCGAGGCTGTTGGCGCCGATAAAGCCGCTTCTGTCATGCGAATACTTTTGTCACGAATGGGAATTGAGGAGCCGAATCATGCCTGACGACCTCATCCGCCGCAGCGATGCGAAGGCGGCGATGATTAAGCTTGTGCTTCGTGTTCTCAAGCCAAGCGTAACCGGACCGTGGGAGCGCAGCATAAACGAAGCCCTCGACTCCGTGCCGGCCGCTGACGGGCGGTGGGAGAAGTCCATTCAGGAAATCGACGACCTCCGCTGCAAGCTATTTGGCGAAGGCGACACCGCGGGCGAAAGTGCGCTGCACACCGCGCTGTCGATCTTGGACAAGCATCTAACCAGCCGCCATGACGCGGCGAAGGAGTGAAAGAACGATGGCCGGATATGCCAAAGGAACGTCAGTCAGCGTCGAGAAATCACGCATGGAAATCGAAAGCACGCTCGAACGGTTCGGAGCGGACCAGTTCACCTACGGTCGCGACGATAGCCGTGGGCTGGCGATGATTCAGTTTCGGTCGAAAGGCCGACACGTCCGGTTCATCCTGACGCTGCCGATGCGAGATGCTGAAGAGTTCACCCAGAGCAAGCGAGGCCCACGTTCACCGGAGAACTCTTACACTGCATGGGAGCAAGCGTGCCGCGAGCGATGGCGTGCCTTGGCTGCCTGCATCAAGGCGAAGCTGGCCGCAGTCGAAGCGGAGATTACCCAGTTCGAGGATGAGTTCTTAGCGCACATCGTTCTGCCGAATGAGCAGACCGTCGGCGACTGGTTGAAGCCGCAGATTGAGCAGGTCTATCTATCGGAGAAGATGCCGCGCTCTTTGTTGGCGCTGCCTGCGCCAGTTCAGCAAGAATCCTAAGCCGCGGCCACGCCGCAGAGGGAGGGCGGGACGGATGCCTACAACAGATGAGATGGAAAAGATTCGGGTTGGCTCACGGGTGGTGATTGTCGGCCGATTCAATAACGACCTTGCAGTAGTTGACCGAGACACTGCCACGCAATTCATCGTAGGCCAAAAGCGGTTTCGTAAGGCGGATGGATATCGCGTGGGCAATGGCAGTTCATGGTGTGGGCGTGATTACATCCTACTTGCGACACACACTGATATTGACGCCAAGTTGCGGGCGAGATTCGTCGCGATGCTGAACGCCGCTTCTTTGAACGACTTGAAGGAAGTCGATACGGCCACGCTGGAAGACGCGTGCAACATGCTTGGTTTATCCGCCGGCTGGAGGGGAGCATGAGCAGCGAAGCCTGGATAATAGTCGAAGCCTCTCTGTGGATTACCGGCATTGTGCTAGTCGGCAAAGCGATCTGCGCCTTAGTCGACATGTGGGCGGCGTGGTCAATCGGCCGCATCTGCGACAAGTGCGATGTGTCGCCAGAGAATCGACGCGAGTTAATGCAGCGTTGTCGCGACCGGAATGTCGGACGTTGAGCCCGCCAGCGACGGCGAGTGAGGGAGCGGATGGGGAAGATAACGCCAGAACGGATTCGCGAGGCGATTGTCGCATCGGGCTTCCACTACGCCCAGGCCGCGCAACTGCTTGGCGTCACACCCGACACGCTCCGATCGCGCATCACGTTCTTCAAGGCGCACGGCGAGGAGTTCCCAAAGTCGCGGGCCAGGGGCGGCAGGAACCAACCGCCGGAGCGGACCAAAGAAGAGTTTGACGCTGCCCGCAACGAGATTCGCCGGGCGAATGGGTTGGAAGATTGTGAGTATGACCATTCCAGGGGAAATCAGGAGAACTAGATCATGGAACGACTGAAGGTGTACATCAGCGGCCCGATCACCAGCGGCAACCGCAACCACAACTTCGCACAGGCGGCCGACGCTCAAAAAGAGTTGATGCTGGCCGGCTTCGCACCGCTCAACCCAATGGCAACGATGACGCTGCCGTTCGCCTGGGACAAGGACGTGCCGCATGGGTTGTGGTTGGAATGCGACTTTCCGTGGGTCGCGGCTGCTGACGCCGTGCTTCGCTTGCCAGGCTACAGCGTGGGCGCCGATGCCGAGCTTGAGTACGCCGAGAAGTGCGGCGTGCCGATCTTCCACGGCATCGACCAGTTGATTTCGTGGAGAGAGGAAAAGGCCGCAGCATGATCTACACCGCAAGAATCAAGCTCCGTGGCGACTCAGGACCAAACGGCGAATTGTCAGAGCCGAAGCGAGTCGTCGAGATCGACGGGCTGTTCTACGAAGTCGACTGGATTAAGAGCGCGCCGGGCTTGAGACACGACCAGTTGACCGAATGGGACTTGCATCGAATCGAGCCGCCCGCCTAACCCCTCCCCGAGCCGCCGCATGGACGCCATCACCAAAGAAGCCGCGGTCGCCATGATCGCCGCCCACATCGACGAACAGCTTGCCAGCGGCAAGAACGGCGAGCGACTGTACGCCGTGAACATCTTCGCCGGGCGCATCACGTCGGTGAAAGCGGCGGACGAACCAGCGCGACTGAAGCGGCTGCCGATGATTCCGACGAATACGCTTGACGAAAGCTCGCCTATCGGCATACAGTAAAAACATCCTGGCGGTCAGCTTAACAAGCAGCCGGGACGCACTCTTTCGCTCAAAGCAGCGGGACGTGCGTCCCGGCTGCTTTTTTTGTTGCCCTAACAAAAGTTGGGAGGTGATCTGAAGCCTTTCTGGTGCGGCGTGGAGGAGTCTGGAACCTCGTCGGGCTCATAACCCGGAGACGTGGGATCGAAGCCCACCGCCGCCATTCATTGCGAAGGAACGGCCGTCCCGCCGAGTGCCGTAGCCACCCGAGAACGGCGGGAGTTTTAGCCAACTGTCAACAACTGTCAATTTCGCCGAGTTTTGACACATGAACGCCCCAACGAAAGATCGCGTGGTCTACCCCGAGCCTGAAGCGGTCGAGCTGAACGCTCCGCCGCGGGCTTGGCTTCGTTGCCGCATTGTCATTCCGTGCTTCGATGAAGAGCAGGCGAATCGAATCTCTGAAAAGGTCGCTGAAATCTGCGGGCATTCGCTTGAGCACCTGTGGTGCATCACCGACGACGAGGGAACGGTGGTGCGAGGCGAAACGGTGGTTGGTCGCCGGATTGTCCCTGTGAGCGCCGAAGCCCTAATCGAGGAGCCTGTCCCAGTTTAGCTTTCCCCTCTCGGCCCCGCCGCTCCGCCGCGAAGGAGCGGAACAAACGACCATGTCACCCAAGAGACCAGTCATGAGCGAACTCTACGACGAACTGAAGTCGCGACTGACGTTTCGAGAGAACCCGAACTGGGAGACCTACGACAAGGTCGAGCAGGTTCTGGTCGTGCTCAGTCAAACGACGTCAGCTTCGCTGATTATCTACCGCAAAGTGCGCGGCAACCCTGCCGGCCAAGCGGAGTTGTCGGCGGCAATCAAACGCCTGCACGACGAGGTTATCGCTCCGATCGACCTGCCGGGCGTTGGCCCGATGATCGAGGCGCTGATCGACGGGCAACTCGGCGCCATCCTCGGCGGCGTGGTTGCTCCGATTGACGCCTACCTTGATAGCAAGATCCCGAACCCGGCGAAGTAGCCGCGTTCGCCATCATCACCCCGAGGCCCGCGTATCGTGGCCAAGAGAATCACCGCCGCTCAGCGGCAGCAAGCCCACAAAGACTTCCAGGCCGTTCTCGAAGAGAAGGAGCCTGGCCGTGGTCGTCGCTTTCGCGGCCGCCGCGCGGAAGCGTTCTCGTCTCGCCAGTACGCCAAGTACATGGCGGAAGGCGGCGAGGAAGGGACCGGGCTGACTTTCAAGGATTGGCTCAAACAAAACTGGGCGTCGATCCTGTCGCAGCTGCTGGCGATCCTGCTTCCGCTTCTCACGAAGGGCGCCGTTTAGCCGATGGCTCGCAAGTTTCACCCCTGTCGCATCGCCAAGCCAACTCCCGACCAAAAGGAGTTGGCTTACAAGCTCGCGCAGGCCGAAGCCCCGCACCGCTACGGCGATTTGGTTGCCGGGATGCTGGCGGTCGAACGTCGCAGTTGGTGGGGCGACAAGGGAAAGCGATTCAGCGTCGGCTTTCCGCGCACCGCGCCTGCCGAACTGAAGGCCCGCATCCTGAAGTATGCGAACAAGTGGGCGGAGTTCGCCAATGTCGAGTTCGTCGACGACGACACGAAGCCGATCGTCCGCATTACCTTCGGCGCCGGCGGATACTGGAGCTATCTTGGCAGCGACATCCTGGGTATCCCCGAAAACGAAGCGACGATGAACCTCGAAGGGTTCACGGCGCGAACCAGCGATGAAGAGTTCGACCGGGTCGTCTGCCACGAGTTCGGCCACACGCTTGGCTGCCCTCACGAGCACATGCGGCAGGAGCTTGTCGCGCGGCTCGACCCTCGGAAGACCAAGGCTTACTTCCGCCAAACTCAGGGCTGGAGCGCCGCCGAGGTCGAGCAGCAAGTGCTGACGCCAGTAAGCGAAAAATCTCTGTTCGGCACTGAGCACAGCGACGAGTTGTCGATCATGTGCTACCAGTTGCCAGGCTCAATCACCAAGGACGGGAAGCCGATCCGTGGCGGCGATCGTATTAACGCGAACGACGCGGCGTTCATCGCTTCGATCTACCCGAAAGCGAAGCCGATCGTCATCCCGCCGGTTGGCGGCAAAGCGCCCGAGTTCGTGATGAACGGCCGCCGCTACCAAGTCCTCGATGTGGGGGCCGCATGATGGGCGGAGCCGCCGTCTTCCTCTGCTGCCTCGGGTTTTTCCTGCTCGGCTACATCGCCGGGCGTCGCGGTTCTGCCGTGTTCGCCTTCGTGCTGCTCGGCTGCCTGTCGCCAGCGATCGCCCAAGACACCGCCGCGGCGCTGGCCGACCGCGCTACGTTTCCGCCGGAGCTCCAGCCGCACCTCTACTACGTCAGCACCGCCGGCGCCATGAATGCCACCGAGCGGACCTGCCAAGAGGTGGCGCTGAAACTGATCATTCCCTCGCTCAGTCGGCAGCCGGTGCTGGAGCGTCGTCTGCCGGTTCAGGTCGGTCCAACTCTCTGGCGGCTGAACCTCGCCGAGCTCGGCTGGTCGGTCGCGAACTGGCAACACATCATCGCCGCCTACCCGTACCATCCCACCGGCTACAAAATCCCGCTGGTTGTTCAAGCGAACTGGCTGCTGCCAACGATCACCGACGCCTCCCAGAGCGACGCCTACTACCGGCTGCTGCTGGGCGCACGGCCGAAGAACCGCGGCGAAGTCTTCAAGGCGTTCGGCATCACGGAGGAAAGCTCGCTGCAGTGGGGGCTCATCGCTGGCGGCTCGCCGGTCTCGAAGACGGGCAATCGGTTCGTCCGCAATCTCGCCATCCTTCGCGGCTGGTGTTATCTCACCGAGGACGTGCTGCAGCTGAGCGGCAAGAACGATCCGCTCAGGTCGCCGATCGGGGCGTTCCCTCACGACGGCGAAGAACTGCTGGTGGCGGCGCCGGTCATCCACATCGGCAGCGGCACTCGCGGCACGATGCTCAACGGCTTCTTGTTCGATGGTAAGGGGCAGACCATCGACAAGGCCGACACGGCGCTTGTTGAAGACTACACCGCCACCCGCGGCTTCCGTCACATCGTGGCGGGCTTGTCGTGCTTCAGTTGCCACCAGACGGGACCGAACGGGCCGAGCTCCAACGTGCTCCGCGAGGCGGTCGAGAGCGGCGTCGACGCTTACGCCTACAAGTACGGCGACGCGGAGAAGATCGACGCCTTCCACTTCACCGACCCGACGAACCAGCTTCGGCGCGACTCGGAAGATTATTGCTCAATCGTCCGCCTGGCGACTGGCGCCGAGCCGACCGAGGCCGTCGACGCCTTCCGCAGCGTGCTCGACTGCTACGACGCCCCGGTGACTGTCCAGCGCATGGCCGCCGAGCTCTACATCGCCCCGGAAGAACTGCCGATGGCGATCGGCTGGATGAATGCGAATCAAATCGACCTTGGCGGCTGGATTCCCGCCGCTGCCCAGAACCCCAAGCACACCGTGCCGCGTGAAGTGTTCGAGGAATACTTCGTCACCCTGTACGCCGGGTGCGAGAGTTGGAGAAAGACACGATGAACCTCCGCCAATTCATGCCCCGCAGCCACGAAGGATACGCCGCCTGTTTTGCGGCCGCTGCCGTTGCGATCATCGTTGCGGCTCTCGCAACCATGGCCGACGCTGGGGGTTTTCGCCAAGCCTCATGCGGCCATCAGGTCGTTCACCAGCAAGCGGTCGTTGCCGCGGCGATCCCGTATCCCGTCGTCGGCTATCAGGTCGGCCAGTATCTGCAGCAGCAGGCCGTTGACGAGCACGCCTTCCGCGCGAGCCCCAGCAAGGAGCGGCTGACGTTCCTGGAGGGTTATTACCAAGCGAAGCAGGAAGAGATTCCGCAGCCCCAGGTTTCGGAAACCGAAACCTCACAGCCGCAGGCGTTCTCCGCGCCCGCTGCACCGCCCAGTCCACCTGTAGCGTCCTTCGACTATGCGAGCGCTCACCCAACCCTTGCGCCAGCGTGTGTGGCGTGCCATTCGTCTGATGAATCAAAAGGCGGATTCGCAATGGGTGATGTCGTCATGAAGGCGAAGGCTGAAGGTGACTGCGAAACGATCCTAGCGATGGTCGACTCGATCGCCACCGGCGCCATGCCCAAAGGGCAGCCTATGAGCGACGCCGATCGACTGAAGGCCATCAACGAATTACTCAGCAAGTAGCTCACCGGACACCACACCCGTTTCAAACGAAGGAGAAAGTCATGTGTAACAAGAATCGAGTCCTTTGCATCGTGGGCGCCCTGCTCGCGATCGTCTTCGCCCTGGTGGCGCCGGCCGCGTTCGCCGGTTGCGCCGGCGATTGTGGCGGCCAGGTCTTCAGTGCTCCGGTCTACGCCGCGCCGACGATCCTGGCAGCCCCGGTCTACCAGCCGGCGGCAGTCTTCGCGGCGCCGCAGGTCGTGTACCAGCAGCGGGCCGTCGTCCGCCAACATGCCGTGGTGCAGGCGGCGCCCGTCTACCAGCAGGCCGCCGTAGTGCAGAAGAACGTGTTCGTCGCCAAGGCCCCGCGACAGCGGCTCTTTAGTCGCAGCCGCAGTGTGAACATCCAACGATCGGTGGTCCGTTAGCCCTCTCCACCTGGCGAGGTTCTTCGCGGGCTGGCCGTCCGCTGATTTAGGAATCTTGCGGCGGCCAGCCTTTTAGTCTTTCGCAGATCGAGGACCGAGTGAATGTTCTACCTGCTCGCTCAAGCCGAACCATCGCCGGTCGAACCGACGGAGCGACAGGTGAAGGCTGCGGAGATCGCAGTCGAAGGGTTCCTGAAAGGAATCGAAGGGGCGGCGGCCCAACAGCCCACGAACTATCTCGTGGTCGTTACGGTCGTCGCCACGCTTTGCGCCGCGATCGCAGTCGTCGTACTGTTCCTCAAGCACCTGAAGACGCTCGACGAAAAGGCCGACGCCCGCGAAGTGGAACGGCAGCGTCACCTGGAGGCGATGGCCGACAAGTACGCCACCGAATCGAAAGTATCGCAGCGGGAGTGCCACAACCATAGTCGCGAAATGATGCAGCAGCGGAACGCGGACACGACGGCGTTCAAGGGCATCGCCCACCACATCGACAGCGCCGTGACGGGCCTGAACGGCGCAGTGACGAAATTGGCCCACACCGCCGATGACTTCAAAGCGATCGCTCACGACACTCGCGGTGTTTTGCAGGCTGCACAGCTTGGCTTGGCAATTCAGCGTCCGCAGCAGCACGAAGTGGTGGTTCATCCGCCAAACATGCCGATCACGGAGAAGCCGCAGTCATGAACGACGAAATGCAAAAACCGCTCGGTTGCTGCGGCCCCATCGGCCTCATCGTCGCGGTCTGCGTCTGCTTTGTGGGCGAGGCGTATGGCCAAGTCGCCGCCCTCCAGCCAGGTAACGACGGCGCCCTGAAGCCCCTCGGTCAGCGTGGCTCGACGCGCATCACCGAAGCTGAACTGCGATTGCCCAGCGTCGACCTGCTGACGATCCGCACCCGCAAAAACTGGCCGGCGTCCGTGCTCGACCAGTGTGTGGCCACCGCCAAGAAGACCGGTGATCGCTGGACATGGCTGCCGATGGGCGGCGATGAATCCAACCCTCTCAGTGCAACGAGCCTTGCCGCGCGTGAGAAGTTGTATCGAGACACGGGCGCTAAGTACGGCCTCGACCCAACACTCTACGCCGTCCACGCCTGCGTTCCACCGTTCGATCACAGCGAGGAGTGTTTCTACGGTCGGCCGATGCCGCGCAATGCGATCGAAGCTCAGAAGCGAATCATCGCCGTTGCCGCTGTCGCATTCCCAACCGCCAAGATCATCTGGGCAGGCTCCGCCAACGACCCGGCAGCCAACCTTGAAATCATCCGCTACGGCGTCAAAGCCGCCCCCGGACGCTTCGTCTACAAGATGAACGCGATGAGCCCCAAGCCCAATCTCACCTGGGCGGGAAACACGCTGCTGGTTGACGCTGCGAAGCTGGGCGCCGACATCGCTTACGAAGCGTTGCAGCCCTCGAACCACGAGAAGTTTGGTGGGACGTGGCCGCAGTTCGTTGCCAAGGTGAAGGAGATCGAGCGACGGGCGGGGAAGCAGTTCGTTTATGAAGCGATCTACCGCATTGACCTGGCCAAGGTTGGGGGGCTGAAGTGAGCCTACTCGCACACTGGCGATGCCAAGACAACGCGGCCTCAACCGTCGTTGCTGCGACTGTCGGCTCGAACGCCACGCTCCAGGGCGGCGACAACACCTCCACGATCTCGGAGGTGAACGGACCCGGCACGGCGCTCACTCGTTCGCTGCACCTGAACGGCACAGACGACTGGATTCAGATTGCCGACCTGTCGGCATCGCTGGGAACGAACGCCAGCTTCTGCATGTGGATCAGGCTGGACAACGCCACGCCCGGCGCCGCCGCTCAATCCGGGTTTCTCAACCTCGGCGCGTCGGTTGTCTCCGGCAGCTCGCACTGGCCATATACCGACGGCACGGCGTACATGTCGGCGCTACGGTTCTCGAACAATACGACGTCCAACCGCATTGCCTTCTCGCCTCCTGGCGGAGTCACGCGAACTAACTGGCACCATATCGCCATCACGAACGTGGCCGGCGCGAATGGCTGGAAGTTCTACGTCAACGGCGACGTGGCGACCCAGAACACCGGCCAAACGCTGTTCTGGGACAGCGACCTCTGGGCAGTCGGTCGTTCTTGGGACACGACGGCCAGCTTCTACCTTGACGGCCGCGTGTGCGATATCCGCGTGTACGACGAAACGCTCAGTGAAGCGGCAATTGAAGCGATCATGGCCCAAAAGGACTTGACGCCCGCTCTCCTGTTATCCAACGCAGCCTATTTCGCAAAGCAAATTTAATGAGAGCAATCACCAAAGGTTCAACCGACCAGTCCGTCGACCTCTACATCGTCGACAACACCACCGGTCTACCGGCGACGGGCCTAGCGTTCAACTCGTCGGGTATTGACCTCTGGTATCGACGGGCAGGGGCTGCGCTGACGAGCATCACCGAGGCCACGCAGACGGCGGGTGGCGCGCACTCTGACGGCGGATTCGTTCACATCGCGAACGGGGTCTATCGGCTTGACCCGCCGGACGCAGCCTTCGCTTCGGGCGTCGACTTCGTGACCTTCGGCGGCACGATCACCGGCTACACGGTTTACCCTGTGACGGTGCAGCTGCTGGCCGCCAACCTGCAAGACGCCGTGCGCGCCGGCTTGACTGCTCTTCCCAACGCGAACGCCGAAGCATCCGGCGGCCTCTTCACTCGCGGCACGGGCGCAGGCCAGATCAATCAGGCCGCCAATGGCATGGCCGACGTTAACGTGGTGCGGAACGCAGGCACGGCCATCACAGCGACAAGCGGGCGCCAGGAAGTGAATGTGTCGCACTTCGGCGGGACGGCCGGCACGTTTGCCAGCGGCATCCCTGCCGCTGCGCTCACAGGCGAATCGCTTTCGACAGCCGAGCGGTACGTCGTGAAGTACGACGGAGCGGTGACCGGCAACCTGCCGACGACGTTCACCCGCAACAAGGCGAGCGTTGACGGCGCAGGCAAAGCCGTAGCGGCAGATGAGCGACGTTTTGAGGGACCGCAGCGGGCGGTCGTTGGGCCGCCGAAGTGGAGTTCGACCGGATATGTCGCCGGGGCCAGCCCCTATCTGATGGCGGCGGGGCGCGACCTCGATGGTACTCAGCTGCTCGCCATGCGCGAAGACGCGGGCAGCACGTTCCGCATTCTCTCGCTCGACTCCGCTGGCCAAGTGAAAGAAGAAAGCCGCATTGCCTGGAATAGTTTTCCGGGAGGCGGCGGCTCGGTTGCGTATACGCCGAAGTCGGTACAGATTTTCGACGGCACGATCCTCGTCTACCTCCAGCGGCAGACGTCGAGTGTTTACGACGGTATCACCTTCGTTTACTCGCAGGACAAAGGCGCGACCTGGACCCGCATCACCAACTCGGCGGCCGACGGCGGCGGCTTGCACGTTTCCCCGCCGACAGCGTACAGCACGCACGCCAACACCACGGCGCGCGGCGGCTTCTGGTCGACCACGATGTGCCCGCATGGAGGCATCGACGCCGCCGGCCGTCCGGTTACGCGCAATCGCATGTGGTTCACTTGGGCTGATTATCTGATCGCCACGTCTGGCTTTGCCAAGGGCGTTCAGATGGGCATTGTCGAGTTGACCCGCGACAGTGAAGACGAGCACTTCACCGTTGGCGTCAATCGCGTCGTGTGGGGCAACTACTGGTCGAGCCACGTCAGCACGATCCATGTCCACTGCCTCGGCATGATGAAGTCGGGTTTGATGTTCGCTCAGCTTGGCGACACCTCAGGCAGCCACTCGTCTCACGCGATTTCGATCGACCTCGACAGCTACGCGACGGCGACGCCGACGGTAACGGAGGTTCACGGCGAACTGGCGATTGGCGAGAGCTACGGGCGAATGACGCCGCAGCTGTTCGGCGGCTGCCCTGCGCCAGGCGGCGGGTTGTGGATGGGGAACGACACCTGGCCAAGCCCGGTGATGCACCTGAAGAACATGGAAACCGCAGCCTCGGCCGTGTCTCTCGATTCGCCGATCTTCGCCCCCAAGGACACCCGCGGCGGCAATTACTATTCGGGGTGGGAAAACTTCAACGTCCCCTGGTGCGGCGGCGACGGCTGGACCTGCGGCGCTGACTCGACGATGGCGTCGGCCCGTTGGATTAGTTACGACGGCGTCAACTGGGGCAACCTGCCTGGCAGCAGCGGCATCAGCACGCCGTTTTACATTTCGGGGGATTATCTCGTCGGCATTCGCAATAGCGACGACGCACTCGTCGTCTCGCCGAAGCCGCGCATCGTGACGCTGCGGCCTTTGCTGCTCGCTCCTGGCGCTGACAACTATGTCACGGCCGCGACGACGCACTACCAGGCGAGCGCCCCCACGTCGCCGAATACGGTGACGCGAGCCTACTACTCTGGCGGTCGCTGGCTCTATGTCGCGACCGGCTTGCCTGTGCCCAACGCTCCCAAGTCGCCCGTCCCCAACTGCAACGGCGGGATGGCGTGGGTGCTCGGCAACGAGAACACGGCGTCAAACTGGCACGGCTACGGCTACCTCAGCGACGTGGGCGACAACATCACCGTCGGCTCGAACGTGATTCAAGCCGACTTCGCCATTGCTAATTGCAGCTTGACGGCAACGGGGACGTTTCAGACCTCGGTGGGCATCAGCACCGGCGGAACCGATCGCACGCCAGACCGCGGCTGGCAGCCTGACCGCACGGCATCGGCTGATTGGCCGTGGTGTCCCGGCGCCATCGCCAGCACGATCTCTAGCGCGAGCGCCACCCCAAGCCGCGCCCTCATGCTGCTGCAATCGGGCGTTGGCGGTTCCAGCAAGGACTGTCTGGTGCTCGTGGCGGTGAAGGGGCTTTACCTTGGCGCAAGAACGCCCTGGCCCGTGCCCCCCGACTCGACTGGCAACAACCACGAAAAGGAAATCGTCAACATCCCGACGTCTTCGGCAGGCACAGTCGCCTGGACAGGAACCGTCTCGCTGATTCGCTCCGAACTGCAGGCGACGCTGAGCGACCAACTGCCCGACGGTCCGCTGTTCACGTGGCGCAAGGACGCCAACAACTTCATCGTCGTCGCGTGGAACGCCGCTAACTGGCGGGTGACTGTGACGCCAACAGTCGGCGGCGTGGCTCAGTCCGCCGTCAATTTCGACGTGACCGTCTGGCCGCGCGGCTCGGCGACCAACGTCTCGATCAGCGACGACGGAACAGACCTGCGAGTGAGCGTCTCGCAACTTTCCGGCGACATCCTCACTTCAACCATCGCCGGCGATTCAATCGGCAGGCCGACGCAGTTATTGTTCGGCGACGACGACCAGAGCGACGTGAGCAACCTCATGGTTGCGGGCCTAGCGTTCACCGCCAAGGCGAAGACGCTGCAGCAGATGGCCGACGACCATCTAAACCTCGATTACCTGATGACCGCCGACGACAAGACGGCGGAGACGGTAGCGGCGAAGGTAGATGCTCAACTAGAGGCGGCGTTTGCCGCGCTGCCGGCGAACGTGTGGCTGCAACCGCTGCCGGCCAAAAGCGGCACGGCGGGCTTAAGGCTGGCTGAAGGCGCGACTGCTGCGGAAGGGGCGGAGGCCGCAGCTGGTGAGGCGGCGACCTTCGCACAGTCCGCCGCCACCGACTCGAACACGGCGGCAACGCAAACGACCGCACCCGCGATTCAATCGGCTGTTGAAGGGGCTGCGCCGGCTGAGCCGTTCTTTGAGAACGCGCCGAGCGGCGGAGGAGGCGACCCGGTAGCAGTCGACGTGGTGGACGACAGCCGAACGTGGTTCGCCACCGACTACCGAGCCCGCAACATCATCACTGTAGGCGACAACTTTGAAGGCACGTTCGCCCTGCAGCCTGACCTGAACCCAGGAACGACGATCCTGACCGTCGATAGCGTCAGTATTACTGGTGCGGCGACTGTGACGGCAACGGACTTGAGTTTGAACCGGTCGAAGACTAGAGCCCACTTCACCGTGCCGACGCTAACGACAACCGGAACCTACACGGTGGTGGTTACGGTCACGACGGTTGACGGGCAGACGATTCCAACCACGGCGACGTTGAAGGTGCAGTGATGGCCCAAGCACCACTCCACAAATGCACGTCCCCAGGATGCAAGAAGCTAGTGCGTGGGCAGAGTCGGTGCGAGAAGCATGCAACCAAGCCAACGTGGACCAGAAGCAAGGCGAGTGCGTCGTATCAGTGGATGTATCAGACGCCGCAGTGGAAGGCGAGAGCGGCGCAGCACAAAAAGAACAACCCACTGTGTGCAGAGTGTGAGAGGAATGGGAGAACGACAGCGGTGTATTGCACTGACCACATCGTGCCGCACAGGGGAGATGAGAAGCTGTTCTTTGATGAGGAGAACTGGCAGTCGTTGTGTCGAGCGTGTCATCAGGCGAAGACGCTGCGAGGCGATTAAGTGCCAAGATGGCATATCAGAATGAGAATTCCCAGAACGAGACGGGGGGTGGTCTCTTTTTGAGAGTCGTAAGTCTAGAAAT
>JACCDG011169786.1_pt1 | contig 13985 bp, 13 predicted proteins | sample 7442471 | NCBI WGS metagenome assembly JACCDG01 (sample SAMN15323444, study PRJNA562643) | freshwater metagenome | isolation source: river surface water | place: USA:Blue River Watershed | collected 2017-08-17
TCAACGGAATGGTCTTATAGCTCAGCTGGTTCAGAGCACCTGCCTTACAAGCAGGGGGTCCTAGGTTCGAATCCTAGTGGGACCACAGAAACCACCTCAAACGAGGTGGTTTTTTTTATTTTACGGCCAGGTTACCAATTGGGTAGCACGAAAGGGGGAATTCGATAATCAGATATAATTCATTGAAATAATTGTTGACATTTTCCATCATTAATAAATAAAATGTATATTTGTGATGGAATTTACCAACAAAATATGCCTTAGTTTGAATTTTGGCATCTATCGGAAACCTGATAATGGAAAAAGGTATCAATTATTGGCACGCCATGAGTGACCCCGCTCTGCTAGAAATGCTAGGCGTGTTTATTCGAGAAACTCGATTGCAGCAGAATAAAACACAGCAACAGGTGGCTAGTGCAGCAGGAGTTAATCGCTCTACGGTCGTTCAAATCGAAAATGGCGGTAGCAGCACACTTCTTTCCCTCGTACAAATTTTAAGGGCTTTAGAACAACTTACATTATTTGAAAATTTTGAGGTAAAACCTCTGCAACTAAGCCCTCTTCAATTAGCAAAATTAGAGCATAGCAAACGCCACAGAGCGAGCAGAAAAAAGGTTAACGTAACTGAAAAGCCTAAAAGTACCTGGTAATTTCATTTTTAGGAATTAATTTTTATTGTCCAATTAATTGTTTTCAATCTTTTTTGAATCATTTTTAAGGTTTCCATAACTGCTTCTTCATCAGGTAGTTCTCCAAATACCAGATTTTTAAAGTCTCCGCTGTAACTTGATTTCAACTCACCCCATACAATTTCTAAGTCTTTAAATAGTAGTGATTCACTCGGATGATAAACTAACCAGTGGTTGTTGTTTTTAAAACTAGCAACATCATCATTTGCTACTTTTAAAAGCATCTCATCGAAATCTGTTGTTTGAAAGAATTTTAAAAACTCATCTTGTTTAAGCAGCATATGTAAATCATAGGTATGCCTTATCTTATTCTTCAGATCATCTATGGGGTTTTCTGCGTAAGAAAAACGAACTAAACTCATTATTTTTTCGCAAATGGTTCTTGTTGGTTCTAATGCCAATAAGTCGAAAGGAAGTAATCCGTTTTCGTTAGCAAGAGTGGACTGATTAGTATCTAACATCATTTGACCTACAAATGAAATAATACTTTTAGTGGTGTATGGCTCATAATAACCCAGCCAAGTTGATTCCAAAATGATCACATCTCTCACTTGACCATAATCGCTTTTAAATTCTTTATCGTAGGAATGTGCTGTTTTTCTATTCATCCCCATTTTATGTGTAATACCCTCGATTGTTATTTCTGGTAATACGGCTTCTAAAACAGAGCTTAATTCTTTTAGTTTTGATTTTAACTTATTATCTGTTTCTCCTTCACGTCTCAATAAGACCAAATCAATATCTTCCGAAAATCGTTCGATCATATGGTAGCATTTAGACAGTGCCGTCCCGCCTTTAAAAACGGTTTCTTTACCAATGGCATTGTTAAAAATAGTAAACAAAGCATAAGTAACCCAATAGTCCTTTTCTACATAATTAGCAGGAATTTTCATTTTGTCAGCGGTAAACTGAACCGCTTGCCTGAATAAGATTTTGTTTTCATGCAACTTCATACCATATTCCATTTATCAGTGGTGGATAATACTTTGGATACTTCGGCTAGTTTGTACGTTGTAATGGGGTTCAAGGACTTGTAAAGCGGTTCTGTTGTATTGCCTAGTTGCAATTGTTCTAATAAGGCGCCTACTAAAGCTCTTGTGGCGGGTGGATAGTTTAATGCTAATCGAACTAGGTTATTGATTTCTTTGTCCTTGAGGTTTTTTAAAATTGCCAAAAACCTTGTACAAGACGCCTCTACGGTTGCATCGGGTATTTTCTTGATATACCGAATTGCATCCAACAATTGTAACATAGGAATGGACTCTTTAGTGATCCTGTTTTTTTGTTTTACAAAAGCAATTTTATAGCGTTCTCTGATAAAGTTAGGCCGAACCTGGTTTTTACCGATTTGTATGGTATTGCTCACCTGTGTGGTTAAGCCCAATTGATTGTAAATCCCATAACCTGTTAGATAACCAGTTATTTTTCCGTTTTCTTCCAAAAGATCTTTTACTACTTGATCCTGATTAGGTTGAAGATTGCCAAACGGGGTAGTTTCAGGTTTGTAGTATTTTCCTTTAGCAAGTTTTGCGATTTTACCAGAAGCCACCATCCGATTTAGGGCTTTTATCACTGCTTCTTTTCGATTCACCTCAGTGAAAAAATTATCATAGGTGAATACATATCCCTTGGGAAGCCTTTCTATTTTAAATGCTATGTATTTAGTTATTTTCATCCTATTTTTATCGGACAAATATACTAAATATGTCCAGTTTATAAGTAAAAAAACTGGACATTTTAATTATAATAATGATTTACTTATATGACGAATCCATCCAGCTACGGAAGTACTCGTGAGGCTGTATATTTAAAATCCACCCCAAAATCAACATTCACCCAAATGCGATCCGGCGCAGAATTTAAGTTATATTTTTCAATCCAATTCTCTCCTGATTGCTTAATGGTTATTGATTTAAACGCTATAGGTTTATAAAACTCGGGGCCACTCAGAATGTCTTTTTGCGAATTCATTCCTGTTAAAGTGGTGCTGTTTAGTGAAACTAAGCTGCCTTTCTTATTCTCCGCGATACCTGAAAAATGTATTTCACCCTTTGCTAGGATTAAATCTCCTTGAACACGAATACTATCCCCTACTTCTTCTAATTGTAATTTTATATCGCCAAAGCGGACAGGGAAACCCTTTTTCTTTAAACCCGTCATGATCGCTTGGTTTTGCAATCCGATGGTTTCAGGAAGGGAGATGGCGTCTTTTAAAGGGATGATGAGATGTGCGACGCCTAATGGCCCATAGTACTTTTTGCCTATTGAATAACGATCTGTGCTGCATAAAAAAAGCATTAAAACACCTTTGCCATTTTGAATTTGCGGCATTTGACTAGCGGGCAGTATTTCCTTTAACTTCTCTTCAGGTAGGTTCCAAAGCAAGGTGAGCCCGATGGTCTTATCTTCTGCTCTCATCTTCCAACTTTCACCGTGTTTAATAGTCGCGCAACTCAGTAAGAAGGTGACTGATACGATTAACGCTAAGCTAAATTTCATCATTGGGATTTCTTTTATTCAAAACAAATAGAATTTAGGGAAAATATTCTTCTCAGTCATATAATTTTATTAATTTCCAAATAATCAACTTAGCCTTAAGTCATTACCTATGGAAATCCACCACCCACACCACGCACCTAAATCCTGGAAGGAATACGTGTCAGAATTCCTCATGCTTTTTTTAGCCGTCACACTCGGATTTTTTGTGGAGAACTACCGTGAACATTTTATCGAACGCCAGCGCGAAAAAGAATTTCTCCAATTGATAGTTAAGGACCTTCGAATGGACATTCAAATGGTCGACTCTAATCTATATTACCGAAATATTCGAGCGAAAATTTGCCGACAATTCGCAACGAGTTATCAAAATGATGAATTCAAGAAAAACACGGGGCCTTTCTATTATAATGGGCGTCGCTTACATGTCCGCTACCTATTCGAACGAACCGATGCAGGATTTCAATTGATGCGAAATGCAGGTGGACTCCGACTCATTCATAATCCAGAGATCATACAAGCTATCCAGCATTATGAAAACTCAATAGCAGCCATCGAAAAATTCCAAGAGGGTGAAATGAATTACCTTCGGGAATATACGAAAGCAAATGCAGAAATATTTGATGTGAAGGTCTTAATGAAATATGCCGGGGCGAATGTAAGCAATTACCAATCAAACTTGATGCCAAGCGACAACCCACCCCTCTTGAGTGACAATCCACAAAAATTAAACACCATGATGTCCCATTTTTTCTCCATGGATAAAAGCAATTATGTCGTCATGTTCTTCGAAGAGAAATTAAAAAAAGAGGGAGAAGCCCTCATTCAACTAATTCAACATGAGCCTTAACAGAACCATTTTTTTCATTTGCTTCCTGCTAGTATTTGCAAAAGCCCTTACAGCACAAATCACAAACCTCAAGGTAGATTCTATTAGCTCAAAAATCCTGGCTGAAAAACGAAAATTACACATTTATCTGCCATCGGATTTAGCGGAAAATAAACCCAAACAAAAGAAATATCCCGTGCTCTATGTGCTAGACGGAGAAGATACCCATTTCAGCGTAGCTGGAATGATCAATTACCTCAACGAAAAAAATGGAAACCGCGTGTTGCCCAAAATGATTGTCGTTTTCATTCACAATACACAGCGAACCCGAGATTTAACTCCCTACCCTGTTCATGCATCTGCCATATTACCCACTGAAATGGCCAAACAAACAGGAGGAGGAGAAAAATTCACCCAATCAATCCTCCAAGAAATTATTCCCTACATAGAAACGAAATATCCAGCTTCAGGCTATCGAGCGCTAGCAGGCCATAGTTTTGGCGGACTTTTTGCCCTTTCAGTACTCAAAAATCACCCAGATATGTTCGATGACTACCTCGTTATGGATCCAAGCTTGTGGTATGATGAAGGGAAATTTGCCGATGCATTGGCTAAACAGCTCAAACAAAATCCGACAAAATACGCCGATAAAGCACTTTTCATCGCCATTGCAAATACAGTCAACGAACCTACAATCAATGCCGCCCTACGCAGCAAAGCTTCTTTTTCCACACACGAAAAAGAAATTATCCGCTTTTGCCTAAGCCTAAAAAAAGCAAAAACACATTTACCCTTTGCGTACCAGTTTTACGCCAAAGATGACCATGGTTCCGTCCCGCTCATCGGTCTGTATGATGGGCTCCGTCACCTTTTCCAAACGCATCAAATGTCCTATTATGATGTCATTAATCCACGATTTGATCCAGAAAATGCCATCGAAAGCTACTACCATAATCTCTCTCAAAAACTCAAAACAACCATCCAAGTTAGCCCTGAGGAACTAATCTATTTTGACATGTTTTATCAAATCAACGAAGATAAGACTGGCCAAAATAAACTCAGGGCCTATTTTAAAAAGAGATACCCTGCAGAATTTGAGATACATACAAAAAAATAATTCATCAAACACATGGAGCGAAAAACTTGTTTGAACCCCTAGTGAATTACTAATCTACTAAACTCTTCATTACCCAGTTTTTGAATTCCGTCCTAATTTTGACGGGAGAGGAGGAAGGGCGCTGGTATAAGACCATCGCGACCATCTCATGTTTTAAATCGATAAAGAAAATAGGACCCGTAGCTCCACTCCAATAGATCGTACCGGCTGGTCGGGGATCATTCCCAATATCCCTCCGCTTGATCGCATATCCGAAGGTAAATCCATTATTTTTCAAATCGTCCATGGGCGTAATCGCCGCCTCCAAATTCAAAGGCGTTTGATCTGTCTTCATGTAGGCAATGGTCGATGGCTTTGCGATGCGCACCCCATTAAACTCCCCGTCTTGAATGACCATTTGACAGAACTTAAAATAATCCGTTGCTGTCGAATGCAAGCCGCCTGATCCCGAATAGAAGGTCTTAGACCCACTAATTCGGATGCTCTTCTCGGAACCGGGATCGATTAAGGCCAAACCTCCCTTGCCATCCGGTTGATAATATGACGTAAATCGAGGGGAATCTTTAGGTTCCAAATAAAAGTGCGTATCCTTCATCTCCAAAGGATCCAAAATGCGCTTCTGAACAAAATCCTGGAAGGGCATTCCACTTAAGACCTCCACCAAGCGACCAGCAACTAATAGCCCGGGACCATATATCCATCCCTCGCCCGGCTCGTGGGTTAAGGGTAATTTAGCCAGATTCTTCACATAATGCGCGATATCGCTGGAATAGGCATTTTTGGAAATTGCCCCATAGGCTTCTGACATATTTCCACCATAAGCACTCGGTTGGCCCGTTGTATGAGTTAAAACATGACGAATCAACATTGGTTTAGTCGCTTCCTGGGTCTTGTACATCCAAATACCATCGACACTGTCCTTGGACAACAGAACCTGTTGGGACGCAAATTCCGGTAAGTACTTACTCACGGGATCATTGGGTTTACACTTCCCATCCTCCATCAAGAGTAAAAGTGCCAGGGTGGCAATGGGTTTTGTCATGGAAGCCAAACGGAAAATGGCATCCTTTTTCATGGGAATATGTGTCTCCAATTGCGATTCCCCTTTCGCTTCGAAGTGAACAATTTTCCCTTTTCGTGCAATAAGTGTCACAGCTCCAGCGATTTCCTTTTGATCGATCGAGCGGCCAACTTCCTTTTGAAAATCATCCAATATTTTTTGGTCGAATCCCAAGGCTTTCACTTCGGCTGCCTTAACAGGCTCTAAGCTCACGACTTTCGTTTCAGTCTTTTTAATTCCCGCATATACCCCCTTTCGAAATTCGTCCCCAAAATAAAACTGATAGGGATTCGGAGTGGTTAAAGCCCCAATTTGCGTCATGAAAATACCAATAACATCATCCTTTGGATTAACAAAAAAGTGGGTGGAGTTCGCTCCGCTCCAGAAATATTCACCGGCTGAGACATTCGTTTTATTGGCCGCCGCTGGATTAACTAAAATCCCAAATCCCAAACCGAATCCATAACCTGGTTCTAAGTTCGTACTCCCATCTTCGTCCAATGAAATCCCGTTGGCTATTTTATAAATCTGTGAGCTTTGATCCGGCTTGCGATTAATTTCAGCCGTTACGTCTGTCCGCATCAAATCCAACGTTTCTTTTTTCAGGATGCGCTTCCCGTTTAATTCACCCTCATGGTACAGCATTTTGGCGAAAGTCAAGTAGTCTTGCATCGTACCCCATAAGGCATTTACTCCGGCAAAAACGGTCACACCAGAACTTTGAGGTTGCATGTTAGCGCGGACTAAGTTCTTGCCATGTTGAAATTCATAGAGAATCATGGCACGCTTTTGCTGCTCCGGATTCAGGTTATAGCCCATTTCCTTGATACCCAAGGGTTGGAAAATGGTCTTCTTGAGATATGCATCCGTTGTTTGGCCAGACAAGACCTCAATTAATCGGGAGGCAACATCGGGCCCAAAGGAATAATTCCATTTCGTGCCTGGTTGATAAGATAAAGGAATCTTTGCCAAAGCCGCCACTCGCTTCTGGATGGTAGTTAAACTTGTATCAAATAAAATAGTATCCCAAATATCCCGATCCATTTTCACCTGCGTGATGCCATGCGACATCCCGGAAGTGTGACTGATGAGTTGGCGAATGGTCACCTTACTATTCGCAGCTACATTTCCACTCGCCATGCCCTTATTGACATCATGGACAACCCGTAAATTCTTGAATTCGGGCAGGTAGTTTTCCACCGGGTCATCGAGCTGGAATTTACCCTGCTCGTACAGTGTCATGAGTGCAACCGTAATAACGGGTTTGGACATGGACTGCAGATAATATATCTCATTCCCGCTCATGGGAATCTGATTTTCTTGATCACGCTTTCCGTAGAATTTATCGTAAATAACTTTATTTTTATGAAAAACGAGGCCATGTACGCCGATGAGTTTTTTCGCCTCGACCTCTTTTTGCAGGTATTGATCGAGCGATTGGAAAGTCTGCGCGAAGAGACTTGTCGAAAAAAAGAGAAAGATAAGAAGTGTTTTCATATATGATTAATTTGCAGATAGGTAAAGATTGATATGTTCGAGTAAAGGTTTCGATTTTTTTTGTAAGATGGTTAAATTTAGCACACTAAGTTTTTGCATCGTACACTTGTTTATCAGGTAGTTCAATAATTTTTGACGCACAGATTTAGATAAGCGAATCTGAACCAAATCAGCTTCGATCTGTTTTTTTTGCATCTGGTACATAGACACATAAGAGGGATTTAACTGCATGATCTGAGCAAAATTTGCTTGGTTCAACCAACCTATTATTAGGGCTGGAGGCATTTCTTGTACCAAAAAATCCCAAAATAACTTTCCCGCGGATGTCTCTTGATCAAACGTTCGAAATTCAGCAAAATCAGCGTCACGTTCATATTTACTAATCTCTTCGATCAAAGCTTGGTCTTTGATGTAACGGAGAGAACCTGAATTCTTCATCTGATCAAAAATTCGTTTATCGTTTGAAAAGCGGTGTACCATCAGATCCAAGGAATCAGTGATGCGCTTGTTTGACAAAGATGCGTCCGAATAGAGCCTAAAATAAAGTTGTTCGTTACGGCGTAGGACGGGCATCGCCAGTCGAAGTACGGAATCAATTGAGGCATTATTTCGTTTAATTTCATCGCGAAAAAGCATTAAATACTCCTTAGCTCGATTATTCTCAATCTGATGTTCCCGGTAATTCTCCGCGATAAATCCAAGTGTTACTGCTGCAAAAAGCATGACAAACTCAGTAATATACTCTTTCCATTGTTTGGGAACATGAGCATGATGATGTACTTCCATATTATTTTTTACATTTGTTCAAACTAAAATCTTATCGCCATGTCATTCCCGATCCTATTCGCTATCATTGCCATAGTCATCATTGTGGTCCGCCGGTTACGCAAAAAAAACTAAATCTTAATCCTCTATGGCCTGATAAACGGCCACTTTAAATTTTTCCAATACGTCAACCTGACTCATTGGTAGCATATTAATCATCAATTGGCCAGTAATTTTCTCCTTGGGGTCAATCCAATAAATGGAATAAAAGGCCCCACCTCCATAATACGTACCCACTGAGACCGGGGATTGCCCAGCAGCTTTTTCGGTATTGATGATAAAGCCAAAACCGACTTTTTGATTAGCCGCCTGACCCGCCATCTCAAAATCGATTTCACCGATTTGGTTTGTTCGCATCAAACGAACGCTGGAGCGTGCTAAAATTCGTTTTCCATGTAATACCCCATCATTTAAGAGCATTTGTAAAAATTGGGCATAATCCCAAGCCGTACTAGACAGGCCCGCTCCACCCGAGTAATAGGTTCCCTGAAAATGGGGATAGGCAGTATAGAGCCCACCAAGCATAGGCGTTTCTAGGGGTAGTTTCATGATTTCTCCTTGAGAAGGATTGGAATGAAGCGGTACAATCCGAGACCAATTAGCCTCAGGTTGGTAAAAATGGGTATCTTTCATGCCGAGCGGCCGAAATAACCTTTTCTGCAAAAATGCATCCAAATTCATCCCACTTAATACTTCGACCAAACGCCCCAATACATCGATATTTAACCCATATGTCCAACGAGCACCCGGATGATGCAAAAGTGGAACTTTACCTAGTGTTTCAATTTGATCCACTAATCGAATTCGGGGATTAACTACACCGATTCCTCCGACCAAACCATATTTAGCATACAACGCTTTCGCCGTGTCAGATCCGATTTGCGCATAACCAATTCCAGAGGTATGCGTTAATAAATCACGAATACGAACTGAGCGCTTGGCAGGTTCAGTCGTAAACGTGGTATCTTTCAGGCTAAATTTCGTAATCACCCGAGGATTTGCAAATGAAGGCAAATACTTTTCAATAGGATCATCTAACAACAATTTCCCTTCCTCGTACAATAACATAATTGCCGTTGCGGTAATTGCTTTTGTCTGGGAGGCTATACGAAATATGGCATCTTTTGGCATAGCATGTTGGGAAGTCACATCCATCAAGCCAAAGGCCTTATGATAGACCAATTGATTATTTCGATGTACAATGGCAACAGCCCCATTCAATTGCTTCTCAACAATGGCCTGTTCCATCCAGGCATCGATCCGAGCCAATCGGCCTGGATTCATTTTTCCTGGTGATTGCCCTAACAATAAACTGCTGACTAATAAAAGACTCAACAGCAGATAAATATTTTTCATGCGCTGCTTAGCTAGTTAATTCCGACCCTACTTAAGTAATCGATACGTACAATATTACGTAATTGACCCATGCGTTTATTTAATGAAGCTAATTGGGAATTTCCTTTTCGCTTAGCGTTTCGCTCCGTTTGATGTGTATAATAGTCCAAACGGGATTTGTCAGGCAGAATAAGCATATAGGTATTATTTGCATAGCCATCAACTGCCTTGTATAAAATGTAATTATAGCTAAAACCCAAGGACTTGTCCAAGGCATTCGATTGCTGAATCAGAGACTCATATTCGGAGACTTTATCGAAAGGAACCGTAAAAATGTGAATCTTGCGGAAATCATAATTTTCCATTTTGAAGTTAGGTTCAATAACCGATGCTTGGGGAACTTGTACCCAAATAGACCGCGCAATAGCCTGCATTCGATTGGACGTATTTTCATCCGTAACTGCCTTAATTTCCATCGCTGCCTTGTCGGAAAGTGCCGCTCGAAGGCCTACATATTTCCCCAAATTTTCCTCTCCTCGAACAAATACCATTCCATACGTGCGCCCCGTCTCAGAGGTGTGTGCTGAAAGATTATAGCTAATACCTTTAGTTGCTTCCATCCACCAATTCCGAACGACCGGATAATTTTTTTTGTAGATATCAGTGTCTACAACTTTACTTTCATTAAGTAAAAAATAGATTTTTTCGGTCGACTGAGCCATTACTTGAAAAGCCAAAACCAGGGAGAAAATTAGAAGAAAAATTCGTTTCATGTGAGAATTGTTAAAGGTTAAAGAATCCTCTAATTTTACAATTCCCTTAAAAATAACTACATGAGCCGTATTAAAATTTGTCTTGAATTACACAAAAATTGTCCAAAAAAATAAAAATGAAGGGTAGAGCTAATATGCATTTCCTTTCCTAACAGTTAATTTGGAACAGGAAAACAGTACCCCCTTTAAACTTACACAATCCGCTTATGATGAAAAATGACCGCCTTACAAATCACCTATTCCTCATCCCAAACAGGCAGAAATCCCTTATCCCCTAAAAGCTGAATAATACTTCGAAGCAAATAACTATTATCGAATCTAAGTACATATTTACGTCCACCATCTTTCTCTTGAGTCAACATTCTTTGTTCAATTAGTTTTCTAATCTGCCTTGAAACTTCAGAGTCCGCCTTCCCAGGAAAAATGCTCTTAAGATCCGCAGCAGAAATAACTTGAAGTTCAACCGCTCGTTTAAGTATTTTAGCTTCCAAATCAGTTATATACTTCCTTTCCAAAGACAAATTAATTGATGGCATTAGGATTTCTTTCCGCAGATATTCATAATCTGACAATTTATCGATCTTCTCTATTTCCTCTTTTAATCCTTTTAATACATACTCAATCCAGGATAACATACCAGCCCTTGTTCCATTATCAGCAGCAGACAAATAACTATAGTAATCATTCCGATTACTACAAAACACAGCTGTAGGGTTGATAATTCTACCCACATTAACGTTAAATCCAGCTTTAACAAGCATTGCATAAGTAAACAAGCGAACTGTTCTACCATTACCGTTCCGAAAAGGGTGAATCCAGACAAATCTATGATGAGCAATAGCTGTTTTTAATAAATCATATTTAGGGCTATCTTCTCTATTTACAAAATTGAGTAATTCCTCCATATACTCCTTCACCTGCAACCATTCTGGTGGCTTATGAGTCGATTTACTAATTTCGAGATTAACTTGACGATATTGACCGGGAGTGGAATCTCCCTCACCTTGAGGTGGCAGCATTAGGTCGTCAACAATCATCTTATGCATTTCACTGATAAATGCTCTGTTAATGGGATGGCTGGCAATACTCTCTTCAACAAATGCCATCGATTTCTCAATATTCTGAATTTCCTTTATCCCTTCAGAGAATTGTTTCTTGTCAGAAAGATTGGTTTCCATATATTCAGCAATGGTCGTATTATTACCTTCAATCCTCGCTGAACCAATACTTTCTAATTTATGGAAGATATTTTTTAACTGAAAAAATACCTTAGGGTGTGTAGATCCACCTAATTGTTTCTTACGTAAATAATCTAACTCGATAATTAAATCAGTTAAACTTGAGCCAAAATCCGGCTCAATTAATTTCAAGTCAAAGTGTTTAAATGTTGCAGTAGACATTTGAATTAGACCTTAGAATTAATTAACATTATTAATATTTAACAATTAACAAATTTTTAACTATGTATCCTATAAATCAATTAGTTATAAGCTATATTCAAAATTACACATTTTACATTTCCAAATTAAACAATTGCAATTCTTTTATTTAAAATTAAACAAAGCCCAATTTATAAGAAATACAAACTGCGAATAAGATCAGGCAAAACACCGATTTAAGTGAACCTTACTTAATTAAGAAAATTCAAAAAAAACAATTGATTAAACTAGTTCGGATAAGATACGATTTAGATAAGCTAGTGTAAGAACTGATTCAACTAGTGGAACCACAGAAACCACCTCAAACGAGGTCTTTTTTTTATTTTACGGCAATTCATTTATACTCTCTCCAAATTCACATGTATCTTACACTTCTTGTAATTCAAAGTGAAGGCGATTTTTTACGTGTTTGTTTTGTTTTTCTTTAAATGCGGTATTAGACTGAAGTTCGTGTTCTTTTTCTTTCTCTAAAACTCGATACCAACTAATGGCAGGAATCATATTATTTGAATGAAGCTCTAAGCGCACTATCGTTTTTTCATTAGGTAAACGGTGCCTATTCAAAATCAGACTTAATTCGGCCTCTTTTAAACTAATATCATTAGCAAACTTTTTATTCACCTTGTAGTTTAACCTGATATATTTACGAAGGAATGAAGCGAACGACAATTCCTTATCGAAAATTTCTGATTTAGCATAATCTTCCATTAAAAAGCGCAATTGTAAAACTTTTGCATACAATTGCTGATCTCCGGTGATTCCCTCTCTATTTTTTCTTCGAGCTTCTGCGAGTTCTGCATCGGCTAATTTTCTTTCCTCGCGAGTCAGGCTATTAGGAGATATTACCGAGTCAGCTAACTCATCTATTGTAAATTTATTTTCATTCGTTTTCATACCTTATATTCCTTTAGAAGAGAGAAAAGAGAGTTTGATTCTAAATAGATTTGCCTACCAGCATCTATCATCCCGTATTTACTTATATAATATTTTTTCAATTCCGTCTTCGGTACTAGTGAAACGCAAGCATCTGCACCAAAAAGTTTAATAGATTCACGACAAGCAAAAGCAATTAAATTTCCTGCTATCCGATCATACATTTTATTGTTACCCGTATTTTCAATTGAACAGGCTAATAACAGAATTTCAATTCTAGTTTCATCGATATGGACTTTCAATGATATAAGCCCCAAAATTTCTTCATTTTCAATAAGCCTAAGCTTATATACATCATTTGACTTTTGATCTTTCCAAATAAAATGATACTTAGATTTAGTAATTATCTTGTAGTCCGATTCCTCTAATTGCTCAACAACAATTTTTTTAGGCTCTCCAGTCTTACATAGTACTACCTGCATCATATAAATGTACTAAAATTATTTACAAATTTGTAAATAATTAACAAAAATGTAAATTTTTAAAGTTGGAAATAAAGTACCGTTATTGGTCTGAAATAAGGCAATTCATAAAAGAAGAAATTGCATTCATTAACTTTATCTTCTTGATTTTTACAGCCTTAGCGCTATGTTGAGTGGTTATTCGGAATTTCCGAACTACCCCTTTTTCAGGCTGAACAAACTTAAAAAAAAGTAGGTGAGTAAACGAATTTAAGCAGGCCAAGAAACTGATAATTTTTCAAGTGCTTTCTAAGGAGCCATTAACCTATAATTCTTACTACGGCCGCCGGCTAGATCCTCCCTTAGGATTCCTTTTTCGACTAGGTCTTTGATGTCGCGTAAGGCGGTGTCGTGGGAGCATTTGGCGATTTTAGCCCATTTAGAGGTGCTTAGGTGGCCATCGAAGTGGTCAAACAATTTGTTCAAAAGGATTCTTTGGCGTTCATTAATAGGGGTTTTGTCCATTTTATGCCAAAATTCTGTTTTCACCATCAACGAGCGGAGCTGTGATTCCGTGTCTACTAGCGCTAA